>RepKanNP_Acetate_BrdU_F21BDRAFT_1000060_pt1 | contig 55484 bp, 50 predicted proteins | sample RepKananBrdUF21B_FD_10624 | JGI IMG/M metagenome (IMG submission 10624)
GGGGTGGGACTGGCGGCTGGCCGAGCGCGCACCGCGCTGCCAGTGGAATTGCACCTTGATGCGGTGGTCGCGGTCCGTATGCACCGGGCCATCGGCGCCAATCACGAGTGCGGTCTGGCTGCCGTTGACGGTCGGGCGCGGGTGCAGTGCGCGGCCTTGCTCGTCGCTCTGCTGGGGGCGCACGGGCACACTGTCGCGCACTACGGTGAAGTGGTTGCGGTAGAACGTGGCGTCTTCGCCCGCGCCCTTGTTGCTGCCGGCGCCAAGCACATCGCCATCCTTCAATGCTCCGAGCGTTTCAGTCAGCACCTGCCCGAAGCGGTCGTTGAAGTTATTGCGTGCCTGGTGCGTCACGGCCAGCACGGCAAAGCGCTGGTCGCCCTCATCGTGATCGAAGTGGTCGGTCAGCTTGAAGCGCGTGCCGGTCGCCAGCGTACGCACGCTGCCTTCGCCATCGAACTGCTTGTCGCGCAGCTCCAGCGCTTCCATCATCAGCCGTGCGACGCGCTGCGCCTGGTTGTTGTCTTCAAACCAGTATTGGCCGGGGTAGTCGGTGTCCTGCAGTGTCAGTTGCGGGCCATCGCTGCCCTGCTGCTGGCCCCCAAGCTGCGCCGTGCGCTTGGCGTTGGCGCGGTAGTCCCAGCTTGCGATCGACACGGCGTTGGTCTGCCAGCGGCGCGTGCCCTGCCAGCGGTCGATCACGTCTTCGGTGGCAGTGGTGTCCGCGCGACCAAAGCGGATACTGGCTTGCGCGTTGTCGGTGAACACGTCATTGGCATCGGCGATGACCATGCGGTGCACACCCAGCGCATCGCCATCCTTGGCCTCGTGCTCGAAGAAGTAGAACAACCCCTCTTCCGCCAGCAGGCGCGTAACGAAATCGAAGTCGCTCTCTTCGTATTGCGTGATGACGCTGCGGCGCGTGTAGACCGCGCTGTCACGCAGCGCCCAGCGCCATGCGGGTACCAGGCGGCCCTGGCCTTGGTAGTCGCCAAACAGGCTGTCGATCACCTCGATGATCGACATGTCCTGGAACAGGAAGCTGTCACGGCGGTAGCGCAGGAAGGCGAGCCACGGCTCGATCACCAGCCGGTAGCGCACCAGGCCGCCATTGGCGCCAAGCTGCTCGAAACGCGTGACGTGGCCGTGGAACGGGCGCAGCGTGCTGCGGCTTTGCTGCGTGAGCAGGTCGAGCCGCACGGGCTGGCCGAGCAGCTTGGTGGAATCTATGTCGGCGTTGTCGGACAGCGCCGTTAGTTCCAGCCGGAAGCCACCGGCATCCATATGCTCGGCGGCGTCCAGTTGTTCGGGCAACAGCGCGTTCGGCCCCAGCGGTGTTTCCAGCCGCAGCAGGCGGTTGGCCTGGGTGAAGGCCGCGCGCAGCAGGTTTGCCAGCTCGGTCGGAGAGACCATGGTGTGCTCGCTTATTGAATGCGGTACTTGAACTCGCCGCTCTTGCCGACGCCCACCTTGATCTTCTCAACGCTGCCACCTTCGGCCATGCGCGTGAGCACCGATTCGGCAATCTCCGGCAACAGCGTGCCGTTGAGGATGTGGTCGACCGCGCGGGCGCCGGCATCCACCTCGGTGCAGCGTGCGAGCACGGATTCCACCAGCGCGTTGTCCCACTGGAACGTGGCCTTGTGGTTGACGGCCACGCGATCGCGAATGCGGCCCAGCTTGAGCGTGATGATTTCGGCCAGTACGTCGTCGGAAATCGGGTAGTACGGCACCACCTTCATGCGGCCGAGGAATGCCGGCTTGAACGCCTTGTAGAGCGTCGGGCGCAGTTGTTCGGCCAGGGCATCGGCGTCCGGCAGTTCTTCCGCCGCCTTGTTCAGGCACGCTTGCATGATGTTCGACGACCCGACGTTGGACGTCAGGATGATGATGGTGTTGCGGAAGTCGATGGGGCGGCCTTCGGCGTCATCCATCTCGCCCTTGTCGAATACCTGGAAGAACATCTCCAGCACGTCGGGGTGGGCCTTCTCCACTTCATCCAGCAGCACCACGCTGTACGGGTTGCGGCGCACGGCTTCGGTCAGCACACCGCCCTCGCCGTAGCCGACGTAGCCAGGGGGCGAGCCCTTGAGGCCCGACACGCTGTGCGCCTCCTGGTACTCGCTCATGTTGATGGTGATGAGCTTGCGCTCGCCGCCGTAGAGGATGTCGGCCAGTGCGAGTGCGGTTTCGGTCTTGCCCACGCCCGACGGGCCGGCAAAGAGGAACACCCCGCGCGGTTTGTTCGGGTCTTCCAGGTTGGCGGTGGCAGTGCGCACGCGCTGTGCAATAGCATCGAGCGCATGGTTCTGGCCGATCACGCGGGCAGCCAGCAGCGGCTTGAGGTTCAGCACCGTCCGCAGCTCGTCCTTGACCATGCGGCCGAGCGGGATGCCCGTCCAGGCGGAGACGATTTCCGACACCACGTGGCCGTCCACCTGCAGCGGCACCATCGGGGTTTCGCCTTGCAGCGTGCGCAGTTCGGCCAGCAGCTTGGCCAGTTCGTCCGGCTCATCGGCGGTGCGGGCGCGCTTGGGCATCGACACCACGTTGCTGTTGGCAGCCACCGGCAATGCATCTTCCTCACTGGCCTGCTCCGTGCCGTTTTCGCGGGCTTCACGCAGGGCCTGGATGCGGGCGACGAGTTCGCGTTCCTTGGCGAGGCGTTCGGTGTTCTGGGCGACGCGCTGCTCCAACTCCACACGCTGCGCGTTCAGGGCTTCCAGGCGCGCATCGTGTTCTGCACCGGCGCTCTGCTCGCGCTCCAGCGCGTTGATCTCACCCTGCAGGCGCTCAAGCGTTTTCTGGTCGTCTTCAATGGCGCCGGGCGTGGCGCTTTGGCCCAACGCCACCTTGGCGCAGGCGGTATCCAGCACGCTGACGGCCTTGTCCGGCAGTTGGCGCCCGCTGATATAGCGATGCGACAAGCGCACCGCCTCGGTAATCGCTTCATCCAGCACGCGCACGCCAAAGTGGCGCTCCATCAGCGGCGCCATACCACGCAGCATGGAAGCCGCCAGCGGCTCGCTCGGCTCTTCCACCTTGACGACCTGGAAGCGGCGGGCCAGCGCAGCGTCCTTCTCGAAGTACTTTTTGTATTCGCTCCACGTGGTGGCGGCAATGGTGCGCAGTTCGCCACGCGCCAGCGCCGGCTTGAGCAGATTGGCCGCATCGTTCTGGCCAGCCTGACCACCTGCGCCGATGATGGTGTGGGCCTCGTCGATGAACAGGATGATCGGTTTCGGGCTCTTCTTCACCTCGTCGATCACGTTCTTCAGGCGGTTCTCGAACTCGCCCTTCACGCTGGCACCTGCCTGCAGCAAACCCATATCGAGCGTGCGCAGTGTCACGCCTTGCAGCGGCGGCGGCACATCGTTGGCGGCCACGCGCAGCGCCAGGCCTTCCACCACGGCGGTCTTGCCCACGCCGGCCTCGCCGGTCAGGATCGGGTTGTTCTGGCGGCGGCGCATCAGGATGTCGATCACCTGGCGGATCTCGGCGTCACGGCCGATGACCGGGTCGATACGGCCTTCGCGGGCGGATTGCGTCAGGTCCACCGTGAATTGATCGAGTGCAGGCGTGGACGACAGTGCTGCGGCGGGCTTGCCGCCATCTTCGGCCTGAGCGGTTGCATCGTCGGCAATATCGACGGCCTGTTCCTGCTCGTCCGAACCGGCGGTCATGCGCTCGAAATCGTGCTTGAGGCGATCGACCTCGAATTTGGCAAACAAGCGTGAACCACGCTCAGCCAGGGCAGACAGGCTCGGCTCCGTCAGCAAGGCCAGCAGCAGATGGCCTGAGCGGATGCGCGTGATTTGCGAATCCAACGAGGCGATCAGCCAGCCATGCTCGAACAGCTTCGGCAGATACGGGGAGAACGCCGGCGTGCGCGTGTTGCCCTTCTGAAAGCGGCCAATCTCCGCTTCCAGGTCACGCTGCAGCGCTACCAGATCAATGCCACTGGCACGCGCGGCCACGGCGAAATCGCTGCGGCGGTTTTCCAGCAGTGCCAGGAACAGGTGTTCTAGGTCGACCTCGTAGTTGCCTTGCGCCATGCACAGCGAGGCGGCGCGCTCGGCAGCCTGCCGGCTGGTCGCGTTCAGCTTGGCGATCAGGGTCTTGAGTGGGATGGCCATGGCGGCAGGGCTCCGAAGGATCGAAAAAGGTGTCGGTGATTGGTGTCAGTGCAGCGGCGCGAGTGTGTAGCGCGCGTCGCTGCGGTCTTGCTGCGCGGGGCGCGAGCACAGGAAGGTGTCCCAGCCAATCCTGCCGCTGTCTTGCGCGCCGAGCGTGCAGCCAGTCACGTCCTGCTGGCGCAGGATCAGCTTGATTTCAAATTCGAGCGTGGTGCCGCTCAGGATGGTCAGCATCTTGCGCAGCGCCAGTGCGCCGGGCGCGCCGGGCAGGAAGTTGCGGTACTGCGCCCGCTTGAGCGGGCCGACCCACAGGCGCACCCGCAGATCACGCTGCCAGACGCGGGCACCGGCCAGCGCCGTCGCGCCCAACACATTGCTTGTGCTGCCCAGCCGCGTGTACTGCGATGCAGGCACGTGATACCAGCCGCCCACGAATTGCTCCACACGCACCGGCGCCTGGAAGTAGTCCGCCAGCACGCGCTGCAGATACGCGGCAGACACAGGGCGGTGGCGCACCGCGGTGGCGTAGCCAGCCAGCGCTTCGTCGTGGATGGCGCCGGGTGTGCCGGTCAGATCGCTGCGCAGCGTCTTGTCCGCCGCGCCCGCCAATGACAACAACAGCGGCAGGTAGTGTTTGCTGTTGTCGACTTCGTACTGGAACGGCAGCCGGTACTTCTTCCACGCCAGGTAGAACAACGCCGTCGCACGGTTCGAGAAGATGTCGAAGAACGCGCGGGCTGCACGGTCGCGCCAGACCGATTCGCGCTCGGCAACGATCTCGGTGTAGCGCAGGGGCAAGGCGCCCTGCCCGCCCAGCATGCCGAAGAACGAGGGCGTAATGGCGAGGTTGTCGAGCGCGCCCTCTTCCAGCGCGGCGATGAAGGCCTCGTCGGTTTCCAGCATGTCGGGCGTCAGGCTTTCGGCCTCGATCCCCTGCAACTCGCTGGGCGGAAACGACAGCGACAGCGTATTGCGAAAACTCACCCGCGTTGCAAGCGCGTGCTCGGACGAGGTGCTGCCACGGCGCGCGAAGAGCTGCTCCAGCAGGCGCACGGCCTGGAAGAACTGGTACCGGTGCGGCTGCTTGAGCAGCCCGCGGATCACACCAGGATCGATTCGCCGCTGCGGGGTGCGCATTTGACCAGTTCCTTGCCGCTGCGGCGCGACACCGCAATCAGCTGTACAAAGCTGTTCATGTGGACGTACAGGCCGAAGAAGTGGTCCAGCACGCGAATGAAGCGGTGCAGGCCCGTGCCGACAAAGGCGTCTTCATCCAGCGTGAGGCGGATTTCCAGACCGCGTACAAAGGTGGCGAACGGCTTGCCGGCCAGCCACTGTGTTGCCGGCTGATAGTCCAGCCCGACAATGCCTTCGATCTGCCGGGCGGAAATCGCGCTGCGCGGCAAGTCATGCAAGCGCAGCATTTCCTTCAAAGTCGGCAACCCGTTCTGCACGAGCGAAAGATGGTTGAGCGCCAGCAGCGAGATCAACCGCCACTGCGCCGCACGCCCGCCGCCAAACCGCATGGAAGGCGTCGGCTTGCGCAAGAAAATGATGTTGCGGGCAATCGAGCTGCCCTCCATCGACAGATCGCCATCGGGTTGACCAAACGCCAGCGTGGCTGGCAGATCGCGATTGGTGCAGGTGACCGACAGGCTCAGCGTATCGGTCTGTGGGCTTGCCGGGTCGAACTGCGTATCGACGATCGAGATCTCGGTCTCGAAGCCGGGGCTGCGCTGGGCGACCATCTCGTTGCGGCGGGCCAGCCAGTAGTGGCCGGCGCGGCCCGGCTCTTCGCCGTGGTGCAGCGAGTAGAAAGGGCGGAATTCCGTCACCTGCTCGTGCGCCGTGGTCTCGCGCACCAGTTGCACCTTGTCGATCGAGTAGATATCAAAGCCGTGCGCGCGGCGACTGTCAGCCACTACCGGATATGCACTGGCGGTGTGTTCGATACGGATCGGGTCCGCCTTCTGCTGGAACAGGTTGACCACCGGCGTGCAGTGCAGACGCAGGTGTTCCGCTTGCAGATTCTCGAGCAGGCGCGCGGCGTGGGAATCGCTGCGTACGTCTTTCAGCACGAGGTGCAACACCAGCTTGCGCACCGGCACACCCGGCGTCAGGCCGCGCCGCAGCGCTGCCAGGTCAATGTCGAAGAAGTTGAACTTCTCCGAGAAGCTGAAGTGCTCGGTCAGCAGCCGATAAGCCGGGTGCGAGCGCGCCGGGCAATCGATTAGGGATTCGTCTTCGGAAAAGCCGACTTCCAGCAGCGGCACGCCCATCAGGCGCTTCCACACGCCGGGGCGCTCGCCTTCTACGTAGGCAGCGGCGGTATGCAAGAACAACGCATCGCCCAGGGCTGCGACGAACGACGGTTCGCCATCCATGTAGACGCGCAGCTTATCCAGCGCCAGCGATTCAAAGCCGCCGCGCTCGCCAACGTGCTCCAGCGTGATGGCAATGGAGCCGGTTGCGCCCTTGGGCAATTGCACGGCGGCCGGCGCAGACACGGCACGCTCGAAGGCGGCCGCAGCCACCCGCACTGGCGCGAAGGTCACGTCATACGCCGTGCGAAAGCGGCATTCCACCTTGCGCACGATGCGCGTGGTCAGAAAGGTGCCGCGCGGGATCGTGACCGGGGCACTCAGCTGCGCGGCCACGCCACGCACATCGAAATGCGCCACCGAGCACGAGGGAAACGGGCGCAGGTAGTGGGGGTACAGAACCTCCAGCAGCGCTTCGGTAAATTCGGGGTAGTCGTCGTCGAGCTTCTTGCTGACGCGTGCGGTCAGGAAGGCGAACGATTCGATCATCCGCTCGACGTGCGGATCGTCGCAGCCCTCGCCCGACATGGCGAGCCGGCCAGCGACCTTTGGATACCGCTCGGCGAAGTCGCGCGAGTACCGGCGCAGGAAAGCCAGTTCTCGTTCGTAGTAGGGCAGCAGCTCTTCCATCTTCCTTGCGGTCCGGTATAGGTCCTGAGGCCGTCAATCGGTGCACTCAGGCCCGAAGGCAATCTCAGCCGCGTCCGCGTGAAACGGAGTAGCGCAGCGTGGACGGTTGCAGCGTGGCGTCAAAACTCACCGGCTCCCGCGCAGGCCCGACCAGCAGTACCGCACTGATGCCGAAGCACAGCGCGTTGGTCGCCCGCTCGTTGATCTCCAGCGACACGTTCACATGCTGCAGGCGCGGTTCATGGCGCTCGATCGCCTTGGTCAGCGACTGGCAGATGTAATTGCGGTCGTAGAAGCTGGCGAGGCTCAGGCCGGCAAAATCGTTGAGCCCATAGGTGAGCAGCGACCGCTTGCACTCAGGCAAGCCATGCAAGTCGTCCTCCTCAAACACGATGCGCGTGTTGAGCAGGGATTCAATGTCGCGTGCGACCGTGCTCTTGAGTTCTTCCAGCGAGAGCTGGCGCAATGCCGTGGGCATGGGCGCGTGGGGCTCGTCGTCGAAGAGTTTTTCGAGCAGGCTGGGTTCGAAGCCTTTCATACCGCTCTAGCCAGTGCCAATGCAAGACGCCGCAGCGTACGGCTGCGGCGCTTGCAATCAGAACGCCAAACGTTAAAACGTTTAGACCGAGTACGTCTTGTCGTTCTTCGTGAGGCTCCAGGCGCCTTGCGAGTTACCGCCCTGGCCGCCAGCGCCCTTCTGCTGCGTGTACTTCCACTGCACTGCGGCGTAACGCAGGCTGAACGTGTCGCTCGGGATGCCTTGGGCCACGACTTGCGAATCGACTTCGCTCAGGATGGCGTTCTTCAGCTTCACTTCGAGGTACTTCACGCGATTGCCTTCGCCATCAGCGCGGAAGAATTCGATCGTGACTTCACCAAAGGTCGTGCCGCCCGAAGCGTGTTGGTACAGCAGCGGGCTGACCACGTCCAGATCCTTCGAGAACACCATGTCGCGGTGCTCGCAGCGCTCGGCGGTGTGGCCGCCGGCGGTCGAAGCCGTGGCCGAACGCGGCTGCACGACGGCTTGCGACCAGCTGTTGATCTCGATCCAATCCTTGTGATCCTTGTCTTGCGACTCCCCCTTGATTGCCGGGCTGTCGAACTTGACGTAGATATCCTTCATACAGAGACCCTCTTCAATAGATAGGTTGTTGGTACTGCAATGTGTAACGAGCGCAACGCGTGGTTAGGCCCGAACATTCCCCCCCGGGGAGAGTCCGGTCAGGAATGATGATTACGAGTTGGTCGGCTTGGGCAGATCGGCCACCAATCGCAGCGAGATCGAGAGTTCGTCCAGCTGGAAGTGCGGACGCAGGAACGCCACCGAGCGGTACGTGCCCGGCTTGCCCGGCACTTCCGACACCTGGATCGACGCCTCACGCAGCGGGAATTGCGCCTTCTGTTCTTGCGTGGCGTTGTCGTCCAGCAGCACGTACTGCGAGATCCAGCGGTTGAGGAACGTCTCGACGTTCTTGGCCGACGCGAAGCTGCCGATCTTGTCGCGCATCATCGCCTTCAGGTAGTGCGCCACGCGCGATACCGAGAAGATGTACTGCAGCTGCGCCGACAGCACGGCGTTGGCGTTGGCGCTATCCGTGTCGTACTTCTTCGGACGCTGCACTGACTGCGCTGCAAAGAACGCGGCGTAGTCGGAGTTTTTGCAGTGGACCAGCGGAATGAAGCCGAGGTCGCTCAGCTCCTTCTCGCGGCGGTCAGTGATGGCAATTTCGGTCGGGCACTTGAGCGCGACTTCGCCATCGTCGGTCTTGAAGGTGTGCGTCGGCAGGTCTTCGACCAGGCCGCCGCCTTCCACACCACGGATGGCCGCGCACCAGCCGAAGTCTTCAAACGCCGCCGTCAGGCGTGCACCGAAGGCCCAGGCAGCGTTGCACCACAGGTACTTGCTGTGGTCGGTGCCGTCCACGTCTTCAACAAAGTTGAAACCTTCAACGGTGGTGCCGTCCTTTGGGTTGTATGGCAGACGGCCCAGGAAGCGCGGCAAGGTCAGGCCAACGTAGCGCGAATCCTCCGACTCGCGGAAGGACTTCCACTTGGCGTACTCCACCGTGTCGAACACCTTGGCCAGGTCGCGCGGCTTGCCCAGGTCGGCAAACGATTCAAGACCCAGCAGCTCAGGCGACGACGAAGCGATGAACGGTGCGTGTGCGGCGGCGGCCACGTGCGCCATCTGCTCGATGAAGTACATGTCCTCAGGCTGACGCGTCACTTCAAAGTCGCCGATCATCGCGCCAAACGGTGCGCCGCCGAACGTGCCGAACTCTTCTTCGTACACCTTCTTGAACAGCGCGCTCTGGTCAAACTCGATGGCCGTCTTGAAGTCCTTCACGAGATCGCGCTTGGTCGCGTTGAGCGCCTTGATCTTGATCGTCGTGCCGGTCTGCGTTTCCTTGACCAGGTAGTTCAACCCGCGCCAGGTGGATTCCAGCTTCTGGAATTCCGGCGCATGCATGACGGCACTCAGTTGCTGCGAGATCAAACGGTCCAACTCGGCCACACGGGCATCGATCGTGGCAGACAGGTTATCGGACACCACCACGGTGCCGTTGAGCACCTGGCTGGCCAGCTCACCGATGATGTCCTTGGCACGCTCGCGCTCGGAATCCGATTTGGCAACGCGGCTTTGCTCGACGATGCTGTCAAGCAGGCTGACCTCCTCCGCAACCGAGGCGCTCTGCGCAGCGGATTGGTTCTCAAGCATCCTCGCCCCCGTTTGTCTTGGCGCCGAGCTTCTTCGCGTTTTCGGTGTTCTTCAGCACGTCAGCCAGCAGGTCTTCCAGCTTGTCGTTGCCGGCCATCTTATTGCGCAGGTCGGCCAGCTTGGAACGCGCCTCCAGCAACTGGCGCAGCGGCTCAACCTGCTGCACCACCGCCTCGGGGCTGAAGTCTTCAATCGAGCGGAATGTCAGGTCGACGCCAAAGCGGCCACCCTCTTCCGTCAGCGTGTTGGGCACCTGGAAGGCCGCACGCGGTGCGACGCCGGACATTACGTCGTCAAAGTTGTCGCGGTCGATGTTGACGAACTTGCGGTCGCGCAGCTTGGGTTGCGGCACTTCCGACTGGCCCGACAGGTCAGCCACCACGCCCACGACGAACGGCAGTTCTTTCTGCTCGATCGCGTCGCCGATCTCGACGTCATATGTCAGTTGCACGCGCGGCGGGCGCACCTTCTGCAGACGCTTCTGCACACTTTCTTTCTTGGCCATCACGTTCCTCCTGGGGAATGCGGAAGCGGGAACCGGTGCGGCGCTTAGCGCAGCGCGCCAAACGGATCAGCACTGCCGCTGGCGCCACCCGTGGCTGCCGGAGCGGCTGTACCACCATGGTTGGCGGCCTCGGTTGCGGCGGGCGCTGCACGCTTGACGACGCGAGTCGGGCGGCGCACCGGCTGCTTGGCGGTTTGCTCACCCGGGAACAGAACCTGCTCGCCCAGCGTGTCACGCAGCATCTTGGCCAGCACTTGCGCATCGGTCTTGACGTCGCCTGCCAGCGCGCTGTCAGCACGCAGCTCTTGCAGCGAGCGACGCGCCACGCGCAGGCCGCTCACCGCCAGGATGCTCTTGGCCTGGCGGTCGCTGCCATCACGCTGCAGCGCTTCTTCAGCCGCCAGGATGGCCTGCGGATACTTTTCCGCGCCGAACTGGAGCTGGGCGATGCGCACCCACGGTTCGTCACGCGTCGGGTTGACCTTGGCGATCTGCTGATACAGGTCGATGGCCTTGTCTTGCTGGCCACCCTTAGCGGCGGTTTCCGCCTCCGACATGCTCTGCTTGAAAGCCTCGTCCGTCTGGGGGCCTGGGTTGCTTGTGGCACAGCCGGTGATCAAGGCAGCGGCACCAGCCAGCACGATAAGGGAACGGAGAACGCGGGAAATAGACATGGATTTGGCCACGGCGAGACTCTTCAAAAGTTCAAAGCGGTGCGTCGATACCCAATCATATTCACCGGAATTGGCGAGTTAAATGTTGGTCTCGACTGGCGCGAAATAGTACACTCCGCTCGTTGAAGTTGACAACCACAAATGAATCATTAAGGAACCGAAACATTTCCTTTGAATTCAAGGCTTTGTAGCACATCTTGATGGCCAGATTCGATTATTAAGAAACCGAAACATTTCACATTTTCTTTTATTAATAAACCGAAACATTTCAAGATTTCTTTTGCCCGAACCCGTGCAAAACCGGTCAAATCAATAGAATTAAACAGTACAAAAATCAGGCATGAAGACTATGAAATTCGATGCAGCAAGGAGGCTGTCGGGCTGCGGCAGCACCCCCAGGCGCCGCGTCGCGACGGTGCTCAAGCTGATACTGGCCGGGGGGAGCATGGTGGCCCTCGCTGCCTGCTCCACGGGCGCCAGCGTGCTGGCCGGCGCCGCCAATGGCGCACTGGAAGCGATGGGGCTGAAGTCGTCAAACCTGCCGGACGCGCAAAAACCGCCGCGCGAGGTGCCGCTCAAGCTCACCGCCGGTAGCAACCTGAATGCCGCCAATGACAAGCGGCCCGTGGCATTGGTGGTGCGCCTGTACTCGCTCAAGGATCCGACCAGCTTCCTGCAGGCACCGTATGACACCTTCATCGATCCGGCACGCGAGAAGCAAACCCTCGGCGCCGATCTCGTGCAGGTTCGTGAAATGACGCTGATCCCAGGCCAGCGCTACGACTTCACGGAAAAGGTCTCGCGCGAGGCGACGACACTCGGCGTGGTGGCGCTGTTCCGCAGCCCGGCAGCCCAGCGCTGGAAGTTCGCCTTCAACACCGAGAAGAACGAGAAGAACGGCATCGTGATCGGCCTGCACGCCTGCGCCATGACCTTGACCGCGGGCACGCCGACCACGCCGGCCGGCAGCACACCGCAATCCGATCTGAACCTGCTTTCGCCCGCAATCTGCGGCAGTTGAGCAGACCCCGTTACTAGAAGGGCCAACGTGAGCTATTCCGCAAAGATTCTCTGGGGCGAAGGGCTGTTCCTGCGTCCGCAGCATTTCCAGCGCCAGGACGCGTACCACGAGTCACGCCTGCATGCGATGGCGCAAGTCATCCAGCCCTACAGCTGGGGCGTGCGCCACGCGCGCTTTGATACTGATGCACTCGCCAGCGGCGTGCTGCGCGTGACGGAGCTTTCGCTGTTCTTTCCGGATGGCGAGCTTTACTTCGCGCCGCAGGCAGATGCACTGCCCCCCCCGCTTGTGCTGGATGCCGTTCCGGCCGGTGTGTCGGAGCTGACATTCCATATCGCGCTCTACCCGCTGCAGGAAAACGGCGGCAACTATCGCGAGCCGGTCGAGGGCGCATCGGTCTCGCGCTTTGTGGGCGCAGAGGAAGAAACGGCCGATCTCTATACCGAGGCCGAGCCCGCTGCCATCACCTTCCTGAAGAAGTCGGTCAAGCTGGTGGCAGAGACCGAGCCGCGCGACCAGTTCATCTCGCTGCCCGTGGTGCGCGTGCGCCGCACCGGCACCGGCGGGTTCGAGCTGGATGAGAGCTTCGTGGCGCCCAGCCTGTCGATCAACGCTTCGGCTGTGCTCTACCAGCGGCTGCGCCGGCTGCTCGACGCGCTGCAGGCCAAGGTCAATGCGCTGTACGGCTTCCACCGCGAGCCGACCAAGAACATCATCGAATTCCGCTCGGGCGACATCGCTTCGTTCTGGCTGCTGCATACGGCCAACGCGGCCTTTGCAGCGCTCTCGCACCTGTATCACCATCCGGACCTGCACCCCGAGCGGCTGTTCCAGGAGATGCTGCGCCTGGCCGGCGCGCTGATGACGTTCACCAAGAGCTACACGCTGACCGACCTGCCCGCCTACGACCACGACCAACCCGGCCCCGTGTTCGCCAAGCTGGACACCATCGTGCGCGAGCTGCTCGATACGGTCATCTCCACGCGCTACTTTGCAATTGCGCTGGAAGAGACACGCCCGTCGTTCCATCTCGGCCGCATCGACTCCGGCAAGATCGACGACAAGACCAGCTTCTACCTGTCGGTCTCGGCAGATATGCCGGTGGCGGAACTGGTGGAGGCCATTCCTGCCCGCTTCAAGCTGGGCGCGCCGGACGACGTGGAGAAGCTCGTGCTCTCCTCCATGCCCGGCGTGCCGATCACCTACACCCCGCAGGTGCCACCGGCCATTCCGGTGCGCCCGGGCGCGTGCTACTTCACCATTGAAGCACGCGGCATGCTGTACGACCGCATGCTCCAGGCCCAGACCATCACCATCTACGCCCCGGCTGGCATCCGGGAACTCAAACTTGAACTGATTGCGGTGACTTCATGAGCGCTACCACCACCCCTTCGCTGTTTGGCGGTTCGGCACCCGCACCCGGCAATGCCGGGGCCGATGCCCGTGAAGCCAACTCGCATGCGCGCACGCTGCTGGACTTGCTCTATGACGGCTTCTTCATGCTGTTTCAGTTGCGCAATGGCCAGCAACCCGCCAGTGCGGAAGATTTTCTCGCGCGTGTACGCACGTTCCTGGATGAGTTCGACCGCGGCGCCAAGCGCCTGAACGTGTCGGCCGAAGATGTGTTCGACGCCAAGTACGCCTTCTGTGCGGCCGTGGACGAGACCATCCTGTCGTCCAACTTCTCGATCCGCACGGCGTGGGAGCGCCGCCCGCTGCAGCTCGTGCTGTTTGGTGAGCAGCTTGCCGGTGAGACCTTCTTCGTCAAGCTGGAAGAACTGCGTGCCCACGGTGCCCCGCGCCTGCAGGCGCTCGAAGTCTTTCACATGTGCCTGCTGCTGGGCTTCCGCGGCAAGTACATCCTCGAAGGGCCAGAGAAGCTCGCCTACCTGACGGCACGCCTGGGCGATGAGATTTCCGCCATCAAAGGCAAGCGCGCCGCCTTCGCACCGCACTGGCCGCTGCCCGACAAGGTCGCACACACGCTCAAGCGCGAAACGCCGTTGTGGATCTTCGGCGCGGTGTTTGCGTTGATGGCGTTGCTGGCCTTTCTCGGGCTGTCGCACACGCTGCGCACCAAGACCAACGAAACACTGGAAGGCTATTCGCAGGTCATCAAGCTCGGGCCGCGTTTCTCGCACCTGACGATTTCGTTGCCCTGATTGCCCCCTTGCTTGCCGCCCTGGCGCGGCCAACACCCGTGCCAGCCTGCTGACCCCGCTTACGCATCCATCGCGACACCGCTCCGATGAAGCCTTTGTCCACCCTGTCGGCCAACATGCCGCAAGCTGCCCTGGGCGCACTGCTCGGCCAGCAAACCCGCCAGATCACCATCGAGACGGCACTCGCCTCCGACAACCTCGTCGTGGAGCGCTTTACCGCCACCGAGGCGGTCTCGGCCTCGTTCGTGCTGCAAGTCGATTGCCTGAGCCCGTCTGCCCACCTGGATACGGTCAAGCTGGCCTCGCAAGAAGCCACGCTGCGGCTGATGCAGGCCGATGGCCGCTGGCGTGCTTGGCACGGCTACGTGGCGGACTGCGCATCGCTGGGCGGTGACGGCGGACTGGCGCGCTATCGATTGCGCATCGTGCCGTGGCTCGACCGCCTGCGCACGCGCAGTGATTGCTTCGTCTACCAGAACAAGACCGCGCTGGAGATCATCGAAGAGGTCTTTGCCGAGTACCCGGTCGCGCACTACAAGATTGCCGCCAGCCAGCCGTGCGCCAAGCGCTCGATCTGCTGCCAGTACCGCGAGACCGACTACGCGTTCGTGATGCGCCTGCTGGCTGAAGAGGGGCTGTCGTTCCGCATTGAGCATCAGCAGAGCGAGGACAAACAGCAGGACAACGCCCAGTCACGCCACACCGTCGTCATCTTCGACAACGACGCCGAGCGGCCCGCCTGCGCGCAGTCCGACATCCGCTTCCACCGTGTCGACGCCACGGAGAGCGAAGACGCCATCGAGCGCTTCTCGAACACCCACAGCGTGGGCACCAATGCCGTGACCCTGGCGTCGTGGGATTACAAGGCATTGGCCGCCACCACCGGCCAGGCCACGGCCAACGACACCGGCGGCGAACTGCCCACACTGGAGAGCTTTGAAGCCTCCGGCCCGTATCAATTCACCGACGCGCAAGGCGCCAGCCAGGCTGCGCGCCTGCGCATGCAAGCCCATGAGGGTGCCTTCCTGCGCTACCAAGGCCAGGGCAGCGTGCGTCAGTTGGGTGCCGGCCAGCGCTTCAAACTCACGCAGCACTTCGACAGCAAGCACAGCGAATTCGTTACGCTGCAGGTCGAGCATGAGGCCGCCAACAACCTCGGCACCGACATCGCGCGCCTGCTGGGCACCACATCAATCGAATCGGGCAGCTACCGCAATCGTTTCATTGCCGTGCCCGCCGAAGCGCCCATCGTGCCCGCGTACCGCCGCCGCCCGACCGCGCCTGAAGGCCAGGCCGCCGTGGTCATTGCCGATGACGGCGCACCGCTCACTACCGATCGCGACCACCGCGTGCGCGTGCGCTTTCCGTGGCTGCGCGCGCCGGAGGTCAACGCCTTTTCCGACCCCAGCAGCAGCGATCGCACGCAAGTCACCGCCTGGGTGCGCGTGGCCACCGCCAGCGCCGGCCCCAACTGGGGCGGCAACCACCTGCCGCGCGCCGGCACGCAAGTGCTGCTCACTTTCATCGACGGCGACATCGACCGGCCGATGATCGCCATGCAACTGCACAACACGCAGGACGCCCTGCCCTGGCCTGCCGCCGATGCGCCGCTCGGGCAAGCGTTGTCTGGCTGGCACTCGCAAGGCCTGGGCGGCGACGGCTACAACCAGTGGGTGGTCGACGATCATCCGGGCCAGCTGCGCACACGCCTGGCCAGTTCCACCGCCAACAGCCAGCTCAACCTCGGCTACGTGACCTCGCACGGCGCCACGGGTGGAGACCGCGGCAGCTGGCGCGGCACCGGCGCCGAGTTGCGTACCGATGCGTGGGCTGTAGTGCGTGCGGGCGCAGGCCTGCTGCTCTCGACCACCGCGCGGGCGCAAGCGGCAGGCACGCTGCTTGACGCACATGAGGCGCGCGGACAACTCACCGCTGCGCAGAAGACCGCGCAACGTCTTTCCGATGCCGCGGCCAGCCAGCAAGCGCTGCCGCTGGCGGCCAATGAGGCGTTTGAGCCGATAGACAAGGCGCTCGACCCGACGCAGGACGGGCACTACGCCAGCAACGTCAACGGGCAAGACTCGAAGCAGCCGGTCGACAAGTTTGGGCAGCCACTGCTGGTGGCGGAATCGCCTTCGAGCATTGCACTGGCCTCGCAGGCCACCACTACGGTTTATGCGGGGCGCCATCTGCATGGCACCGCGCAGGCCGATTGGCACGTGGCTGTCGGCAACGTCGTCGCAGCCGCTGCCGCCAAGGGCGTGAGCTTGTTTGCGCAGCGCAATGGCATTCGCGCGATTGCAGAAGGCGGACCGGTGTCGATTCAAGCGCATACCGATGCGCTGGCGGTGCTGGCGGACAAGGCTGTCACCGTGACGTCCTCCGCGGATTCGGTCGAGATCCTTGCGCAGCAGAACATCGTGCTGCATGGCGGAGATTCGATGATTCGGCTGGAGGGGAATGCGGTTACGTTTGAGACGTCGGGTCTTCTGTCGGTGAAGGGGGCGGGGCATCCGCTTATCGGGCCGGGTGGGCAGGCGGCGGCATTGCCTGCGTTGCCGGTGGGGGTGCTTCCTCCAACAACCGTCCTGCTGAAGCACACCTACCACGACGGTCAGGGCTTGGCGGGGGCCAAGTATTTCGCCAAGTTTGCTGACGGATCAGAGCGACAAGGCGTTCTCGATAGCCAAGGTCGAGCCACATTGGAGAACGTTCCCCCAGGCAGCGTACAAGTCAGCTACGGCCCAATGCCTGGTGCCTTTGAACGCAAGGACAAAACGCCGATGCCAAACCACGATCCGAATCCATCGGACGCCAAGATCTCCAAGCTTGTCGACAAATACCTGTCGACCGACAACACGCCGCCTCCTTCCGCCTAAGCCCTCTCTAATCCGCACGTCATGTCTTCTTCTGATACGGCCCAGGCACCGGGTGGCCTGACCTGGAGCAAGTTCAAATCCATTTGCGCCGACGTCGGTGATTGGACCTGGGGTACGGTCCAAGGCGCCTTCAACGAAAAGGCGAGCTTCTCGCAAATCCTCGTCGATGCCGTAATTGGCATGATTCCCCTGGTGGGCGATGGCACTGCGGTGCGTGACCTGATCGCTGTCATCATGGGCTTGGTCAACGACCCCAAGAAGCGCGACGAAGTCTTCGAGTGGGTGCTGCTGGTCGTGCTCGTCTTCGCGCTGATACCGGTCATCGGTGGCGTGGTCAAAGGCGTTGGCCGAATCGTGGTCAAGGTGTTCAAGGAAGCCGCTTTGCTGACCGGTGCTGCACGCGCAGCGAAGCTCATGGAGGGAGCGCAGGAAATCATTGCCTTCCTGAATCGTATCGGTGTCAAGAACGCGGAGCAGTGGCTGCTAAAGCTCCGGTTTTCAGACTACCTAGCACAGATCATGGACCGCTTTGGTGCGCTGATGGATGTGCTCGAGATCGCGTTGCAGCTCATCAAGGCCAAGGCCGCTTCCATGATTCCGGCGAGCCTCGCCCAGCGAATTGATGCCCTGCGTAATGGCCTTGCACTGGTCAAAGCCAAGGGGAACGAGATGATCCCCAAAGCTATCAAGGAATTGGATCAGCAGTTGCGCGAGTTGCAGGCCTACGTCCGTTCAGGCGGAGAAACCACCAGCCGCGTTGCATTGCATGAAGCTGCGACCGGCGAGCGCGTCGCAACAAAGGCGGACGAAGCCAGGTTGGTGGAGGATGGGACGTTGCCGACTCGTTCAGCCCGTGGGGGGTGGAAGCAGAATGAGGCTCCTGCCGGACGCCCTGACAAGTACGCTCACATCTATAAGCCCGAACCCGGTTACCCGGACCTTACTAAGCGCGTCGACAAGAATGGCCAACTGGAGCAGGTCGCCGCCTACAGCGGTCGCATCGTCAATCGGGAATTGAAACAAGGAGAAGAGATCTTCCGGTTCTTTGGGCCCGGCGGCGCCACCCATGGCGTCGATATCGACCCCAGCAAAGCCAGTGGTGCATGGTGGGGACTAGGGTCCGCCCCTAAAACCGCCAAGGAATGGCGAGAAAAAGCTGCGGTGCTTGATGAGTTCAACCGAGACGGCTTCTTTGTGACCAGCAGAGTCGAAGGAAAAGGCGGACCTAAAGCCGCTGTCGGCACTGTATCGGAGCAGACTGGCACCAAGCTTCCCGGCCAGTATCTTCCGGGCGGTGCCACGCAGGCCTATTTCTATCTCGACAAAGCGCTCGCCGAGCAACTCGTGGCCTATGGCGACAAAGTTGTCGCTACCGGAAAGCCCGCAAAACTGGTCGATCCGGTCAGTGGCATGACTTTTCACATACAGCCCACCGGCTGGACGGATGCCAATGGCATCTGGGGCTATCTGCGCAGTCCCGGCAACGGCACCGTGCATACTGCCAAGGTGGCTGAACACGAAGAAGCCTCCAAAGACAACCACGAAGTCGTCGTTACCCCATGAGCACAAGCAACGCCTCAAACACCAGCGTCACGCTGCCAACCGAGCCCGAGCGCAAGCAGATCTTCTACTGGCTCAAGCAGATCAGTTCCTATACCGCATGGAACCGTATTTTTGGGTTCTATCAGGCTTGGGCTCAAGCTACCGAAAACTGTGCACGGCAAACAACAGGACCGGGCGGCCCAGCCGGTGACTACAGGCTCATCCTAAACGGGCTGGCGCATTGCGAAGAAGCCGTGCTTCGCCTCAAGAAAGGCGACAAACGTATCTTCAAATTCGATGCGAATGGCGAACTGGCCATGGCCGACCGTCTTCCTACTTATTGGGAGAAGATGCTATTCCGCATGGAAGACGGAGAAACGCTGCAACGGGATGAAAGCAACACCCCTGGCTGGACGCAATTCCATCAAACGCTGGTGAACCTGTGTGCGGCTTGGGGTGAGTGCGCTCCCGACATTCTGGAACCTCGCTACCTCGATACGGAAACCTACACCTTCTGCAATGACTACCTGAGAGCAAAGCTAAATCAGATGGTGTTTCCGAATCCCTTGCCTGATGTGCCGAACCCTAAAGAGGACATACTGATCCGTAGCGGGAAGATGACCCCATATTCGGGTATCTGGGAACCCATCGACGCACCCAAGCCCAAATTGTTCAGTTTGTTCCAAACCAACGAACAGCCCAAGGGCCCCTTCCCCATCGTCGGCACCATGAGCTATCTGCACGGCGGCTCCAACGCCCCGAACATGGCCGCCTACGCTGAAGAACGAGGTTTGCCGACTACATGGCGACTCCTTTGGCGCGACACCCGCTACGAGGACGGCACCATTCCGGACGAGGAGCGCGACTACGTTTTCCTAAAACCTGAATCAACAAAAGAAGACGCGTCGTCTATCGGGTCTGTTATGCAGGATCCGCTCATCTGGGCAGAGAGTGGACAGCCAGCACCGCAAACGGGCCGCTGGCTGGCTGAACATGATTTGCAAGCCAGCATCACGCTGCAAGCCGGAGAAATCTTGCCAATGCATCAGGGAAGACCGACGCGCTGGACGCTTGCGCGAGCATAGTTGCAAACATTCGGGCTGCGAGCAGTGATCAACCAAATCCGAAGCGCTGACGTCCAATCGGCGAAATCGGGTCGCTGATCGCAGACTGGAACTAGCTCCGCTACATCTCGATGCCTGCCATCGACGCCGCGGTCACGATCCAGTAAATCCGGACAGTCGCGTCACACCACACCAATGCCCGGGATTTCACGCAGATTCGAGTCGTCAAGGTGTTTTGACGCTTCGGCGTAAAGGAGGGGGCGTGTTGCTTGCGTGCGGCACGCCCCCCCCGGGACGCCAGTCAACCAGCAGCAAGCCCGTTGCGCCGCAACCTCGACTGAGCGAGTTCTGCGTACATGGCACCCGCGAATTTCGCGCTTTCGGCTGCGCGGCGTTCGGACACGTGCAGGAAGTGGTGCGACGGCGTGCCTGCCACGCGGGCTGTCGGCTCCAGGAATCGGTACATGGCACGCGAGCCGCGTAGCCACCGCATGCACGAGGAAGCGAGCAATGCAATGCGCCGCCGCTCCTGCTCTGGCAGCGTGGCTGCGATGCATTCGAAGGGGGCCGCAATACCGACAAGACGCCTCAGGTGCCACACCAGTTCGCTAACGCGTTGACCACGCCGACGCGACCATATGAGCTCCCGACGCATCGCCGAGGCCAGTGCATCCAGTTTGTCAATTGCAACGCAGGCGTTGCGCCGGGCGGCCTCAACCTGCCACGCTCCGGCTCGCTCTTCTGATGCCGCGTTACGTACGGCATCCAGGTAAGCGCACACGGCATCGATTGCCGCACTGGTCATCGGCGTCAGTTTGCGCGCTTCCCACTCCGGCCAAGCGATGAGGCTGATAAGCACCGCCACGATGGCACCGGCCAAGCTATTTCCAATGCGCAAGGCCGCCAACGTCCAAGGCGACCCTGTGGGCATGCCCAGATGCGCGACCAGAATGAAGTGCGGGGTCAGAAACAGGATGTAAGACACATAGCTCAGCCCGCGAGCGACAAACGTGCCCGTCGCAAGCGGAATGATGGAGAGTGCTTCCAGGACCGGGTTGCGGAAGATCAACGCAACCAGCGAGGCCGCCACCGCACCAAGAACAGTTCCGGTGACACGAAGGGCCGACACCTTCACCGTCTGCGACACCGTCGGCTGCACGACAAACAGTGCTGTCAACACAAGCCAGTAGCCTTGCTCGATGTTTTTGAAATGCACTGTGGCAACCGCCACCATGGCAGCAACAGACAAGCGACAAGCGTAGCGAGCGATGCTCCCGCCGGCACGCATCTCCTCCACGACAGACGCTGCGAGGCCCTTTCTTCCGATGACGGGAGCGTCGCCCCTGGCAGGTTGCACCCCTGTGACCGCCACGCTCGCCGTCGCGCCCGGCCTCCTAGTGAGGCGGACAAGGGACAGCACCAGCGTCTCGCATGCGCGGACCCACGCCGAATCGTCTTGCGCGAGCGGCTCTGCTGCCGCACGGCGCAATCCCCGGCGAACTTGCCCAATCAAGCTACCCAGCGTGCCACCCATCGAAGTCGATGAAGGAAGCCCCCTTCGGACTGCGTCGGCGTGCAAGTCAAAGAGCTCGGCAAGATGACGCAATGTCGGCGCCAACAGCGGGCCTGCCGCGCGGGCTTTGCCAAGCGTGTTCCCGGTTAGCAGTGTCTCCAAGCCGGCAAGGAGGGCAACGATGCGCTCGCCATTTGCACGCCATACGCCGCATGTGTCATGTGATGCCGGGACACTGTCAACAACCTGCTTCATCACATCCAGCCGGCTACGCAGTCCCGACCGGCCAAGGCTTTCACCGGAGGCATACTGGTCCGCCACGTCGCCAAGACGACGCAGGAACGAACTCACGGCGTATAGATAGGCGAATGTCGCGCGCCTGGCACGATGCGCATCGCTGTACTGCCACAGTCCGACCATGCACACCACGGCCCAGATGCTTCCGCCAAAGAAACAGGCCGCGTACTCCAGCGGCGCAGGCCACGGGTGAACAGGAAACGACGCCGATACCGCGCAGGCGGTGACCAATAGCAGCGCCCACAAGCCAGAACCCGCACCGCGCGTCCGAATCAGCGCACCGACATACGCAACGACCCCAGTCAACGTGACGGCAGCCCAGGGCACTCGGGCAGCGGCGATGGCGCATGCTGATAGCAGCGCTCCAAGCATGCCGAACGCAAGACCACTGCGCACGCGCGCGAGCGTGGTCTGATTCTGCTCGTCGGACAGGCACGTCCAGAACGTTGCGATTGCCGTCCAGCACAGTAGCGGTTCGTGCAGGACAGCCGCGAGCACAGCTGGGGCCGCACAGATGAGCCCGCTGCGTAGCGCTTCCGACACAGGCAAATGATGTCGGCCCTGCCGCAATACGCGCATCAGCGCTTCACGGTTGACCAGCCCCCCTGTCACTGACATGCCTTCACTCCTGGCGGGAAGCGTCCGTGCGCGGGACCGGGATCACGGTCAGCGAGCGAATGCCCTGCGCGCCTCGGATCAGCACACCTTCGATGTCTGCGGTGGCGGAGGGTCCGCTCATCAGCACAGCATAATTGGCCCCAAAGAACTCCGGCCGATGATAGGCATGATGCAAATTGCCTACGATATCCGCCGGATCAAGCAACGCCACCAGATGCTGCGACAGATACCCCAGCGCGTTCACGTGATACTGGGTCTCACTCAACCAGATCGATCCCGTCTCCGCGACGGCAAATGCCGGCCGCACGATCCCGACATCGACATCGTTGAGCGTACGCGGGTCGCTGACTGAGGCGATATCGCGCGTGCCGTTGAATTCCGGCGTCGCCGAACACCACACCGTTGCAGTGGGAAAACGCGCGCGGATGAACTGCTCAAGGTTCGCTCCCGCGGGCAATTCGCACCATTGGCCACCTAGCTGGTCCAGCGATTTCCGGAAGGTCTGCACCGCAGGGGGCAGTTCAGCATCGAACATCGGCACGGTAGGCAGCGCACGACGCTCCGGACGCACTTCGCGCAGGCGCGACAAAATCAAATCTCGGCTGTTCATTTCACTTTCCTCTTCAGATACCAGTCACGGAACGTTTGCTTCGGGGCGTCCGGCACCTCCCGATGTTTGCCCCAAACGTTGAGCGGGTTGTAGAGCACCGCCCGCGGCAGCACTGACACCGCCGTCCCCGCTGTCTTGACAGCGGCCCGGTACAGCGCCGGCCGAGACAGCACCTTGCCGGCCACCTTCATGGCCTCCTTCTTAACGAACGGGAGTTCGTGCTGTTCCGCCACGATCTGACGCCACTTATAGATCTGCTCATGAATGTTGATCTTGACGGGACATACGCTCGTGCAGCTACCGTTCATGGTCGAGGCGAATGGCAGCGCGCTGTACTTCTTGAGATTGAAGGTCGGATTGATGATGGCGCCGATCGGGCCAGAGTAGACACCGCCGTAACTCAGCCCACTGCTGCGCCGGTACACCGGACATGTGTTCATGCAAGCGCCACAACGGATGCACTTCAGGGAGTACCAGAAGTCGTCCATGCCAAGGCGCTCGGACCGGCCGTTGTCTACCAGCACAAAATGCATCTCGCCGCCCTTGCGCGGGCCACGGAAATGCGATGTGTACTGCGTGATCGGCGATCCGATGGCATTGCGCGACAGCATGCGGATAAACACGCCCAGGTGCTCCAGGCGCGGAATGAGCTTTTCGATACCGATTGACGCGATATGCAGCGACGGAACGTTCGCGCTCAAGTCCGCGTTGCCCTCATTCGTGCAGACCGTGATACCGCCCGTTTCGGCCACCGCAAAGTTGCAGCCCGTCATGCCGGCATCGGCATTGAGGATCAGCGGTCGCGTTGCATTGCGCTGTGCCTCGGCCAGCTTCGGAATACTGCTCTCGTTCGGGTCAGTGCCGATTTTTTCGGCAAAGATCTTGGCAACGTCAGTGGCAAGCTTATGCACAGCCGGCACGACAATATGGGAAGGCAACTCGTCGTCGAGTTGTTGAATCTGTTCACCCAGATCGGTCTCCACCACGGTGATGCCGCGTGCCTCCAGATACGGCCGCATCTCGCACTCTTCCGTAAGCATCGACTTGCTCTTCACCAAGACCTTCGCTTTCCGCCCGCTGAGGATCTCGTAGACGATGCGGTTGTGCTCCTCAGCATCTTTTGCCCAATGAACGACGACCCCATTGGCCGTGGCATTGCGTTCAAACTGTTCCAGGTACTCCGGGAGATGCGTGAGCGTGTGTTCTTTGATGCCCGAGGCAAGAGACCTTAGTTCCTCCCATTCACGTATGCCGTGCACTTCGCTATCCCGGGCGGTGCGCAGCCCCCACAGGCGTTTGTCGTGGAACTGGATATGTTTCTCGTCGGCAATGAACTTCTCGGAAGCACCGACATGGTCGACGCGCTTCATGCTCGTGCTCCATTCAGGATTTGTGCGATATGGATGAACTTCAGGCCCAGACCGAGCCGGTCCGAACAGCCCTTCTGGTGCATGAGGCAGGATGAATCGGCTGAGACGATGTACTCCGCGCCGTTGCGCTTGTGATCACGCACCTTGTCGGCACCCATGCGCGCCGACACCGGCTCTTCAGAAACGCAGAACGTACCGCCAAAGCCGCAGCACTCATCTGGACGATCGGGCTGGATGAACTCGATCCCCTTGACCCCCTTCAACAGGGTCATCGGTTTTGAGAAGAACGGCTCGTCGATCTCCGACATCTTGGCGGTGCGCAGCGCGCGCAGCGTGCCGCAACTGTTATGCAGACCGACCTTGTGCGGGAACTCCGCCCATGGAAAATCACGAACCTCCAGCACATCGTGCAGAAACTCCACGAGCTCATAGGTATTGGCGCGTACGGCCCGCGCTTCACTGGTCTGATCTGCGGCGGTGAGGTGGTCGCGTACGTGGTGCACGCAACTGCCGCTGGGGGCGACGATGTAGTCGTAACCGGCAAAGTTGCGAACGAACAGGTTCTCGGTCGCGGCGGCGTCCTTTTCGCAACCGCTGTTACCCATGGGCTGGCCACAGCAGGTCTGATCGAGTGGATAGTCCACCTCACAGCCGACGCGTTCGAGCAGCTCGAGCGTGGCGATGCCGACATCCGGAAAGAAGGCATCGATGAAACACGGAACAAACAGGGCGACTTTCATTGGAACTCCTATGGGGTTCTCTGTAGAAACAAGGGCTAGTGGTAGAAATGGTCTTGTGAGACCTTGCCGCGAAACACCGCATACGCGACATAGGTGTAGAGCACGATGACAGGCAACACGAAGAGCCCGGCGCCCCAGAACATGAACGACTGGCTTGCCGCCGGCGCTGCAGCGGCACTCAACGTGACGTCAAAGGGCACGATGTAAGGGAGATACGACGCGGCCAGCATGAGCACCATCGAGATGCAACCCAGGCCCACCCAGATGTAGGCGGCACGACCACCATGCTTGGCTGCGTAGGGCGCACGTGCCAGGGCCAACAAGCCAATCACGGGCAGAACGAACAGCACCGGATGGGCAATCCAGCGGGTCTGCACTGTGGGCTCTGTCAACAGCGTCAAAGCAAGAATCAATGCAGCGACGAGCAGTGCCAGCGGCGTGAGATCACGCATCGAACGCTGCCCGATGTAATGCAGATCGCCCCGCCCCTTCAGGACCAGCCAACCAGCGCCCAGCAGCAGGTACCCCAGTGCCAGACCGACACCGCACAGGACGGGGAACACAGCGCACCACTCAAACCCGTTCCCCGCGTAGTGCAGGTGTTCGACTGGCAGTCCGCGTGCATACGTCCCCACGCAGATACCTTGCGTCAACGCAGTCAACAGCGAACCGACGAACAGCAACAGATCCCACACCCAGCGCGAACTGACGGCCTTGTGACGAAACTCCAGCGCTACGCCCCGCATGACCAGCCCAGCAAGCATTGCCGAGAGCGGCACATACAGCGCCGGCAGTGCGATGGAATAGACGAGCGGAAACGCACCGAAGAGGATCGTGCCTGCGATGACAAGCCACGTACCGTTACCGTCCCAGACGGGGGAGATGGAGGCCACCATTTCGTCGCGTTTGCTACCCGCGAACGCGGTCAGCATTCCCACGCCGATATCAAACCCTCCGAGCACCACGTAGGCCACGAGGGCGAACGCCAACTCGGCAAACCAGAACCAGTTCAACATGCTATTCGCTCCTGTTACGCATTCGGTTGACGGCGCACGGCCTTCACCGGTTGTGGCTGTGGTTGTGGCTGCGGGCCGAGGTACGTCAACGGAATGACATGGCCGTTCCACACGGTCAGGACGGCACCGCTGAACACCCCGTGCCGCACGATGCGCACGATGTAATAGACGCCAAACAAGAAGATGAACGTGTAGACGAGCACATACATGGCGAGCGAAGCAGCCGCGAAGTGCGTGGACAAGCCCGGTGTGAGGGCATCAGCGGTTCGCAGCACACCCCAAACCGTCCAGGGCTGTCTCCCGACTTCGGCCACAAACCACCCCGCCAGGACGGCGATGAAACCGAGCGGAAAACTCAAGGCCACCGGCCATAGCAGCCAACGCTGCCTTTCGAGGCTGCCGCGTCGCGAATACGCCGTAGCCAGCCACGACAGCGCGAGCATCACAAACCCGCAGCCAGCCATGATGCGAAACGCAAAGAAGGGAATCAGGATGGGAGGTCTGTCGGCGGTAGCAAAATCTGCAAGACCCACTTCGCGCGAGTCGAGCGTGCCCGACGCGACCACGCTGCCGAGCACAGGGATCTTCCATTCGAGCCGGTTGCGCTGTGCGGCGACATCGGGAACAGCAAAAATGACTTCGGCGGCAGGCTGTTCGTCTGTCCAACGCCCTTCGATGGCGGCAAACTTGGCCGGTTGGTCATCGTGGACATAGTCCCCAGTCAAATGGCCGAACAGAATCTGTAGGGGTACCAGCACCGCCGCAAGCCCGAGCGACATGCGCACCATGACCATCGCTTCGACGCGATAGCGACGCTTGAGGAGATACCCCGCTCCGACTGCCGCCACACAGAATGCCGTGGTCAGATACGCACCGAGCAGCATGTGTGGAAAACGTACCCATACGACGTGGTTGAAGATGATGGCAGGCCAATCCGTCGGCACATACACGCCATCCTGGACGACAAACCCCACTGGATGCTGCATCCAGGAGTTATTGACCAGTATCCAGAACGCCGACATGGTGGTTCCTGCCGCAACGAGAATGCACGACATCAGGTAGAACCAAGGGCGCACACGGCTGCGGCCAAACAGCATCACGCCGAAGAACGTGGCCTCCAGCGCAAAGGCCGTGAATGACTCGTAGGTGAGCAGCGGCCCCTGGATCGGCCCGCTGGCGCGCGAAAGCTCGCTCCAGTTGGTGCCGAACTGAAACGCCATGACGATGCCCGACACGACACCCATGCCAAACGCCACACCGAAGATCTTCAGCCAGAAATCGAAGACCTGGCGATACACCCTGTTTCCGGTGGACAGCGACATGGCTTCGAGCACGGCGAGCCAAGCTGCCAAACCAATCGTGAATGACGGAAAGATGATGTGAAACGAGACCGTTGCCGCGAACTGTATTCGCGACAACACCAGCGCTGTTGCTTCCACGTATACGCCCCATTGATTGTTTGCGTCACGGTGAAGTCTCGGCGCCAGCTGTTTCCCGGGCGTTGCGATAACGGCGCGTTGTGTTACACCCGTAACGTGAGCGCCGGCTTGGCGAAGAGGCTAGGCCCCGACTACGCTTCGGAGCGTGTCCTTGTCATGGCAATGCTTGCGCCAGCGCGGTGGCCAGGTCCGCTGTTCTGACTGGTTTTCGGAGCACGGCCTTCACGCCGATCGCTGCGGCCTCACGTTCGAGTGCCGGCGTGCTGAACCCGCTACACAAAATGACCGGCAACCGAGGATGGGCGCCCGCAATGCGAGCGGCCAGCTCCACCCCGGTCAGGCCGGGCATGGTGTGGTCGCTAATGACGGCGTCAAAGCGCTCCGGAGCGGCCTGAAGCGCCTCCCACGCTGCCTCGCTTGAGGAAAAGCCGACCGGTTCGTAGCCGAGTTCTGCCAGTACCTCTTCACCTAGCCGCAAGAGCGCCTCTTCGTCGTCGACCAACAGGATGACTTGCCCGCTGCCATGCGGAAGGCTGGCAACGCTCTCTTGAGATGGCACTGGGCGTGCGTCGGTGACAGGCAGATAGATGTCGAACCGGCTTCCATGTCCCAGTTTGGACGCCACGTGCACAGCGCCACCGTGCTCCCGCACGATGCCGTCCACCAGCGATAGCCCCAACCCTGTGCCCTCTCCGGCGCGCCGTGTTGTGAAGAAAGGATTGAACATCCGCTCGAGAACGTCGGGCGCAATGCCGACGCCGTCATCCGCCACCCCCAGGCGGACATAGTTTCCGGCATCGAGTGCACCGTGTGAGAAGGCTCGCAACTCGGTCAGCGCAATACGCTCGACTTCCAAGCCCAACGTCCCGCCTTGCGGCATCGCATGCACGGCGTTGCTGCATAAGTTCATGACGACCTGGTGCAGATGGGTTGCATCGCCAAGTACATAGGCCTCTTGTTGCGTGATCCGCAGGTTCAGTGTGACGTTGGTGGGCAGCGTGGCTTTCAGCAACTCAGCGGTTTCCTCCACCACTGCGCGCACATCAACGGGCAGTTGTGCCGTCAGCCCGCTCCGGCTGAACGTCAGGATGCGCTCCACAAGCAGCCGGGCCCGCTCCCCCGCTCTCATGACTTGCTCGATGTACTGGCGCGCAGGCCGGTTTTGCTCCACAGCGACGAGGGAACGCTCTCCAAACCCAAGAATCGCCCCCAGAATATTGTTGAAATCGTGCGCCACCCCACCGGCAAATGTGCCAAGCGCTTCCAACTTCTGCGATTGCCGCAGTTGGCTCTCCAGGCGCCGCCTGTCCTGTTCGTCTGCAAGACGCTGCGTGATGTCCTCAACCGTTGCAATGATCAGATCCTCAGACCCCGCTTCTGAAGGCTGATGCCGCGCGAACACACGGGCGACGCTCATGTCTGTCCAGACGACCTTGCCGCTGCGATCCACATAGCGCTTCTGGAAGCGCACCTTGTCACGGTCACCGCGCACGAGCAGATCAATGTGCTCCTGGGTGAGCAACCTATCGTCCGGATGCGTAATGTCAAAGGCACGCCGTTCCGCCAACTCCTGGTTGCTGTATCCGACCATGTTCTGGAAGGCCGGGTTGGCCATCAAATAGCGGCCGTGGGCGTGCAGGACAAGAATGCCGACGGGCGCGTTCTCAAAAACCGTCCGCCAGCGTAGCTCGCTGGCTCGCATGGAACGATTGACTGCCTCCAGCCGCCGCAACCACGCCACCGCACCGGTCATGAGCAACACAGCCAACACGGAAAGCAACGCCGTTCGTAGCAATACGTCGGTAGCTGTCCGGCGCCGCGCAGCCAGCATTGCTTCCTCGCTCCGCGTGACGCGTACTTGCAGGGGACTCCGTTCGACAGCATGCAAGGCCGACCGCATTTTTTTGGAAGCCGGAGCCGCATGCCCACCATCCTCGGCAGCAATCGTCGCGCCGCCAGCGTCGAGAATGGCCAGGGTTGCCCCAGTGGCTCCGGCCATCGCATGGAAAGCGCGGTCGAATTCCAACGTATCCAGAACGGCAACGCCCGTGCCCAGCACCTGTCCGTCTTCCGCATGCAGCACACGACCCATTGCCAATGCTGGCCGGCCATGCAGAAGGATGACAAACGACGCGTTTGCTCCGTGGGTTACGTTGCTGGGAAGTTCCGAAATGGATGCGTCATCGTGACCGGAAGCGGCGCCCTTTTCCCAGGAACTTGCCACTAGGTGGCCCGATGCATCGTAAAGAAGGAGTGTCTCGAGTTGCGGCGCGTCAGCCATCTGCCGCTGTAGTAAAACCATCGCGGCGCGGTTCGCGTCCTGGGCGGTCAGCACATGCGTCGACTCAAGCAACACCAGGATCCGCTGCCCCACTTGCATCGCGCCCGCAACATGCTCGGCTGCAGCAGTCGCCAGCAGCGCAAGCTCCCGGTCCCCCACGTCGAGCGCTCGGGCGCGTGAACGCCACATCTCCATTCCGGCAGCACCTGCCAGCACCGCCACAAAAAGCCACCCTGCGATGATGAAGCGCCACAGCGGTTGCGCGCGGAATCCTGCGCGAGCAAGCACGTCTGGATCGGACATGTTGACGGTAGCGTGATGACCTGAACGTCAGGCCGACATTTCAAATGTAATGTTCACGGGCCAGCACGAAACGCTTGGGCAATCGGCCAACGCTGCAATCGAAGCCACAGCGGATACCGTCCGCGCTCCCAACTTGCTGGACTGACCTGTGGCCCTTCCAAACCGCCTGAACATCTTGGTCGTTGAAGACGATCCTTCGATACGCGAACTGATTGCGATGTCTTTGCGCGACGCAGGGCATCACGTCATTGAACGCACTGCGCTCAACGTTAAGGATTCGGTCGATGGACGCGCTGTGTCGCTCGTGGTCGTCGATTGCAACCTACCGGGCAAAGCCGCATCGCGTGCCCAAATTGGGCGCCTACGTGCACAGTTTCCGTTTGCCTCGTTCATCGCAATCTCTGGTTACTTTCCAGCCCATGCCGCAGGTCATCTGCAATTGGCTGACATGCTAGGAGCCGACGGCGTGTTGGGCAAACCCTTCACGTCTGATGCGCTTGCCGCTTTGGTTGCCGCGCTTGTGACGGTTAGACAGGCTCAACAACCGCAGCGGTAGCCATACCGTCAACCCAGCTCCTTGGCCGCCGTTCGGATAGCAGCTCCTGTCAACTTGTCTACGGGAACGCTAAACACGTAGCCTGCGCCGCGGATCGTGCGGATGAACGAGGGATGCGCGGGGTCGGGCTCGATCTTTCGCCGCAAACGCAAAATCTGAACGTCGATCGAACGGTCATAAACGTCATCGTAGAGCCGGCTCGATTCCAGAAGCTGGTCTCGGGACAGCACATGCCCCGGCGCAGCGAGAAACGCGTTCAGCAGGCAGAACTCGCCGTTGGTCAGCTCGACAGCGGCACCTGCTGGATCGGTCAGCTTTCGGGTACCGATATTGAGCTCCCACCCTGCAAACCGATAGGCCCTCGCATCGGTGGTTCTTCCGACCGACGGCGCCATCGCACTGGCGCGTCTGAGCAGCGCACGCACACGTGCCAGCAGCTCACGAGAACTGAACGGCTTGGTCAGATAGTCGTCCGCACCCAGTTCGAGGGCCATCACGCGGTCGGCTTCATCGCGTTTGCCCGAGACGATCATGATGGGAAGGTTTGACTGCTCACGCAGTGCGCGCGCAATCTGCACGCCATCCTCGCCAGGCATGCGCAGATCCAGAATCACGAGGTCAATGGCGAACATCTCGAGCGCCGCATTCATCTCTTTTCCGCTGGATGCTGCAGTGACCCGAATGTCGTTTTCGCCAAGGTATCCGGTAAGCAGTTCGCGGATTGCGGGATCGTCATCGACGACCAGCACATGAGGAAGATTGTCGTCCGCCATCGCGCGAGCACATGAAGTCAATCTGTAGAAAGAATAGCGCCGGCATCGACATTCAGACACCCGGCGCGTCGTGCTTGCAGCCGCGGATTCTGATTGCCTGATCAACGATGCAAGGCGCTGCCAAGCCACCTCTCTTGTGCAGGCGGCTCGCTACGGTTGCCGCTATTGTCGTTTGCAAATCGGCGGCGTGGCATATCGGAAGGCGCAAACGCCGGTGAATAAAGCTCACGGGTTGCATGCGCGGATTTTTACGGCGCCGTCTGATGTGTCCACCAGCGCCGGGCATTAAGTCGCCCATCTCATGAATTGAGTCACCCGATACAACACCGTCCTTGAATTCTGCAAATAACTGTATATATTTACAGTACCTGTACATTCATACAGCTATCCACCATGGACGACCTGATCCGCATCGAAAACGAGTACGACCGCCAAACCGTGGCGTGGCTGCGCAATCGCCTGGGCGATCAAGCCCTGTGCGAAGTCGTCATGCGCATGGAAGGACACGGTCGCCCGTATGTGTCAGAGGTGTGCCGCACGCTAGGTGTGACGCGTCCGCCATATCAACGAGTCTCGCGCGCACGGCCACTCAACCGTGCCGTTGGCGAAGCGTATCTCGCCACTATCCGCGGCATCCTCGGCACGGGCCGGCACGCGGCGGCATAACGGCAGCGTCAGTCTGACAACGAGGCGGCAGTCTCTTCACGCAGCCAAGCGAGCCATGCAGCAGCCGGGCTGTCGGGCGTAATCGGCACGCTCGACAGCAGGCAGTACGCAGACCCATCACGCCGGAAGCCGTCCGGCGCCACCAGTCGCCCATCTTTCAGGTCGTCACCCGCCATCAGCTTTGATGCGATAGCGGTGCCTTGCCCGGCCAACGCGGCCTGCAAGCTCAAATAGAAGTGTTCATAGCGCGCCTCGGGCAACCGCCCACGCGGGCGCGGCATGCCGCTGATGCGCCACCACGTCTGCCAGGCGTCGGGGCGCGTGGCGGTGTGCAACAGCCGTTTGCGTGCGGCGGCATCGGCATGCGGCGCATGCACGGGGCCAATCCACTCCTCGCAGATGGGCTCGGCGTGCACGTGTGCTGGCCATGCAAAGTCATTGCGGCGCAGGGCAACGTCGACACCCGTGCGCGCGAAATCGATCGGGCCACCTGCCGCGAACAAGTGCACCTGGATGGATGGATGCCGCGCCTGAAAGCGTGACAGGCGCGGAATCAACCACCGCATCGCCAGCGTCGGTTCGCACGAAACCACCAGCGCGGAAGACGTTGCACGGCGTGCAATCCGGTCAAGGCTTTCTGTGAGGATGGAGAACGCATCGACTGCCGCCAAGCGCAGTTGTTCTCCCGCAGGCGTCAGGAAGACGGCCCGGTTGCGCCGCTCGAACAAGTCAACCCCCAGCGATTCCTCCAACTGCCGTATCTGGCGGCTAATGGCGCCATGTGTCACGTGCAATTCCTGCGCGGCGCGCACGAAGCTGCCGTGTCGCGCTGCGGCTTCGAACACACGCAAGGTATTGAGCGGCGGAAGTGCCATCTGTCAGTTTTTCTCACTGAAAAACGGCATCATAAATCGATTTTCAGGGATGTCCCATTCGCCCAGAATCGGCGCATCCCCACTTTCCTTCGAGCGCCTGACATGGCCGAACTCTTTGCCGTTGCCGTCATCACCATCTTGGCCGTCATCAGCCCCGGGGCGGATTTCGCCATGGTCACGCGCAACAGCGTGCTGTACGGCCGGCGTGCTGGCGTGCTTTGCGCACTGGGCATTGCGTTGGGCGTGCAGGTGCACGTGTTCTACACGATGTTTGGCGTGGGTCTGCTGATTGCGCATGCACCAGCGCTCTTGCATGGCATCAAACTGATTGGCGCGGCGTATCTGGTGTGGATCGGTTGGAAGACGTTGTCGGCCAAACCGATGTCCGTGGGCAAGACAGCGGATGACGGCACGGGCAACCACACGCTGTCGGCCGGCGCGGCGCTGCGCATGGGTTTTCTCACGAATGCGCTCAACCCGAAGACGACATTGTTCGTCGTCAGTACGTACACGCAGGTTGTTCACCCAGGCACACCGCTGGCGGCACAGTTCGGCTACGGGCTCTTCATGTCGGTTGCGCACGCGGCGTGGTTTGCATTGGTGGCAACAGTGTTTGCGTCGGGTGCGTTGCGGCGCTCGCTGCTGGCACGGCAGCAGATGGTCGATCGCGTAATCGGCGTGATCCTGATCGGGCTAGGCCTGGCACTGGGGTTCGCACGGCTGGCGTAGTACCTGCGGCACGGGGTCGCAGCAAAGTTACCGATTGCTGAGCCGGCAGTATCCTCGCGCGATGCCCGCCCGCCACCTCGTCTGGAAACCTTTGCCCCGCCTGCATCTTGCCGGCGGGCGCGCGGTTGCGTGGGTACTGCTGTGGGCTTACCTGCTGGCCACCGCATGGATGCCGCTGGCGCATGCCGCACGCGCGCATGCCGAGCAATTGCCCGTGGTGCTGTGCTCCGCGCACGGCACGGGCGTGATGATCATCCCGCTGTCCGATCCGGGCGAGCGCAAGCGTGTCGAGCAATCCATGTCGGCGCCGGCGTGCTGTGGCGCGTGCGTCGTCATGGCAGACATCGCGCCCACGCTCGATATCGATACACCCAACGCGCCGGCCTTGCTGGGCAGTGTCAGCGCAACGGACATCCTCACACCTCGCCTTGCCACACCTGCGCCGCAACGGCGCGCCCGCGGCCCACCGCTGGGTTGATCCACCCCATCTCAAGACACCTTCGCCCGCGCCGCGTAGTTGCGGCGGCGGGCTTCACCCATTTCGTCTTTGTCTTTCTCATGAAGCTGGATCACCCACACTCCGGGCGGCACGCTGTTGCCCTGGCGGTTGCCGCGCTGTCGTCCATGTCCGTCGCCCACGCGGCGGAGCCCACGCCACCTGAAATCGACCTGGCGACCACGATGGTGATTGCACCGCCGCCATCGTCGCCGCTGACCATCGTCACCGACCCGAAATCGCCACGCCAGCCGCTGCCCGCCAGCGACGGTGCGGACTACCTCAAGACCATCCCCGGCTTTACCTCCATCCGCAGCGGCGGCACCAATGGCGACCCGGTGCTGCGCGGCATGTTTGGCTCGCGGCTGAACATCCTCACCAACGGCACATCAATGCTGGGCGCGTGCCCCAACCGCATGGATGCGCCCACGTCGTATATCTCACCCGAGAGCTACGACAAGCTGACCGTCATCAAAGGGCCGGAATCGGTGATCTACGGGCCGGTCGGCTCGGCGGGCACCGTGCTGTTCGAGCGCAATACCAAACGCTTTACCGAGCCCGGCACGCGCTTTGACGGCAGCGTGGTCGGCGGGTCCTTCGGCCGCAATGACCAAAACGCCGATTTCACGGCCGGCACACCCGACGCCTACGCGCGCATCACCGCCAACCACGCGCACCAGCAGGACTACAAAGACGGCAACGGCAACACCATCCCCTCGCAATGGGACAAGTGGAACGTCGACGCCGCGCTCGGCCTCACGCCCGACGACCACACGCGCCTGGAGCTGACCGCCGGCACCGGCGATGGCTACGCGCGCTATGCCGGACGCGGCATGGACGGCGCACACTTCCGCCGCGAGAGCGTGGGCCTGCGCTTTGACAAATCGCACATCGGTGAAGTCCTGCAGCGCATCGAGGCGCAGGTCTACTACAACGATGCCGACCACGTGATGGACAACTTCACGCTGCGCAAACCCGACCCGATGAGCAGCATGCCGATGGGCATGGCTGCCGACGTGGGCCGGCGCACGGTCGGTGGGCGCGTGGCCGCCACGCTGCGTTGGGCCGATGCGCTGCAGCTCGTCACCGGCCTGGACATGCAGACGAGCCGTCTGCGCTCACGCAGCGGCACAGAGATGGTGTCGTACAGCAGCCAATCGTGGGTGCCCAGCGCCAGCTTCTTCAACACCGGCGCCTTTGGTGAGCTGACCTGGTTTGCAGCCGAGCACCAGCGCGTGATTGCCGGCGCGCGCATCGACCAGGCCAGCGCGCGCGATGATCGCGCATCGATCAACAGCATGATGGGCAGCCGCCCCAACCCGACCGCGGGCCAAGACCGCTCACGCACACTGCCCAGTGGCTTTGTTCGCTACGAGCACGATGTGTCTGGCGTGCCCGCCACGCTGTACGCAGGCGTTGGTCATGCGGAGCGCTTTCCGGATTACTGGGAGCTGATCTCGCCGAGCATGGGGCCCACGGGCTCCGTCAACGCGTTCTCCGCTATTCGGCCAGAGAAGACCACGCAGCTCGATATCGGGGCGCAGTACAAGAGCGCGCGCTTTGATGCGTGGGTGTCGGCGTATGCAGGTGTGGTCAACGACTTCATCCTCTTCAACTACCGCCCCGGCATGATGGGGCCGATGTCACAAGCCACCAACGTAGATGCTCGCATTGCCGGCGGCGAGATCGGCGGAACATGGCGCGTGAGCAATGCATGGCGCGTGGATGGTGCGCTCGCGTATGCGTGGGGACGCAACAGCAGCACCGGACAACCGCTGCCGCAAATGCCGCCGCTCGATCTGCGCCTGGGCGTCGAATATGAGCGCGGACCGTGGTCGGCCGGTGGCTTGTGGCGCGTGGCGGCGGCGCAGCACCGCTACGCGTTGAACCAAGGCAACGTGGTCGGCCAGGACTTCGGGCCGAGTGCTGGCTTTGGTGTGTTGTCGCTGCATGCAGGCTATGCCGTCAGCAAGACCGTGCGCGTGGCGGTGGGCGTCGACAACGTGCTGAACAAGGCTTACACCGAGCACCTGAACCTGGCCGGCGATGCGGGCTTCGGCTTTCCGGCACGCACGCCCATCCCCGAGCCGGGGCGCACCGCGTGGGCACGCGTGAGCATCAAGATGTAGCGCGGTATTGCGCCGCGTGCACATTGCGCGAGGGAATTCGCCAAATGTGACCCCGTAGGCGCACAAAATCACCGCGCCTGCATTGAGGCTCGCAACACTCTGCACTACCTTGGAACCATCAGCGATCGCTCGCCGCGCCCGGCGCGCGGTCGCTTTTCGTTTTCGACCAAGGAGTGTTGTTCATGCTGCATATGCTTTCTAAGTTGTGGTGGGTGCTCGCGCTGCGCGGGCTATGTGCGTTGGCCATCGGGGTTGGCGCGTTTGTGGTGCCGGCGGCAACGCTGGCTGCGCTGGTTCTGGTGTTTGGTGTCTATGCGCTGGTGGAGGGTTGCCTGCTGCTGGCAACAGCCTTCGGCGGCCAGCACCGCAGCCATGATCGCTGGCCCACCTTGCTGCAGGGGTCGTTGGGCGTGGCGGTGGGTGTGCTAACGCTATTCAATCCGGCCGTCACCGCGCTGGGGCTGCTGCTGTACATCGCCGCGTGGTTGCTCGCCCAGGGCGTGCTGCAAATCGTGGTGGCCATGCGCCTGCGTGAAGAACTGCACGGCGAATGGTGGTTGATCCTTGGCGGCATCGCCAGCGTGCTGTTGGCGGGCGTCCTGCTGTGGCGCCCCGAAGCAGGTGTGCTGGCCGTACTGTGGTGGATTGGCGCATGGGCCATCGTGTGGGGTATCACGCTGATCTTTGCAGCGCTGCGTGTGCGCAAGTGGGGCCGCAGCGGCTCAGCACGCGCCTTCGCTTAGCGCCGTGCCATCATGCGCGCGCCTTTTTGTGATCGATTCCGTGATCGCGCAGATGCCGGCCGGCAACTCGCCGCTGCGCTCGCAACGCTTGATCTGCCCGCACCGCGCATCGTGCTGGCACTGCCGCGCGGCGGTGTGCCGGTCGGCTATGCGATTGCGCGCGCGTTGAACGCAACGCTCGGCGTGCTGCTGGTGCGCAAGCTCGGTGCACCGTGGCAGCCCGAGCTGGCACTCGGCGCGCTGGCCGATTGCGGTGCGGGTCTACCGCCGCATATCGAGTGGAACACTGAACTGCTCGATGCCATCGCACCTTCGCAGGCGTATCTGGACAAGGTGACGGCGCAAGAGCTGACAGAACTGGAACGCCGCCGCACACGCTACGGCGTCGTGCCTTTGCCGCTGGCGGGCGTGACCGTCATCGTGACAGACGACGGCATTGCAACCGGGGCAACCGTGCGTGCAGCACTGGCTGCGGTGCGCCGTGCCAAACCCGGGCGCCTTGTGCTGGCGGTTCCCACCGCGCCCAAGACCACTTGGCAGGCGTTGCGCACCGAGGTGGATGACGGCGTGTGCCTCATCGCTCCCCCTGACTTCAGCTTCCAGGCCGTCGGGCAGTACTACGACAATTTCGATCAGACCGAAGACAGTGAAGTGATGGCGTTGCTGGCCAATGCCCGGCAACACCATCACTAGCCCATCATGCCGTCTGCAAACGCCGCTTGCGCTCGATGTCCGGCAGGAACACCGTCAGCAGGCCGATGAGCGGCAGGAACGAGCAGAGGTGGTAGACGTTGTAGATGTCGGTGGCGTCTGCCAGCTTGCCGAGCACGGCAGCGCCGATCCCGCCCAGCCCGAACGCAAACCCGAAGAACATGCCCGACACCATCCCCACCTTGCCGGGAATCAGCTCCTGCGCATACACGAGGATGGCCGAGAACGCCGAGGCCAGCACCAGCCCGATGATGACCGTCAGCACCGCCGTCCAGAACAGGTTGGCGTACGGCAGCATCAGCGTGAACGGCGCCACACCCAGGATCGACACCCAGATCACGACCTTGCGGCCCACGCGGTCGCCAATCGGGCCGCCCACGATCGTGCCCACCGCCACCGAGAACAGGAAGAGGAACAGGAACAGTTGCGAGGTCTGCGCCGACAGGTGGAACTTGGTGATCAGGTAGAACGTGTAGTAGCTGTTCAGGCTTGCCAGGTAGAAGTACTTGGAGAACAACAGCACGACCAGCAGCGTCATCGCAAACGCCACCTGACGGCCCGACAGCTTGACCGCCGCATGCGCGCGGCCACCCGCCTTGCGACCATGCCCTGCAGCACGTTCACGCTTGTACCAGCCGCCCACGTGATACAGCACGAAGATGGCGATGAGCGCAGCAATCGAGAACCACGCCAGACTGTGCTGGCCATACGGCATGATGATGAGCGCCGCCAACAACGGGCCCATTGCGCTGCCCGCGTTGCCGCCCACCTGGAACAGCGATTGCGCCAGACCGTGCCGGCCGCCCGAAGCCATGCGCGCCACGCGTGACGATTCCGGATGGAAGATCGACGAGCCCGTCCCCACCAGCGCTGCCGCCAGCAGCAACGTGCCAAAGTTGGGCGCCACCGACATCAGCAGCAGCCCCACCAGCGTAAAGCCCATGCCCACCGACAACGAATACGGCTTCGGATGCTTGTCGGTATAGAGGCCGACCATCGGCTGCAGCAGCGACGCCGTAATCTGATACACGAGCGTGATCAGCCCGATCTGCGAGAAATCGAGATGGAAGTTGCCCTTGAGCAGCGGATAGATCGCCAGGATCAACGACTGCATCATGTCGTTGAGGAAGTGCGCGAAGCTGATGGCGCCGATCACGCCAAAGCCGGTCTTGTCTGCCTGCGCGGCTGGGGCTGGGGTTGCTGCGGGGTTGGCCAAATCCGCGGCTGGGCCATTTGCGGTGGTTTGCATGATGGTTTTTGTGGAGAAAGGAATTCAAGCGAGGAACGCTCAATCATGCGCTCAAACGGTGCAGGCTTGTTGCCGTAAATTCGACAATGATTAGCGCAAACCAGACAAATTATTGTCCAGGCAGAAGCGTCACCATATACCGCGCCGTTTCACCAGAATCCCTCCCTCAACCCCCCGCAAACCCGCACCGCACTTGCCTTGGCAGACAGCTAACCTGTTAGCCATTTTCGTGCACGAGGCTCGTCCGTTCGTAGCATGGCTCGCCAGGAGGCGCTTTCTATACTCGCCAGCATGGACTGCGGTACGACGCCAGCAACGCAAACAGCGCCAGCACCGACAGCCAGACGGACCCGGCGCATGCGCGGCCCCACCAGCCAGCACATGTGCACGATCTGCACACCGAATCGGTGACCGGCGCCCCAGAGACTTGGCCGCCGCACACCGGCCAGTCATGGGAGGGGAGCCATGAAGATCCTGATAACGGGAACGCACTACCGCGCGATGGGAGACCTCTTCTATCAGGCCTTGCTCGACGACCGTGTCATCTGCTGCTTCGTAACCTCCGAAGCCGTGGACGTGACCGGCAACGCCATGCATCCGTCGCCCGCCACCGCCTCCCCGTGTACCGACCCTCGGCTCGCTGACGTCTCTCGGTCAGCGAGTTATTGCGCGCCCCTCGTCCCGTAGGGCGCGCTCTTTTCTGCCGATGCCGTCAGCGCGGGGGCGCTGGCGGATCACCCCGGAACCGACGCTTCAGCCGATCAGCCCGGCGTCCGTCAGTTCGCGTTTCATGTAGGCATACAGCACCGGCGCGGCAATCACGCCGCCCACCCCGAACAGGGCTTCCATCACGATCAGCGCGAGAATCAACTCCCACGCACGCGCATCGATGCGGCTGCCGATGATGCGCGCATTCACGAAGTACTCCAGCTTGTGCACCACCACCAGGAAGACGAGCGACGCCACCGCCAGCTCCAGCGATGCCGTCACGCTCATCAGCACGATGGCCGTGTTGGAGATCAGGTTGCCTGCCACCGGAATCAGCCCGGCCACGAAGGTCAGCAGGATCAGCGACTTGGAATACGGCACGTGCTGCCCGAACAACGGCAGCGCCCCCAGCAGATAGATGGCCGCCAGCGCAGTGTTGAGCGCGGAGATCTTCACTTGCGCAAACACCACCGCCTCGAACGCGGCCGTCAGCCGCCCCAACCGGTTCAGCAGTGCCGCAGCCAGCGGCTTATGACGCGCTGGATCCGGCGTATCAGACCACGCCACCATCGCCCCCAGGATCAGCCCCACCAGCATCAATGCGCTGGCGCGCAACCCGTCGATACCGATGGTCGACACTTGGTGCCCATGCTCCTTGAGCATCTGCACGAGCTGCACACGCAGCTCTGACACGGACTGCGGTACATAGTCGACCACTGCAGCCGGCAGCGATTCACGCAGGTTGTCGAGCACATCGGCAATGCGCGTGAGCATGCCCTCAAGCCCGTGGCCGTGTTCGACCAGGCGGCCGATCCCGATGCCAAGCCCGGCAAGAATCAGTGCGGCGATCAGGAACACGCCGCCCACCGCAATCGCCTTGGCGCTCTTGGACAGCGTGCGCCGCTCACGCAGGCGCACCTCCAGCTTGCGCGCGAGCGCATAGACAAGAAAGCCGGCAATGGCCGCCGGCAGCAGATGCAGCCACAGCACGGCCGCGATCATGGCGGCCACCAGCACATAGCTGACGATATCGATGGTGCGGGAATGCATGGGCGGAGGAAGCTTCGTCATGAAAACAGACCGGCAGCAATGTTGATGGAGAGCGCGAGGATGCTCGTATTAAAAAAGAACGACAGCAGCGACTGCCCCAGCACCGCCCGCCGCATGGTGCGCGAGCGGATAGCGACGTCGGCCGTCTGGCTGGCGACCGCGATCGTAAAGGAGAAGTAGAGAAAATCCCAGTAATCGGGCTCGATCTCCCGGTCGGGAAACACCAGCGTCGGCGCGTTCGGCTTGTGGTAGTACAAATGCGCGTAATGCACGGTGAACATCATCGGCACCATCAGCCAGGCACCCACCACCGTCACGCCGGTCAACGCGTAGTGCCACGCCTGTGCGTGCCCCGCTGACTTGGCCGTCACCAGCTCAAAGGCAATCGCCACCATGCTGGCGACCACGCCCAGGCAGACCACCGCCAGCACCGCCGAGGCGCGCTCATCCTCACGACGGGCCACAGCGCGGATGCGCCGCGGATCGGCCTTGAGCATCATCACCGAGACCAGCAACAAATACGTCCACACGGCAACGTCCCAGCCGAGCAGCGCGCGCGTGAGCCAGCCATGTGTGGGTATCAGCACAGCAACAACGATGCCCAGTGCGAATGCGCCCAGCAGGCGCGGCCGTGATGAGGCGAAGCGGGGGATCGGAAAGGACTCGTCCTGGGGGTTCACATGGGCCTCGTGCGTGCGTTCTGGCAAGGCGACATGGTAGCTGCTCAGGCTTGAACGCCCAATGCCGGTTCAGGGCCGCTTCAGGACGACGTGAGCATCGATGCGAACGAACGCCTGCACTTCTCCTTCACACGCTCGTGCGTCTTCAGTTGCTCGGCAGTGATGATGGCTTCCGGATAGACGCGGCACATGCCGACGATGGCGATATCCAGCGAGTCCGACGAACCGGCCTGGAACTCGAATTGCTCGAGCACCGTGTCATCCGTATCGCGCACGGTGATCTGGAACGGGCCAGGCGTCACGAAGGTGGTACAGCCAGCCAGCATCGTGGCCGCCACGCCCAGAGCGATGCAGACGGTAGAGCGGACTGTGCGAACGGGGCGGCGGGCACGGATCATCGAGAGGGTTTCAGGCGTGAAATGCTAGTGAGACGCGCGGACACGATATCGGTTCGCAACAAAACAAAAACGCCCGCATCGTGCGGGCGTTCTGTGATTCAGGTGTGGCAGGCCGCCCTCGCGGCGGCTGCAACCTTAGGCGTTGGCGCCATCGGTGAACGTGTTGAACTTGTCGCCAACCTTGGCGCCTTCGGTGTAGGTGTCGAACTTGCCGGCACGGGCCAGTGCGCCTTCGGTGTACGGGTCAAACTTGCTGCCTGCCTTGGCACCTTCCGAGTAGGTGTCGAACTTGCCGGCGCGGGCCAGTGCGCCTTCGGTGTACGGATCGAACTTGCTGCCTGCCTTGGCACCTTCGGTATAGGTGTCGAACTTGCCGGCACGGGCCAGCGCGCCTTGGCTGTAGACATCAAACTTGTCACCCACCTTGGCGCCTTCGGTGTACGGATCGAACTTGCTGCCTGCCTTCGCGCCTTGCGTGTAGACGTCAAAACGTTGGCCGGCTGCGGCGCCTTGGGTGTACACGTCGAACTTGGTAGCCGCCAGGGCCGGCACGGTGGCCAGGGCGATCAGGGCAGCGATCAGGGTGCGTTGGGCTTTCATGATGTCTTCTCCGGGATGGGCGCAGCGCGTCGGGCAGGTATCCGGTACTTCTCTTGGACTGTTTCGCTGCGGCGCCGCATTCGATGGAGTCATCGTAGGTGAGCCTGTTCAGACAATAAATGTCGCAACAGACAATTTATTGTTGCGATATAAGAAATTGCGGGAAAACCCGCATCACCGCTGGCTTTGTGGCTTACAGCAAGGCATGGCGGGTTTATTTGCGCAAACCAGAGATGTGACTTTTTCGACAAAAGTCAGCTTTGTGCGCCCGCCGAACGCTTCGGATTGCTTCACTTTCATGCGATGCACAAATCACACACACGCCGCACAGATTGTCATTTCGCGATACAAACACGCACAGGTTTGTAGGCGGGCCTGTGTCACACTGCGCGGCATTCGCTTTCGACTTCTTCACCCCCACACACGATGAAACGCATTCTGCTGGCCGCAGCCCTTCTTGGCACTGCACTCCTCTCTGGCTGCGGTGTGGTGGCTGCCCCTTGCCGGATCGCCTCGGCCGGGCTAAAGATGGTGCCGCTGGTGGGGCACGTGGCTGCGGCCCCCACCGATGCCTGTGCGGACATCATCGACTGACCACCCGCGTATCACTCCTGCGCTTTAGCAATACCCGCCTGCCGCACCACCCAATCCTGCAGATCCTTCAGTTGCTGGGCGTTGGCGTGGAAAGCTTCGGCTTCACGCTCGTGCTGGGCTTCAACGTCAGAGAGGACAACGCCACTGGAGGCTTCATCAAGGAGGCCGATGGTGGTGGGAAGCTCTGCACGGTTGGCGGAGTTCCACATGCCGACAAAGCGGCCAGGGATGCGGCAAGCAGCATCGTCGTGCACAACGACTTCATGGGGTACCTCGCGATCGCGGTAAAGGATGCGGTCTCGAAAGACCGTCTGGATGTGGGTCTGCGCCTGCGCGGCCTGGTCGGCAACCTGGGCGGTTGCTTCAGCCTGACGGGTCTCGGTCTTGTCGGCGGCAAGCTGACGCTTGAGAGCGTCCGCACGCTCCTCGCGCATGCGATGCAGATCGCCCATGCCGTAGCCAAGACCAAACGCCAGGGCCAACGCCAGAATGGCGCCACCCCAAAAACGGGGATCGAGCAAAGTCATGGCGTGGTGACTCCCACATGCGTTGCAAGAACGGCCCGTGCGCGTGACCACAATGCACGTCGGTCATCGATGCCATTGGTGCCGCCGTTGATGCGGCGGGTCAGCTCCACAAAGGCGGCGTCGGTGTCCTGATCGGCAAAGCGATTGAGCCCGCCACGCAGCCAGAACCACGCCGCCGATGCCACCGCATGCACGGGCTGTTCGAGCAGCTCGGGCTGCGCTTCCAAGTCCAGCCCCAATTCGATGCCACAGGCACGGTAGTTGGCGCGGCCAGTGATCTGGACCAGGCCGCGGCCTAGAAAGCGCTTGCCGTCTCCCGGCTGCGTGTTGCCCAGGTCTGCGCGGCCCTCATAGCCGCGCTGTGCTGGCGTTGGCCCCCACAGCTCACGCAAGAACCGCAACTGCCCGGACTCGTGTCCGACCTGCGCCAGAAACGCGGCAATACGCGCGGGCGTGTTGATCTGACGGAACAGAAGAACATCGGCAAGGATGGGCGCAAACACGTCGGCACGCGCGCCGGCGTTGGGCATGACGGTGCGCAGTTGCGCGGCGGTCAGAAGAGGATCAGCCATGGTTTACCTTGCTCAAGGTTTCACGCACGTCGTCGACGACCTCGGCAAGATCGGCGTCGCGTCGCTTGTTGATGAAGTTGAAGAGCCAGCGCACGAGCGCCCAGCCCGGCAGGCCGCAGGCGAAGTAGATGCCGCCAAGCGCCAAGGCGCCGTTGACCGTGCCGATCCAGTGCGCCATGCCGAAGTACTGGATGACGGCAGCGCCGCCGCTCAGGCTGGCAATGACGGTGGAGATAAGCGCAACAGCCCACTCGCCCCGCGCGCGCGGCAACGTCATCACCATCACCACGATGGTGGCGAGCGCGCTAGCGCAGCCCGCCACGGCCGCAGGCCCGCCGATGGCTTTGAAGGCAGCTGCGCCCGCAGCCCCCGCCGCGGCACTGCTGCTGATAGGTTCGGACATCGGTTCCCCCCCGGAAATAAAAAAGCCCGCACAAAGGCGGGCTGTGTTGGTGAGATGACGGTGGTTACCAGTCGATGGCTTGCACCTCTTCAATGCTGGTTGCGGCGTTGATCTTGGCGATCAGGGCGGCGTACTTTTGTTGCGTGGCGACGCGGTAGGCGAGCCAGTCGGCGTTGACTTGCTGGACTTGGGCTGCGGTGTGTGGCGTGAATGACCAGGCGTCGTTGCTGGCGCACCAGATGGGGGTGGCCCAGGTTGACGATGCAGTAGCGGCTGCACTGCCTGCGCTCTGCAGGTTGCGTTGATCGTCGTCCTGCGACGGGTAGGCATGCTCCGTACCGAGCGCTGACGAAGTAAAGCCGGCAATCAGTGAGGCGCCGCAGGCAGTGCTGATCTTGATGGTTTGCGCAGCGCTCACTTGGCTCAGCGTCATGAGCGAGACCGGATCAACAGCAATGGGGGTACCGTCGGCATCTGCGGTAATCGTCTTCCCGGCCGTTTGCGCGTCCATCAATTGCGCATGTGTTGCTGACCATTTTGATTCATCGACCGAGTCAGCAGGAATGTTGGCGGCATGAATTGCGGAATCGTAGAAACCGCCAGTGGATTTTGCGTAATACAGCATGAAATCTCCTTCGTGTGCAATTGCTTCGCCTTCGCACTGATTCGCAATAAAGCTGCCCTATTGTTGGGGATGCGAAGGCTAGCGCGGTTCTCAATATCCCAGCGCCATCCACCAGGTACCAGTCGGTGAACCATTTGTGCCACGCAGAAGAAGTGATGTTCTTCCATTGAGCGTAGCAGCAACATATCCCTCGGCCGCTCCGCCTGGATTGTGACCAGAGGTAGCGACGACGAGTAGCGAGGAGTTCGGGAATGCAATGGGCAGCGTGACGGCAGTGTCTCCGCTGCTGCTTGTCGACACGACACCCCACTGCAAGATCAAACCACTCGGTAATCTCTGGTATCCGGGGGTCTGCAGCGATGCGCCAAACAGCGCTGAAGACGGAAGGGCTGCCGTCCCACTTTCGGCATACCACCCTCCGGCCGAATTGGAAACGAGCACCACGGTGTCACCAACATTCATCGTGAAGCCATAAACCCCCGTTCCCGAGGCGGCCCCAAGGTAGATGGTGTCTGACGAGCTACCGCGCTGAATAAAGTTGCCGCCGGAATTCGAAATGATGAAAAACCGCGTTCCTGTGGGAACAGAATTCGCGGGTGGTAGCGTGATCGTAAAACCGCCAGGATTTCCGATATAAGTGTAGTTCATCAAATCCGTGGCAACCAATGTCGTACTAGCGGAAATCCCCTTGAAACCTGAATAGAACGACCCCGCCGACCGCACAAACGCCGTCGTCGCCAACTTCGTACTGTTATCAAACAGCGGCGGCGTCACCCCTGTGGTCAACGTCTGCCCAGCACTCACCCAACCATTCACGCCGTTCGATACAAACTGCACGGCCTCGCCCGGATTGAGCACCAGGCTGTTGGCACCACTGCCTTGTCCAAACGCAAGCGTGTCGGCGCCGCTACGCGTCACAGTGGTCGAACCACTCGCCTGCATGTAGGCAACACAAACACTCGTGCCATTCGGGCAGTTGGCTGCCGGCGGCAGCGTGAGGGTCTGGCCAGTGGCCGTCACGTTCATCAGTGCACCCAGAGCAGCCGTGGTTAGCCCGGTTGATGTTGCAACGTTCTGAATGCTTGAAAAGCGCTCGCCGATCCCTGCCAGGAAGCCGCCCGTCGGTGCCGTAGGCACATTCGGATAGGGAGCAATGCCGGTGTTCGTAACCGTGCTTTGCCCGTTGGCAACCGTAATGACCGCCAACCCAACATACCCCGCCGTCACCGCCGGCGTGACCTGCGTATTGGTAGGCGCGGCGGTGCCGGCCACCAACTGAAGCGAGACCTGACCGGCGCGGGTAGTCGGCTGCGACGTGCCGTTACCGCCAGGGCCGTTGAACGCCTGCGACGGGTTGGCGCTGTTGTAGTACGGCAGCACGACGTTGTTGACGTCGTTATCCAGGTAGGCCGCCTGAATCAGGTAGTTCTGGCTGTAGCCGGTCGTGGCAGGTGCGGTGAGCGTGAAGGACTGTGCGTCCATCAAGATGCCCTGCTTCAACAGGCTGTGCGCCGTATCTTGCGGCAGCGCGCTGTATGGCGTGCCGTCAAGGTTAGCCTGCTGGTAGATCTGCCCGGGGTTGATGTTGACGCTCATCGAGGCAGGCGAAGTTGGCACGCAGCCCAGGCCCGAGACCACGGTGGACGTGCCGAACAGATCGGCACACAGCTTTGCCAGCGCGATCATGGCCTGCCGATTGGTGTTGAGCAGGTCCGTGGTTTGCGGCACTTGGCCGCTGTAGACAATCTGACGATCCAAGACTGTTCTCCAAAAGAAAAAGCCCGGCGTGTTGCCGGGCTGTCGGTGGGAAAGAAAGGCGCGTGCGCCTAGGAACTGATGCGTGTCCAGACGATGGATGCTGCCGGTCGCACGGATTCGATAGCGGCGTAGATGTCAGCGTCGGACACGGTGTTGCTGCTCATCGACAAGTCGGCGTACTCGCCTTGCGACGGCACGCTGTAGCCAGCCGGAACCTTGTCGTAACCCGCCACATTGGGGATGCCGCTGCCGAACGGCCGATACGCCAGCACGAACGCCTGGTAGGTCAACGACACCTGGCCGTACGCACCCGCCCGGTCATAGCCGCAGTTGGGGGCATCGTAGGCACCGCAATCTGCAGGGCGGTTCGGCTCGATGATCGTCGGAGGACGGCCTGTCAGGTCTGCCAGCACCCGCACGATGGCATTGCGCGTACCGCGTTCGCGGAACAGGTTGGCGACGATGTTGGCGCGAAACGACGCATCGGACTGCCCGCTCTTGCGCTGGACCGACAAGCCGAAGAAGTCCGCCGCGATCATGTCGAGCCAGCCGTCCGACGACGTCAGGATGCGCGTCTGCTGTTTGGCATAGGCATACAAGCCGTAGACGTACGCGCCGCTGTACGCCAGCCCTTGCAGCAGGGCATTGATGACGGGCGACTGCGCGGTGTCGCCAAACCAGCGCGGCAGATAGCCACGCAGGCGCGTGAAGATGTCTTGTTGGTCACCTGTTGCCATTACGACACCGTGATGGAGTTGAGGGTGGTCTTGATCACCTGCAAGCTGCTGGCCGGCAGATCCGACGTACCGCCGTTGAGCAGCGTGCCTGTGACGTTGATGACCGCAGGCGACGCGTCATACGCCACCTGCACCAGGCGGGAATACGTGAGCGTGGTACCCAACGGCAGCGTGTTGATGTAGTTCAGCAAGGCTGTTTGCACCTGGGCCGTGATGGTCTGGTGCGTGTATCCCGGCGCGGTCGCAATCGTCATAGCCACCGTGGCGTTAATCACCACCGGCCCGTACACATAGAACGTGCTGGTCAACGGCCGCACGGCATCCACTGCATTGCTCACACTCGACAACAGCGTAGACGGGGGTGAGCCCGTGCCGTCATCCACGATCACGATGAACGTACCGTTCTGCTGCAGCCCTGCATACGTCTGGTTCTCTAGAATCGCGTACGTCAGCCCTTGCTTGACGCTGGCGATGGCCGCGCCGATGGCGGTCTTGGTCGCCTTCGACAAGCTGGCCACATACGCGATGAATCGCGTGCGCAGCGCACCGTCCGATTCCGCATCGGCACCGTTGACGAACGCGGCCGCGTTGATGACCGTATCGACACCGGAGATGGCACCCACGATGGTGGAGACCGCGCCCGCCACAGCATTGCCGGCCACGCCCGCCACCAATGCCCGCACCGGTACCGTCACGCCGGCCGCGCCTGCTGCAATCACGTAGCCGCCTAGCGTAGCGTTGTAGGCCGGGTTTTTTGTGTCGATCACCACGTTGAACTGCTGCGTGCCGTCACCGGTTTGCACGACGGCCGTGAGCGGCACCAGTACCTGCTGCGTGGTCGTGAAACGTGAGAACGTCACGTTGCCGGTGGCGGGCACTGCAGCGAGGCGGCTCAGGCCAAAGTCGGCCATCCACGAATCGAGATGGGCCCCGCTTGAGGTAGAGGCCCGCGTAATTGCCATGACTTGCAGGATCAACCCCTGCAGCCACACCGTGACCGCTGCGTTGGCTTCAACGACAGCGCGCAGCACGGAGCCGACCGTCAGGTCGACCAGCACCTTGGCATAGCCCTGGATGGCCGCCACCTGGTTGCGCACGAGCGTTACCCAGTCTTGCGTCTGAATGGACATATGGATCATTTGCTCACATTGAATTGAAGAGACACCGGCTCACGCGTGACGGAGCTGGTGTACAGAATTCGCACGCTGACGCCGCCAGTGATGGCGCTCACATCCACCTGAGGCTCGGGCGACTGTGCAACACCGGCTTCCAGCACCAACTGCGTGCGGATCAGGCCGCGCAGCGCGGGGATGTCGAGCGTCTCGCCAATCTTTTTCGGCAGGCCCGCGCCGTAATCGGTGTGGAAGATGTAGTCACCGGGGTTGGTCACCAGACGCCGCACGATGCGCTGCTGCGTGCGAAGATCCGCGCTGGCAAGGCCGAGATCGCCCGTGGGTGAGACACCGATGTCGTCCCCCACCCAATGGTTCACGTCGTTCAGAAGTTGCTGTGTCATGCCACGCTCCCCGTGTTACTGGAACCGGACTGCACGCCGGTGTGACGGTGCGTGTCGTCAATGCGGTGGCCATTGGCCGACACCTGCCCGCTGAACTGCGTATTGCCACTGATGCTCATCGAGTTGCCGGAGCCGTTGTTGCCGGACACTGCCATCCCCGCCTGGCCGGTGATGGTCTGCGTCACCAGTAGCGTGCCGTCGATCTGCATCGGGCCGCTGTGGTTCCACTGCGGCGCCTGGCTGGTGAGCGTCCCCGCGCTGATGAGCGTGACCGTGCCGTCGTTGTGGAACTGCAGCTTCGAGCCCGATGCATGCGAGAGGAAGAACTCGCCTGACTGCGCACCGGTCGGCCGCGCCTGGTCACTGAACAGGCGCGCGCAGATGTAGCCGTTCTCGATGTCGCCGCCCAGAAACTGCACCGCCACCTGATCGCCCGGACTGACCGGCGCATCGATGCCCCAGCCATTGCCGACCCAGGCAGAGGCAACAGGCATCCAGCCGGTCAGCGAGCGCGCTGGGTCGGTAGGATCTTCAGGTTGAAGGCGTACGCGCGCCGAGGCCGTACCCGCGTCGTAGCTGGTGACGATGCCCATGCGGTTCTCCGCGCGGTTCGACTGCGCCATCATCGCGGCGAGCACCATCTGATTGCGTAGTTGTTGAATCATTGGCTCGTGTCCTTGTTGATGTTCTTGGCGGAAACGTCCATCACGTAACCCTCGCCCAAGCTCATGCTGCGCGTGATGCTGTCGATCAGGTAGTCCTGGTCGAAGTTCGTGCCGGTGCCGGTCAGGCGGATGATGTCGGTGGGCGAAAGGAGCTCGTCCGCAGGCAGGCGGGCACGCAGCTTCATCTCGTGCTGTGCAACCTCGTCGTGCTTTTGCTTGGCCAGCCGCTGCACGCCGGCCTGGTCCAGACCATTGCGTTGGACCGTGTGCGTCGGCTTTTTCCCTTTGCCACCGTCCGGTGCGTTGCTGTAGCGGGCCACGAACGATTTCCCTTGCTTCGCGTGCCAGGATTTCGCCTCGACCGTTACGCCCTTCGCCACGGTCAGGTCACGTGACAACTGCAGGCTTGACACATTGGCGGCAGGATTGCCCCTCTCATCGCGCCCCCAACGCAACTCGTAAGGCAGCACGGGGCCCTGTAGTCGCGGACCGAAGTACAGCGTCTTGCCACTCACGGAACAGACGAATCCCTCTTCACGTGCCAACGCTGCAAGCAAGTCCCACTCCGTGCGTTGCGTCGTGAGGCTCACGTTGTCATGCGCGTACTGCTTGCCGATCAGTCGCTTCGTTTCCGGGCCGACGGTTTGCAAACCATGTGCCGTTGCCAGTGCTGCAGCAACCTTCGATGCCGTCATGTTCTGAAATAGCAATGTCACCTGCTCATCAATGAACAATGCAGTCAGGTCTCGGCCGCTCAGTGTGAGCTGGGCTGACACTGGATCAAACTCGACGCTATCCACGCGGCCGTAGATCCGGCTTTGCAGGTTGCTTTCGTCGTACTGAAGCGGGTTCTTTGGAAAGCCGGCGAAGATCTCCACCAGCAAGTCCAGCTGACTGGAGAACCAGTTCGCGTCGCGATCAGGCGGCAAGGCACTGGCCGCGAAGGTGACCTGGAACGTATCCGCCTGCTCGTACGAGTTGCTCTGGATCGACCAACTCACACAGGCGGGTGCGCGTTCCCCACCCACCTTCACGACAGTGCACGGCTGGCGCACCTCGGGTACTACAGGTAGCGTGTTCAGGCTCATATATAAAAGCCCCGCAATGCGGGGCTGTAGGATTGATAAAGACGGTGGAGCGAATTACTTGTTCGGCAAACCGCCGGCGTTGTCCTTGTTTGGCGGAACGATCAGCGTCTTGATGCCTTGCACCAACGGGTCCCACGCAAGCTCTGGATTGGCCTTGACCAACGCTGTCCAAGCCATTGCGTCGTCGTACTCCTTGGCCGCCATCTTCATCAGATCGCCACCCGCTACGACCACATGCTTGGCACTCTTGTAAACGGACGCGATATTCGTCTGCATGCGGCCCGCGAGCCGATCAAGCTGCACCAGAACCGGCAGACTCAACGCCGAGTTGATCTGGTTGTTGAGCTTCGTCACCTGCTGCGCGACCGGGTTGTTCGGCAAGATGCCGCCCAGCGTTGCCACCTTCATCAGATCGCTGTTGGTGGAGGCCACCAGCTTCTGCACACGATCCCGAACCGCTGTGATCTGCTGCACCACGTTGCTGAGCGTCGACTGTGCCGCATTGGCAAAGCTTGCCACGCTGTCAATCGCCGAGTTGACCGAGCCCATCAAGCTGGTGAGCGTGCTGTCGCCGATGGAACTGACCAAGTCGGATGCGGTGGCGGCGTCGGCCTTGATCTGGCTATCGATACTTTGGTCATCGTTCTGTGGTTTGGGTGCCGCACTCACAACCTCGCATGCAATCTTGTACGGGATCTTGTAGAAGCGCTGGAAATCCGCATTGAACTCGCGCACAACAACCCAGTAGTACAACTCGGACCACTGCAACAGCAACTTCCGGCCACCGATGCGCAGATCGTCGAGTTGGCGAGCACGCGCCAACGCGTCTTCACCCAGCAGCCAGCCGGACCATTCAACGGGTCTGCCGAAAGCGCCCATCGAGTCGACTACGCGCGTACCACCCACCAAGTCATGCATGGCGAGCTTCTGCGTCCCGCCAAACGGGATCGTTTCAGGCACCTCCAAATCCTTGAACTGGAAGCTGTCAAGCTTGAGAGCGAAGTCAGACATAGTTATATCCCGACGGCGACACATGCATGCCGTTGTTGAAATCGCTGGACCCTGCAAGAGGACGTGCCAGTTGAACATCCATCTGTTTCCAGACCACCTGCCCGACTGAGCGTCCGTCCATGGTCACATCCCCTTTTAGAACAACAGGCTTCGCATCTGGGACCTTGACAGCGCTACCGACCGGATTGCGGTTGTGGCCCTCGTTTGAATAGGAGGCAGCATGATCACGAGCGACGGAGTCTGTGTAGGCACCCTTAAGCTTATTGTCGATCTGATCAACAACGCCCCCAAGATTGAATCGTTGCGCGAAGGAGCGAACCGCGTCGACAACGTACTGTATGAACGTCTGGACGAGGGTGAGTGGAATCGCTGCGATTCGGCTCATGGAATCCCACGCCTCTTGCACTCCAGCTTTGATCTTGTCGAAGATCGGCGCCACATGCTCCCAGAGCATCGCAACGACGGATTTGATCCTGTCTAGAACTGGCTGCACGTACTCCCAGATTCCCGCAGCGACAGTTTTGACCCTCTCGAAGAGCGAGAGAAGATGCGTCCAGAGCCACTTGGCTCCGTCCTTCAATAGCTCGAAAGCGCCGAGCAATCTTGGTTTGATCTCGTCCCAGTTTTTGTAGACCACGAACGCGAGGCCGGCGATGGCAGCAAGCGCCAGCGTCACCGGTAACGTCATTACGCCGATCACGCCCACTACCGCAGTCATTGCAGCGCTAAGCGCCGCACGGAGCGCCGCACTAAGTGCTGCACTGATGACGGTACCCATCGTATTCATCACCATGCCCATCACGGACATAGTCGCTGGGAAGATCACCCTTAACGCGCTGATTGCCGCGCCAAATTGCAGAGCAACACCCGCCACCACCGCCATGCCGGAAAGCAAGCCTGCCAACCCCAGAAAGACTTTGGTCAAAGTCGGATGCTCTTTCGCAAACTGCGTCACGCTCTGAAGCAATGCATTGAGCTTCTCCAAGCCGGCAATCGCCACCGGAAGGATGTGCTCACCCAGCGTCAACTGAAGGTTGGCAAGCTTCGCTTGATACTCAAATTCCAAGGCCTGCATGCTCGGCTTTCCCGCGCCGGACGCGCTCGCCGCGGTTCTAGGCGATGCGATCGACTTGATGTAGTCGTCCGACGTCGCCGTTCCATTCGTAGCGACGTAGGTCTGACGCATCGAGTCCAGCACATCCGTCACCCTCTGCGGGGCGATCAACCCGGTATTCGGGTTCGTTATGGCGCCACGCAACTGCTGGGTCTTCAGTGCGGACAGCGCGCTCTCTTCAAACTTGCCGCCAGCTTCGGCACTCATGACCGCCATCACGCCGGACTTCGCCTGCGCAAGCTGCGGCATCACCAGCTTTGCTTGGTCAAAGCTACCAAGCACCGCCGTGGTCTCACGCAAGAGCTTCAAGTTGTCGAGGGACGATTGCCCCATGACATTCATGCTCTTGGCGAATTTGTCAGCCTGGGATGCCATCGCGTCACCCGGCATGACTTGGCTGAAACGCTGAAGCTCGGTCTGGTACTGTTTGGCCGCATCCAACGGACCTTCAAGCATCTTGAAGCCCTTGGCGCCCGCACCAGAGAGCACGCCTCCGGCGTCAATCATCTTGCCGATCTTGTCGAGCCGCGCTTTCAGCGCGTCCGCGTCCAGATTGAGGCGATTGAAGTGTCCCGCCAGGGTCATCAACCCGCGCGAAACGTTATCCACTAGCGCAATCTGTATCCCGATCTTGTAAGCATCGAGGCTCATAGGGAATCCTTATTCGTCTGTTGAGGCCACCGATCTCACGAGTGGGTCGTTGCAATGGGGCGGCCCGCCAGCACCGCCGTCACTGCGTCACCCACGCTCTTTTGCACATCGTCGGCACGCTCGAGCGCCACCGCACCCAGAAACGGATGCGGTGGCGCCTGCGCACTGCCGAGCTCCTGGACAACCGCCTGATCCGAGTTGGAGCCGATGGCCGCCTCCAATGCCTTGACCTCGTGGCTGATCGAGTCAAGCAACGCGGCCACATGTGCGGCACTGGAGATGCCTGCGGCCGCCGCGCTTTCCACTGCCTTGGCGCGGGCTGCCTGCTCCATAGCCACAGCGGCTGCTTCCAGCCCCTGCGACAACGCAGCCGGCACCCGCGCCTCCAGCTCGCCCAAACGACGCACCATCTCTGCAAGCGATAGATTCATTCGCGCTCCTTGAAAGACATCGTCCTCAGATCAAACTCAGCGCCATGAAACTCACTGCATTTGATGGCCATCGCCTGCCGCATGGTGTCGTCCAGTGAAAACGCCACGTCGAACGGAACACCGTTATGCACGAGCCACATCGCCTCGTGAAACGGGCCGTTCGTCAGGAGTTTTTTAGCTCAGACTCCGGCGTGGCAACGTTGATGAAGCTGGCAGCCACGCCGCGCTGTGCAGCTTCGTTGCCCTCCTCACCCAGACGCTGATACAGCGCACGTAGTTGCGCTTCGGAGGCCGGCGTCGGCACCGGTTCGCCATCAATGGCGGACACGAACTTCAGGTGCGCGACCTCGGCCAGGTAGAGCATGTTCAGCTCGCTGCCGCCTGCGGCCTTGGCAAAGTCCAGGTTGGCCAGCGGGCTCGGTTTGCGCAGCGTGATCTTGCGGCCCAGTGCATCGTCGACCACCACTTCTTTCGCGGCGGCCTTGATGATCTGTTCGGATGGGGTGATGGTCACATGCGTCATCAGGACACCTTGATGCGGCGCGAAGCCACGAAGTTGACGGATTGCTTGATGGTGGCGTCGCCCGCACGGTTGCCGGCGTCGGCCAGCGTCATGAGCACGCCGTCGTAGCGGAACTGCGAAACCGAGCCGTTGGCTTCCTGAATGGTTTCGTAGATCTGCGCGGGCGTTTCGTTCACGCCGGCGTAGTAGCCAGCTTCGAGCTGGGCGAAGTAGTTGTCGAGCGTGGCGTCCTGGCGCTCCACGTCAAACGAGCCCGACCAGCCGTCGAAGAAGCGCACGTGGTCAGTGATGCCGTCCAGGCGCTTGACGCGCACGTCGGTCACATCCTGCTTGCTCTTGAATGCCGTGATCTTGTTCGGTTGCAGCGTGCCGTTTGCGGTCTGGATGACCAGCGTGTAGTCGCGACCGACGGAGTAGCCTTGAATCGGCATGGTGTTGTTCTCCAAAAAGAAAAGGCCCCGCGCACTGCGGAGCCAGAGGATGGGTTGAATGCTGCGTTACTGGTTGTTGGTCGAAGTGCGGATCACCGTGGCCTGCGAGCCTTCCACGTTCACCAGGAACTTCTCGATGACCGACAGGTAGACCACCTTCACGTCGGCCTGCATGTAGCCGAGCGCCACGCGGTTCATCGGGTTGTTGTTCGCATCGATCTGTACCGAGAACGCCGGGCCGCCGTTGACCGCGCCGATCATGCCCTGCTGCTCCATCGAGCTCAGGAAGTTCGACAGCGTGGCCGCCGCCTGCGCACGCACCGTGGCCGACTGCAGTTGGCCAACGTACTTGCCCATGCCGGCATTGATGGTGCTGGCGATGTAGTTGGTCATGCGCGTGTAGTTGTCGCCCTGCGTGAGCGCGTTCGAGCTGGTGTTGTGGCCCGCGCGGCAGCCGAAGTACGCACCGCCCGGCACCGGGTTGGTCACCACGTCAATGCCGGCCTGAATCAGCGCCTGCAGTTCGGCCGAGCTGTAGCTCTGGTTGGCGAACGTCTTCTGCGTGCCGACCACACCGTAGATCGGCTTGTTCAGGCTGCTGTTCTGCGGCGACAGGTTGGCCAGCAGGCCCGCCA
>RepKanNP_Acetate_BrdU_F21BDRAFT_1000063_pt1 | contig 54040 bp, 44 predicted proteins | sample RepKananBrdUF21B_FD_10624 | JGI IMG/M metagenome (IMG submission 10624)
CAGCGCGGCCGCGTCCAGCCAAGGAATCCACGAGCGCCGCGTATAGCCCAGCAGCGGCAGCGTCATCACCGCCGACGGCGCCAGCGGCGCCTGCACACCATGTCGCTCCAGCAGGGCCGGCGCAGCCACGGCGGTGACGTGGTCACCACAGATCGGTGCCATCTCGCAGTCGTCCCACTCACCGTAGCCGTAGCGCAGCGAGACATCCACCCGCTCGAATGAGGGCCGCTCGCCGCGCGTGGTCGACAGGAACATCACCTGATACCCCGGCAGCGCTGCCAGCAACTGCGGCAGCCGCGCGTTGAGCCAGCCCTGCGCCAGTTCGCTGTCGACATCGACGATCAACGTTTGCGGCACGCGTCGGTTGCGCACGGAAGACAGCGCCCGGTCTACCTGCCCAAAGCCGTCGGTGAGCATGCTGGCGAAGAGCTGGCCGGCATCGGTCAGCACGATGCCGCCGGCCTCGCGCACAAACAGTGGTTGGCCAATGAACTCCTCCAGAGACCGGATCTGCTGGCTGATGGCGCTGTGCGTCAAGTCCAGTTGCTGCGCGGCCTTGGTAAAGCTGCCGGTGCGGGCGGCTTGCAGGAAGGCATGCATCGACTGGATCGACGGATAACGCTTGTACATGGCGGCTGTTGGCTGGCTGTTAGTTCGACTTACATGGTCCGGCAGAAATCGTCGCTGGCGGGGTGCCGGGGCGCGGCTTCATATTGCGGCCAGTAGCGGCCGCACAAGACGGCCCGGTTTCTGGAGGAAACAATAATGACCGACATTCTGGTCAATGGCACCCCCCATGCGCTGGATGATGCCGACGCTGACATGCCCCTGCTGTGGGTGTTGCGCGACCGGCTCAAGCTGACCGGCACCAAATTCGGCTGCGGTGGCGGCTTCTGCGGGGCTTGCACAGTCCACCTGGATGGCGCGCCGATCCGCGCGTGCATCACGCCCGCCTCGGTCGCGGCCGGGCACAAGATCACCACCATCGAAGGGCTGTCCAAGGACGGCACGCACCCGCTGCAGCGCGCCTGGGTGGCTGAGGACGTGCCGCAGTGCGGCTACTGCCAGTCGGGGCAGATCATGTCGGCAGCGGCGTTGCTGGCTTCTGGCAGCCCCGTCAACGATGAAGCCATCACCAATGCCATGGCCGGCAACATCTGCCGCTGCGGCACTTACGGGCGCATCCGCAAGGCCATCAAGCGCGCCGCCGACGAGGGAGGCAAGGCATGAATGCGCCGCGTGAACCCCTTGCACACATGCCCGACGCGCCCTCGCGCCGCCGTTTCCTGCAACAGAGCGCATTGCTGACGGCTGGGCTGGCGGTTGGCTTTCGCCTGCCGGATGCGCTGGCCGCCGGCAAGGACGCCACTGCCGGCGAGTTCGAACCCAACGCCTGGGTGCGCGTGCTGGCCGACAACACGGTCAAGATCGTCGTGCACAAGCATGACTCCGGCACCGGCACGCAAACCGCGCTCGCCGCCTGCGTGGCGGAAGAGCTGGATGTGGACCCGATGCGCATCGCCGTCATCACGCCGGAAGATCCGTTCTTCCAGGACTACATCCACCCGATCTGGAAGGTGTATTCCACCGGCGGCAGCACCAGCGTGTCGCTCGAATACACGCGCCTGCGACAAGCCGGTGCCACGGCACGCGCGATGCTCGTGAGCGCTGCGGCGCAACGCTGGGGCGTACCGGTGGCCAATTGCAGCACGACGGACGGCACCGTCATCTGCAACGCCGATGGCCGCAAGGCCACCTATGGCGAACTGGCCGACGCGGCAGGCCGCCTGCCCGCGCCTGCCAACGTCACGCTTAAGAACCCGGCGGATTTCAAGTACATCGGCAAGCTGCGCCACAAGCGCGATGCGCTGGCCAAGGCTACCGGCCAGTTCCACTACGGCATGGATGTCTCGCTGCCCGGCATGCTGGTGGCGGTGGTGCAGCGTGCCCCCATGCCCGGTGCACGCGTGCGGCATATCGACAGCGCCGAGACGCTGAAGGTGCGCGGCGTGCGCCAGGTCATCACCATTCCGCTGCGCTCTGATGTGCTGGGCGGCAACCAGGAGGGCGTGGCCGTGCTGGCCGATGACTACTGGGCAGCAAACAGGGGGCGCGCCGCGCTCAAGGTTGAGTGGGACGACAGCGCCTTCGCCGATTTCGACAGCGGCCATGTCGCCGCGCACCAGGCCGCGTGGCTCGCCAGCGGCAAGGCCCGCGTGGTGCGCACGGTCCAGTCGGGCAATACCGATGCGGCAATCGCGCACGGCGCCAAGCGCATCAACGCGGCCTACCGCATGCCCTACAAGCAGCAGAACCCGCTGGAGCCCGTCAACATCACCGCTTGGTTGAAGGACGGGACGATCCAGTACTGGGGCGGCATCCAGGTGCCATCCACCGCCATGGAAGCGGCCGAGACGATCTGCGGCCTGCCGCGCGACAAGGTGGTGCTGCACGAGATGGTGTCGGGCGGCAGCTTTGGCGCACGCGAGAGCAAGTACTGGCTGTTCGAGGTGAGCTATCTGGCCAAGAAGGCCGGCGTGCCCATCAAGCTGATGAACAGCCGCGAAGACGAAATGCGCGCGCTGTACGGCCATCCGGCCACGTATCACCAGCTTGAAGGCGCGCTCGATGCGCAGGGCAGGTTGGATGCGCTGCGCATCCGCGCGGTGTCTCCTGCCTCCCCCGAGCAGTGGGAGCCCGGCTACTTCGACCGCCCCGACCGCATGGACTACAGCACCACCGAGGCCATCTCGAAGTGGGATTTTCCGTACCGCGCCAACCACATGGACATCGGCTGGGTGCGCCACGAAACGGGCATCCCGACGGGCTGGTACCGGGCTGTCAGCTTTATCCCCAACGTGTTCGCCACCGAGAGCTTCATGGACGAACTGGCCGCGGCGGCCAAGCGCGATCCGGTGGAATTTCGCGTTGCCCATATGGCTGACCGCCCACGCCATGTGGAGGTGCTGCGCACCGCCGCACAGCGCGCCGGGTGGGGAAAGACTGCTCACGGGCACGCGCTGGGCGTGGCCACGCACCAGGCCTATGACAGCTACATCGCCGTGGTGGCGCAGGTGGCGCGCAAGGATGGCCGCGTGGTGGTGGAGAAGCTCACCTGCGTGGCGGACGTCGGCTTGGCCGTCTCGCGCACCGGCGTGGAAGAACAGCTCTATGGTGGCCTGATGTGGGGTCTGGGCCATGCACTGTTCGATCGCATCGACATCCAGGGCGGGGCGGTGCAGCAGAGCAACTTCCACGACTACCCGGTGATGCGCATGTCGGACATGCCGGCCATCGAGATCGTGGTGGTGGACGGCAACCGCGACAAGCCGGGCGGCGTGGGCGAACTGGCCAACCCGCCGGTGGCGCCCGCCATTGCCAACGCCATCTTCCGGCTGACCGGCAAGCGCCAGCGCGAGACGCCGTTCAAGCTCGACCTGCAGGCATAGCGCACATCATGGACATTCGCCTGCTGCGCTACTTCTCGGTCCTGGCCGACGAACTGCACTTCGGGCGGGCAGCGGCGCGCCTGTTCATGTCGCAGCCGCCGCTGAGCCAGCAGATCCGCCTGCTGGAAGACGAGATCGGCACGCCGCTGTTCGTGCGCAGCCACCATCGCGTGGAACTGACGGCCGCCGGTCGCACGCTCAAGGAGCAGGCGCCGCTGGTGTTCGAGCAGTTGAATCGCGCACTCGATCTCACGCGGCAGGCCGGCCGTGGCCAGGTGGGCGAGCTGGAAATCGGCATGATCAGCTCGGTGATGGTGGGGCTGCTGCCCGAGGCGTTGCGCCAGTTTCGCGAGCGCTATCCCGGTGTGGAGTGGCGCTTGAAAGAGATGACGCCCGCCGCGCAGGTGGCCGCGCTCAAGGAGCGCCGCATCGATGCCTGCATTTTCCGCCTTGGCCATGAAGACCCCGCCGTGCGCAGCGAACTGCTGCAGCAAGAGCCGATCGTGATGGCGCTGCCCGCCTCACATCGGCTGGCGGGGCAGGCCAGCCTGGCGCTCGGCGACTTTGCTGGCGAGCCCTTCGTCGCATTCGAATCCAAGCGCTCCCGCTTTGCTGACCACCTGATGCATCTGTGCATCCAGGCGGGGTTTGCGCCGCTGGTGCGCCAGCAGGTGACCGAGGTGCAGACACTGCTGGCGCTGGTAAGCGCCGGCTTTGGCGTGGCGCTTCTGCCTGGGTCCACCGCCAACCTGGCGCCGCCGGGGGTGGTCTTCAAACCGCTGGAGCCCGCACTGCCGGCCGTGCCGCTGTACGTGCACTACCGGGTGGACGACACGTCGCCAGTGCTCAAGCTGTTTCTGGAGACGCTGCGAGAGGTGAGCGGCGCGGGGGCGGTCGTCTGACGTATCAGGCGGGTATGCCCGGCAGGCTGGCGCCCACCGCATGGTCGATCAGGTAACGCCAGGTGCCATCTGGCTGCCGGCGGCAGACCTCTGCGCTGCTGCCGGCGGCAATCCGGTGGCCGGCATCGTCTTCGATATGCCAATCCGCGCGCAGCAGCGCAATGTCGCCATGGATCAGGCAATACACGTTGCGCGACGTCATCGTGCCGCGCAGGTCGAGCAGCGGTGTCAGCGTGCGCGCAATGTCGGCCTTGCCGGTGATAATGCGCGACGCATCGTCCGTACACAGCAGGGCATCGTCTTCGTACAAGGCGAGCAGGTTCTCGAGCTTTCCGCTGTTGAGCGCCTGGGCAAAGGCGCCATTCATGGCGGCGGGGTGCATGACAGGTTGCATGCGTGTCCTTTGATGTGAAAGGGTTGCGATGCAAGAGAGTGAAACAGTCGCCCGCGACGCTATCCAAATGGAAATCCATACGCAGATCGATGTGCCGTCTCCGGTGCGCCCTGAGCGCTGCCCGGTGGAAGACTGGCTGGCTTTTCTGGGCCACCGCTGGAATGCCCTGGTGCTGTGGCACCTGCGGCAGCAACCGCTGCAGCACGGCGAACTGCTCGACCGGTTGCCGGGCGTGACACCGAAGGTGCTCTCAGCGCGGCTTAAGGCGCTGGGCGGACGTGCGCTGATCGAGCGTGAGGTGTTTGCCGCGTTTCCGCCCACGGTGGTCTACCGGCTGAGCGCACGTGGCCATCAGGTGGTGGCGATTCTGGACCAGCTCGAAGGCGTGGCGAAGCTGGCCGCGCAGGAAGAGGCTGAGACGAGCGGTGCGTTACTTCAGGTGCTGTTTCCCGCGGGCTAGCTCAATCCTGCGCCAGCCGGTAGTCCGTGGGCCGCATGCCCGTCCACTTGCGGAAGGCGCGGTGAAATGCGCTCGGCTCTGCAAAGCCCACGGCGACTGCAATGTCGGCAATCGTCCGGCGCGTGTCCTGCAGCTGGCTGATGGCGATGTCGCGCCGCAGGTCATCCTTGATGGACTGATAGGTGTGGCCTTCCAGCTTGAGGCGCCGGCGCATGGTGGCCTCGGCCACGTTCAGCTTGAGCGCCATCGCGTCTGATGCCGGCCAGCTTGCCACCGGCAGGTTGCGCAGCATCTTGCGCACGCGTGCCGCGAATGAATCCGGGTTGCGATACTTGACGATGAAGCTGCCCGGCGCATCGCGCAGAAAGGTCTTGATGGACGCAGCGGTCTGAATGACCGGCAGGTCAAGAAAGGCAGGCGATAGATCGACATAAGACGCGCTGTGCTTGAACGCCATGTCATCGCAGAACATCAGCCGGTATTCCTGCACGTCCTGCGGCTCTGCACACCGGAAACGCGCGGCGATGAACGGAATGCGCCGCCCGACCAGCCAGCAGACCAGCCCGTACACCATGATGAGCCACGTGGCGTAGGTGAACATGGGCGGCACGCGCGTGCCCTTGCGGTGCGCGAACACCAGGCGCACGCGCTGCGCATCTTCTTCAATCTGCACGTGCAGATCATCCAGCACCAGCCGCAGGAAACCGGTTGCGCGCTGCAGCGCTTGGCGGCCGGTGCGCGCGGTGAGCGCCGCCTGCGTCATCGTCACGAAGCTGCCCCAGCGCATGGGGTGGGCGTCCTGCCCGAAGAACTCATCGTCCATCGCCTGCGCAATGCCGGCCCACAGCGCGCCGTACTGGGCAGACGACACGCGGCTGCGTGGTGAGGCGAGCATCTGCGGCGTAATGCCGGCGGCCGCCATGATCGGCAGCGTGTCGACACCGTGCGCACGTGCGCGTGTCACGGCCTCGTTGACGAGGCTGACGGAGACGGTCCCTTTTTCGTTGTTCTTCATCGTCGTAGCGAACGTTGCGGCAGCGCAGTATGGCAAATCCGCTCACGCAAGTTGAGCGTGACGGGCATCGAAGCTGGCGCGCCGCGTGCCTACACTTTTTCCCCATCGAATGGCCGCGTGAACGCCACCCTGATGGGTTGCACAGTGTAAGGCGCCCATGCACGCACCGTCACGCAGTCGGCAAGCAGAGAGCAAGCGATGGACGATTTCTACACGGAAGAGCAGCGGATGATCCACGACGCTGCACGCGACTTTGCCACCGAGCGCCTGGCGCCCAACGCGGCGCAATGGGATCGCGATGGTGCACTGCCAGATGACGTGGTCCGCCAGATGGGCGAACTGGGCCTGCTGGGCATGATCGTGCCGCCCGAGTGGGGCGGCTCCTACACCGACTACGTGGCCTATGCGCTCGCGCTGGAAGAAGTGGCCGCCGGTTGCGCCGCCTGCGCGACGATGATGAGCGTGCACAACTCGGTCGGCTGCGGCCCGATCCTGAAGTTCGGCACCGAGGCGCAGAAGGCGCGTTACCTGCCGGACCTCGCCACGGGTCGGGCGATTGGCGCGTTCTGCCTGACCGAGCCGCACGCCGGGTCGGAAGCCAACAACCTGCGCACGCGTGCTGTATTGCGCGATGGTAAGTGGGTGCTCAACGGCAACAAGCAGTTCGTCACCAACGGCGCGCGGGCCGACATCGCCATCGTGTTTGCGGTGACGGACCCCGAGGCGGGCAAGCGTGGCATTTCCGCCTTTATCGTGCCGACGGACACGCCGGGCTTTCATGTTGGGCGGCCGGAACACAAGCTCGGCATTCGCGCGTCGGACACCTGCCCGATCACGCTGGAAGACTGTGCCGTGCCCGAAGAAAACCTGCTGGGCGGGCGCGGCGAGGGGTTGAAGATCGCGCTGTCCAACCTGGAAGGCGGGCGCATCGGCATTGCCGCGCAGGCCGTGGGCATTGCGCGCGCCGCATTCGATGCCGCACGCAACTATGCGAACGAGCGCATCCAGTTCGGCAAGGCGCTGCGCGAGCACCAGACCATCGCCAACATGCTGGCCGACATGGCTACGCGCCTGAATGCGGCACGGCTGCTTGTTCACCACGCAGCGCGCCTGCGCAGTGCGGACAAGCCCTGTCTGTCTGAGGCATCGCAGGCCAAGCTGTATGCGTCGGAACTGGCCGAGGAAATCTGCTCCAACGCCATCCAGATCCACGGCGGTTATGGCTACCTGGCCGACTACGCCGTCGAGCGCCACTATCGCGACGCCCGCATCACCCAGATCTACGAAGGCACCAGCGAAGTCCAGCGGATGGTGATTGCGCGGCACGTGTAGTACGCCCCGCACAGCATCGGCCAACACAAGAGAGCGCATACGCGCCGACCAGGAGACGACGATGAACGAAGTGGCATCTGCAGCAAAGGGGTTTGTCGAGGCGCGCGATTTCCTGCTGCGCCATCGCACCGACTACGACCGTGCGTATCGCGAGTTCACCTGGCCGAAGCTGGACACGTTCAACTGGGCGCTCGACTACTTCGATGTGATGGCGCGCGGAAACGACAACCCCGCGCTGTGGATCGTCGATGACCTGCAGGGCGAAGGGTTGAAGCTCTCGTTCGCGCAGATGTCCGAGCGCTCGTCGCGCATGGCGAATTTCCTGCGCGGCCTCGGCATCGTGCGTGGCGACCGTCTGCTGCTGATGCTGCCCAACCGCGTGGAACTGTGGGACGTGATGCTGGCGGCCATGAAGCTGGGCGCTGTCGTGTTGCCCGCTACGACGCAACTATCGCCGGACGACGTGCGCGATCGCGTGGAACTGGGCGGGGCGAACTGCGTGGTGGTTGATGCGGCGGAACTGCACAAGTTCGATACGGTGGATGCTGGCGTCAAGCGGATCGCTGTGGGTGCGCAGCATGAGGACTGGATCGATCTGGCCGATGCCTACAGCGCACCGGCCGAGTTCATCCCTGATGGCGCGACCAAGGCCACCGATCCGCTGCTGCTGTATTTCACGTCCGGCACCACGTCCAAGCCCAAGCTGGTGGAGCACACACACCAAAGCTATCCGGTGGGACACCTGTCGACCATGTACTGGATCGGTCTCCAGCCGGGTGACATCCACTGGAACATCAGCTCGCCCGGCTGGGCCAAGCATGCGTGGAGCTGCTTCTTTGCGCCATGGAATGCGCAGGCCTGCGTGTTCGTCTACAACTACGCGCGCTTCGTGCCGAAGGACACGTTGGATGTGCTGGTGCACTGTGGCGTCACCACGCTGTGCGCGCCGCCCACCGTGTGGCGCATGCTGGTGCAGGAGCCTCTGGCGTCGTACGCCGTCAAGCTGCGCGAGATCGTCGGCGCAGGCGAGCCGTTGAACCCCGAGATCATCGAACGCGTGCGCACCGCCTGGGGCGTGACCATCCGTGATGGCTTCGGCCAGACCGAGACCACCTGCCAGATCGGCAACACGCCGGGCCAGCCGGTGGTGCCGGGCTCGGTGGGCCGCCCGCTGCCGGGCTACCGCGTGGAGCTGGTCGATCACGATGATCAACCTGCCAGCGAAGGCGAGATCGTGCTGCCGCTCTCGCATCGCCCGCTGGGCCTGATGCAGGGTTACGCCAACAACGCCAAGGCAACAGCCGAAGCCACGCGCAACGGCTACTACCACACGTCTGATGTGGCCATGCGTCGCGATGACGGCTACTTCGTCTACGTGGGCCGCACGGACGACGTGTTCAAGTCGTCCGACTATCGCTTGAGCCCCTTCGAGCTGGAGAGCGTGCTGATCGAGCACGAGGCCATTGCCGAAGCCGCCGTGGTGCCGAGTTCCGATCCGCTGCGCCTGTCGGTGCCCAAGGCGTTTGTGACAGTGCGCCAGGGCTACGAAGCTGGCCCCGAACTCGCACGCGCCGTGTTCCTCTTTTCGCGCGAAAAGCTCGCACCGTACAAGCGCATTCGTCGCCTGCAGTTCAGCGAGTTGCCCAAGACCATCTCGGGAAAGATCCGCCGCGTTGAGCTGCGCCGGCTCGAACTGGAGCGCACGCCTGAACCTGCCCGCATGCCCGGCGAGTTCTGGGAAGAAGACTTCGCCTGATTCCGGATTCCGCTGATCCCCATTGAACCCCCGCCATCGAATTGCCTAGGAGACCCATATGAGCGCCGTTGCCTCTCTCGCTTCTGCCAAGACTGCCGCACACCAAGACACCCCGCCCACCGTCAAGCTGTTGATCGGCGGTGAGTTTGTCGAGTCCAAGTCGAAGGAGTGGCGCGACATCGTGAACCCCGCCACGCAGGAAGTGCTGGCGCGCGTGCCGTTTGCCACGGCGGATGAAGTGGATGCGGCCATCCAGTCCGCACACGCTGCGTTCGCCACCTGGAAGAACACGCCGGTGGGCGCGCGCATGCGCATCATGCTCAAGTTCCAGGCGCTGATTCGCGAGCACTCGCCGCGCATCGCCCGCACGCTCACGGCCGAGCAGGGCAAGACGTTGCCTGATGCCGAAGGCGACATCTTCCGCGGGCTGGAGGTGGTGGAGCACGCGTGCTCGATCGGCTCGCTGCAGCAGGGCGAGTTTCTGGAGAACGTCGCCGGTGCGGTGGACACCTACACGCTGCGCCAGCCGATTGGCGTGTGCGCGGGCATTACGCCGTTCAACTTCCCGGCGATGATCCCGCTGTGGATGTTTCCGATGGCCATCGTGTGCGGCAACACGTTCGTGCTGAAGCCGTCGGAGCAGGACCCGTTGTCGACCATGCTGCTGGTGGAACTGGCGCTGGAAGCCGGTGTGCCGGCAGGCGTGCTCAACGTCGTGCACGGTGGCAAGGATGTGGTGGATGCGCTCTGCACGCACGAGCATGTGAAGGCGATTTCGTTTGTCGGCTCAACCGCCGTGGGCACGCACGTGTACCGCCTGGGCAGCGAGCACGGCAAGCGCGTGCAGTCAATGATGGGCGCGAAGAACCACGCCGTGGTTCTGCCGGATGCCAACCGTGAGCAGACGCTCAATGCGCTGGCCGGTGCGGCCTTTGGTGCGGCCGGGCAGCGCTGCATGGCGACATCGGTGGTGGTGCTGGTGGGCGCGGCACAGCAGTGGGTGCCCGAGCTTGTGGAGAAGGCCAAGACGCTCAAGGTGAATGCCGGCGTGGAGCCAGGCACGGACGTTGGCCCCGTTGTTTCGCGCGCCGCCAAGCAGCGCATTCTTGGGCTGATCGAGTCGGGCGTGCAGCAGGGTGCCACGCTCGCGCTGGACGGCCGCAACGTCCGCGTGGCCGGCTATGAGGACGGCAACTTCGTCGGCCCGACCATCTTCACCGATGTGACGACCGATATGGACATCTACACCAACGAGATCTTCGGGCCGGTGATGGTGGTGCTGACGGCAGCGACGCTGGATGAAGCCATTGCGCTGGTCAACGCCAACCCGTTCGGCAACGGCGTGGGCCTGTTCACGCAGAGCGGTGCGTCGGCGCGCAAGTTCCAGAGCGAGATCGATGTCGGCCAGGTCGGCATCAACATCCCGATCCCGGTGCCGGTGCCGTATTTCAGTTTTACCGGTTCGCGCGGTTCCAAGCTGGGTGATCTGGGGCCGTACGGCAAGCAGGTCGTGCAGTTCTACACGCAGACGAAGACCGTGACCGCCCGCTGGTTTGACGACGCGGTCGATGCCGGCGGCGTGAACACCACCATTAGCCTGCGCTGAGCGGCCAAGGAGCGTTGTCATGAAGATCGCATTCATCGGCCTGGGCAACATGGGCGCCCCGATGGCGCGCAACCTGCTCAAGGCGGGCCACGCGCTCAACGTGTTCGACCTGAACGCGCAGGCAGTCGGGGCGCTGGTGGAAGCCGGCGCCGTGGCGGCTGCCTCACCCAAGGAAGCGGTGACCGGGGCAGAGACCGTCATCACCATGCTGCCCGCGGCTGCACACGTGCGCAGCGTGCTGACAGCGGAGGACGGCGTGCTGGCCGGCATTGCCAAGGGCGTGCCCGTCATCGATTCGAGCACCATCGACCCTGCCAGCGTGAAGGCGTTTGCGGCGCTTGCGGCCGAGCATGGCAACACCTTCATCGACGCGCCGGTCTCGGGCGGTACGGGCGGGGCGGCTGCGGGCACGCTCACCTTTATGGTGGGCGGCAGTGCGGCGGCGTTCGAACAGGTGCGCACGGTGCTCTCCGCCATGGGCAAGAACCTCGTGCACTGCGGTGATACGGGCGCGGGCCAGGGCGCGAAGATCTGCAACAACCTCGTGCTCGGCATCACCATGGCGGGCGTGGCCGAGGCCATGTCGCTGGGTGAGGCGCTGGGCATCGACCCAAAGGTGCTGGGCGGCATCATCAACACGTCCACCGGGCGCTGCTGGAGCTCGGACACATACAACCCATTCCCCGGCGTGATCGAGACCGCGCCATCGTCGCGCGGCTATACCGGTGGCTTCGGCACGGACCTGATGCTCAAGGATCTGGGCTTGGCGGGTGATGCGGCCAAGTCCGTTCATCAGCCTGTCTACCTGGGTGCACTCGCGCAGCAGCTCTATCAGACCGTGAGCAGCAAGGGCGACGGCAAGCTGGATTTCTCCGCCGTCATCAAGCTGTACCGGAAAGACGGAGCCGCATGATGATCGAACTCGACTTCCTCCACGACAACACCATTGCGCTGCTGACACTCAAGCGTCCGCCCGCCAACGCGTTCACCCCCGAGGGCTTGCTGCAACTGCAGTCCACCGTAGAACGCCTGAACGCCGATGCACGCGTGCGCGCCATCGTCATCACTGGTGATGGCCCGAAGTTCTTCAGTGCCGGCGCTGATCTCAACACCTTTGCCGATGGCGACCGTGATGTGGCACGCGAGGCCGCTGCACGTTTCGGCGCGGCATTTGAGGCGCTGCAGAATGCGCGCCCTGTGGTCATTGCTGCCATCAACGGCTTTGCAATGGGCGGCGGACTGGAGTGCGCACTGGCTTGCGACATCCGCATTGCCGAGGCCCACGCCAAGCTCGCTGTGCCCGAAACCGCCGTCGGCCTGCTGTGCTGCGGTTGCGGCACGCAGACGCTGCCGTGGCTCGTGGGCGAAGGCTGGGCCAAGCGCATGATCCTGACCGGCGAGCGCGTCGACGCGCAGACCGCCCTGCGCATCGGCCTCGTTGAAGAGGTGGTCGAGACCGGTGCCGCGCGCGAGGCCGCCATCGCCATGGCGCTGCGGGTGACGACGCTCAGCCCGCAGGCCGTGACCTTCAGCAAGCAGTTGATCCATCAGGCGCGCAACGGTGTGCCGCGCGGTGCGGCGCTGGCTGTGGAGCGCGAGCGTTTTGTTGATCTGTTCGACCACCCTGATCAGCGCGAAGGCGTGAACGCTTTCCTGGAAAAGCGCACGCCGCGTTGGCAGGCACACACCGCACATGAATCGGAGACGCTGCAATGAGCGCAGTCCAGATGCAGGCGACGCCGCCTGAGACCGCCACCGAACCCGAAGTGCTGATGCACGTGGTGAACCGCGTGGCCATCATCACGTTGAACCGGCCGTCTGCGTTGAATGCGCTGTCGCATGGCATGGTGAGGCAGTTGGCCGTGCTGCTGGAGCAGTGCCGCCACGATGACAGCATCGTCGCGCTGGTGCTGCGCGGCGCGGGCCAGAAGGGTTTCTGTGCGGGCGGCGACGTTCGCGCGCTCTACCAGCTTGCCAAGCAGGGTCGCAAGGACGGCGATGACGGCTGGCTGCAATTCTTCATCGACGAATACCGGCTCGACTACGCGCTGCACCAGTTCCCGAAACCCATCGTCGCGCTGATGGATGGCATCACCATGGGCGGCGGCATGGGCCTAGGGCAGGCTGCGCGCCTGCGTGTGGTGACTGAGCGCACGAAGATGGCCATGCCCGAGACGCGCATCGGCTTCCTGCCCGACGTGGGGGCGACGCGTTTCCTGAGCGTGATGTCGCCCGAGCTGGAGTTGTATGTCGGGCTGACCGGCGTGACGCTTTCCGGCGCCGACGCATTGCATTGCCACTTAGCGGATCTGTGCGTGCCGGCGGAATGGCTGGCCACGTTTGAAGACCGCCTGCAGCGTATGCAGCACGACGGTGATCTGATGCAGGCCCTGCGCCGCGTGTTCGAGCCGCCGTGCAACATCGTCCCGCATGCTGCGCTCGCCACGGCCATGCCGTGGGTGCTGCGCTATTTCGATCGGCGCTCAACGGTCGATCGCATTGTCGCCACGTTGCGCGAGAGCCTTGAGCGCGAATCGGCCCGCGAGCCTCGCCAGTGGCTGCAAGCCACGCTGGACGCGATGACCACGCATTCGCCGACCATGCTGCACGTCACGCGCGAGGCGTTGCTGCGTGGGCGGCAACTGTCGCTGGCCGAGTGCTTCCAGATGGAGCTGGGCATCGTGGCGCGTGGGATTGAAGACGGCGATTTCTGCGAAGGCGTGCGCGCGTATCTGGTCGACAAGGACCACCGCCCGGGGTGGGCACCGTCCACGCTCGCTGCTGTGCGGCCGGAGCGGGTGCGGCACTTTCTGTCGTCGCCGTGGCGGGCAAGTGCGCATCCGTTGGCGGGGCTTGAGGCTCACGCGCAAGCAGGCCACATCGCTTGAATATGTGATCTACACATACACATCCGCCAAGAATCCCGCTTTTGGTCGGCAGTTTTGCCCTAAAAGCGGCGATTAAGACAGTCGCGTGACATTTTTTTGTCATAACTTACGGGTAACTTACGCAGGCGAGGAGAGGTCTCCCCTCACGTTCTCATCGTACGCAGCGGTTTCCGCTGCGTTTTTTTTGCCCGCCGGAAAGCGCGACCGTATCCACGTGTACGCGAATTCTTGCAGATCCGATTGAAACGTCGTTGAACGCATCGCCCGTAAACCCGCATGGCGCCTGCAAAATACGCCGTTTGCGTCAGAGGATTGTCACGATCGCGGTGCTATAAAAACTGGATGCTTTGCCACCCCAGGAGACCCCCATGGCGACATCCGTCGATTCATTCCAGGTGAAGGTGTATCAGGGCGACAGCGCGGTGCTGTTTGCCTTTGACGTGGCCGATGCAGACCGTGCTGATCTGGCCGGTTTTGCCATCCAGTGCACGCCGCAGGGCGGTGCGCCCTACTGGGTGCCCAACCGGTTGACGTTCGACACGCCCATCCACGCGGATGCCCCCCTGCAGGCCGGCAAATACGCCGACTCCATCGACGCGCCATTCCAGTCGTTCCACTGGGTCCACTTTCCGCCGCACGCAGCCGGGCAGTACACCTACACCGTGCACGCGCGCTACTTTGCGTCCACCAACCCGGTGCAGCTTGAAACACGCGCCACACGCAACGTGAACGTGACCTTGCATCAACCCATGAGCGACTGGGCCACAGTGGGTATGGTGCGCGGCTATGTGTCGTCGCAGGCGTTCATTGACCACTACGGCGGCAACACGGCGCTGGCGCCCGACAAGCGCGCACAGACCAAATCGCCGCTGCTGTATGACACGCGGCCGTACCAGAACAAGTACGCCTACCTGGGGGCCACTGGCCGCCGCCTCATCATCGATCTGCTCAACCAGTGCCAGGCATCCGACGGCTATGGCATCGACGTTCTGGCCTATGACCTAGACGAGCCGGACATCATCCGCGCCATTGCGTGGCTCGCGCAGAACGGCCGCAAGGTGCGCGTGATCCAGGACAACTACATCGGCACAGGCGCGCACCCGACCGGGCACGGCACCGACGACGCCTTTGAAACGCAAGCTACCGACTACTTCAAACAGGCCGGCGCGGATGTCCGCCGCACGCACCTTGCACGCTTCCAGCACCACAAAGCGATTCTGCTGCGCGACGCCGCCGGCAAGCCGGTGCGCGTGCTGGCGGGCTCGGCCAATTTCTCGCTGCGCGGGCTGTACGTGCAGGCCAACAGCGTGCTGGTGTTCCAGCAGGACGCCGCGCAGCTCTATGCGCAGGTGTTCGAGCACATCTGGGGTTTGATCGGCCAATACGGTGAAGACGCCGCCGGCAGCCGCAAGGTGGCCACGGCCTTCCGCACCGATACGCTGGCCGCCAACTGGCAGGCCGTGCCACAGGGCGGCGCGCCGCGTGCACGCTTCGGCTTTTCGCCGCACCAGACCGATGCGTTGCTTTCCGAGGCGGCCGATCGTGTGAAGGGTGCGTTGTCGTCCGTACTGTTTGCGGTGATGGCCACCGATGGTGGCGGCGAGATGCTGACCACGCTGGAACAGGTCGTGCCGCACAAGGCAGGGCTGCTCTCGTTGGGCGTGATCGACAAGGAGGGCGGCGTGGATGCCTTCGCACCGGGCCGCGACGTGCCATCGCAGACCGTGTCGTTCGCCTACCTGAAGGACGAGGCACCCGCGCCGTTCAAACAGGAAGTGGATGCCGGCACCGGCCAGCACATCCACCACAAATTTGTCGTGTGCGATTTCAACGGCGACGAGCCGGTGGTGTTCTGCGGCTCCTCCAACCTGTCGAAGGGCGGCGAGGAGCAGAACGGCGACAGCCTGATCGCCATTTACGAACCGGCCATCGTCACGGCCTACGCGATCGAGGCCATCCGCCTGTTCGATCACTACCGCTTCCGCGCGGGCGAATCGAAGGCCACGGCCGCCAAACCGCTGGTGCTGAAGACAACTGGCGCGTGGGCCGACCCGTACTACGATCCGCAGAACACCAAGTTCACGGAGCGCACGCTGTTTGCCAAGTCAGGCGCGGCACAGGCTGCTGCGGTTGCTTGACCCGCGCCGGCAGCGGTTCGGGCGTCAGACGCGCCGCTGCCGGTCGCCCCACCATGCATCGCGCAGGCGGCGCTTGGCGATCTTGCCGTTGTCGTCGCGCGGCAGGGCGGCCGTGAACTCGATCTGGCGCGGGATTTTGAAGCCGGCAATCTGGCCGCGCAGCCAGTCGATCACGGGCTCGGCCTGCAGCCCTTCGCGTTCGGTCTGCACCACGGCGACAAGGCGCTCGCCGTACTCATCGCACGGCACGCCAAAGACGGCGCAGTCCACGACATCAGGGTGGCGCAGCAGCGCGTGTTCGATCTCGGCCGGATAGATGTTCACGCCGCCCGAGATGACCATGTCCGAGGCGCGATCGCACACGTACAGGTAGCCGTCTGCGTCGAGGTAGCCCATGTCGCCGAGCGTGACCAGACCGTCGCGCTCGATCTTGCTGCGCGCTTCGTCATTGCCGCGGTAGGTGAAGTCTGGGTAGGCGGGTTGGCGGCTGTAGATCAGGCCGACCTCGCCGGTGGGGCAGGGCGTGCCGTCTTCGCGCAGGATGCGCACCTCAGCATCGCACACCGGGCGGCCGGCGCTACCGGGGCGGGCGGCGGCATCGCGCGGGTCCATCACGGTGATCATGCCGGTCTCGCTGGAGGCATACGTCTCATAGATGACGGGGCCCAGCCAATCGATCATCTTGCGCTTGATCTCGGGTGCGCACGGCGCGCCGGTGGAAGCCACAAAGCGCAGTGAGGAGAGGTCGTAGCGGTTGCGCTCTTCTTCCGTCAGCTTGAGCAGGCGCACGTACATGATCGGCACGAGGTAGACGGTGTCGATGCGGTAGCGCTCGATCTGCTCCAGCACGCGCAGCGGATCAAAGCGCGGATGCAGGACGAGCACTTCGGCCATCTGCGCGGCTTGCTGGGCGAAGAGGCTGGGAGCGCTGTGATACAGCGGCGCCGGCAGCAGCGCGCGGCGGTCCGGCACGATGCCGAAGGTGGCAGCCACCACCGCACGCGCTTGTTGCAGGTGGGTGTCGAGTTGATCCAGCGGCACGGCTTGGCGCACCACGCCCTTGGGCCGCCCCGTAGTGCCTGAGGTGTAGGCCATGTGCCCGCGCGGCGAGACCATCGGCCCGTCGTACGGTGTTTGCAGCGCGAGCCAGTTGGCATAGCCGTCCGCACGGTCAGTACCTTCAGCATCCACGCGCAGCAATTGCACGTGCGGCAGCAGCAGCGGCTCCACCGCATCCACCAGGTCACGATGGCCGATCAGCACCTTGGCACCCGAGTCACGCATGAGGAATTCCACCTCGGCCGGCGTGAAGTGCCAGTTGATTGGGCAGAAGTGGCAGCCGGCAATGCGGCACGCATGCATTACGTCAATGTAGGCCGGCGCATTGCGCATCAGCACGCCGATCACATCGCCCTCTTGCACACCCATGCGGCGCAATCCACCGGCAAGGGCCGCGCCACGCGCGAGCAGGGTGTCGGCATCGACGGGGCGGTCTTCGAAGATGAGGCTGGCGGTCATGCGTGTCTCCTTGGGGGCAAGGTCTCGTTATTGGGTTGGACCTCTGCTTGATCTGCGCAGCATGCCGGATTGAATCGCACTGAACAATCCGCTTAGTATTGCGCACACTGGTGAATGCCATTGAACAACACTGCCCGTCGATTTGCAGCCCGCTTCCATCATGGACCTCAACCTCATCCACCTGTTTGTCGAGATTGTGGAAGCGCGCAGCTTTACTGCTGCCGCGCAAAAGCTGGGCATGACGCGCTCCAACCTGAGCAACCGCCTGAAGGTGCTGGAGCGTGAAACCGGCGCGCAACTGCTGCGCCGCTCCACGCGCAGCCTGGAGCTGACGCAGGCGGGCGAGACGCTGTTCGAGCACGGCCGCCGCATGCTGCAGGAGGTGGAGACCGCGCGCGCCTCCATCGACGGCCTGGGCCAGACCGTGCGCGGCCACGTGCGCGTGAGTGTGCCGACGGGGCTCGGCCGCTTCTTCCTGGGCGACATGCTGCTCGAATTCGCGCGCGAGCACCCGAACGTGACGTTGCGCGTGACGTTCAACAACCGCGTCAATGACCTGATTGCCTCGGAGATTGACGTGGCATTCAAGATCACCTCCGCGCCGCCGCAGGACACCGTTGCGCGCGAGGTGTGCCCGATCGGCTGGAGCCTGTTCGCGACCAAGGCCTATCTGAAGACGCATGGCCCGGTGGCAACACCCGAGGGGCTGGTCGAACAAGCCATTGTTTGCCCGCCCATGCCGGGGCGGCGCCTGACGCTGGCGCTCTCGCGCACTGTGCGCGGCAAGACCACCCAGCACAGCGTGACAGTGGAGCCGCGCATGCAGTCGGAGGATTTTCCGTTCCTGGCCGATGCGGTTGCGCGCGGCATGGCCATCGGTTTGCTACCCAATTACGTAACACGCGCTACGGCCACACCGTTCGAGCGCGTGCTGCCCGGCTTCGAGGTGGGCGGACTGGGCACGCACCTGTTCATCCTCACGCTGCCCAATCGGTACGCTTCGCCCGCCATGCGCGCGCTGATCGATTTTGTGCGTGCGCGTGTCAGCGCGCAGGCCGCAGAGTGGCGCTAAACGCAGCCAACGCAGCGGTCGTGCACTGCTGCGTATGCACAAAATTGTGCCAAGGCAGATAACGTCCGCCAAATAGACGATATTCGGCATCGCGCCTTGTCTTGGGTCAAGGCGAATACCAAAATCGAAAGAGGCGGAGCCGCCTGGCAATCACTTGCACCCAGGCTCCCCATCCCTCCCCACGCCACCCGCCGAACGCGGGTGCGCCGTAGCATTCCTTCGAGGAAGAAGTTCATGCCGCTTACCCATCCGTCGCGCCGCGCTTTCCTGAAAGCGACTGTCGTGGCCGGCGTCTCGGTGGTTATCGCACCGTTGGGCGGCCGCGCATTTGCGGCTCTGTTTGAAGAAAAGATCCTCACCCCGGTCCAGTGGGACCCCAAGACCAGTACCCCAAAGTTCCGTATTGACGGCATTGCCAAGGTCACGGGCGACAAGGTGTTTGCCCGCGACATCCGCTCGCGCGACATGCCGCACTGGCCGCAGCAGCAATCGCACGCATTCATTCTGCGCACCACGCTGGCCGACCGCACGTACGAGGGCTTTGACCTGAGCCTGCTGGGCGACGAGTTGAAGCCCGATCGCGTTGTGACCGCGGAAGACCTGGCGCGCGACGGCGTAGCCTTCCCCGCGTTCTATGGCGACGACATGCTGCTGCCGACGGGCAAGACGCCTGCGTATCACGGCCACGCGGTCGCTATCCTGATCTATCACGACTTCGCGCGCTTCCGCTTTGCGAAAGACAAGCTCAAGTTCCAGGACAAGATCATCCGCTACGGCGCGGTGACCGGCCCGCTGGAGCGCGACCCATGGGGCACCTTCCGCTTTGTGCGCGTGGGTGGTCAGACGCCATATGACGACGACGTGTTCTCCAGCCTGAAGAACGCGCCGATCTTCCCCAGCCAGATGCGCAAGCACGAGCCCGTGTGGCCCGATGGTGTGGACCACGGCAAGCTGGGCGAGCAGGGCATGTTCTACGCCGGCCAGATCCGCGACGAACTGGCCAAGCCGCCTGAAGACTGGCTGGTGCTCGACCGCGAGTACAACACGCAGTCCATCGACACCGCCGCGCTGGAAGCCGACAACGCCAACTGCTGGTACGACAGTGCCTCGCAGACGCTGCACATGGTGGTGCCCACGCAAAGCCCGATTGAAGTGGGCGAGAGCACGGCCGAGATGCTGGCCAAGGCCCGCGGCGCCTTCCCCGTGAAGCAGGTGATCGTGCACCCGTGCTACACGGTCGGCTACGGCTCGAAAGACCACTACAACTTCCCGTTCTATGGCCTGGTGACGGCGCTGTACGCAGACGGCAAGCCCGTGCGCCTGGCCAATGACCGCTACGAGCAGTTCCAGACCTCCATCAAGCGCCACGCGTTCAAGATGCATTACCGCATCGCCGTGGACAAGAAGACGGGCCTGTTCCAATCGTTCCAGGGCGATTTCGAGGCCAACGGCGGCGGGCGCTGCAACTTCTCGCCATCGGTGGCGATGGTGGGCGCCACGGCTGCGCAGTCGATCTACTACTTCCCGAAGAACGACCTCGCCACGGTGGCCATTGCCTCGCGCGCCATCGACGCGGGCTCGGCACGTGGCTACGGCACGCTGCAGAGCATGGCTGCGACCGAAATGATGGTCGACGAGTTTGCCGAGCAACTGAAGCTCGACCCGATCGAGTTTCGCCTGAAGAACGCGCTGCGCTCGGGCATGAAGAACACGCAGGGCGCGATTCCGGCCGGCGCCATCCGCGTGGATGAAGTGCTGGAGGCCGCCAAGGTGCACCCGATGTGGGTGAACCGCGCGAAGAAAAAGGCCGAGTTTGAAGCGGCGCACCCGGGCAAGCGCTACGGCGTGGGCTTTGCGTGCGTGCAGAAGGACTTCGGTACGGGTGCGGAAGCCTCGTTCGCCAAGGTGGAAATCCGCCCAGACGGGCAGATCGTGCTGAACCATACGGGGGCCGAGATCGGTACCGGCATGTCGACCTCGCAGGCGATGGCGGTGGCGCGCTGGCTGGGCCGCCCTGCATCGGAAGTGCGCGTGGCGGTGACGGACTGGGCAGACCTGCCCGTGACCACCAGCGGTGATCCGTACATCATGAGCCAGGCCGATCAGGACAAGCTGGCGGCCAACCCGCGTTGGTCTCCGGCCTATGCATCACCGGCCAGTGCGACCAACTCGGCGTACTACTTCACGCACAGCACGCGTGAGGCGGCACGCATCGTCTTCATGCACGGCCTGTGGCCGGCAGCCATGGCGATCTGGAGCCAGGGCATTGGCGGTGGTCAGGCGACTTCGCTGGTGGTGCGCGTGGAAGACGCGCGCTGGGTGGACGGCAAGCTCACGGCTGGCGGCCTGGAGGCGCTGCCCTACGAGCAGATCGTCAAGAAGGCGCACGACCTGGGCCTGGTGACGGGCGCTGTGGTGCACGTGTTCAACCGCTGGCAGTGGAGCGAGGCGGACTTCGATGTGAACGGTACGGCCACGCGCGTGCCGATCGACGGCCTGTCCGTGCGCTACGGCGAAGGTGCCGATGCTGCGTACAAGGCCAAGATGACGACAGCCGGCGGCTACCACGTGCTCGATCGCAAGAAGGTGTACATCGCGCCCACGCAGCGTAACAACGCGTCAGTCACGTACTACAGCGCGGTCGGCACGCTGGTCGAGCTGTCGGTGCATGAGGCCAGCGGCAAGGTGGAACTGCTGTCGCACCACTCGATCATGGAGTGCGGCTCGCAACTCTCGCCGCAGCTCGTGTCGGGGCAGTTGCAGGGTGGTCTGGCGATGGGCATCGGGCACGCGCTGCACGAATCCCTGCCGCTGTATGAAGACGGCCCCGGCAACGGCACCTGGAACTTCAACCGCTACCAACTGCCGCGCGCCAAGGACGTGGCTGTATGGACGCAGACCGGGACGGTGCTGCCGCCCCTGTCGGAAACCGATCCGCCCAAGGGCATCGCCGAGGTGGTGATGATTCCGGTGGTGGGCGCCATTGTGAACGGCATCGCGCATGCCATCGGACACCGCTTCACCAGCCTGCCAGTGACCGCGGAAAAGATTCAGGAGGTACTGGCATGAGCAGCATCACCACCCAACCGATCACCTTGCACCTGAACGGCAAGGACGTGGGCCCCGTGCAAGTGCCCGAAGGTCTGATGATGATCGACTTCCTGCACGAATACACCGGCCTGACGGGTTCGCGCCTGGGCTGCGGGCAGGGCGTGTGCCGCGCGTGCACGGTCATCCTCGACAAGCCAGACGGCACCAGCGAAGAAGTCCGCACGTGCATTACCGGTGCGCATTTCTTCCAGGGCAAGAAGGTGCGCACGGTGGAAGGCCATGCCACGCGCAATGAGAAGGGCGAGGTGGTATCGCTCTCGCTGGTGCAGCAGAAGTTTCTGGAGCACTTCAGCTTCCAATGCGGCTACTGCACGCCGGGCTTCGTCAACGGCGCGACGGTGCTGGTGGAGCGCCTCAAGCGCCAGCCGGTGGCGCGTGAGCAACTGGACGAGACCATCACCGAAGCGCTGAACGACCACATTTGCCGTTGCACCGGCTACGTGCGCTACTTCGAGGCCGTCAAGGACGTCGTCCTGAGCACGCCCGGACTCGTCAAGGACGGCAAGTGATGACGATGACCATGGCTCAACCCAACCATCGCAATCTGTTTCGCCTGGCTCGCCTGGCCGTGTTGCCGCTGCTGGCGGCCGCCACGCTGGCCGCCTGCGGTGACCGCTCCGCCGACATTCCGGCCGCTGCCGATCAACCATCGCCCACCAAGCTAACCGGTGCAGACCTGATCAACCGCGGCCGCTATCTCGTGCGTGCGGCGGACTGCGCGGCCTGCCACACAGCCAAGGACGGCGCGCCGTTCGCGGGCGGTGTGCCGCTGGCCTCGCCGTTCGGCACGTTCTACGGCACCAACATCACGCCCGACAAGGACCACGGCATCGGCAAGTGGAGTGCGGACGCGTTCTACAAGGCGCTGCATGATGGCGTATCGCCCGACAAGCATCTGTATCCGGCGATGCCGTACACGTCGTACCGCGGCCTGTCGCGTGGCGATACCGATGCGATGTACGCGTATCTGACCCAGCAGGTGAAGCCGGTGGCAGTCGCCAACCGCGAGCATGAGTTGCGCTTCCCGTACAACATCCGCCTAGCCATGGCGGGCTGGAACCTGTTCTTCCTGAAGGACGCGCTGCCGGATGCATCGGTCGGCAATGCAGCCGCGTGGCAGCGAGGGCGTTATCTGGCCAACGCGCTGGGCCACTGTGCGGAATGCCATAGCCCGCGCGGGTTTGCCGGTCAGCTTGATGCCAGCAAACCACTCGCCGGTGCTGCACTGGGCCGTGTGGTCGCGCCGGACATCACGCCCGCCGGCCTGGCGGCGCGTGGCTGGACGCAGGCCGATCTGCAGACGTTCTTCGGCGTTGGCATTGCGCCGCAGGGCTCGGCCTTTGGCGAGATGTACCCGGTGGTCCACCTGAGCACGCAGTACCTGAATCAGGCAGACCTGGGCGCGCTGGCAACGTACCTGCTGGGCGACAAGGCGCCCGCGCCGCAACCGCTCAAGCCGGTGGCCGCCACGGCGGACAACGCCGACCAGCTCAAGGCCGGCCGCGCGAGCTACCTGGCCGTTTGCGCCGGCTGCCATGGCCGCGATGGCGAGGGCAAGCCGCACGTTGCCGTACCGATGCTGGGCAACGCCACCGTGCGCAATGCTGATGCGCACAACCTGCTCGTTGCCATGCTCGACGGCATTGAGGCGCAGCGCTTCCCGGGCACGGAAGCCCTGCAGGAGATGCCGGGCTTCGCGCAGATGAGCGACACGGAACTGGCCGCACTTACAAACTACCTGCGCACGAACTTTGGCGGCCAGCCCGCTGATATCACCGCAGACAAGGTGATGGGTCTGCGGCAGTAAGCGGCCAGCCTGAAGCGACAAAAGCCCGCCCCGGTGTCATGCCTGGGCGGGCTTTTCTTTTGGTGCGCATGCTGGCGCCTCCAATCAACGGCCGTAGATTCGCTCGCACAGCGCCGCACTTGCACCGAGCTTGCGCGACAGGTCGGACGCCGCCTGCAGCTGCAGCGCGACGACGTCACTGGAGGTGCGCGCCGCTTCGAGCCGGGAGGCCGCGCCAGACAGCGTCAGCGCCGCCATGAACTTGTCGCCGGAGCCGAAGACGGGCGTAGCAAACGCCGCCGTGTGCTGGTCGCGCGCGCCCGAGGTGAAGAGCGGCAGCGCGGGCGCTTCGTCATACAGCGCTTCGCCCAGGCCCCAGTAGCGGAGCACGTGGCTGATGGCCGTGTCGTCCAACGGCAACGAGGTACCGGGCAGGCGCGTCTCGCGCAGGCCCTCCGATGGCTCCGCGCGGAACAGGCACAGCCGCCGGCCGTGATCGATGACGTAGTACGATGCGCTCTCCCGTGTGGCCGCCGCCAGCGCATGCAGCACCGGTTCAACCACCGACGACAGGTGGAAGGACTGCTCATAGAGCTTGCCCAGATACAGCAGGCGCGGCCCGAGCGAATACGCGCCAGACTCCGAGCGAATGACATAGCTCATGCGCTCCAGCGAGTTCATCAGCCGGTACACCGTGGTCTTGTGCATGCCCGAGGCTTGCGCCAGGGCCGCCAGTGTTAGCGCTTCCGCCCCCGGCTTGAAGCAATCCAGCAAGGCCAGCGCCTTTTCCACTGCGGCGACGCCGTCGTTTCCCATTCCCAACTCCCTGAACTGATGAACAGGATGATTGTACTGTGTACAACACAGTTGTATAGGGCGGACGGGTAAACGCTAGTGGATCGTCTCGCTTGCCGTGGCTATAGTGATTTCACTGAGTACACCACTGTTGTACATAGTACAACGCTAAAGACAGAGGCAAGCTTTTCATGAGTACCCCTTCGCATACCACTTCCACCATCGTTCGCGACATCGAGCGCGTTTCCCCCCACCTTGTGGAGGCGGCTGCCCGCTTCCAGGCCGCCATCCTGGCCGACGTGGCGGGCCGCCGCGGCACGTTGAACAGCCGCGTCAAACCGCTCGCACCGACGATGAAGGTGGCCGGGCCGGCCGTGACAGTCGAAGTCCGCCCCGGCGACAACCTTGCCATCCACGCCGCCCTGGCCGTCGCCAAGCCCGGCGATGTGATCGTGGTGGATGGCAAGGGCGACCAGAGCTGCGCGCTCATCGGCGAGATCATGGCCACGCAGGCCCATGCCACGGGCATCGCCGGGTTTGTGATCGACGGGGCGGTGCGCGATTCGCACGAGCTGGCGCACGGCACGTTCCCGATTTTTTCCGCCGGGCTCAACCCGTGCGGGCCGACCAAGAGCGTGGCGGGGCGCGTGAACCTGCCGGTGTCTGCTGCCGGCGCGACCGTGCACCCCGGTGATCTGGTGGTGGGCGATGCGGATGGCGTGGTCGTCATCCCGCGTGAAGACGTCGAGCGCATTCTCGTGCTCGCACAGAAGAAGGTGGATGCGGAAGCTGCCCGCATTGCGGCTATTCGCAAGGGCGACACACGCCCGGGTTGGCTGGAGAAAGAATTGCGCGCTGCCGGCATGCTGGCCGAAGGCGAGGCACTGTGATGAGCGCGTCTGCACACAAGCCCGTTGTACTGGTGACGGCGGCCGATCTGGCGCCGCAGGCGCTCGATATGCTGAGCGACTTCGAGGTCGTGTTTGCCGGCAAGCAGCCCACCGAAGATGACATCGTCGCGCTCTGCGCGCGACACAAGCCGGTGGCGATCATCGTCCGCTACGGCAAGGTCAACGCACGCATCATGGATGCGGCCGCCAACCTGCAGGTGATTTCCAAGCATGGCAGCGGTATCGATGTCATCGATCAGGAAGCCGCTGCGGCACGCGGCATTGCGGTACGCGCTGCCGTGGGTGCCAATGCGGCGGCTGTCGCCGAGCATGCGTGGGCGCTGATCCTGGCGTGCGCCAAGGCCGTCCCACAACTCGACGCGCGCATGCGTGCCGGGCATTGGGATAAGGCGACGCACAAATCGGTCGAACTCGATGGCCGCACACTGGGCCTGGTCGGCCTGGGCGCGATCGGGCGCCGGGCGGCTGCCATCGGGGTGGCGTTCGGCATGAACGTGATCGCGTTTGACCCGTATTCCAAAGAGGCACCGGCCGGTGTGAAGTTGGTCAGCCTGGGCGAGCTGTACGCACAGTCGGACGTGGTCTCGCTGCACTGCCCCCTGACCGCTGAGAACCGCAAGATGCTGAACCGCGATGCGTTCAGTTGCTTCAAGCCGGGCGCGATCCTTGTGAACACGGCGCGCGGCGGACTCATCGACGAGGCCGCATTGGCGGAGGCACTGGCCAGCGGCCAACTCCGTGCGGCCGGGCTCGACAGCTTCGATGTGGAGCCGATGACCACGCCGCACCCGTTCCAGGACATTGCGAACGTCATCCTGTCGCCGCACATCGGCGGCGTGAGCGATGCGGCTTACGTGAACATGGGCAAGGGCGCAGCGGCCAATGTGCTCGCGGTGATCGAGGAGCGCGCCCGCACGGCGGCGTGATAGCCATGTTCCTGCTCTCGCCACCTGTTGTGCGTGAAGCTGAAGTCTTCACGCGCATGCCGGCCAAGTTTCGCAAGCCCGAGGTCCAGACGGACTGGGCGCGCGCCAATCGTGGCGGGCAAGCCACCGACTCCTTCCTCGAAGGGCCGGTGTGGAGCCCGGATAGCCAAGGTCATGGCTGTCTATACGTAACCGACATCCCGCATGGCCGCATCTTTCGCATCTCTGCTGCGGGCGATTGGGAGCTGGTGGCCGAGTACGACGGCGAGCCCAACGGCATGAAGCTGGTCGACGATGCGCACCTGCTCATCACCGACTACCGCAACGGGCTGATGCGGCTCGATATCAAGCGTGGGGAAGTCACGTCCTATCTGCAGCGCCGCAACTCGGAGCGTTTCAGGGGTGTGAATGACCTCACGTTCGATTCGCAAGGCAACCTGTATTTCACCGACCAAGGGCAGACGGGTTTGCACGACCCGACGGGCCGCGTCTATCGCCTGTCGGTGGACGGCAAGCTCGACATGCTGCTCGGCAATTGCCCCAGCCCGAACGGGCTTGTGCTGTCGCCCGACGAGAAGGTCTTGTACGTGGCCATGACGCGCGGCAACTGCGTGTGGCGCGTGCCGCTGCAGGCCGATGGCTCCGTCAGCAAGGTCGGCCAGTTCTTCACGTCGTACGGCCCGAGCGGCCCCGATGGCTTGACGATCGACACGGCAGGCCGGTTGTTCGTGGCCAACCCTGGCCTTGGCCGTGCGTGGGTGCTGAACCACCGCGCCGAGCCTGAGGTGATCGTCACCAGCCCGGAAGGCGCCTCGCTCACCAACCTGTGCTTTGGCGGCCCTGACATGAAGACGCTCTTCATGACGGAGTCGGTGTCCGGCACCGTGCTGAAAGCCGAGATGGACATCGCCGGCCCGCTGCCGCATCGGGCAAAGCAGGCCAGGCCCCAGCACTAGCGCATCGATACGTAACCCCTAGCGCTCACAGAAGCGCGATGGAGGAGACCATGCAAATGTCCCACACCTTAGGCACCCTGCGCGCCGCCAGACCCTCCGACGGCGCGGACGTGCGCGCAGCTGCCACGCTGCCCGACGCGGACTACCAGGCGAGCGAACGCACGCTCGCCAAGGCGTTCCGCCGCATCCTGCCGTTCATCTTTGCCTGCTATGTGATCAGCTATCTCGATCGCACCAACGTGGGCTTTGCGGCGCTCACGATGAACAAGGACCTCGGCCTGACCGCCGAGCAGTTCGGGTTCGGGGCGGGGCTGTTCTTCATCGGCTATTTCCTGTTCGAGATTCCGAGCAACCTCATCATGCAGAAGGTGGGTGCACGCATCTGGATCGCGCGGATCATGATCACGTGGGGCCTGTTCTCGATGGCCACGGCGTTTGTGGTCGGGCCCAAGAGTTTTGCAGCGGCGCGCTTCCTGCTGGGCCTGGCCGAGGCCGGGTTCACGCCGGGCATCTACCTGTATTTCACGCACTGGTTTCCGGGCAAGTGGCGCGCCAAGGTGACGGCCGCATTCCTGGTCGGCATTCCGGTGGCGAACATGATCGGCTCGCCGATTTCCGGTGCGTTGCTGGAACTCGGCGGGCTGTATGGCCTGCGCAGCTGGCAGTGGCTGCTGCTGATCGAAGGGCTGCCTGCCGTGGTGCTGGGTATCGCGTGCCTGTTTGTGCTGGCGGACCGTCCCGAGAAGGCCACGTGGCTGAGCGATGACGAAAAGGCCGTGCTCGCGCGTCGCCTTGCGATGGAGCAACGCGACATCGCCAGCAAGCACGGCGCGAGCCTGCGTGACGCCATGACCAACTGGCGCGTGTTCGTGCTGGCGTTCATCAACTTCTGCGGCATCGTCGGCTCGATCGGCGTGGGGCTGTGGATGCCGCAGATCATCAAGCAGTTTGGCGTCGAGCATGCGGTGGTGGGTTGGCTCACGGCCATTCCGTACGCGATGGGCGCGGTCGTCATGCTGTGGTGGGCGCGTATGGCGAACCGCGCGCAGAGCTGCATCCCGTATGTGGCGGGCGCGCTGGTGGTGGCAGCGGTCGCTCTGGCGGCCAGCACGGCGCTGGATGCGCCCGCGCTCAAGCTGGCGGCGCTGTGCCTGACGGTGAGCGGCATCCTCGCATTCCAGGCGACGTACTGGGCGATTCCCTCCAACTTCCTGACCGGCCGTGCAGCGGCCGGCGGCTTGGCGCTGATCGTTTCCGTGGGCAACCTGGGCGGCTTTGTGGGCCCGTCGATGATCGGCGCCATCAAGCAGTTTTCGCATGGCTTCACGGCGCCGCTGCTGGCGGTGTCGGCTGTGCTGCTTATCGGCGCGCTGGCCATCGCCTGGCTGGGTGATCCGGGCGCCGATGCGGGCGAAGCGGTCGCCCATTGATGGCCTGATCGCAGTACCTTTCTTTCTGCACACCCAACAGCGCCGCAAAACACACGACGGCGTCAGGAGACATACATGCAAGTGACGGGCAGTACCGGTGTGACCGATCTCGAACAGCGCACCCTGCGCAAGGTGGTCTGGCGGCTCGTGCCATTCCTTATGGTCTGCTACCTGCTGGCTTTCATCGACCGCGGCAACGTGGGCATGGCCTCATTGCAGATGAACCATGACCTCGGGCTCACAGCCAGCGTGTTCGGGTTCGGCAGCAGCCTGTTCTTCGTGTCGTACTTCTTCTTCGAGGTGCCGAGCAACCTTGCGCTGCAGCGCTACGGCGCGCGCATCTGGATCGCGCGGATCATGATCACGTGGGGGCTGGTCTCGGCCGCAACGGCGCTGGTGCGCGGGCCGGCCTCGTTCTATGCGCTGCGCTTTTTGCTCGGTGCGGCAGAGGCGGGGTTCTTTCCCGGCGTGCTGCTGTATCTGTCGTACTGGATTCCGGCCACGCACCGTGCGCGCATCGTGGCAACGTTCATGGTGGCGATTCCGGCCGCAAGCTTTATCGGCTCGCCCATCTCGGCCGCGCTGCTGCAGATGGATGGCTTTGCCGGGCTGCGCGGGTGGCATTGGTTGTTCCTCCTCGAAGGCATTCCGACGGTGCTGCTGGGCATCGCCTGCCTGCGCTTGCTGACCAATCGCCCCGAAGAAGCCAAGTGGCTGTCGACCGAAGAGCGCAATTGGCTCACCAACACGCTGGCAGGTGAAGCGCGCGGGCCCAAGAAGGTCGCGCAGATGTCGCTGGCCAAGCTGTTCTGCAACCGTTATGTGCTGTGCCTGGCGCTGGTGGATGTGTGCGCGTCGGCCGCCGGCAGCACGCTGTCAGTGTGGCAGCCGCAGCTGCTCAAATCGTTCGGGTTGACCGTCATGCAGACGGGGCTGCTCAACTCGGTGCCGTATGCGGTGGCATCGGTGCTGATGGTCTACTGGGGCCGCCGTTCGGATCGACTGAAGGAGCGCCGCTGGCACACCGCCATCCCCATGCTGCTGATCGGGCTGGGTCTGTTTGGTACGTCGCTCAGCGGGTCGTTGATGCCGACCATGATGATGTTGTGCGCGGTACTGGTGGGCGCGTATTCGTTCAAGGGGCCGTTCTGGGCACTGGCCTCGGGCATGCTCTCCAACTGCGCGGCAGCGGCGGGGCTCGCCACCATCAACGCGATCGCCAACCTCATCGGCGGCGGCCTGATGGTGAACGTGTACGGGTGGGTCAAACAGTCCACCGGCAGCTACGCATTGGCGTTGATGCCGCTGGCCGTGCTGACACTGGTGAGCGTGGCGACGCTGCTGCTGTTGAGCCGGGCGAAGCCCGAAGGGCAGTTGCTGAACAAGACGGAGACGGCCTGACCATGCGCGCGTTCAGCAGAAGGCAGTTCCTGCAGATGGCAGGTGCGGGTGCCGTGGCAGCAGCGATGCCAGCGTTCGCAGAGGCCGACGAGGTGTGGTCTAGCGGCAGCGACAAGCCGGCATTCAAGCTGCCGGCCGGGGCGGTGGACTGCCACATGCATATCTACGACGACCGCTTCCCCAGCGCGCCAGGCACCACGCTCCAGCCACCCAACGCGAGCATCGATCAGTACCGCAAGGTGCAGGCGCGCCTGGGCGTGCAGCGCAACGTGGTCGTCACGCCCTCCACCTACGGCACCGACAACCGCTGCACGCTGGATGCACTCAAACGCTTCGGCCCCAACGCGCGCGGTGTTGCGGTGGTCGATACGTCGGTCACCGACGCGCAGCTCACGGAGATGCACGCGGCGGGCGTGCGCGCCATCCGTTTCAACCTCAGCTATCCGGGGGCCACCACGGTTGACATGCTCGCGCCGCTGGCCGCGCGCATCGGCGCAATCGGGTGGCATATCGAACTGGTGGTGCAGGGCGCAAAACTGCCGGAACTGGAGCCCCATCTGCGCGCGCTGCCATGCCCGCTCGTCATCGACCACATCGCGCACGTGCCGCAACCGGGCGGCATGCAGTCCGACGCCATGCGGACCGCGCAGCGCCTGGTCGACAAGGGCAACACGTGGATCACACTCTCCGGTCCCTACGTCGACAGCAAGACCGGCGCCCCCGCCTATGCCGATGTCGAGCCGGTGGCCAAGGCCTTCATCAACATGGCCCCCGAGCGGATGCTGTGGGGCACCGACTGGCCGCATCCGACCGAGAAGACGCACAAGCCTGACGATGCTGCGCTGGTCGACACGATGGCCGTGTGGATCGGACGGGCCGATTGGCAGGAGATGATCTTCGTTGCCAATCCGGTCAAGCTCTACGGGTTTGTGTAATGCCGGAACTGCGCCGGCGGTGGCCAAAGCGGTCTCAATGACTACGTAGCTTCCGGACCGCGGAGTTCGCCCGACGGCGATGGTGGCAGCACCACGACCCTGGCCAGACCGAAATGGTGCTGGGTACCAATGTGCAGAACCAGAAGTCGTGGGTGATGGTGCGCATCAGCGGGTTGCCGCATATCGTTGATTTCAATACCGCCACCATCAGCGCTAGCTCCACGGCAACAGGCATGTGCTTCTGAGCGCCGTACAGCGTATCGCAAACAGGCCACTGTCGACTCTCACTTGACAGTGTGTTTCGCCCGCCGGGGCTGTTCGCGACGGATGGTGTCGATACCATGTGCTCCAAATAGGTGCAGCCACTGGCATGCACCCACAACAAAACACATCAGGAGACACACATGCACGCACGCCGCGCCACGGTTGCGGTGGCCTTGGCCATCGCCTCCTTTTTCGCTCACGCACAGGTTTCCGACGACAAGGTCAAGATCGGCTTCATTACCGATATGTCCGGCGTCTATGCCGATCTGGACGGCCCCGGCGGGCTGGAAGCCATTCGCATGGCGGTGGCGGACTTCGGTGGCAAGGTGCTGGGCAAGCCCATCGAGATCGTCTCGGCCGACCACCAGAACAAGGCCGACGTAGCAGCCTCCAAAGCGCGCGAGTGGATCGACCGTGAAGGTGTGGACGTGCTCTTTGCCGGCCCGAACTCGGCGGCGGGCCTGGCGATGAATCGCATCGCGGCAGAGAAGAAGCGCGTATATATCAACCTCGGCGGCGGCACGCCGCGCCTGACCAACGAGGAGTGCACGCCCTACACCGTGCACTATGCGTACGACACCAACGCGCACGTGCGCGGCACCATCGGCGCACTGCGCAAGCAGGGCGTCAACTCGTGGTACCTGCTGTCGGTCGATTACGCCTTCGGCAAGGACATGGATGCCGAATCGCGCCGCGTGATTGCGGCGGGCGGCGGCAAGGTGGTGGGCGGCACCAAGCATCCGCTCGGCGCGCCGGACTTTTCTTCGTATCTGCTGCAGGCGCAGAGTTCGGGTGCGCAGGCCGTGGCGCTGGCCAATGCAGGCGGCGACACGATCAACGCCATCAAGGCCGCCAAGGACTTTGGCCTGGACAAGAAGATGCGCGTGGTCGGCCTGGTCATGACCATCGACGAGATCCACTCACTCGGCCTGCAGACCGCGCAGGGCATGCAACTGATTGACCCGTGGTACTGGAACTCCAGCGACGCCGCGCGCAAGTTTGGCGAACGTTTCTACGCCAAGTACAAGAAGATGCCGAGCGCCCTGCAAGCTGCCGATTACTCCGCCACGCTCACGTACCTGAAGGCCGTGCAGGCCGCCGGCACAGATGACTCCGATCGCGTGATGGCCAAGCTCAAGTCGATGAAGATCGACGATATGTACACCAAGGGCGGCTACGTGCGCGCTGACGGCATGATGATCCACGACATCTACCTGTTCGAGGTCAAGAAGCCGTCGGAATCGACGCGCCCGTGGGACTACTACAAGCTCGCGCAGACGATTCCGGGTGAGCAGGCGTTCAATACGCTGGCGGAATCAGCTTGTCCGTTGGTGAAGAGGTAAGCAAGCGCTAGTTGCGCGCGCGACGCTGCAGCGCTTCGGAGTCTCGCCGCATCTGCTTGCCGATTTCGACCAACTGCGTCTTGATGCTGGCCAGACGTTGCGGATCAGGCGAGGTGATGCCGGCGCTTTCCGGCACCGCCATGACGGTCAGGTTCATTCCTTCAATCATGAGATCCGCACAGAGCGTGGCGTTGCGAACCAATGCAGCGCGAGGGTCATTCTGCGGCAGATTGGCGGCGTGCAAGGCCTGCGCCGCGCGCCGAATCGCCGGCATATGCACTGTCTGATTGCGTTCGATTAACTGGCGGGCAGATAGCTTGCCAGCGGCAAAGGCGTGTTCGTCCGCTTGCAAGGCTTGGACTGCGTTGCCGAAGGAACTCAGGCCGTGAACAACAGCCGTGCTGTTCGCAAAGAACTGACGGTGATCAAGCGTTGCGATTGGCGCAAGGAAGGCCAGCAGGCTAATGCCTGCAACCGCCGCCGCCAGGGCGATAGCGCAACGACTACGCAGCACCTCGCGGTAGCGCTCCATGTTGAACCGAGCGGGCAGGATATAAGCCAGCGCACATCCACCGACCAGCCCCCCGATGTGTGCAGCGTTGTCGATGCCGGCTGTGATCAAGCCCTGCACCAGCGAGTAAAGGATGAAGGAGCCCAGTTGTGTGAGGAGTCGCTTGCTTAGCGCCTCCGGCATCTCGTCGCGGTATCGGCTCACCGCGACCAGCCAAGCCCCGGCGACACCAAATACTGCGCCAGATGCACCAACGCCAATCGCATGCTGTGCCGAGAACGACAGGCTCAACGCGCTGCCGAGTAGGCCGGCGCCCAGGTAAATCAAGACGTATGCGACAGGTCCGTAGATGCGCTCGACCGCGACGCCTACGGAGTACAGCCCGATCATATTGATCACCAGATGGACGACACCTGCGTGCAGGAAGATGGCGCTCAACAGGCGCCACCATTCGCCGTGCTGTACTTCGTAGGCAGCGTTTCCACCGAGGTTGAACAGTGTGTCCAAAGGGGTTTGCAAAACGCTTCCACCAAGCAACAGCGTTACCAACCAGACCAGCATATTGAGTGCGATCAGGATGTAGGTGATGCGAGGTTTGGGAGCGAGTGCCTTGAGCTTTTCTTCGAACTTGCGCTCGACTGCAAACTGGTTAACCGGAGTCGACCGATCAATTGCGCCGCCCTTCTGTAGTTGCAGGTGGATATGGATAGAGTCAAGCAGGCGCTCACGGTCGGCGGCATCAAACGATGAGAGCACCAGCCGCCGCTTGGAAGGGTCTCTGCCAAATCGAAAGCCCCGCTTTTGCGCCGCGCCGGTCGAGCTGTTCAATCGAAACAGAAGGTACGACGTGCCCTGCACCGTTTGTACGATCACACTTTCGATATCGCGCCAGAGATAGCGTTTCTGCTTGCCGGGAAACAACCCAGAGGTGATATCGCTTCGAGTGAGTGTGATCAGCGGCTGCCCACCACCCTGCTGCCGACGTAAAAACCAGTCGAGGGCAAGCAGGAGCGGCAAGATCACCCCAGCGGCGATGAGCTGGGCTTTTGTGCGGCCGTTCAATGCAAGCAAGCTGATGGCGAATGCGCAGCCGAATCCGATCCAGATCGAGATGCGCGTGGTTTTCAGCGGGTTGCGTTTGGACGGGAAGAACGTTTCTTGCCGTGGATCGGGTGTTGCGATACCGCCAGACTTCACTTGATCCATCGTCCCCCCGGAGCTTGGATGTTTAGTCAACTGAGTCGCCAATGGTAAGACCTTCAAACTGGCGCGTCATGTATCCGAACGTTGGTGTCAGCTGCGTTCTGAGGCCGCATTGCCAGACACCATTGCCGCTGCGTGAGCTGCTCAGGAAGGCATCGGTAGGTGCATGCATCCGCCGGCGGCATACCGCCCCGGCGTGATGCCGAAGGTTGCACGAAACCGGGCAATGAACGCGCTGACGTTGTCGTAGCCGAGATCGAGTGCCACTGTCGTTACCGGCGCGCCGGCCGCGAGCTTTTCCAGCGCGCACATCATGCGCAGTCGGTGGCGCCAGGTTTCAAATGCATAGCCGGTTTCGCTGGCAAATCGCCGGGTGAGCGTGCGCGGGGCAACAGCGGCCCAATCGGCCCAATCCTGCAGACGCCGGGTGTCGGACGGGGCGGCAATAAGCGCGTTGGCGATCTTGCGCAGGCGAGTATCGATGGGCATCGGCAAGGCCGTGGGTGCTGGCGTGAGCGCGCGGATTTCATCGGCAATCACGGCAGCAATGCGTTGCTGCGCCGGGTCGAGCACGTCGTCAGCCCACGTTGCCGCACGGGAGATTGCGGCACGGAGCAGCGCAGACATCGACAGCGTGCGCGGCACATCCGGCAAGTCTTCGCATGCGTCGGGCGCGAGGTAGGCGGCCCAGCCTACGAATGGTCCGTGCGTCTCTGCGCCGTGTTCTACGCCGGGCGGAATCCATATGACCTGTCCCGCAGGTACGACGCTACGGCCTTCCGCCGTCTGCACGGTCAGTACGCCGGCATCTGTCCCGAACAACTGTCCGCGCGCATGGCTGTGTGGGGCGGTGGCGCGTGGCGAATGGCTGGTCTGATCGACCGCGTAAAGCCATCGGCCATCGGTCGATTGCACACGCTGGGCAGGAAGCAAGGGTTGGGATGGCATGGCCTGAAAAGCGTATCAAATGGCCTATATGGCTGAGTCAGGCCAATTTATCGGCTCTACAGTGGTGCGGTCAATCACCCTTGGAGCACACCATGCGACCCGAAGATGTTTTGTCCGATACCGCCAACTTTGCCGACTTTGATGGACTGACGATCCGCAAAGGTACGGTGGCGGCCTTCCTGGCCAACGCGCAGGCGTGGTTTGACCCTAAGGCTGATGCTGCTGAGCGTGCTGAGGCGGAGCGCTTGTTGCTGGAGGCTGTGCCGGCGCTGCGGAAGCTTGGGGTGTTTGCCGTGCTGGAGATTCGCGATGCGGCGTTGCGCAGGTTGGTGGAGGGTGCGCCTGGGTAGGCCGCTGGCCGTTGTTTGGGGCCGACCCTGACCGCTGCCGCCGTCGCCACTTTCCGCGCCGGAGCGGTCACGGTCGGCAGTGGAGAGAAGCGCTTGGCTGGTGCGATCAGGCACGAGCCCTCGACGCATGCAGCGATGAAGCTCAATACAATGCCGCTGAACGAACCATTCGAGGTGCATGTTGAGAATCGATTGCGCTCCAACGTCTGGCTACCCTGGCATCACGCTTCGGCAACTTGAGCGCGCCGACATCGACGCTTGGTATGCGTATCTGAAGCTCCCCCAGGTCTTCGAGCACACGAGCTGGAACCTGTCGTCTCCAGCCGACCTCAACGCGCAGTTCGAGGGCTATGCGTCCACGTCACCCGAATCGATCCGCCGCATGGCTGTAGTGGACGAGAGCGCGGGAGCGTTGATCGGGACGATCGGGTTTCACAGCATTTCCGACGTGAACCGGACGGCGGAGATCGCCTACGACCTTTGCCCGTCGCACTGGGGCAGAGGCATTGCGCATGCAATCTGCACATCGGTCACCGCGTGGGCGTTTGTCCAGTACGGCTTTCTTCGCGTGCAGGCGACGGTCTTGACCAGCAATGCGCGATCGGCACGCGTACTGGTGGCGTGCGGGTATCAATACGAGGGGCTGTTGCGCTCCTATCGCATGGTTCGGGGAACGCCGGGAGACTTCGTGCTCTACTCAAGACTCGCCACGGACTAGGGCGGTTGTCTTTCGGGCTGCGCAAGGGGCACAACGCCGCTCAAGCTGCCACGGCATAAGCAAAGACAAAAACGATCGTTTGTGCGCCGCAGGGCTGCCCATATGCTCGCCGGATCAACCCTCCGGAGACGCAACGATGACGCAGCCCACGACGTCCACCTCGCCCAACTGGAAACTCGACACCCTCGCCGTCCACGGCGGCTACAGCGCCGACCCGACCACGCGCGCAGTGGCGGTGCCGATCTACCAGACCGTCGCCTTTGCGTTTGACGACACGCAACACGGTGCTGACCTGTTCGACCTCAAGGTCCAGGGCAACATCTACTCGCGCATCATGAACCCGACCAACGACGTGCTGGAGAAGCGCGTTGCGGCGCTGGAAGGCGGCATTGGCGCGCTGGCGTTGGCTTCCGGGCAGGCGGCCGTCACGTATGCAATCCAGACGATTGCGGAGGCGGGCGACAACATTGTCTCGGCCAGCACGCTGTACGGCGGTACCTACAACCTGTTTGCGCACACGCTGCCGCTGTCGGGCATCACCACGCGCTTTGCTGACCCGCGGGACCCGGCCTCGTTCGAAGCACTGATCGACGATCGCACGAAGGCCATCTTTGCCGAGACCGTCGGCAACCCGCTGGGCAACATCACCGACATTGCTGCGCTGGCGGAGATTGCGCACCGGCATGGCGTGCCGCTCATCGTCGACAACACGGTGCCGACACCGTATCTGGTACGGCCGATCGAGCACGGCGCCGACATCGTTGTGCATTCGCTGACCAAGTACCTGGGCGGACACGGCACCAGCCTGGGTGGCGCGATTGTCGATTCGGGCAAATTCCCGTGGGCGAAGCACAAGGCGCGCTTCAAGCGCCTGAACGAGCCGGATGTGAGTTACCACGGCGTGGTCTATACGGAAGCGCTGGGTGATGCGGCGTACATCGGCCGGGCGCGCGTGGTGCCGCTGCGCAATACCGGCGCGGCGCTGTCACCGTTCAACGCGTTCCTGATCCTGCAGGGCATCGAGACGCTGGGCTTGCGCATCGACCGCATCACGCAAAACGCCGCACGCATTGCACGTCATCTTCAGGGGCACGCCAAGGTGGAGTGGGTCAACCACGCCAGCCTGGACGATCACCCCGACTATGCGTTGGCGAAGAAGTACCTCTCCGGCAAGGCACCGGGGCTGCTGACGTTTGGCGTGAAGGGCGGGTTTGCGGCGGGTGCGCGCTTCCAGGATGCGCTGCAACTGTTCACGCGGCTGGTGAACATCGGCGATGCGAAATCGCTCGCGACGCATCCGGCATCGACCACGCACCGGCAGCTTTCAGAGGCGGAGCTGGCCAAGGCCGGCGTGCGGCAGGAAACTATCCGGCTGTCGATCGGCATCGAGCACATCGATGACCTGCTGGCCGATCTGGATCAGGCGTTGGCGCAAGCCTGATCCGTGGGCGAGGGCGGGCATGCCTTGTGGCTGCCCATCGCCCTCGCGGCTTATCGTGCGGTCAGTTGATACGACTCCAGCTCTGCCGTGAAGCGCTGGCTGCGTACGCCGCCGCTGTTGTAGTACTCCTCGATCGACTTCACCCAGCGGCCCACTTCCGGCACGTACCACATGGCCTTGTAGGTGCGCCCGGTTGCCTTGCCTGGCTGGGTGCGTTGCACCTGCGTGACCATCGTGGTGCCACCTGCTGAGGTGTTGGCGGCTTGCGTCACGTTGCTCATCGGCGCCAGTTCCGCATTCCACTGGCCTTCGGCTTCGATCTTGATGGCGTTGAATTTGCCAGCAGGCACTTCCACTGTTTCGTAGCCGATCACCTTGTAGTGGGTGTCCAGCTGCTCAACCGTGTGGGCCTTGTTGGGGTTGTGTTCGGTGAAGGACACGTCCCAGGTCTTGCCAGGTTGCAGGGGGAACGCGAGCGAGCGGTTGACCGTGGTTTCCTTGCCATCCACGTTGCGGATGCGGCTCCAGTCCGTGCCGGCAATGACCTCAACCGGCCCGGTCGGTGCGCCCTTGGCCTGGACGGTGTAGTAGATGCTGGATGACGTGGTTCGCACGACGGTGATCGTGTCGTGCGACTGCTTCCAGCCGGAAGGCCCGGTCTCGACGGTGTTCTGATACGTCCACTGATCACCACTCTTGACGACCGGCGCATCGGCGGACTGCGCCGCGGCAATCAGCGGCATGGAGAGGGCAAGAGAGGCGACAACCAGCTTGGCCGAGATCATGGTCAGGAGTTCGCTAAGCGTTTCGTAAGATTGCGATCCTATCTCACAACCCCGCCAAACGCGTGTCAGCCGGGCCATCAAGAAGAGGGGTGTCGCGCCCGAGCGACTACTTGCGCCGCACCCAGCGGAACACCACCGCCATCACCACCAGAAACGGCACCCCCACCACCAGCGTCATGCGGAAATCCGCCATCCATGCCGTGCTGACGATGATGACCACCATAGCGACGGCGCCCATGAGGGTCAGCACGGGGTAGCCCCACATCCGGAACCGCAGCGCACGCCCTTCATGCTCCACTGCACTACGGAAGCGCAAGTGCGTGACGAAGATGACGAGCCACGTGAACAGCGCGCCGAACATCGCCAGCGACATCATCAGAAGGAACGAGTGGCCGGGCAGCACCACGCTCAGCACCGCCGCCAGCGCCGCGCCGGAGCTGGACACCGCCAGCGCGCGCAGCGGTACGCCGCGATTGCTCACCACACCCAGCGCCCCTGGTGCCTGCCCGCCGCGCGCGAGGCTGAACAGCATGCGCGTGGACACATACAACTGCGCGTTCATCGACGACAGCGCCGCGGTCAGCACCACGAAGTTCATCACACCCGCACCGCCGGCAATGCCCAGGATTTCCATGACCCGCACGAACGGGCTCTTGCCGGTGCCGGCCTCCTGCCAGGGCACCACGGCCAGCATCAGCGCCAGCGTGCAGAGGTAGAAGAACACCAGCCGGAACAGCGTGGAGCGGAACGCGCTGGTGGCAGCGGCCTCGGGCTCGCGAGCCTCACCGGCGGCCACGGCAATCAGCTCGATGCCGAAGAAGCTGAAGATGCTGACCACCGCGCCAAACCACACGCCAGACCAGCCGTGCGGCAGGAAGCCGCCCGCATCCACGTAGTTGTGGAAACCGATCGGCCCGCCATCCGGTGCGCGATAGATGGCATAGCTCGCCACGGCCAGAAACGCGACGATGGCCACCACCTTGATCATCGAGCACCAGTATTCCGCCACGCCAAATACGTCGACGCTGCTCGCATTGATCCACACCAGCACCGCCGAGAACCCGACGATCCACACCCACGCCGGTACGCCCGGAAACCAGTACGCCATATACACCGCCACCGCCGTCACTTCCGCGCCGATCACGAACACAACCGCTGCCCAGTACGCATAGCGCACCAGGAAGCCGGCGAGCGGGCTGACGTAGTGCTCGGCATAGGCACCGAACGAGCCGGTGGTGGGGTGCGCGACGACCATTTCGGCCAGGCAACCCATCAGCAGCAGGGCGATGACCGCGCCGATGGCGTAGCTGGCAATCACGCCGGGGCCGGCCAGCTGGATGGCCGCACCACTGCCCAGGAACAGGCCGGTGCCGATCGCGCTGCCGATGGCGATCATGGTGAGTTGCGCGGAAGAAAGACGGTGCTGCAAGCCGCCTTCGCGTGCGGCGAGTGCTTCAAAGCTGCCGGAGGCCTGGGTCATGGTACGAGGCTCGGTAAAAGGTCGGGATGATACGCCCTCATGCAAAACGCCCCGCTCGGGGCGGGGCGTTTGCTCAATTGCATGCCGGTTAGGCGGATCAGCGCGCCACGGGCTTGGCGTACCGCACCGGCACATCCACCCGCGCTTGTGGCAGCAGCTTCCTGATCTGCGCACGTGCATCCACCGCGTCCTGGAACGATGCAAACCGCAGCGTGCTGATGCTCGTGTGGCCGTAGTACTCCGCCGATACGGGCGTGACTGCCAGCCCCGCCACCGCCTGGCGCACGCTGTCGACCGCCACCTGCGAGACGACGACCTCGTTGCGGCTCTCGCCGACCACGCCACGCTCGTTGGCCACTTGTGTGACGGCTGCAGAGGTGGCGCCTGCGGACTTGGTGCGTGTACCACTGGAGAGCACCTTGAACGACTGCGATTCGATCTGCACCACCGGTGCGCTTGCATATTGCGCCAGCTCCTGCGTTGTCAGGTGCTTGCCGACCACCAGGTCTGCCGCCTGGCATGCCGAACCCATCGAAAGGAGCGCCGCCAGCGCCACGGTTTTGATAACAGTTGGATTGATCATGTTGAAAGGTCTCCGAGCGTGCTTACTTGGCGGCAATCACGCGATACTCCACGGCCAGCGGCGTGGCCAGGGTCACGGTGTGCGTACCACCCTGCGGCTGATAGGTCGAACAGGTATTGGTCGGCACGCCGCTCACGGCGTAGACCTCCCACGTGCCGGCCGCGTTCTCGCCATAGAAGGCATAACTGCCCAGGCCGTACTTGTTCACGGCACTGGCGCCGTTGTTGTAGTAGCCGTTGTACGGCAAGGACAATGCCGACACCGTGCCTGCTGGCGATTTCACGAAGAAGCCGACACTGCCCACACACACCGAGCCCGACACGCGCAGTTGCAGCGCATCGACCTTGTCGCTGCCCGACACGTTGAACTGGCCCAGCTTCTGCACCGAGCCGTAGTTCAGTTGGTTGACGTTGCCAAAGGCCGCCGCAAAATCCGGTACCGAGAGGGCGGCAGGTTTGTACGCGGTGTATGCCTTGGCCATCTTGACGGCTGCCGAAGCATCCACCAGGCCGAAGCCGTACCACGTGGAGTAGGCGTAGCCGGCACCATTGGTTTGCCAGCCGTAGTCCAAACGCGCCGTGGTTGCGCCGTCGACCAGGGTGGTGCTGGTGTCGGCCGTCAGGGTGCCGCTGGTCAGATCCACCTTGGCGTTGCGGTTGTCGCGGCTGCCGTAGTTCGGGTCGATCTGCCTGGCGGTGGCGCGCAGGATCTCACGCACATCGCGCCAGGTCAGGTTCGGGTTGGCCGACAGCATCAGCGCGACCACGCCGGACAGTGTGGGTGTGGCCGCCGACGTGCCGTTCATGCTGGAGTAATCGCATTTGGCATTGTCTTTGGTGTTGGTGGCCGATCCGCCGGTCGCAAACTCATTGGTTCGGGTCACGCCATTGCGGCTGTAGCCGCGCGCGCAGCCGGAAAGATCGGTCGAGAAGATCTTTGGGCCCGATCCGACCTCGCCGTACTTGCCGCCTTCCCCCGACTCACCGCCCAGCCCCGTGATCCAGTTGACGGAGCCTGCGTTGGAGTAGCTCGACTTGACGCCAAGTGCATTGGCCGCGCCGACGACGATGACGCCCGGCTCCAGCGCTTCAGGATCGTTCGCCGGATTTTCGCAGCTGATCAGGCCGGCCTGGCCGCCCAGCGTGGGGCACTGGCGTAGCGGCTGACCCGTCACGCTAATCTCTTCGTACTCGTTGCCCGACGCCTTGAGCATGACCAGTCCTCGCCCGCCACGCAGATTCGGGAAGGCGCGCACTGCTGCTTGGGTGGAGGTTGCGGTGTCGTACTCCAGCGGCGCGATCGGGTTCTCGCCATACGAGGCATTGATGATGTGACCGTTCTTCGACCATGGAGCACCGCCGTACGCCTTGGGAATGTCTTGGCCATTGACCAGAAACCGCGCACCACCCAGCGTCGCGCGCGGTGCGATGCCCATCACACCCTTGCCGTTCTGCGCACCGGCAATGATGCCTGCCGCGTTGGTGCCGTGTGCAGCGTCCACGTTGGCGGGAATATCTGCCGGCGTTGGGTCAGCCGAGCCATCGTCGAAGTTGTACGTCATGTCCGAGTTGGCATTGGCGTACAGGTCTTCGTTGTGCACGTCGATGCCGTCGTCCAGCACCAGCACGTTCACACCCTGGCCCTTGATGCCGGCCCTGTGCGCATCTTCCACGTTGATGTCGGTCGTGCCGTTGGCGACCAGGCCGAATGCCGCAAAGAAGCTCGTTGCCTGCTTGAGTGCCCATTGGTAGGCGTACAGCGGCTCGGTACTGCCGGTCTGGCAGGCGTACTTGGCGTCTACGCCGGTTTCAGCGCAGGTGGATGCCGGTGGCGTATTGCCGCCGGTGTTGCCGCCGCCATTGGTTGCCGTGTTGGTTCCCGAGTCCCCACCGCCGCATGCGGCCAAGGCCACCGTGGCGAACAGCGTCAAGGCAAGCGTCTTTCCCGTTATGTCTTTCACGAGACCCTCGTTTTGTCGTTGTGTGTTGTGCAAGGCGCAGATGCTTGCGCCGCTCCGACCTGTTCGACGAAGCGAGAGCACGAGGGCCGTATTTGCCGCAAGCGCGCAGGCGCCAATCAGGTCGGGCCGGATGCTCGCATGCATGCTGGTAGCGGTTCAATGAAGAACGCCGCGCCGGCCGTGAACTGGTACGGCCGTCGCGGGAACCTGTCAGCGCGTCTCAGGGCGAGCGCGCTTCAAGTCTTGGGATGGGATTGGGAGGGAGGGGTAGCTGCGCGTGTGTTTCAGCGCATCTGTACGACCCATGTCCGCCAGTCTTTGTGCTGCACGAAGGGCAGCGCAGCGGCACGGCCTTCCTGAGCCAGCATGCGTGTCTCACGCGGCGACATGCCCGACGCCCGGCGATACGCGCGTGCAAAGTTGGATGCGTCGGAAAAGCCATAGGTCTGCGCGATCTCGGCCACCGAGCGATGTGCCTGCGAGCGATTTGCCAGGATCGCGTGACATTGCCGCAGGCGCTGCAGGCGCAGGTAGTTGAAGAAGCCGCCTTCGCGTTCAAACAGCCGGTAGAGCGTGGCGCGCGAAACACCAAACTGCGCCGCAACTGCCTCGGGCGTGAGGGTGAGGTCGGCCAGGTTGTGCTGTATGTGCCGGCAGATCGATGCGAACAGGCTTTCCTTGACGGCCGTGGCATTGGCTTCTGTCACCTGGCAATTGATGGCTGCGGCCGCCAGTTGCAGCGTGCCCGGAATGATGGCTTGCGCTTCTGCGGCACTCAGTTGTCCGGCGGTTCGATACAGGGCGCACAGGTGGTCGCGCAGCAGGCCGACCATGGGCGCATCGCCGCGCAACAGGCGCATGCTCAGTTCGTCAGGCGACCGCAGTTCCGGAGCCAGCAGGCGCCGCGGCACGACCAGGCTCAGGAAGCGGCTGTCGCTGGTGCTGGTGGCCAGTGGCTGTGCGGCATCGACGATGAACAGGTCTCCTGGCCGGGTGACGGTGCCACTGGCGCCGTCACGCTGTCCGCAATTGCCTTCGAGGTAGTACTGGAGCACATAGACGTCTACGCCGTCACGCCCGAGCTTGGAGCGCGAGCGGTCGTAGTGTTGTGCCTGCGCGCTGATCATGCCCAGCCCAGCCTCGCCGCACAGATAGGCATCCACGCTGGCGCGAAAGCCGTGCGATTGCGGTGCGGCAGACCGGGTGTCGAACAGCACGTTGATGGCCTCTCGCCACGCGGCGAACTGATGCTCGCGCGGGAGTGCACTCGTATCGAAATGAGAATGCGGGGGTTTGTTCATGGCCGGTTCCTCGGAGCCACCATTGTGCAAAACCCTTGCGTGATGGTGGCATGCCCCCAAAGTGGGGGGGGGCTACGGTACGGGCATCAGTGCCTGCTGCGCAAGCGGCTGCATCTACACCACCGCCAGCTTGGGCCGCTCCTGGCGCGGGATGACCGCGTTGCGCCCGGCAGCCTTGGCCTCGTACAGCCGCCCATCGGCCAGTCGCAGCAGGTCTTCGGCGGTGTCTTCGGCCGTGACGATGCCCGTGTGCACGGCCACGCCGATGCTCACCGTCAGCTTGCCATGCGCGCTGCCCGCGTTGGGCTCGTCGGCGGCCAGCACGGCGGTGCGGATGTTCTCGGCCACGCGCACCGCGCCGGCCAGATCGGTACTGGGCAGGATGGCGCAGAACTCCTCGCCGCCGTAACGGCCGGCAAAATCGCCCGGGCGCTTGATGTTGTCGTTCACGCAGCGCGCGACAGTGCGCAGGGCCGTGTCGCCGGCGGCGTGGCCGTAGCGGTCGTTGAAATGCTTGAACTCGTCCACGTCAATCATCAGCACAGCCAGCGGCATGTGGTTGCGATTGGCGCGGCGCCATTCCACGTCCAGCGTGGCATCCAGTGCGCGGCGCGTGCCCAGGCCGGTCAGGCCATCCGTGTTGGCCAGCCACTGCAGTTGCTGCTCCATTTCCAGCCGCTTGCGCAACTGCTTGGCAAACAAGACCGACAGTGTCATGAACACCGCATCGAGCAGCAGCACGATGCTGCCGATCACCCATGCGCGCTGCCGCCATTCGGCGTAGATGTCTTCGGTGGCCAAGCCCACCGCCACGATCAGCGGGTGCTCGCCGATATGGCGGAAGCTGAACAGACGCTCGATGCCGTCAGTCGCGGCCATCTCCACGTAAGACCCTTCGGGCGACAGCAGACGCCGCTGGAAGGCCGGGCTATCGGCCAGGCTGCGGCCGATGAGTGTTTCGTTGTATGGGCGGCGCATGAGCAGCGTGCCGTCGGAGCGTACCAGCGTCACGGTGGCGCGCGGCCCGAGGTTGAGGCCGTCAAAGAGCCGCCGGAAGTAGTTCAGCCGCAGTGTGCCGACCACGATGCCCTTGAATTCGCCATGCGGCCCGTTCAGGCGCCGGCTCAGTCCCAGTGATGCATCGACGCCGTTGATGCGCGGCTTGAATGGCTCGCTGATATAGAGGCCGACATCCGGGGAGCCCTGATGCACCTGAAAGTAATCGCGGTCGCCCACATGGATATGCCGCGGCGGTACCGCGTGCGAATCGATGATGACGTCGCCCGCCGGGTTGGCCACCAGCAGCGAGCCCAGGTCCTGCGCGTTGGTTGAGCGGTCGAACAGCACCAGTTGCCGGATGTCCTGGGGCAGGGCGACGATCTTCGGGTCCCGCATGCCGTCGATCACGGCCTGCAGCGACAGGTCGTACACCTCGATGTTGCGGGCGATGTCGCGCTGCAGGATCAGCGAGAGGTTGTCGGCGGCGTCGCGGGCACGTGCCAGCGCATCGACGCGCATTTCCCACAGCGACAAGGCCGTCAGTGCGGCCAGCAGCAGCGACAGCGCCGAGGCACCGATGATCAGCAGGGGAGGGTGCCGCAAGAGGGCGCCGATGGTGCGCTGGAGAGGCATGCGCGTGAGGTGAAAACAGTCAATGTGGAGGGTTTGAAAAGGTTGTCTTGATTGTGTACCGGACTCCACCTGGCTACGCAATATCGCCTAGAGCGTTTGTCGGGTTTGCAATCGTTTGCGCGGTCGCGGCGACGCAGCAGTTGTCGTATTGATGTCGCGACCGGGTCCGCCACTTGCTGAGCATCCCCTGAGTATCGTGCACGTCGCGCCCGACTGTGCACGGTCCAGCGACACATGCCCGTGCCACGCTGCACCGCCGCCTTTGCTGGTCGCCGATCGCCCACCGCTGATTGCCGGTTGCCCGGATTGTCTATGCTGGGTGAGCCCTCTTGGAGAACGCCATGCCAGATGACCGTGTCTCGTCCGCCCCTGTGCCCGCCAACCCGCATCCGCCTGTGCCTGACTCGCACGAGGAGGCCCTGCTGGACGAGGGCCTGGAGGAGACATTTCCCGCCAGTGACCCGGTTTCCATCGACATCGGCAAGCCGGATGTGACACCAAAAGCGCCGGGGAGCGCGCCCGCGCCGTAAAATGTGTGTTTGCGTGTCAACGAAACGGCGGTTTTGTCCGTGTTACGTGGGATCAGAAACAATCGTGCGAATTCAGCGTGCGCATTGCAGGAGCAATCGGCAGAGCAACCGGTGCGCCGGTCGGAGGCTGTTCCGGCCCGGACGACAACACGCCAGCACCGGCAAGTCGGGGTCAATTCATGATGTCGATGCCGCACATGTGGCAGCCGGGCGCTTTGCTCGCCACCGTCTCCCGTCTGCGCGCCGTGGGATTCGCTATAGGGACATCGCCGGCGCTTGTATTCCGTCTATCAGGTTGGGATCCGGCGCCGCTTGACCCAAACCAGCCAAACCAGCCCAGCCAGCAGGATCTCGTTTCACACCATGCCTGACGCCGCGTCCCACGACGCCAGTCCCAAACCTCACCGATCGCCGGTCAAGCAGGCAGCGCCCGCGCCTGCTGAAACTGCGGTTGTTTCCCGCCCTGATGCCGATGCCAGTCGTGGTTTTGGCCTGGGCAACTGGACCGTGCTCGGCATCGTGCTGATCGTCGGCGCGCTGGTGTTCGACAGCCTGTATGCGTTGCTCGACCACGTGCACTACGCCGATATGGTTGCCGCATTGCATGCCACGCCGCGCTCGCACGTGTGGCTGGCGATTCTGGCCACCGTGCTCAGCTATGTCGCCCTTACAGGCTACGACGCCTCCGGTCTGCGCTATGCCGGTGCGCAGGTGGCGCCCGGCACGGTCGCCACGACGTCCTTCATCGCTTATGCGCTGGGCAACACCGTTGGCCTGGGTTCACTGACAGCCGGGGCGGTGCGCACGCGCCTGTACACCGCGGCCGGCCTGGACGCAGCGCGGGTGACCGAGGCGGTCGCCTTTGATGCGAGCGCGTTGGGCGTGTCCACCACGGCTTTCGGCGCGATCGGGTTGCTGTGGGGCGCCTCTCATATTGCCGGTATCACGCACCTACCGGCAGCGTTGCTGGAAGCGGTTGCGCTGCTGGTGCTGGCTGGCGTGTTTGCGCTGCTGGCGCTGTGCATGCGCCAGCGCCACGTCACGTTGTTCGGCCGGTGGGAGATCCGCCCGCCGCCGCCGGCGCTGGCGGCGCGCCAGTTCGTGATTTCAGCGGCAGACCTGAGTGCGGCGGCTGCTGCGTTGTGGGTGCTCATGCCAGCGGGTGCCGTTGACTTGCCTACTTTCGTCGCCTTTTACGCACTGGCTGTCACGCTGGGCGTGCTGAGTCAGAGCCCGGGCGGCCTGGGCGTGTTCGAGGCGGTCATCCTGCTGGGCTGCAGTGGTCAGGCGCCGCCGGCCGAGGTGTTGGCCGCGTTGCTCCTCTACCGAGCTATTTACTTTCTGCTGCCGTTGATCGTGGCTGCAGCCATGCTGGGGGTGTTCGAGTTGCGCTCGGGGGCGGGGGCGCCCTTTGCTGCCCCATTCGGTCGCGCGGCGGTCAAACTGTCGCCCGGCCTGCTGGCTGCGCTGACCATGGTGGCGGGTGTGATGCTGCTCGTCTCCGGCGTCACCCCCGCCACGGATGAAGCGGAAGACCTGCTGCGTATGCATGTGCCGCTGTTTGTGGTGGAAGCGTCGCACATGATCGGCAGTGTGGCGGGGCTCATCATGCTGTTTGTCGCACGCGGACTGCTGCACCGGCTGGATGCCGCATGGTGGGCGGCGCTGGTGCTGTCGCTGCTCACGGGCGTGCTGGCGCTGCCCAAGGGCATTGCGGTGTCGGAGATGGTGGTGCTGGTCACGCTGGCGGTGCTGCTGATCATCTCGCGCCGGCAGTTTGATCGGCCGTCGTCGCTGTTCTCGCAGCGGCTGGAGGTGGGTTGGCTGGCTGCCATGGCGTGCGTGTTTGCCGCCTGCGTGTGGATCCTCTTCTTCGCCTATCGCGAGGTGGCTTACGCCAACCAACTCTGGTGGCAGTTCACCTTTGATGGCGATGCGCCGCGCTCCATTCGCGCGCTGATGGCGGTGGCGGTCACGGGCCTCGGCTTCGGCATGTGGCAGCTCTTTCGCCGCGAGCCCGGCGAGACCATTTGCCCGAGCACGGAAGAACTGGCCCGCGCCGCAGAGATCATCCGCAAGCAACCCGCCGCAGACGCCGCGCTGGCGCTGATGGGTGACAAGAGCCTGCTGTTCTCGCCGTCGGGCAACGCGTTCATCATGTATGCCAAGCAAGGTCGCTCGTGGGTAGCGCTGGGCGACCCGGTGGGCGCGCAGCAGGAGTGGCCCGAACTGATCTGGCGTTTTATCGAGATGGCCGACGCGCACGGTGGCCGCGCGGCGTTCTACAAGACGCGCCCGCAAACGCTGCCGCTGTATCTCGATGCCGGCCTGCGTGCCTACAAGCTGGGTGAAGAGGCTTATGTGTCGCTGCCCGAGTTCAGCCTCAAGGGCTCGCGCCGCGCCAACCTGCGTCATGGCGTGACGCGCGGCGAGCGTGAAGGGCTGTCGTTCGAGATCGTGCCGGCCGAAGGCGTGCCGGCGGTGCTGGAGGAGTTGCGCGCCATCTCCGATGAGTGGCTGCACAACCAGAACGCGCGCGAGAAGGGTTTCTCGCTCGGCGCGTTTGAAGACCGCTATGTGCTCAGCCAACCGGTGGCCATCGTGCGGCGCGAAGGCGCCATCCTCGCGTTTGCCACGCTGATGTGCCCCGATGTGCTGCGCATTGAAGCGAGCGTCGACCTGATGCGCCAGCGCGGCACCGTGCCGCCGGGCACCATGGACTTCCTCTTCGGCAAGCTGATCCTGCACTTCCAGGCCGAGGGCTATCAGCGCTTTGGCCTGGGAATGGCGCCGATGTCGGGCATGGTCGAGCATGAGCTTGCGCCGCGCTGGCACCGCTTCGGACGGATGATGTTCCGCCACGGCGCGCGCTTCTACAATTTCCGTGGGCTGCGCAGTTTCAAGGACAAATTCGAGCCGGTGTGGGAACCCCGCTACCTGCTCGCGCGCGGCGGGTTGGCGCCGCTATTCACATTGACAGACGTTGCCGCACTGATCGGCGGCGGGCTGAAGGGAGTGATCTCCAAATGAGTTGGCAAGTACCGCGCACGCAAGAGGCGCGGCATCGGGGAGTGCGACGTATCGGACAGTACGTGGTGGCAGTGGCCGCCACGGCAGTCGTGTGCTGGCTGACGACATCGCCGGCCGTGGCTGCGGATGCGCCTGCGGCAGCTTCGGCGCCTAAGCCCACGCCGGTGCAAGGGCCGGTGCTGGTGCCGCAGGTGGGTATGACGGGTGCCAGTGGCGTGACAGCCGTGCCGCCGCAAGGTGACATGCCGCCGCGTCTGCAGATGAGCGCCGCCGCTGTGACCGCCAACAAGGCAGCCAACGGCGGCGTGCTGTCGCTGCCCGTGGTGGCGCCGGCCACACCTGCTGCCGCGCCGGGTGCCGTCGAGTTCGTCACGCACGGGCGTTTTCGTGATGTGCCGGTCTACAAACCGAAGGGCGAAATCCGCTCTGTCGTGCTGATGCTCTCGGGCGACCAGGGCTGGACGCCCGCCACCTCGCGCATGGCGCAGAGCCTGGCGGAGCAGGGCGCGCTGGTGGCCGGCCTCTCCACGCCCGCACTGTTTTCAAGCCTTGAGGCGGATCTGGGCGACTGCGCCTTCCCCGACGGCGATCTGGAGAACTTCAGCCGCTTCCTGCAAGCCTACGAGAAGGTGCCGGGCTACTACCCGCCCATCCTCGTGGGGGACAACGAAGGGGGCGCACTTGCCTACGCGATGATTGCGCAGGCACGCCCGAACATCTTTGCCGCAGCCATGTCGATGGAGTTCTGCCCGGTGCTGGAGCTGCGCAAGCCGCTGTGCAAGGGTGAGGGCGTGCACTTCAGCCGTCGCCAGAGCGAGAGCCGCACCACGGCGAAACGTACTAAGCCACCGGAGAACGCAGGCGTGGTGCTGCTGCCGGCCACGAAGCTGTCGGCGCCGTGGGTGGCGCTGCAGTCGGGCACGCTCACGCCATTTGCGCGTCGGTCGGGTCCGCTGTGCGAGGCACGCGCCACGCAAGCCTTCATCGATACGATTTCCGGTGCGCAGTCGGTTGCGCTGCCCGCTGTGCAAACGGCTGCGCCGAGTGGCGCCAACGTGCCCCCCGTGACGGCAAGCGAGCCGTTCAAGGCCGCCTTCGCCAAGCTGAACGCGCAGCGCAAACCGCCGCCCCCGCCGCCGCCTGCAGCCGTGTCGGATCTGCCGATCATCGAAGTGGCTGCGCAGCCCGGCACATCGTCGGAGCTGTTCGCGATCCTGCTGTCGGGTGACGGCGGCTGGGCGGGGCTCGACAAGGAGGTGGCGGCCGCGTTGTCCAAGTCCGGCGTGCCTGTGGTCGGCATCGATTCGTTGCGCTACTTCTGGACCCCGCGCACACCGGCCTCGGCCGCGGCCGACATGGACCGCCTGGTGCGCTTCTACGCCGCGCGCTGGAAGAAAAGCAAGGCGCTGCTGATCGGCTATTCGCAGGGTGCGGATGTGCTGCCCTTCATCGTCAACCGGTTGCCTGCCGCATCGCGCGAGCATGTGGCATTGGCCGTGATGATGGGCCTGGGCAAGCGTGCCGATTTCGAGTTCCACATGACCAACTGGGTGTCGAGCAGTGCGTCGGGCCTGCTGATCCTGCCCGAAGTGCAAAAGCTGCCGGCCGGCCTGGGGATGTGCATCTACGGCAAGGAAGAGAAGGACACCAACTGCCCTGGTCTGGACCCGAAGCAAGTCCAGCTCGTGAAGCTGCCCGGCGGTCATCACTTTGATGGCGACTACGCCAAGCTGGCACGCATCATTCTGGAAGGTGCGCGCGCACCCGGCGCAGCTGCGCGCTAGGCCATCGCTTCCGGGGTTACGCTGCGTCGTGCGGCTCCGGGCGTCACCCCATTGAACCGTTTGAATGCCCGGCTGAACGCCGCCTCCGATTGGTAACCCAGCCGGCTGGCGGCCTCGGCCAGTGGCAGGCGGTCTTCCTGCAGCCAGCCCAGCGCAATCTGCATGCGCCAGCGCGCAACGTATTGCATGGCCGGCTCGCCCACCAATCGTGTGAAGCGCGCGGCAAATGCCGAGCGGGACATCGCGGCCGCTTCGGCCAGCGCACCGAGGGTCCACTCCCGCGCGGGCTCGCGATGGATCAATGCCATCGCACGGCCAATCTGCTTGTCCTGCAATGCCCCCACCCAACCGCTGCGTGCAGCCGGATCGCGCTCAATCCAATCGCGAATCGCGAGGATGACGAGAATGTCCGCTAGCCGCGTCACCATGGTTTCGCCGCCGGGTTGAGGCATGCGGGCCTCGGCGGCCATGAAGCGCAAGGTTTGCTCGATCCATTGCGCGTGCGGTGATTGCCGGCTGTCGATGCACAGTGCCGCCGGCAGCAGTGCCGCCAGCCGTTGCGCAGCCTGGTGGCCGAAGCGTACGGCGGCGCAGATCATCTGTGCGGGCTCGCCGCTGCCGCCATGGCGCAGCACTTCATAACGCTCGCTCATCAACTCGCGCGGCAGATCGAACAGGCCCGCACACGCCACACCCGGCTGGCTGGTCAGCCGATGCCCGGTGCCACGCGGCACGATGGCCAAGGTGCCGGGGGCGAGTGCGCGTGCCGGCTCACCCTCCACCTCCAGCCAGGCGCGGCCGCTGGCCACCACGTGCAGCATCATGCAGTCGGGCACGGGCGGCAGCGCCAGCCCCCACGGCGCGGAGAACTCCGAGCGGCAATAGAACACGCCGCTCATGCGCAGAAAGTGCAGTGCTTCGCCCAGCGGGTCGATGTGGGTCCAGGGAGGTGGCGTGCTTGTCGAAGTCATGGCGACATCCTGAGCAACAACGTGCCGATTGTGCGCTGATCTGGACGATTGAGCATGAACCGCGGACGCCCGGTCACACCTGGAATGGGCCCGCTTTCCATACTGGAGGCGTCTCCCACCCCAACGCTTTCAGGAGTTTCGCCATGCAGATCGTCCAAGCTTTCCCCATCTCCTCCGTCCTCGTTCTGGGCGCCACCGGCAAGACGGGTGCGCGCGTCGCACAGGGTTTGCGTGTGCACGGCGTGACCGTGCGTGAGGGCTCGCGCAATGCCAACCCGGCCTTTGACTGGGAAGACCCGACCACCTGGCCCGCAGCATTGGCCGGCATGGACGGCGTCTATATCACCTACCAACCAGACCTGGCCGCGCCGGGCGCCGAGGCAGCCATCCGCGCATTCGTTGCGGCGGCCAAGGCAGCCGGCGTGCGCCATCTTGTGCTGCTCTCCGGCCGTGGCGAGCCCGCAGCACAGCGTTGCGAAGCCATCGTGCAGAACAGCGGCCTTGCGTGGACGTTGCTGCGCGCCAGCTGGTTCAACCAGAACTTCAGCGAAGGCCATCTGCTGGAGCCCGTGCTGGCCGGTGTGATTGCGCTGCCCGGCGGCAACGTCGCCGAACCGTTTGTTGATGCCGGCGATCTGGCTGATGCCGCCATCGCCGCCTTTACCGACGCGCGCCACATCGGCCAGTTGTACGAGATGACCGGCCCGCGCGCGCTGACCTTTGCCGAAGTGGCTGACACCCTGAGCGACGCGCTCGGCCGCGACATCCACTATCAGCCGATGGAGACGGATGCATACGTGGAGATGCTCTCCGACTACGTGCCGCGCGAGTTTGCGGTGTTTCTAGGTGGGCTGTTTGCCGAAGTGCTCGATGGCCGGAACGTGCACGTGGCCGATGGCGTGCAGCGTGCGCTGGGCCGGGCGCCGCGGGATTTTGCGGACTATGTGCGGGAGGTGGTCAAGACGGGCGTTTGGGATACGGCCGAAGCGATCCGATAGCGCGTCGAGTATTACCAGCACATCGCTCCGGTTGCCCAATGGCGCGGCATAATGGCCGCGCCTATTAGCGCGATTCGGGGGGATCGGATGGCAGCACTCCAAACCGGGGTCATTGTGGTCGGCCTGGTTGCCACGCTGGCCGCATTTTCAGTGCGAGGGCGCTTCAAGAGCGAACAGCGTGAAGCGTTCATCCAGAACTACCGCTGGCCGCCAGGCCTGCTGGAGCGCTTTGCCGAGAAGCATCCCGATCTGACCCCTGCCCAGCGCGAGCAGGTCGTGCGCGGGTTGCGGCAGTTCTTCCTGGTCCACCTGCGCAGTGATTGCGACTATGTGTCGATGCCCTCGCGCGTGGTCGATGACCTGTGGCACGAGTTCATCCTCTACACACGCGAGTACCGCGATTTCTGCCGGCGCGCATTCGGCAAGTTTCTGCATCACCTGCCCTCCGCCGCACTCTCGCCGTTGCGCAAGCGTTCCAACGTCGGGCTGCGCCGTACATGGTGGTGGGCTTGCCGGGAGGAGTCGATCAACCCGCGCCACCCCGATCGGCTGCCGCTGCTGTTTGCCATCGACCACCAACTCGCCATTCCCAACGGCTTTCACTACGTGCCGGATTGCGCCGCCATCCTGCCCGGTGGCGAGGTCATGCAATGCGGCGCCGATTTTGCCAGCCGCCGCATTGACGGCACCATCGAGGGCCTTGGCAGAAAGCGCGACAGTGGCTGTGGTGCCAGCAGTGGTTGCGCCGGCAGTGGTGGCGATGGCAGCGGTTGCGGCGGCGACGGTGGTGGTTGTGGAGGCGACGGCGGTGGTTGTGGCGGTGGCGGCGGCGGTGGCGACTGAGTCCGCCGTCAGTGGCCGGTGCCGTTCTCCGCCAACGACTGCACACACTCATCCACGCTCAGTTCATGCAGCATCTCGGGCCGCAGCGTGTCGTCCGTCGCGCGTTGCAACACCGCCAGCGCACGCGGCTTGAGCCGCACGAACATCAACTGCAAACCGCGCGCCGCACATTCCGCCGCAAAGATGCGCAGCGCCTCGATGGCGGAGCCATCCACGTCGGGCGTTTCTTCCAGGCTCAGCATGACGGCGCGCAGCGGTGGTTGCTGCGGGGCTTGCAGCAGCGCGCGCACCTTGCCCAGCACACGCTCGGTGTTGGCGAAGAACAGTGGCACTTCCGGCCGCACGATCAGCACGCCGGGCAGCGGTTTGGCATCCGGGTGCAAGGACACGTCCACAAAGTCATGGCTGTCACGCAGACGGCCGAGCAGGCTGACGGTCGGCTCGGACAGCTTGCGCAGCGTCAGCAGCAGGCTGACGCCAATCGCGGCCAGCAGCCCGTGCAGCACGCCCAGCACCAGAACGGCGAGCAGCGCGGCAATCACCACGAGCCGATCCCGGTGCCACGACCAGTACGGCTTGAACAC
>RepKanNP_Acetate_BrdU_F21BDRAFT_1000071_pt1 | contig 51758 bp, 46 predicted proteins | sample RepKananBrdUF21B_FD_10624 | JGI IMG/M metagenome (IMG submission 10624)
CCAGCCGCTGCAAGGCGCCGCGGGTGGTGCCAATGCGGCCCGCCCGCTGGCCGGCCTGCGCATCGGCCTGCCCAAGGAATACTTTGGCGAAGGCCTGGCCGACGACGTGCGCGCCACCGTGCGTGCCGCGCTGGCCGAGCTGGAAAAGCTCGGTGCCACGCTGGTCGACATCAGTCTGCCCAAGACCGAGCTGTCGATCCCGACGTACTACGTGATCGCCCCGGCCGAGGCGTCGTCCAACCTGTCGCGCTTTGATGGCGTGCGCTACGGCCACCGTGCGGCTGAGTATCGCGATCTGGCCGACATGTACCGCAAGTCCCGCGCCGAAGGTTTCGGCTGGGAGGTCAAGCGCCGCATCCTGGTCGGCGCCTATGTGCTGTCGCACGGCTACTACGACGCGTACTACCTGCAGGCGCAGAAGATCCGCCGCATCATCGCGCAGGATTTCCAGAACGCCTTCCAGCAATGCGACGTGATCATGGGCCCCGTGGCGCCGACCGTTGCGTGGAAATTGGGTGAGAAGAGCGACGATCCGGTGCAGATGTACCTGGAGGACATCTTCACGCTGTCGACCAGCCTGGCAGGTCTGCCGGGCATGAGTGTGCCCGCCGGTTTTGGCGCAAACGGTCTCCCGGTTGGCTTGCAGATCATTGGCAACTATTTTGAAGAGGCACGCATGCTGCAGATCGCGCATGCGTTCCAGCAGGCGACCGATTGGCACGCACGCCAACCGGCAGCCTGACGACGATCACAAGCGCCCGGACCACCGCTGCACCGCAGGGGGCCCCATGACCCGCGCAGCGGCGAGGCGCACGTCCGTGAATGCAGGCTGTCGCCGACACCACGAAGGCAAAATGAACGCAATCCGCTCGGAGGCGATCGCAATGAACCCCCGCATCCGCAACGCACTCGGGCTGGCGCTTGCCGCCGTCCTGCTGGCGGCCTGCGTGCCGATTCCGTTGCCATCGCTGCCGGGCATTCCCGGTTTTGGTCGCCCGTCTGGGCCGCCGCCGATTGCCGATCGCACCATCAGCGTCAACGGCTACTGCAGCCAGACCGAGGAAGACGGCTTCCGCGAGCAGGCAACCCTGACCGTGGACAACAACAACGTCAGTGCGTTGCAGTGGCAGTTGTGGGTTGGCCGTCGCGGTTCGTGCCAGTTTGATCTGTCGACCTTCCAGCAGACCAAACGCCGCCCGAGCATCGAACTGCGCGAGCGCAATGGCAGTTGCACGCTGATGGTCTGGCAGGACCCGCGCCGCGTGACGCTGGCCCACGCCAACTGCGAAGCGCATTGCACGCCCGGCATCTACGAAGAAGCCTGGCCGGTGATGTTCGACCCGCAAACGGGCCAGTGCGCCCGCAATGCCCGGTAATGCGCCCGGTGATGCGCGCATCGCTTCGGGTGGTGGCCGTGTTGGCGGGCGCCCTGCTGGCGCTGCACGCGCTCGCCCAGCCGACGCCCGACGCGGAAGGCGCTCTGCCGGACATGCCGGCCGCGCGTGCGCCGTCGGCCGCGGAGCTGGGGGTGCAAACAGTGGAGATTCCGCGCGCGGTCATGAAGGACGCAGAAGACGCGCCGCAGACGCTGACCGCGTACTGGGTCAAACCCGGGATCACGCCTGCGGGCAAGGCGCCAGCGGCCGGTTTGCCGGTGGTGATCGCGCTGCACGGCTGCAGCGGTTTGTACACGCAGGCCGGTACGGATGCGAAGGTGCTGGGTACGCGCTATCGCGGCTATGCGCAGTGGCTGGGCGCGCGTGGTTACGCGGTGGTGTTGCCCGACAGTTTTGGCCCGCGCGGCAAACCGCACGGCATCTGTACCGAGCGGTTTGCGGCACGCGATATCAACGGTGCCGTGCGTCGCGCAGACATTCTGGCGACGATGCGCTGGGTAGCCGCACAGCCCGGCGTGGATGCGCGCCGCATCGTGCTGCTGGGCTGGTCCAACGGTGCGCAGGCGGTGCTGGAAACCGTGGACGCGAGCCTCGCCTGGCCCGCCGACACGCCGGCCGTGGAGCGCGCCGTGGCGTTTTACCCGGGCTGTGCCGCTGCACTGCAGCGTGCGAAGTACCAGTTGAACGCGCCGTTGCTGCTGCTGGCCGGCGGCAATGACGATTGGACACCCGCCGACCGATGCCAGTCCTTGCAGACCGCGGTGCTGGCCCGCCAGCCGCAGGCGCGCTTCGAGCTGGAGACGTTTGGCGGGGCCTATCATGGCTTTGATGGCACGGCACCGGTTACGGAGCGCAGCGGCATCCCGAATGGGCGGCGTCACGGCACGGTCACCGTGGGTGGGGATCCGGCGGCACGCGAGGCTGCTTTCGCGAAGCTCGCCGCCTGGCTGGATGCGCCGCACCCCTGATCGCACCGAGCAGAAATACACGCAACACCTCAACATTCACACCACAACAATCGACAGGACACACGCAACATGCAATGGGAAGTGGTGATCGGCCTCGAGACGCACACGCAGCTCTCGACGGTCTCGAAGATTTTCTCCGGCGCCTCCACCGCATTTGGTGCTGAGCCCAACACGCAGGCCGCGCCGGTGGATCTGGCGCTGCCGGGCGTGCTGCCGGTGCTGAACAAGGGCGCCGTTGAGCGCGCCATTACGTTCGGCCTGGCCATCGGCGCCAAGATCGCGCCCAAGAGCATCTTTGCGCGCAAGAATTACTTCTACCCCGATCTGCCCAAGGGCTACCAGATCAGCCAGTACGAGATCCCGGTGGTGCAGGGCGGCACGCTGACCATCCAGGTGGAAGGCAAGAACGGCCAGCCCGGGTATGAGAAGACCGTGCAACTGACGCGTGCCCACCTGGAAGAAGACGCCGGCAAATCACTGCACGAAGACTTCGCGGGCATGACCGGCATCGACCTGAACCGCGCCGGCACACCGCTCTTGGAAATCGTGACCGAGCCCGACATGCGCAGCGCTGCGGAAGCCGTGGCCTACGCCAAGGCCCTGCACGCGCTGGTGATGTGGCTGGGCATCTGCGACGGCAACATGCAGGAAGGTAGCTTCCGCTGCGATGCAAACGTGTCCGTGCGTCCGGGCCCGGACGCGCCGTTCGGCACGCGCTGCGAGATCAAGAACCTGAACTCGTTCCGTTTCCTGGAAGAGGCGATCAACTACGAAGTGCGCCGCCAGATCGAGCTGATCGAAGACGGCGGCACCGTGGTGCAGGAAACCCGCCTGTACGATCCGGACCGCAAGGAAACGCGCTCGATGCGCAGCAAGGAAGACGCGCAGGATTACCGCTACTTCCCCGACCCCGATCTGCTGCCGCTGGTGATTGGCGACGACTGGGTCGAGCGCGTGCGCGCCTCGCTGCCCGAGTTGCCGGCCGCGATGGCTGCGCGCTTTGAATCGGCCTATGGCCTGCCGAAGTACGACGCCAGCATCCTGACCGCCACCAAGGCGACCGCCGCGTACTTCGAAGCCGTCGTGGCGGATGCCGGCGCTGCCAACGCCAAGGCGGCCGCCAACTGGATCATGGGCGAGCTGGCCTCGAACCTGAACCGTGCGGATCTGGAAATCGACGCTGCGCCAGTCAAGCCTGCGCAACTGGCCAAGCTGCTCGCCCGCATTGCCGACGGCACGATCAGCAACAACACCGCCAAGAAGGACGTCTTCCCCGCCATGTGGGCTGGCGAGCACGCAGGGGACGCCGACGCGATCATCGAGGCAAAGGACCTCAAGCAGACGTCCGACTCTGGCGAGCTGGAGAAGATCATCGACGATGTGTTGGCGGCCAACGCCAAGTCGGTTGAGGAATTCCGCGCGGGCAAGGAGAAGGCGTTCAACGCGCTGGTCGGCCAGGCCATGAAGGCCACGCGCGGCAAGGCCAACCCCGCACAAGTGAACGATCTGCTGAAGAAGAAACTGGGCGCAGCCTGATGAGCACCTCCACGATGAACGCACAAGACGTCGCCAACTACCTGCAAGCGCACCCGGCCTTCTTTGAAGAGCACGCGGAATTGCTGGCCGCCATTCAACTGACGAGCCCGCACAGCCACCGTGCCGTGTCGCTGCAGGAGCGCCAGATGGAAATCCTGCGCGACAAGAACAAGCACCTCGAACTCAAGCTGTCGGACCTGATGCGCCACGGCAACGAGAACGACCGCACGCAGCAGCGCGTGCACGCGTGGACGACGCGCCTGCTGGGCGAGGCCGACACGCACGCGCTGCCGTACGCCGTGCAGGATGGTCTGCGCGAGATTTTCGAAGTGCCGGCCGTGGCACTGCGCGTCTGGCAGGTGGGCGAAGAGTTCGCGCACTTGGAAGTCGCGCAAGGCGTGAGCGAGGAAGTGCGCCTGTTCGCGGCTGGCTTGCGCGCGCCGTACTGTGGCGCCAATGCCGGCTTCGAAGCCGCCGGCTGGCTGGAGACCGCTGAGACGATCGAGTCGGTCGCCATCGTTACGCTGCGCGTGCCTGTACGTGGTGATGCCGATCAGGCGGCAGCGCCCGCCTTCGGCCTGCTGGTGCTGGGCTCCCCCGATGCGCGTCGCTTCCACGACGGCATGGGCACGACCTACCTCGCGCAGATCGGCGAACTCGCTGCCGCCACGCTCAACCGCCTGCGCGACTGAGCGCACGCCCCGCATGCCGCAATCTGCCCATCACGCGAGTGACGACGATGCGCGCGACGCACCCGCGCCGCCGCATCCGCAGATTGCAGCCTATCTCGATGCGTTGAAGTTCGAGCGGCAACTCTCGCCGCACACGCTGGCAAGCTACGGCCATGAGTTGGCCGTACTGCAGCGATTGGGTGCGCAGCTCGCGGCCGGTATCGATCTCACACAACTCCAGACGCACCACATCCGCCGCATGATGGCGCAACTGCACGGCAGCGGTCTGTCGGGCCGCAGCATTGCGCGGGCGTTGTCGGCGTGGCGTGGCTGGTACAAGTGGATGGCGCTGCGTGATGCGGCGGTGACGGCCAACCCTGTCGACGGCGTGCGTGCGCCCAAGAGCCCGAAGCGGTTACCGAAAGCCCTGTCCGTCGAACACGCCGTCGCGCTGATGGAGCAACTGCCTGGCGACGACGCAGAGACGATCCGCGATCGCGCCGTCAACGAGCTGTTCTATTCGTGCGGGCTGCGCCTCTCGGAACTGGTCAGCCTGGATCTGCGCCACGTGAAGGCCGGCGAGTATGAGTCCGCCAGTTGGTTGGACCTCGACGCACGCGAGGTGATGGTGCTTGGCAAGGGTAGCAAGCGCCGCACCGTGCCGGTCGGCTCCAAGGCTGCCGAAGCGCTGTCCGCGTGGCTGGCGGTGCGCGAGCAACTGGCCAGGCCTGCGCAGCTTGATACGGCGCCGGAGGATGCGTACGCGCTGTTCCTGTCGCCGCGCGGCAAGCGCCTTGCACAGCGGCAGATTCAACTGCGCATGAAGCGCAACGCCATCGAGGCTGGTGTCCCGGCGGATGTGCACCCGCACGTGCTGCGGCACTCGTTTGCCACGCATATGCTGCAATCGTCCGGTGACTTGCGCGCCGTGCAGGAACTGCTCGGGCACGCCAGCATCGCCAGCACGCAGGTTTATACTTCGCTCGATTTTCAGCACCTGGCCAAGATCTACGATCAGGCGCATCCCCGCGCGAAGAAGAAGTAACGCGCCGCCCTGATTCCGCAGTCCCTGTACAGGGGCGCACTCATTTCCCAGTCGTATGCAAACCCTGATTCTCAAGCCCGGCAAGGAGCGCTCGCTGCTGCGCCGGCACCCGTGGATTTTCGCCAACGCCATCGACCGCATGGAAGGCCGCCCGCCGGCCTCCGGCGCCACCGTGGTCGTGCGTGCCGCCAATGGCCAGTTCCTGGCGCGCGCCGCGTTCAGCCCGGTCTCGCAGATCCGCGCCCGCGTGTGGTCGTTCGATGAGGCGGAGCCCATCGATCACGCGTTCTTCAAGCGCCGCATCGCCACCGCCGTGGCGTACCGTCGTACATGGGTGCACGACACTGATGCCGTGCGCCTCATCATGGGCGAGGCCGATGGCCTGCCCGGCCTGATCGTCGACCAGTACGGCACGGGTGAAACGGGGCAACTCGTCTGCCAGTTCAGCGCCGCCGGCGTGGAGCACTGGAAGGACGCCATCGTCGCTGCGCTCATCAAGGAGACCGGCTGCCCGAACGTGTACGAGCGCTCCGACGTGAGCGTGCGAGAGCGCGAAGGCTTGGAGCAGATGACCGGCGTGCTGGCCGGCGCCGAACCGCCAGAAGACCTCTCCGCCACCGAGCACGGCGTGCGCTACTACGTGGATGTGCGCGAGGGCCACAAGACCGGCTTCTACGTCGATCAGCGCGACAACCGTGCGCTCGTCGGCGCGCTGGCGAAAGACCGCGACGTGCTCAACTGCTTCTGCTATACCGGTGGATTCTCGCTGGCAGCGCTCAAGGGTGGCGCGAAGTCTGTCGTGTCGATCGACTCGTCGGGCGAGGCACTGGCGGTGGCTGAGCGCAATGTTGCCCTCAACGGCTTCGATCCGGCGCGCGCCGAGTGGCTCGATGCGGATGTCTTCAAGTCGTTGCGCAACTTCCGCGCGGAAGGCCGCCAGTTCGACCTGATCGTGCTGGACCCGCCCAAGTTTGCGGCGTCGGCCCAGCAGGTCGATCGTGCGGCGCGGGCGTACAAGGAGATCAACCTGGTCGGCATGCAGTTGCTGCGCCCGGGCGGTCTGCTGTTCACGTACTCCTGCTCAGGCGCGATCGATGCGGACCTGTTCCAGAAGATCGTGGCCGGTGCGGCGGCCGATGCCAAGGTGACGGCGCGCATTCAGCGCCGGCTGGCCGGTGGCGTGGATCACCCGCTGCTGACGAGCTTTCCGGAAGGCGAATACCTCAAGGGTTTGCTGCTGCAGATCGGCTAGCAATTTGTCGCAATTTTTGGCTTGTCCCGGCAAGCCGCCATTGCGAAGATGCGGCCCTTCGTTTTCCGCATCACGTTGATGGCATCCAACGCAGCACATCATGCGACGGGTTGGGCGGCAGGTTTGATCGCCGCCACCTTTGTCGCACAGGCTTCCCACACTTCCCTCGAACACCTCGCAAGCATCCTGGCATTTTGCGCCGCGGTTGCCGGCAGCACGGCGCCTGACTGGATGGAGGTCGCCTGGTGGACCCGCGCCCGCCGGCTCTGGATCACGCACCGTACCGCCACGCACTGGGGCATCGGCTGGGTTGCAGCACTGGTGCTGTCTTACCAAGCGCTGAGCCATGATCACCTGTGGGCGCCGCTGCTGTTCGGCTTTGCCTGCGGCGGACTGATGCACTTGCTGGCCGATTGGCCCAATCCGCTGGGCGTGCCCTGGATCTGGGGGCGCCATTCCCTGAACCTCTGGAAGAGCGGGCGCTGCGACCTGATTGTGGTGATGCTGGCGTGGGCGGCGGCATGCTGGGTGGTGCGGCCGCTGTGGGAGACGACGGCATCGCGGGTGCTCGCCTGGTTTGCCCATCTGGTGCGCTGAGGCGGCCTTGGCCGACCTGGCGCACACGTTGTGCCGGCAATGACTGATGGAACCCGGACGCACGAACGACTAAGTTGGAACCGCCGGACGACATCGTCCGAATCCAACTCCGTTTGCGCAACCCTTGCGCAAACGCCCTCACCGGGAGTCGTCGATGACACTGGATGTGACCCGCCAGGACCCTCGCTACAACACGCTCAAGCACGGCTTCAACCTGCGCTGGCCGGCGACGGAGGCTCAGGCCGCCGGCCGCATCGCCCTTGTTGAAAAGCCCGACGACGTGGTGCCCGCCATCCAGCGCATCGTCAATGCGGGCCAGCGCCCGACGGTGCGCAGCGGCGGACATTGCTACGAAGATTTCGTCTCCAACAACCCCGACGGCACGATCGTCGACCTGAGCCTGCTCGACTCGCCCGATGTACGTGCCGACGGCTCGGTGCACATTCCCGCCGGCACGCAGAACTGGAACGGCTACCTCGAGCTCTACAAGCGCCACAACGTCACGCTGCCCGGCGGCTCGTGCTATTCGGTGGGCGCGGGCGGGCACATCTGCGGGGGCGGTTACGGGCTGTTGTCGCGGCTGCAGGGGCTGACGGTGGACTGGTTGTCCGCCCTGGACATCGTCACCGTGGACAAGGATGGCAAGGCGGCCGCCCGCACCGTTGATGCCACGCGCGATCCCGAGCTCTTTCGTGCATGCCGCGGCGCGGGCGGCGGCACCTTTGGTGTCATCACCGGCTACACGTTCGCCAAGCTGCCCCAGGCGCCGCAGGAGGTGGCGCTTGCCACCGTCGCCTTCGACTGGGCCAGCATGACGCCCCAGCGCTTTGCCGAATTGCTGCGCATCTACGGTGAATACTGGGAGACGCGCGGCAAGGACCCCGACACCTGGGGCATGTTCTCGCTGCTCAAGCTCACGCACAAATCGGCCGGACAGATCGTGCTGCTCACGCAGTTCTGCAACCCCGATGGCACGTGCCGCGATCTTTCCGTGCTCAACGATTTTCTCGATCGCTTCCAGGCCTGCGCGCCCACGTCCGTGAAGAGTCATCCGCCCGGCTATGGCCCCGCGCACAAGCCGGGCATGGGGCAACTGCTCTGCTCCAAGCCGCACACCATCGTGCAGTACGACTGGTTGACCGCCACGCAGTACCTGAACGGCTCGGGCGCCAACCAGCGCGGCAAGTACAAGTCCGCTTACATGAAGCGCGGCTTCACGGCGCGCGAGGCGCAGCGCATCTACACGCACCTCACGCGTACCATCCCGGGCGTGGACTTGAGCCAATCGCTGCTACAGGTGGATTCCTACGGCGGCGCCGTCAACAAGACCGAGCGCATCGCCGATACCGCCGTGCCGCAGCGCGCTTCCATCATGAAGCTGCAGTACCAGACGTACTGGACATCCGCTGCCGACGACGCCGGCCACCTGCGCTGGATCAGCGATTTCTACCGCGATGTCTACGGTGCTCCTGACGTGCCCGCGCCGCACAGCGGCACACCCTACCCCGGCGACCGGTACGAGGGCTGCTACATCAACTACCCAGACGTCGACATGCTCGCCTACCCGTTCTGGCCGCAGCTCTATTACGGCGATGGCGATCTCTATGCGTTCCTGCAACGCGTCAAGCGCCGTTATGATCCGAACAACATCTTCCACCACGCGATGTCCGTGCGTGCGTGAGGAGGAGCCTATCCATGACCAATCGCCCTAACCGCAATTCGCCAAATCGTCGAACCTTCATGCAGTGGACCGGTAGCCTGCCCTTGATGGGCGCTCTTCCCAAAACCGCGATGGCCCAGGCGAGTGAGCAGCCTGCCGCCTCCGGTGCACAACCCGCCGGCGCCGCGCGCCCGCCGCGCTTTGCCTACGTCGGCACCTACACATTCAACGCACCAGGTGGTACCGCCGGTGGCCCGCCCGCACGTGGCATCTACGTGCTCGCCCCGCGCGGCGATGCGTGGACGCAGGTGCAGGTGGTCGAAAGCGCCAACCCGTCGTTCCTGGCGGTGCACCCGAATCAGCGCTTCCTGTACGCGATCAACGAGCTCGAGGTCTACGAGGGCCGCCCCAACGGCAGCGCCGAGGCCTACGCCATCGACCCGCACGACGGCAAGCTGACGCTGCTCAACCGGCAGCCCCTGTCGCTGTCGGGCACGAACCCGGCGCACGTGGTGGTGTCGCCGGACGGGCGCTATCTGGCGGTTTCGATCTATAGCGGCGGTGCGTACAACCTCCTGCCGATCGGCGCGGACGGCAAGCTGGGCGACGTGTCGGGCATCTTCAAGGACACCGGTGCCGGCCCACGCCCTGAACAGGAGGCGCCACATGCGCACATGATGCTGTTCGATCCGGCGGGCAAGCACGTGATCGGCACCGACCTGGGCACCGACCGCATCAACGTGTTCGCCATCGAGGGCGGCAAGCTGGCGCCGCGCGACCGGGCGCAACTCAAGCCCGGCAGCGGCCCGCGCCATCTGGCGCTGCATCCACAGGGCAAGCTGCTCTACGTCATCAACGAGCTGGACGGCACGGTCGCCTGCCACGGTTATGACGCGGACACCGGCCGCGTACTGGAGGAGCGCCAGCGCATCTCCACCACCCCCGCCGACTACACCGGCCAGAAGAGCGGCGCCGAGGTGCTGCTGCACCCGTCCGGGCGCTTCCTGTATGCCAGCAATCGCAAGCTGAAGTCGGATCACCCGCTGGCCGACAGTGTGGCCGCCTTCAGTATCGACACCTCGGGCAAGCTCACCGCCAGCCAGTACTGGAGCGAGGGCCTGCACTTCCCGCGTGCGATGACGATGGCAGCCGACGGCAACCACCTCTACGCACTCAGCCAGAAGGGCGACACGATCCTGCGGCTGCGCATTGACCCGCAGACCGGCAAGCTGGATCAGCCCGTGGTGGTGGCCAAGGTGCCGACGCCGGTGTGCCTGGTGTTGGCCACCTGACACGCTGAAAAACCCTGGGCGGTGCAAGGCCGCCCAGTTGCAACTCAATTGCAGCACCCCTCCGGCCGTGGGACAATCCCGCGCATGAACACCCCGGCCCCGCGAGACGATCTCGCCACATCACAACCTGATTCGCCTGATGCGGCTGCCCGCACACGCCTGCGCAGCCTGGGCAGCCGCGTGACCGAGCCGCGCGTGCGCGTACTGGCCGTGCTGATGCAGGGCGACGAGCCGCTCTCGCACCAGGCGGTGTGCGACGCGCTGCCGGACGACGCGGGCATCGACCGCGTGACGGTCTACCGCGTGCTCGACTGGCTGGTGGCCGGCGGCATCGTCCACAAGACGGCCGGCGCCGATCGCGTCTTCCGCTTCAGCCTGGCCGAGCACGACGCCGCGCGTGAAGCCGCGCACCGTTCGCACAGCCATTTCCACTGCACGCAATGCGGGCGCGACTTCTGCCTGGAAACGGCGGAACCGCCGGCCATGCCGAAGGCCGCCCTGCCCGCCGGTTTCGCGGCCGACCACGCTGAACTCACCATCAAGGGCTGCTGCGCCGACTGCGCGCATCCAGCCGCCCATCACCAGACAGGAAACGCCTCATGTCCAAAATGATCCCGGTCACCATCCTGACGGGCTTTCTCGGTAGCGGTAAGACCACGCTGCTCAAGCGCATCCTGACCGAGCAGCACGGCATGAAGATTGCCGTGATCGAAAACGAGTTCGGTGAAGAGAACATCGACAACGACATCCTCGTGCAGGACGGCAACGAGCAGATCGTGCAGATGAGCAACGGTTGCATCTGCTGCACCATCCGTGGCGACCTTGTGGCGGGCCTGTCCGACCTGCTCACGCGCCACGACAACGGCCAGATCCAGTTCGACCGCGTGGTCATCGAGACCACCGGCGTGGCCAACCCCGGCCCCGTCGCGCAGACCTTCTTCATGGACGACGAGATCGCCAGCCGCTACCTGCTGGACGCCGTCATCACGCTGGTCGACGCCAAGCACGGCAACATGCAACTCGACAAGCAGGAAGAGGCGCAACGCCAAGTGGGCTTTGCTGATGCCATCTTCATCACCAAGAGCGATCTGGTGCCGGCTGAGGACGTGGACGCGCTGCGCCACCGCCTGCTGCACATGAACCCGCGCGCCCCGATCCGCACCGCCAATTTTGGCGACACGCCGATCGACACCATCTTCGATCTGCGCGGCTTCAACCTGAACGCCAAGCTGGAGATCGACCCGGACTTCCTGCGCGAAGATGATCATGACCATAACCACGATCATGATCACGACCATGCCTGCTCGGCCGACTGTGACCACGGTCATGACCATGACCACCATCACGGTCACCACCATCACCACGGCCACGCGCACCACACGGATCGCATCGCCTCGTTCGTCTTCCGTAGCGACCGCCCGTTCAACTACGCCAAACTGGAGGAATTCCTCTCGGGCGTGCTGAACATCTACGGCGAGAAGCTGCTGCGCTACAAGGGCGTGCTCTATATGGAAGGTGTCGACCGCAAGGTGGTGTTCCAGGGCGTGCACCAGCTCATGGGCAGCGACGTGGGCGGCAAGTGGGATGGTGAAAAGCCCAGCAATCGCATGGTTTTCATCGGGGTGGATCTGCCGCGCGAAACAATTTTGAAAGGATTGGAGAACTGTCTGGCCTAGGGCTTGTTTCCCTCGGGCCGCTTTCCCCCCTCCTTTTGGGTGGCCTTGTCCGGCGCTTTCAGGCAGAATCCGGGCCGTATTTTCTGTCCGTGTTTCTCCGATAGTTCGGGTAAGATCGTTCGGCTACAATAAGTCGATTCAGTGCACGTCGTCCCAGGCACGTCCGGTAGGAGGAGCAGGCGATGGTGACCAAGAACAAGGATGGACGCGGCGCCAACGGCGGCGCCCTGCGGTCCAATACGGAGTCGGCTGCAGCCCAGGCTGCGCCAGCCACCCGAAAAAAAGCGGCAGGGGGCGCCGCTGCGGGCAAGGCAACAGGAGGCGCGCGGGGCGGCAAGTCCGCCGCTAGCCAGAACGAGTCCAACGCATCCCCGCGCAAGGACGACGCGACAGCCGACACGGCGCGCGATTTACCAGGATCATCCGCAGCAACCATGAGCAGCAAGAAACTACTCACCGAAGCCGAAATCCTGAAGATGGGCGAAAAGGATTACATGAACGAGGCGCAGCTCGCCTTCTTCAAGGACCGGCTCGAACAAATGAAGGCTGACATTGAGAAGAATGCCAGCCAAACCGTCAACGAGCTGCGCGAGACCGTGGTCGTGCCGGACCCGGCCGACCGCGCGACCATCGAGGAAGAGCACGCGCTGGAATTGCGCACGCGTGACCGCGAGCGCAAGCTGCTCAAGAAGGTGGAGCAGTCGATCGCCCGCATCGAGAAGGGCGACTACGGCTACTGCGACGAAACCGGCGAGCCGATCGGCATTCCGCGCTTGCTTGCACGCCCCACCGCCAACCTGTCGCTGGAGGCGCAGGAGCGCCGCGAAAAGCGTCAGAAGTTGATGGGTGACTGACGCGCGCGTCGCACTCGGTTGACGCATTCGTTTGAATCTTGCAGCCCGGTCACCCACCGGGCTGTTTGCTTTTTTTAGCCACAAACTAGGGCCACGATCATGTCCCGTCCGCTTCCCGTTACCGTGTTGTCCGGCTTTCTGGGCGCCGGCAAGACTACGCTGCTCAACCATGTGCTCGCCAACCGCGAGGGCAAGCGCGTGGCCGTGATCGTCAATGACCTGTCGGACGTCAACATCGACGCGCAGCTCGTGGGCGACGGCACGGCCACCAGCGCCCAGCTTTCGCGTACCGACGAGCGCATGGTGGAGCTGTCCAACGGCTGCATCTGCTGCACGCTGCGCGAAGACCTGCTCGACGAGATCGCGCGTCTGGCTCGCGAAGACCGCTTCGACTACCTGCTCATCGAATCGACGGGCGTGGCCGAGCCGTTGCCGATCGCCGAGACCTTCACGTTTGAAGACGCCGAGGGCGACGTGCTGTCCGACCTCGCACGCCTGGACACCATGGTCACGGTGGTCGACGCCCAGCACTTCCTGGCTGACTACGATGCTGCCGATTTCCTGGCAGACCGCGGTCAGGCTCGGGACGAAGACGACGACCGCACCGTGGTTGACCTGCTGATCGAACAGGTCGAGTTTTGCGACGTGATCGTGCTCAACAAGGTCGACCTGGTGAGCGAGGCCGAGCGCGCGCGTCTGGCGGGCATCCTGCATTCGCTGAACCCGCGTGCGCGCATCGTGCCGACGTCGTTCGGCAAGGTGCCGCTGGACGAAATTCTGAATACGCACCGCTTCGATTTCGATGCGGCATCCGCCGCCCCCGCCTGGCTGGCCGAACTGCGCGGCGAACACGTGCCCGAGACGGAAGCGCTCGGCATCCGCAGCTTCGTCTATCGCCGCCGCGTGCCGTTTCACCCGCAGCGCCTGTGGGACCTGATGCACACCGAGTGGCTGCGCAGTCCGGACGGTGGCGGCCGCGTGCTGCGCTCGAAGGGGTATTTCTGGTTGGCGTCGCGCATGGACACTGCCGGGAGCTGGGGCCAGGCTGGCGGCGTGATGCGCCACGGTGGCGCCGGCGCATGGTGGGCGGCGGTGGATCAAGCTGAATGGCCCGATGAGGACGAGGCCCGCGCCGACATCATCGACAAGCTGCACGACAACGGTGCGCCTGCGCCGTGGGGCGACCGCCGTCAGGAGCTCGTCTTCATCGGCACCGATCTGGACGAGGCCGCACTCGTCGCGCAGCTCGATACGTGCCTGCTGACCGATGCGGAACTGGCCGCCGGCCCTGCAGCATGGGCCGTGCTGCCCGATCCCTTCCCCGCCTGGGCCTTCGATGATCACGACGACTTGGATGACGACGAAGACCACGATCACCAGCATGGTGACGACTGCGATTGCGGGCACCACCACTGAGCATGCACACCCCCTGCTTCACCGACGTTGACACCGGCGTCATCCGGTCCTGACAATCCCCGAACGTTTTGCGAATGTATTGATTGAGTAACGAGCTATCGGGGAGTCGTCATGCCGGTTCTGCGTTTGCTGCGTGCCGCGGGTTTGGTCGCTGCGCTGTCTCTCACTACCGCCGCACCGCTTGCCGTGCAGGCTGCGCCGCCCAACGCGCTGGTGGTTGGCCTGTCGGGCGACATCACCTCGCTCGATCCACATTTCCATAACGTCACGCCCAACGATAACGTTGCCGAGCACATGTTCGAGACGTTGATCGCCAAGGACGAGAGGATGCGTATGAAGCCCGGCCTCGCCACCTCGTGGAAGGCCGTGAGCGACACGGTGTGGGAGATCAAGCTGCGCCCCGGCGTGCATTTCCATGACGGCAGCGAGTTCACCTCGGCCGACGTCGTCTACTCGCTGGCGCGCCCGGCCACCATCAAGAACAGCCCGTCGCCATTCACGATCTACACGCGCGGCTTCAAGGAGGTGACGGCGGTCGACAAGCTGACCGTGCGCATCACCACCAACGGGCCGTATCCGCTTGTGCCGAACGATCTGTCGACCATCTACATCGTGTCGAAGAAGGCGGCCGAGAAAGCTGGCCCAGAAGATTTCAACAACGGCCGCGCGCTGATCGGCACAGGGCCGTACAAGTTTGTCTCGTTCGCCAAGGGCGATCGTGTGGAGCTGACGCGCTTCGATGGCTACTGGGGCAAGAAGCCGCAATGGGAGCGCGTGACGCTGCGCATCATGACGGCCGATCCGTCGCGCGTGGCGGCACTGCTGGCCGGCGATGTGCAGGTGATCGAAAACGTGCCGACCTCCGACATCAAGAAGCTGTCGAGCGATCCGGCGGTGTCGGTGTTCAAGATGCCGGTGTTCCGCATGATGTATCTGCACCTGGATTCGAACCGCGACGTGTCGCCGTTCGTGACCGACAAGGCCGGTAAACCGCTGGCGAAGAATCCGCTCAAGGATGCGCGCGTGCGCGAGGCGATTTCGCTGGCGATCTCGCGCCAGGCCATCGTCGACCGCGTGATGGAAGGCGCTGCCGAGCCGACCGGGCAACTCGTCAACAGCGCCCTGTTCGGCCATGTGCCAAGCCTGAAGGCGCCAGCGGCGGACCCTGCTGCCGCAAAGAAACTACTTGCCCAGGCGGGTTATCCCGACGGCTTTGCCATCACGCTGCACGCCACCAACAACCGCTACGTGAACGACGACCGCGTCGCGCAGGTGATCGCTTCGATGCTTTCGCGCGTGGGGATTGCCACCAAGGTGGAGGCGATGCCATCGGCGACGTTCTTCACGCGCGCCAACAAGCTGGACTTCTCGTTCCTGCAGGCGGGTTGGGGGGCGGATACGGGTGAAGCCAGCTCCAGCCTGAAGGCGCTGCTGGCAACCTATGACCCGGCGCGCGGCTGGGGTGCCTCGAACCGCGGGCGCTATTCCAATCCGGCGCTGGATGCCAAGCTGGCCGAGGCGCTGCAGACCATCGAAGACCTCAAGCGCGAGAAGCTGCTGCAGGAAGCCACGGAAATTGGCATGCGCGACTACGGGGTGATCCCGCTGTACTTCAACATCAACGTGTGGGCCGCCCGCAAGGGCTACACGGCGGTGCCGCGTCTGGATGAGCGCACCTACGCTTTCGACGTCACGCACTGACGATCCGATAAGCGATGCGACGCGCACAAAAACTGTGCGCTGCTGCGGAAATCAGGCTTGAAATCCTGGGGGCTGGCGTCAAGTATGGAACTCTTTGACCGGCCCGCGGTGGGCCGGCTCAGGCTGCACCCCAAGGAACAAGCGCATGGAACAGTATCACGGCACCACCATCGTCAGCGTGCGGCGCGGCAACCAAGTCGCGCTCGGCGGCGACGGCCAGGTCACGCTGGGCAACATCGTGATGAAGGGCACCGCCCGCAAGGTGCGCGCCATCTATGATGGCAAGGTGCTGGTCGGCTTTGCCGGCGCCACCGCTGATGCCTTCTCGCTGCTCGACCGCTTCGAAGCCAAGCTGCAGAAGCATCAGGGCAATCTGCTGCGCTCTGCCGTTGATCTCGCCAAGGACTGGCGCACCGACCGTGCGCTGCGTCACCTCGAAGCGATGCTGATCGTCGCGGATCGCGAAACGACCCTCATCATCACCGGCAACGGTGACGTGCTGGACCCGGAAGGCGGCATCGCGGCGATTGGCTCGGGCGGTTCGTACGCGCAATCGGCGGCCAAGGCACTGGTGGAGAACACCGACCTCAGCCCCCGCGACGTGGTGGAGAAATCGCTGAAGATCGCCGGCGAACTCTGCATCTACACCAACACCAATTTCGTGATCGAGACGCTCGAGTAAGCGGTCTCGCTCTGCACAGGATTCCCATGTCTGAAACCATGACGCCGTCGGAAATCGTTTCCGAACTCGACAAGCACATCATCGGCCAGCAGAAGGCCAAGAAAGCCGTGGCCGTGGCCCTGCGCAACCGCTGGCGCCGTCAGCAGGTGGGTGACCCCCTGCGCCAGGAGATCACGCCCAAGAACATCCTGATGATCGGACCGACCGGCGTGGGCAAGACCGAAATCGCCCGCCGTCTGGCCAAGTTGGCGGATGCGCCCTTCATCAAGATCGAAGCGACCAAGTTCACCGAAGTTGGCTACGTTGGCCGTGACGTCGACACCATCGTGCGTGACCTGGCCGAGATGGCTGTCAAGCAGACACGCGAATCGGAGATGAAGAAGGTGCGCGCCAAGGCCGAAGACGCGGCGGAAGACCGCCTGCTCGACGTGCTGATTCCGCCGCCGCGCGATATTGGTTTTTCGCAGCCGGAAGAGAAGGATTCCAACGCGCGCCAGGCGTTCCGCAAGAAGCTGCGTGAAGGCCAGCTCGACGACAAGGAGATCGAACTCGAAGTGTCGGCCGGCACCCCCAGCATGGACATCATGGGCCCGCCGGGCATGGAAGACATGACCGAGCAGATCCGCTCGATGTTCGCGGGGCTGGGCCAGGGCAAGAAGCATCGCCGCAAGATGAAGGTGGCGGAGGCGTTCAAGCTGCTGATCGACGAAGAGGCGGCCAAGCTGCTGAACGAAGACGAGCTCAAGCACAAGGCCGTTGCCAACGTCGAGCAGAACGGCATCGTGTTCCTGGACGAGATCGACAAGATCGCCAGCCGCAGTGAATACGGCGGCGGCGAGGTGTCGCGTCAGGGCGTGCAGCGTGATCTTCTGCCGCTGGTGGAAGGCACCACGGTCAACACCAAGTACGGGATGATCAAGACCGACCACATCCTGTTCATCGCGTCGGGCGCGTTCCATCTGTCCAAGCCGAGCGATCTGATTCCGGAGCTGCAGGGCCGCTTCCCGATTCGCGTGGAACTGGATTCGCTGTCGGTGGACGACTTCCGCGCGATTCTCACGCAGACGGACGCGAGCCTGACCAAGCAATACCAGGCATTGATGAAGACCGAAGGCGTCGACCTTGTGTTCGCGGATGACGGTATCCGCCGCCTGGCCGAGATCGCCTGCGCGGTGAACGAGAAGGTTGAGAACATCGGCGCGCGCCGCCTGTACACGGTGATGGAGCGCCTGCTCGAAGACCTGTCGTTCCACGCGCACAAGTCGTCGGGCGAGACGGTGACCATCGACGCGGCGTATGTCGATGAGCGCCTGAGCGAGCTGTCGGGCAACGAAGACCTGTCGCGCTACGTGCTGTAAAGCCAGCCGCGCAGACCAAAAGAAACGGGCCGCATCTTCAACGATGCGGCCCGTTTTCCATTGCGCCATTGACGCGCTCTCGTGCGGTGCCCGTCGGATTTTTCCGATAGTGAGCGGTGCCAATAGGCAGGACCGCAGTGCTTTATCGCTTTTTGTGCCTCACGATTGATTGGTGTGAGGCATCGAAAAACAATCGAGATGCACAGTTTGTGCAAGCGAGGGCGGAGCTTGAAAGGGAGACCAGCGCTTCTTCAAAGCGCCGTCCGTTTCTTTCATGATATTTGACGGAGTACTTTCATGAAAAAAGTCTTCACCGGTCTCATGCTGGCCACGCTCATGCTCGGCGCGCAGGTTGCGCACGCAGGCTGTTATGGCAGCTACTGCCAAGCGTGGTGCTGCAGGTAAGTCGTGCCGCATCTGCAAACGCACTGATTGAGTTTGGTGCGGATGCTTGAAAACGCCCCTGTTTCCATCTTTACACCCCAGCCATTGGCGTTGGGGCGATGGAAGCAGGGGCGTCAGTCTTTCCGAAACGATCGCAATATCGCTCGCCCGCGCTTTTTATTTGGCGACCGGTCGCTTGCCCAGCTTGCGCTGCAGCGTGCGCCGGTGCATGTTCAGCGCCCGCGCGGTGGCGGAGATATTGCCGCCGTGCTCGGCCAGCACGCGTTGGATGTGCTCCCATTCCAGCCGCGCGACCGACAGCGGTGTGGGGTTCTCCATGGTCTGTTCGGCCACGGCTTCAGATACCCCCACCTGCAGCGCCAGCAGGATCGAATCGACGTTCGCGGGTTTGGCGAGGTATTCATCGGCGCCGAGCTTTACCGCTTGCACGGCAGTCGCGATGCTCGCGTAGCCCGTCAGGATCAGCATGCGCGCGTCGGGCAATGCTTGGCGCAGTGGGGCGATCCAGTGCAGGCCCGAGTCCGTACCGCCGTGGGGCATCAGGCCCTTGTCGCTGGTGGCCAGGTGCAAGTCGACGGTCACGTAGGCAAAGCGCGTCTGCCGTGCCAGCGACAGTGCCTCGCCACCGGTGTGGGCGATCTGTGGAGCAAAGCCGCGACGCGTGAGCGCGCGCGCCAAGGTTTGCGCAAAGACGTCGTCGTCGTCGAGGATCAGGAAGGGGGCGGGTTGTTGCATGTGGATCTCCAGGCCGCAAGGGCCGTGTTGGAGCGGTCGCTCTTATGTGAATAGGGTGGGCGCGCCGATGATGGGGGCGGCCGATTCTTCTTTCGGACCACCAACGGGCAGCCGGAGTTCGGCAATCGCGCCCTGCGGCGGGTTGGGGCGCAGCACCACGGTACCGCCCAGTCGACGCGCCGTGGTCGCGGCCAGATAGACGCCGATGCCGTGGCCACCATGCTTGCTGCGCACCGGCGTGCGGCCCAGCGATGTGCGCAGGTCTTCCGGCAGGCCAAGGCCCGTGTCGACGATGGACAGCACAATTTGCGGTGGGGCTTCACGCAGCACATCTGGGTTGGCATCAATCTTGGCGGTCAGCAGCAGCGGCACCTGATCGCGCTTGGCCTGTTGCTGGCTGCGCGCGGCGTTGTCGAGCAGGATGGTCAGGATCTGGCCCACGTAGACCGGGTCCAATTCCACCGCCTGCGCGGCCGGCGAACTTTCCGTGTGCAGGCGGATATCGGGGTGGCGCAATTGCCAGGTCTGTGTGAACTCCGGCAGCCACTGGCCGAGCGGTTCAGGTGCGCCATCGTTGGGCTTGCGCTGCAGCCGGGCGAGCGCGGCGCGGCACAGTTCGAGCTGCTGCTCGATGGCGCGCAGGTCCTCGCGGTACGGTGCGAGCGGTGAATCGGGCTGCTTCGCATCGTGCTGCAACTCGCCGGTGATGACCGCCACGGTGGACAGCGGCGTACCCATCTCGTGCGCCACGCTGGCGCCTTGTGACATCAGCGCTTCGACGCGCTGGTCGCGCAGCAGGCGTTCGCGCGCTTCGGTCAGTTGCTCATCGCGCTCGCGCAGTGCGGCGGACAGGCGCGCGGTAAAGCCGGCGATCATCGCGCTGCTGGCCACGAAGTCGATCCACATGCCGGCCAGGTGGTACGGCACGGCATCAGCCTGGTTCAGCAGGTTCAGCGGGATGTAGTTGCCGAGCATCATGCTGTAGGCGGCCAGCGCGTACAACGTCAGGCCGACCACGTGCGCGATCGGCAGCATGGCGGCAGCAATGGCCAGCGCGGGCAGGTAGAACGAGACGAACGGGTTGGTCGCGCCACCGGTGAAGTACAGCAGGGCCGAGAGCGCGGTGAGGTCCACCAGCAGCTGGATGGTGATCTCGATATGGCGCACCGGCCGCTCGCTGCGCATGCGCAGGCCCGTGGCCAGGTTGAACAGCGCATGCAGGCCCATCACCATAAGCAGCGGCACCACCGGCAGTTGCACGCCAAACACCTGCGGCGCCAGCAGCATCAGGATCAGTTGGGTGGCGAGCAGGCTCCATCGCAGCCAAAACAGGCGGCGTAGACTGGATGTGTCCAGCAGCGGTGCGGCAATCGTCAGGGTTGAAAGCATGGGGAAGAAGTGTAAACGCGGGCACCGCGCCGTTTCCTGTGCCGCGATGCGTCAATCAGCCGCACAATTGTGCACCCAACGTACCTTGCCACAAGCCCTGTGCTTTAATGCGCAGCACGTTTGTCCTGACAGGAGCTGTTCATGATGAAGTCCCGATCGATCCGTTCTTCTGCCCGCTTGGCCGCTTTGGCTGCCGGTCTGTTGGTCAGCGCTGCCGCCTTCGCTCAGGTGACGGTGCAAGACGCCTGGGTGCGCGGCACCGTGCCGGGCCAGACTTCCAGCGGCGCCTTCATGACGCTGCAGGCCGCGGATGGCGCCAAGGTGGTAGGCGTGTCGACGCCGGTGGCGGGCACGGCCGAGATCCACGAGATGAAGATGGAAGGCAACGTGATGCGCATGCGCGCCGTGCCGTCGCTGGACCTGCCCAAGGGGCAGTCCGTGCAGCTCAAGCCGGGTGGCTACCACGTGATGCTGATGGACCTGAAGCAGCCGCTGTCCAAGGACACCACTGTGCCCATCACGCTCAAGGTGGAGTTGGCCGACAAGCGCGTCGTCGAGCAGAAGGTGGATGCGAAGGTGCGCGACCTGACCGCCGGCAATATGCCCGCCATGAACCACGGTCATGACCAAAGCGGCGGCGAACACAAACATTGATGGCTCGAGGCGGGTGCTGCAGCGGGCCGACGGAGATAGAGATCCGACATGGCTAACAAGACGCTTGGCACTCGCCAGAAACTGACGTTTCGCATCGAGCCTTCCACGAAGGCTGGCACAGCGCGCCCGCGCAACTTCCTGGTGCCGCTCGCGCGCGGCCGTAAAGCCGGCGCCCACACCGAAGGCGGCCACGCTGAGCGTCAGCGCGGTCGGGCCGACGTCCGCCGCGCATTGCGCACAGTGGACGACGACAGCAACGACTAATCAGTTCAATTCCGACGCGGTTCGCGCGTGTGCGATCGCCTCGCGCAGGCAATGCTGGCAGCGGCAGCCCTGTCCAGGGCGCCGCGCACTGGCGGGCAGTTTCGCTTCCGTCATGCACCAGCAGGTTGCGTCTGGCTGTGTGCTATCACCGATGGCGCCACAGCGCAGCGCCGCCCCGCAGATTGCGCAGGCGGTGTTGGCATTCGGCGATTCCAAGGGTGCGCTCACGGGCGCCCGCCTCCTGCATCGTCATCCTGCCCCAGCCGGTGCATGGCGCTGCGCAATACCCCCATCTGATGCGAAAAGCGCGTGCAGGCATCACACACAAACAGGTGCGCGTGCAGGCGTAGGCGTTCGCCGGTGCTCAGATCGCGGTCCATTCTGCTGACCAGCACGCGGTGTGCTTCCTTGCAGGTGAGTTTTCCCCAACGGTTCGGCATGGTGTTCCTCTGTAATACGGCCTATGCGGCTGCAGGCTGGTTGCCGAACCAGTGCAGATCCAGGCACTCGCGCAGGCGCATACGGGCGCGGTAAAGCAGTGCCCAAGCATTGGTCGCGGTGATCTCCAATTCCTGACAGATTTCGTCGGTCTCCAGCTCCAGCCACTCGCGCATCATGAATACGCGCCCCACGCGCGGCGGCAGGTGATCGACACACATCTGCAGGATGTCGAAGAATTCCCGCCGCGACAGCGCCGCATCCGGGTTCCCCCAGTCGGACGGCGGCGTCACATAGTGGCCGTCGGCAGCAAAGAGCGTATCGAAGATGGCCTCGTCGGAGCGCAGGTCGGCTTCGTCCGATGTGCCACCGGCGAGCATTGAGACGCGCACTTCGCGCCGCCCCGAGCGAATCTCGTCGATGATCTTGTGCTTCAAGATGCCGATCACGTACGTCTTGAGCGATGCATTGCCGGCAAACCGCTCGGGGTGCTCCAGAACGGCAAGGATGGTGTCGGCGACCACATCTTCCGCGAGTGCCGTATCGCGCAATTGCAATTGCGCAAAGCGCAGCAGGTGCGGGCGCAGGGCGTTGAGCTGATCGGGGGCGATGGCCATGTCGGATGAATGGTGTTCTGTGTCTGCAACGGTGCGGTCGATACGCAAGGTGTGCCATCAGACCGCGCCTGCTTTTCTTGTAAAATCGCGCCTGCCGAAAATGGGCTGCAACGCTTTTGTGTCGCACGCGACATTCGGCGCTCCATCATACCCGCCCCAATCCGCTCAATCCCGGATGTCTCCGACATGAACGCTTCTGTTGCTGCTGCCCCCGACCCTGCTGGCCTGGACCCTGAACTCGCGCACATTGCGCCGCCGGTGAAGGCCGAAATCCTCGCGCAGGCTCTGCCTTACATTCGCAAGTTCCACGGCAAGACCATCGTCATCAAGTACGGCGGCAACGCCATGACGGAAGAGAAGCTCAAGCACGGTTTCGCGCGTGATGTGATCCTGCTCAAGCTGGTCGGCATGAACCCGGTGGTGGTGCACGGCGGCGGCCCGCAGATCGATGAAGCCCTGAAGAAGGTCGGTAAGCAAGGCACCTTCATCCAGGGCATGCGCGTGACGGATGAGGAGACCATGGAAGTGGTCGAATGGGTGCTCGGCGGCGAAGTCCAGCAGGACATCGTCATGCTGATCAACCAGTATGGCGGCCAGGCAGTCGGCCTGACTGGCAAGGACGGCGGCCTGATCCGCGCCAAGAAGCTGAAGATGCCGGATCGCGAGAAGCCGGGCGAATTCATCGACATCGGCTTCGTGGGCGACATCGAGACGATCAACCCGGCCGTGGTCAAGGCGCTGCAGGACGACGCGTTCATCCCCGTCATCTCGCCGATCGGCTTCTCGGACGAAGGCCAGGCCTACAACATCAACGCGGATGTGGTGGCCGGCAAGATGGCCGAGATCCTGAAGGCCGAGAAGCTGGTCATGATGACCAACATCCCAGGCGTGATGGACAAGCAGGGCAACCTGCTGACCGACCTGTCGGCGCGCGAGATCGACGAGCTGTTTGCCGACGGCACGATCTCGGGCGGCATGCTGCCGAAGATCTCCTCCGCGCTGGATGCGGCCAAGAGCGGCGTGAATTCGGTGCACATCGTCGATGGCCGTATCGAGCACTCGCTGCTGCTGGAAATCCTGACCGAACAGGCGTTCGGCACGATGATCCGCTCGCACTGATGCGACACACCCGGGTGGCTCAGGCGCGCCGCGCGCACGCCTGGCCACGCGAGGTGGTGGCGCCAACGCCGCCCAAACAACAGCCGGTCTGGCTGTTCGACCTCGACAACACCCTCCACCATGCCTCGCACGCGATCTTTCCGCAGATCAACCGGCTGATGACGGCCTACGTGGCGCGCGTGCTTGGCACGGATGACGCCACCGCCAGCCAGGTGCGTGTGGACTATTGGCGCCGCTACGGTGCCACCCTTCTCGGCATGGTCCGCCACCATGGTGTCGACCCCGATGACTTTCTTGCCCAGGCCCACACGTTTGACGACCTGCGCGCCATGGTGCGCGCCGAACGCGGCCTGGCCCAACTGCTGCGTGCGCTGCCTGGGCGCAAGATCCTCCTGACCAACGCCCCCGTCGCCTATGCGCGCGAGGTGGTGCGGCTGATCGGCCTCAAGCGCGCGTTTGCCCGAGAGATCGCCGTTGAGCACATGTGGGTGCACCGGCGCCTGCGCCCGAAACCCGATCCGCTGATGCTGCGCCGGCTGCTGGCGCGTGAGCGCATTGCGCCGTCGCGCGCCATCCTGGTGGAAGACACGCTTTCGCACCTCAAGCGCTACCGCAAGCTGGGCATCGGCACCGTGTGGGTGACGGGCTATCTCCGACGTGTGGCGCCTGGGGTGGTTTCGCCGTCTGCGGCGCTGTCATCGCAATCGGCTGCCGAGGCTTTGCATCCAATGCAAGTGGCGGCGATGGGCGCCCGTGCAAATTCACCACATCAGCCGGCCGCCGCACCGATTTTGTTCGCCAACCGGCCCGGCTATGTCAGCGTGAAAGTAAAATCGGTGCTTCAACTAAAACGAAGGCTTGTTCGACGCGGCTAGGCTGTTGCATGGTTTCCGCGTGCAGAACGGGAGAGGGGCCAGGAAGTCATGAGCAACGCGCAAACGGGGTTTCCGACGGCCGAGCTGGCTACGGAAGCGCCTATTGAAGCCACACCCGTACGCAAGCGCCCCCGCCCGGGCGAGCGCCGCGTGCAGATCCTGCAGACGCTGGCGGGCATGCTCGAACAGCCGCGTGGCGAGAAGATCACTACAGCGGGTCTGGCTGCCAAACTGGATGTTTCCGAAGCGGCGCTGTACCGACATTTCGCCAGCAAGGCGCAGATGTACGAGGGTCTGATCGAATTCATCGAGCAGACCGTCTTCGGCCTCATCAACCAGATCACCCTGCGCGAAGAGCACGGCCTGCGCCAGGCGCACGCCATCGCGCACATGCTGCTCTCGTTTGCTGACAAGAACCCGGGCATGACACGGGTGCTGGTGGGCGAGGCGCTGGTCGGCGAGGACGAACGCCTGCCCGAGCGAATGGCGCAGTGCCTGGACCGCATCGAGGCCTCGTTCAAGCAGAGCCTGCGCGTGGCGGTGACGCAGGGTGCGTGGCCCGCAGATACCGACATCGCGTCGCGCGCCAACCTGATCGTCTGCGTAGTGCTGGGGCGCTGGCACCGGTATGCTAAGAGCGGCTTCCGCAAATCGCCGATGGAGGGCGTGGAGGCGCAGTTGCGGGTGGTGTTGGCCTGAGCCACTCGCCCAAGAAAAAGCCCCGCAGATGCGGGGCTTTTTTGTGCGCTCAACCGATCGTTCGCACCGCCTCCGCCAGCGTGTGAAAACGCGCGGCAATGTGTTCGGTTTCCACGTGACCGTAGCCCAGCAGCAGGCCCGGTTGGCGGCGCGCGTCGTCCTGGTAGTAGCGCGAGAGCGGCCGCGTGACGACATCGTTGGCGAGCGCCAGATCGGCCACGGCCACATCGTTGGTACCCGCGGGAAGCCCCAGCACGAGATGCAGGCCCGATGCACCGTCATGCACGGGCAGCGACTCGCCAAACTCGTTGGCGATGGAAGCAAGCAGCGTTTCACGCCGCTCCGCATACACGCCGCGCATGCGCCGGATGTGCGAGACGAAATGGCCCTCCGCAATGAAGTCCGCCAGCACCGCCTGCGTGAGGATCTGGCCGCCGCGGAACATCTCTGAGAGCCCCGTCGCAAAGGCATCGGCCAGTGCCGGCGGCACCACCAGATAGCCGATCCGCAGACTTGGGAACAGCACCTTGGAGAACGTGCCCATGTAGAGCACGCGCCCGCCTTCATCCAGACCTTGCAGCGATGGTAGCGGGCGGCTGCCGTAGCGGAACTCGCTGTCGTAGTCGTCTTCGACGATCCACGCGTCGGTGGCGTGTGCGGTGGCGAGCAGCGCGCGGCGGCGCGCCAGGCTCATCACCGAACCGAGCGGGTACTGGTGCGAGGGCGAGACCACCATCAGTTTGGGCGGCTTGCCACGCTGGCGCGTGCGTGCGGGCACGGACGTCGGCACATCAAAGCGCATGCCTTCATCGTCCACCGACAGCGGCACGGTGCGGATGCCCGCAGCGGTGAGTACGCTGCGCACGCCCCAGTAGCCGGGGTCTTCAATCCAGGCGCTGTCGCCCGCATCGCACAGCAGTTGCGCGATGAGTTGCAGCGATGGGTGGATACCCGCGGTGATGATGATCTGCTCGGGCTCGCAGCGCACGCCGCGCGCGGTGCGCAGGTAGTCGGCCAGCGCGGTGCGCAACGGCAGGTAGCCGGCGCCCACCGGATACGTCAGCAACGCGGGCGAGGGTTTGCGCAGCAACCGGTTGTGCAGCCGCGACCAGATGCGTGCCGGAAACATCCGCACCTCCGGCACACCCGGCATGAAGGCACCCCATTGGCGTGAGCTGGCACCCGCATCGCGCACCAGGGCGCGGCCTCGCGTGGAGAGCATCGGTGCGATGGGGGCAGCAGCTTCCGCAACCTCAACAGCGGGGGCCGTTGGCACAGGCGTGGCGTCCAGCCGGTCTGGTGCGGTATCGGCGACGAAGGTGCCGCTGCCCACGCCTGCCGACACGTAGCCTTCCACGCCCAACTGCTCGTACACGTGGATGACCGTATTGCGTGCAATGCCCAGCTCGGTTGCCAACTGGCGTGACGATGGCAGGCGCGTGCCGGGCTGCAGCTCGTCGCGCAGGATGCCCTCCTGCAGCGCGCGATACAGGCGGCGGTGATCGGGCTCGCCGCTGGCATCGGCGCGGTCAAAGCGGCGCTGCAGGTAGTCCACCAGCATGCTGGCGCGGTGGGCGGGGGAATGCTCGGCCATGGCAGGTTGTGGAGCCAAAGTGGCTCCATCAGAAAAACACGATTGGGTCTCATTGTACGGGGCCAATGGCTGCCACACTGGCCTCCATCGCATCTTTTTTGACCCAACGCACCCCAACGCCATGAACGCCCGAGATCCGCAACAAGCGCCGCAACAGAACGCCCAATGGAATGCCCGCCGCCTCGCTGCCACCCCGCGTGGCGTGGGTGTGATGACCGACCGCTACGCCGAGCGCGCCGAGAACGCCCTGTTCTGGGACGTGGAGGGCCGCCGCTACATCGACTTCGCGGCTGGCATTGCCGTGGTGAACACGGGGCACCGTCATCCGCGCCTGGTGCAGGCCGTGCGTGAGCAGCTCGACCACTTCACGCACACGGCGTATCAGATCGTGCCATATGGCTCGTCCATCGAACTGGCGGAGCGCCTGAATGCGGCCACGCCCGGCACGCACGCCAAGAAGACGGCGTTCTTCACCACGGGCGCCGAGGCCGTTGAGAACGCCGTCAAGATCGCCCGTGCACACACCGGTCGTCCGGGCGTGATCGCGCTCACGGGCGCCTTCCACGGCCGCACGTTCATGGGCATGTCGCTCACGGGCAAGGTCGTGCCGTACAAGACGGGCTTTGGTCCGTTCCCGGGCAGCATCTATCACGTGCCGGCGCCGGTCGCGCTGCATGGCGTGAGCACGCAGGATTCGCTGGACGCTATCGGCCGCCTGTTCAAGGCTGACATCGACCCGCGCCAAGTCGCCGCCATCATCTTTGAACCGGTGCAGGGCGAGGGCGGTTTCTACCAGATGCCTGCCGACTTCGTGCGCGCCGTGCGTGCCTTGTGCGACGAGCACGGCATCGTGATGATTGCCGACGAAGTGCAGACCGGCTTTGCGCGCACCGGCAAGCTGTTTGCCATGGAGCACACCGGCGTGCTGCCGGACCTGATGACGATGGCCAAGGGTCTGGCCGGCGGTCTGCCGTTGTCCGCCGTCACTGGCCGTGCGGAAATTATGGATGCGCCCGCCCCCGGTGGCCTGGGCGGTACCTACGCCGGCAATCCGCTGGCCGTGGCCGCCGCCCATGCCGTGCTCGACATCATCGCTGATGAAAAACTGTGCGAGCGCTCCGCCGCGCTGGGCGCACGTCTGGTCGATGCGCTGAATGCCATGAAGGCCAAGCAGCCGCGCATCGCTGAAGTGCGTGGCGTGGGCGCGATGGTTGCTGTGGAGTTCAATACGCCGGACGGCAAGCCCGACGCCGACTTCACCAAGCGCGTGCAGCAACGTGCGCTCGACGCCGGCCTGCTGCTGCTGTCATGCGGCGTGTACGGCAACGTGATCCGCTTCCTGTTCCCGCTCACGATCGAAGACGCCGTGTTCGAAGAGGGCCTTGCCATCCTGCAACGCGCACTGGAGGGCTGACAGCATGACCCGCACTGATTTGCCGAGCGCACCGGCTGCACCGATCGCGCTCAAAGACCCGGGCCTGTGGCGCACGCAGGCGTTTCTTGCCGGCATGTGGGCCGATGCCGATGACGGCGCTACGCGCGATGTGACCGACCCCGCCACCGGTCGCACCATCGGCACCGTGCCCGGCATGGGCGTAGCCGAAACGCGCCGCGCCATCGACGCCGCACAGGTTGCGCAGCGCGCCTGGCGCAAGGTGCCGGCGCGTGAGCGTTCGAAGATCTTGCGCAAGCTGGCCGACCTGATGATGGACCACCAGCAAGACCTCGCTGCCATCCTCACGGCCGAGCAAGGCAAGCCGTTGCCCGAAGCCGCTGGCGAGATCGCTTACGCCGCCTCGTTCATCGAGTGGTTTGCCGAAGAGGCGCGCCGCGTGTACGGCGACACGATTCCCGCGCCGCAGAGCGATCGCCGAATCGTCGTGACCAAGGAGCCGATCGGTGTGACGGCCGCTATCACGCCATGGAATTTCCCGATCGCGATGATGACGCGCAAGGTGGGCCCGGCGCTGGCGGCAGGTTGCTCGATGGTGGTCAAGCCGGCGCTTGAGACGCCCTATTCCGCGCTGGCTTTTGCCGAGCTGGCCGCGCGTGCGGGCGTGCCGGCGGGTTTGCTCTCCGTCATCACGGGCGACTCGCAAGCCATTGGCGGTGAGCTGACCTCCAACACCATCGTGCGCAAGCTGAGCTTCACGGGCTCCACCGGTGTCGGCAAGTTGCTGATGCGCCAGTGCGCGGAAGACATCAAGAAGCTCTCGCTCGAACTGGGCGGCAACGCGCCGTTCATCGTGTTTGACGATGCCGATGTCGATGCGGCGGTGGAAGGGGCGATGATCGCCAAGTACCGCAACGCCGGCCAGACCTGTGTGTGCGCCAATCGCTTCTACGTACAGCGCGGTATCTACGACACGTTTGCCGCCAAGCTGGCCGATGCGGTGCGTGCGCTGCGCGTGGGCAATGGCACCGAGCCCGGCGTGCAGCAGGGCCCGCTGATCCACATGCGTGCGATGGACAAGGTGCGTCAGCATCTGGACGATGCCGTCGCACAAGGTGCCCGCGTGCTGGTGGGTGGCAAGCCGCATGCGCTGTCCGCACAAGGCGGTGCGTTCTTCGAGCCGACCGTTGTGGTCGATGCCAAGCCGGGCATGCTGGTTGCGCACGAAGAGACGTTCGGCCCGCTGGCCGCGCTCATCCCCTTCGACACGGAAGACGAAGCCGTGGCCGCCGCCAACGACACCGAGTTCGGCTTGGCCGCGTACTTCTACACGCGTGACCTGGGCCGCGCGTGGCGCGTGTCGGAGGCGCTGGAGTCGGGCATGGTCGGCGTCAACACCGGGTTGATCTCGACGGCCGAAGCGCCGTTTGGCGGCATCAAGCAATCGGGCCTGGGCCGCGAAGGCTCGAAGTACGGCATCGACGAGTACCTGGAGATCAAGTACATCAACATGGCTGGGCTGGGTTAAATCTCCATACGCGGTACATCTGACGACAGGCCGGACACTAGAATCCGGCCGTTGTCATTTCCACCCAACCCCGGGGGAATGCAGCATCAAGGAAGAGACATGACAGGATCAAAGACCGGTCTGAGTTCGGGCCTGAAGCCGCGCCACGTGACCATGCTGTCGATTGCAGGCGTGATCGGTGCGGGTCTGTTTGTGGGCTCGGGACACGCGATTGCCAAAGCGGGGCCGGCAGCCATTGTCGCGTATGGCATCGCCGGTTTGCTGGTGGTGTTGGTCATGCGCATGCTGGGCGAGATGGCCGTGGCGCATCCGGATACTGGCTCGTTTTCCACCTATGCCGACCGAGCCATCGGGCACTGGGCCGGCTTTAGCATTGGTTGGCTGTACTGGTGGTTCTGGGTGTTGGTGATCCCGATCGAGGCCACGGCTGCAGCGCTCATCCTCAATGCCTGGTTTCCGGATGTGGCGACCTGGGTGTTTGCATTGGGGGTGACGCTCGTGCTCACGTTCACCAACCTGTTCTCGGTCAAGAACTACGGCGAATTCGAATTCTGGTTCGCGCTCATCAAGGTGGTGGCCATCGTCATCTTCCTGGCGGTCGGGGGCGCGGCGGTGCTGGGCTTGCTGCCGGGCTCCGGCGTGTCGGGCGCGGCGCGGCTGCTGGATGTGGGCGGCTTCATGCCCAATGGCTTTGGCGCCGTGTTGGCCGCGTTGCTGACCACCATGTTCACCTTTCTCGGTACCGAGATCGTCACCATTGCGGCGGCAGAGTCCGCTGACCCATCGCGCCAGATCGTGCGCGCCACCAAGTCGGTTATCTGGCGCATCTGCCTGTTCTACCTGGGCTCGATCTTCGTGGTGACGGCGCTGGTACCGTGGAACGATCCGCTGCTGGCGGCGCATGGCTCTTACCAGCGTGCGCTGGAATTGATTGGCGTGCCGCATGCCAAGGCCATCGTCGATGTGATCGTGCTGGTGTCGGTGGCGAGCTGCCTGAATTCGGCGCTGTACACGGCGTCGCGCATGCTGTTTTCGCTGTCGGTGCGCGGTGATGCGCCGGCCGCCTTGCGCCGGACAGATGCCAACGGCACGCCGCGTGCAGCCGTGCTGGCCTCCACCGCGTTCGGCTTTCTCACGGTCATTGCCAACTACGTGATGCCGGAGCAGGTGTTCTCCTTCCTGTTGGCTACGTCGGGGGCGATTGCGCTGCTGGTGTACATGGCGATCGCCATTTCGCAACTGCGCATGCGCGCGTCGTTGGATGCGTCTGGGGTGAGCACACCGCTGCGCATGTGGCTGTTCCCGTGGCTGACGTGGGCAGTCATCCTCTTCATCTGTGGAGTGCTGCTGGCCATGTTGATCCTCCCGGGCCTGCGCACCGAGGTGATTGCCACGGCGATTCTCGCTGCGCTTGTGTTCGTGGCGGCTTGGCTGAACCAGCGCAAGCGCACGGTGCTCACCGCCCAGCCCGCAAACGCGTGAGTAACAACAGGCGGCGCGCGCCCCGGTCGAACCTCCCTTTGCTGCGACGGCTCAGGCCGGGGCGTTTTCCGTGGAAGGAAAGCGCCGCGCAAAGCCTTCGAGCGGCAACCGCAGAGCGTTGGTGAGATCACTCACCGTGCGGTAGACGCCGGCCAGCATCCGCAATTCGAGGGCGGCGTCGCTGTTTCGACAGAGCATCACGAGACGACACAACGGCACGGCCGCATCGTTCGGTGCTTGCTCTATAATCACCACTTCCTGACGCGCCGATTTGACGACTGGCTTGCGGGCGCGCGGGAGTCTTGATGGCACGAATGTGGCTCAGGGCTCTCATTACAAATGCGGCTAAAGAGGTTCGGTCAGAACGTGGGTAGTGAAGGTAAGTGCCCCACGTGCGCCACATGAGAACCCGATTGGTTGCGACATCAGCGTTGCCGGTCGGGTTTTTTCTTTGGTGCCATGACAGAACTTCAGGCGGCCTCCGCAGATGCTGCGGCAGTGACCGAGACCCCTCCTCCAGCGGCACACAAGGCCAAACCGGCCAACGCCATCGGCCTGGTTGTGCCCGAGCGCATGCACTTTGCCGAGCCGCTGCCGCTGCGCAACGGCACGCAGCTCGCCGGCTACGACCTGATGGTCGAGACCTACGGCACGCTCAATGCCGATCGCTCGAACGCCGTGCTCATCTGCCACGCGCTCAACGCCTCGCACCATGTGGCGGGTGTGCATGCGGAAGGTGAAGTTGGTTGGTGGGACAACATGGTCGGCCCCGGCAAGCCGGTGGACACCAACCGCTTCTTCGTCATCGGGGTGAACAACCTCGGCTCGTGCTTCGGCTCGACCGGCCCGATGAGCCCGCACCCGGAGACGGGCGCCCCGTACGGCGCACGCTTCCCCGTGGTGACGGTGGAAGACTGGGTGAACGCCCAGGCCCGCGTGGCCGATCGTTTTGGCATCCAGCAGTTCGCGGCGGTAATGGGTGGCAGCCTCGGCGGCATGCAGGCGCTGGCGTGGAGCCTGATGTATCCGGAGCGCGTGCGGCACTGCGTGGTGGTGGCCTCCACGCCCAAGCTGTCGGCGCAGAACATCGCCTTCAACGAGGTGGCGCGCAGCGCGATCCTGTCCGACCCCGACTTTCACGGCGGCGATTACTACGCCCACAACGTCAAGCCCAAGCGCGGCCTGCGCGTGGCGCGCATGATCGGCCACATCACGTATCTGTCGGACGAGGACATGGCGTCCAAGTTCGGCCGCGAGCTCAAGGCGGAAGACATCCGCTTCTCGTTCGATGTCGAGTTCCAGGTGGAGAGCTACCTGCGCTATCAAGGCGACAAGTTTGCCGAGTACTTCGACGCCAACACGTACTTGCTGATCACGCGCGCGCTGGATTACTTCGACCCCGCGCTGGCCCATGGCGGCAACCTGACCAAGGCGGTGGCACACACGCAGGCCAGTTACCTCGTCGTCAGCTTCACGACCGACTGGCGCTTCGCCCCCGCGCGTAGCCGCGAGCTGGTCAAGGCACTGCTCGACAACAAGCACCGCGTCACCTACGGCGAGATCGAAGCCCCGCACGGCCACGACGCCTTCCTCCTGGAAGACGCGCGCTACCACGCCCTGGTGCGTGCCTACTACGAACGCATCGCCCAGGAGATCGGCGCATGACCACCGAAACATTGAGCGCGCAGAACGCCGCCGCACCCGCCGCTGTGCCCAACATCCTGGCCGACCGTGCGGATTTCCGTGCTATCGCGCGCTGGATCGAGCCGAACTCCACGGTGCTCGACCTGGGCTGTGCGGATGGCAGCCTGCTGCGCGTGTTGCAGGACGAGCTGGACGTACAGGCCTATGGCATCGAGATTGACGACGCCGGTGTGCTGGCAGCCGCCAAGAAGGGCGTGCAGGTGATCCAGCAGAATCTTGAGGGCGGCCTGGCGTTGTTCGAAGACAAGAGCTTCGACACGGTCATCCTTTCGCAGACGCTGCAGACCATCCACAACACCGCACAGGTGCTGCGCGAGATGCTGCGCGTGGGCCGCGAGTGCATCGTGTCGTTCCCGAACTTTGGGTATTGGCCGCATCGGCTGTCGATCTTCCGCGGGCGCATGCCGGTGTCGGAAGCATTGCCGTATGAGTGGTACGACACGCCCAACGTGCGCGTGCTGACGATCCGCGACTTTGAAGTGCTGGCGTCCAAGGTGGGGCTGCTGATTCTCGATCGCGTCGTGCTACACGAAGGCAGCGTCGTGCGCTGGGGCGCCAACTGGCGTGGCAGCGTCGCGGTGTACCGGGTGCGTGCAGCCTGATTGCCACGGCAATCAGCTCGCGTCCGTCCGTGCGCCTGCGCCATGCCAACGCGAGACGGGGCGCCGCGGTACACTCGACCATCTTCCGGTGAGGAGCACGTGATGGGCATATCAGTCACACGACGCATGCTGCGGACGGTCGTTGCCCTGGTGGCGAGTGCTGCGATGCTGCCGGCGCTGGCCGCGTCCTCACCAACAGAGACCCACAGCGATGCCGCCGCCCTCACGCAAATCGCCATCGCGCACTACGAGCAGAACGACTTCGGTCACGCCTTTGACGAATTTGCCGAGGCCGCGCAACGCGGTAATCGTCTCGCGCAATTCAACTACGCGATGATGCTGATGCGCGGCGAAGGTACCGTCGCCCGCCCCGAAGAGGCCGTCAAATGGTTGCGCCGCGCCGCTGATAACCAGATGACCCACGCGCAGTTTGCCTACGGCGAGCTGTACGAGCGCGGCGAGCTGGTGCCGCGCTCCGTGGAAGAGGCCAACAAGTGGTACGAGCGTGCCGCCGTCGGCGGGCATGTCGAGGCGCAGCGCGCGCTGGCCACCAACTACTTCACCGGCCGGGGCGTACCGCGTGATTACAAGCGCGCCTTCACCTGGTACAAGAAGGCCGCCGAAGGTGGCGATGCACCGTCGCAGTACATTGTCGGCAGCTACTACGAGCGCGGCGAGCCAGGCGTGGTGCCGCAGGACGTCGAGCAGGCCAAGACCTGGTACGGCCGTGCCGCCGCGCAGGGCGACGTGGGCGCGCTAGGCAAGCTGCGCGAGCTGGTGGAGAAGACCTATCGGGCCAAGCATGGCGATCCGCCCACGGCGGCGCGCCCATCCTTGTAGCGCACACATGAAAAAACCGCCGGGCATGGCTTCATGCACCGGCGGTTTGTTTTTGCAGCGTTTGATTCGCCGTCAGCAGCAACGGCCCACGCGGCCCTTGTAGCGCGCGTCCTGGCGTTCGCGGAAGAACTCCTCGTACGTCATGACGGGCTGGCCGGGATGGGTCTCCTGCATGTGGCGCACGTAGGTGTCGTAGTCCGGCACGCCCACCATCAGGCGCATTGCCTGGCCGAGGTAGCGGCCGAGGGTTTCGATTTCTTCGCGCATGTGGGTGCTCCTTGCAAGACAGCGGCACGCACGTGGCATGCCGCTTCCACGGTGCTGGGCCTTATGCGCCCAGCGCTTCGTACGGCGTTTCGTTGGCGGTCGGGCGGTTGGCCGCGCGCGCCTTGAGCACCGTGCGCACGCCGTACCAACCGATGCTGACCACCACCAGCACGAACAGGCCGCACAGGAAGGCGTCGATGCGGTCGTTCAGCACGATCTGCTGCATCTGCGCCACCGACTTGGCCGGAGCCAACAGCTTGCCTTCGGCAATCGCGCCAGCGTACTTGTTGGCGTGGGCCAGGAAGCCGATCTTCGGGTCCGGATCAAACAGCTTCTGCCAGCCGGCCGTGAGCGTGCAGATCAGCAGCCATGCGGTCGGCAGCAGCGTCACCCACACGTAGCGGTCGCGCTTCATCTTGACGAGCACGCAGGTGCCCAGTGTCAGCGCAATCGCCGCCAGCATCTGGTTGGAGATGCCGAACAGCGGCCACAGCGTGTTGATGCCGCCCAGCGGGTCGACCACGCCCTGGTACAGGAAGTAGCCCCACAGTGCGACCGTCGCGGCGGTGGCGATCAGGTTGGCGACCAGCGAATCCGTGCGCTTTAGTGCCGGCACGAAGGTACCCAGCAAGTCTTGCAGCATGAAGCGGCCCGCACGCGTGCCCGCATCCACGGCGGTGAGGATGAACAGCGCCTCGAACAGAATCGCGAAGTGGTACCAGAAGGCCATCATGGCCTGACCGCCCACCACCTGGTGCAGGATGTGCGCCATGCCAACGGCCAGCGTCGGGGCGCCGCCGGCACGGGCGAGGATGGTGTTCTCACCCACGTCCTTGGCCGTCTGGATCAGCACGTCCGGCGTGATGACGAAGCCCCAGGTGGACAGCGTCTGCGCCACCACATCCGGCGTGGCACCCACCAGTGCCGCTGGGCTGTTCATCGCAAAGTACACGCCCGGGTTGATGACCGAGGCGGCCACCAGCGCCATGATGGCGACGAACGATTCCATCAGCATCGCGCCGTAGCCGATGAAGCGCGCTTGGGTTTCGTTCTCCAGCAGCTTGGGCGTGGTGCCCGACGAGATGAGCGAGTGGAAGCCCGACACCGCGCCGCACGCAATCGTGATGAACAGGAACGGGAACAGGTTGCCCGACCACACCGGGCCACCGCCGGCCGCAAACTGCGTGAGCTGCGGCATCTGCATCTTCGGCGCGACGATCAGGATGCCGATGGCCAGCGCGATGATCGTGCCGATCTTCAGGAACGTCGACAGGTAATCACGCGGGGCCAGCAGCAGCCACACCGGCAGTACCGAGGCCACAAAGCCGTAGCCGATCAGCATCCACGTCAGCGCCTTGCCGTCGAACGTGAACAGCGGCGCGAGCGCGGCGTTCTCATGCACCGCCTGGCCGCCGATGATGGCGAGCATCAGCAGCACGAAGCCGATGATCGACACCTCGCCGATGCGGCCCGGGCGGATGTAGCGCACGTACACGCCCATGAACAGCGCGATGGGAATCGTCGCGGCCACCGTGAAGGTGCCCCACGGCGAGCCGACCAGCGCCTTCACCACGATCAGCGCCAGCACGGCCAGGATGATGATCATGATGAGGAACGCGCCAAACAGCGCGATCACGCCGGGCACGGTGCCCATCTCGCTCTTCACCAGATCACCCAGCGAGCGCCCGTCGCGGCGGGTGGAGATGAACAGCACGATGAAGTCCTGCACCGCGCCGGCAAATACCACGCCGGCCAGAATCCACAGCATGCCCGGCAGATAGCCCATCTGCGCGGCCAGCACGGGGCCGACCAGCGGGCCAGCACCGGCAATGGCCGCGAAGTGGTGGCCGAACAGCACGTACTTGTTGGTGGGAACGTAATCGAGCCCGTCGTTATGACGCCAGGCGGGCGTCTTGCGGGTGCCGTCCAGGCCGAGCACTTTGTCGGCAATGAAGCGGCTGTAGTAGCGATACGCGATCAGGTAGATACATACGGCGGCCACCACCACCCACAGCGCGCTGACTGCCTCGCCGCGCGCAAGCGCAACGGTGGCAAAGGCAGACGCGCCAAGAATGGCGACGACCAGCCAGATCAGGTGTTGCCTGACGAAGCTCATGTCGGTCTCCTCGAACCTTGGTCGAAGTTGCTGAATGCGGGATGTGGGCCCATCCCTGCGGGTTGGTCCTGCCGATCCTGTCGCTCTCGCGTCGTCGGCAAGGTTTGCACGCAGTCCGTTGGCCGGATTTGGCCGGACGGCGAGGCCGTGTAGTATTTGCCAGCCCCACCCTGTGCCACAAGCGGAGGACTACGCAGCATCTGTCCGTAGTACTACGCAGGCCACGTGATTCCCAATCGAATTCGCGCCCGAACCTTACGATGTTGCAATGCAAGGTGTCGCGCCCTGCCATGAAGCTCCGCCAGAAGATCCTGCTGCTCGCTGTTGCGCCGCTGACCATCGCCATGCTGGCGATCATGCTGACTGTGCGGCACCAGTCGATCGCGCTGGCGCAGCATGAGCGGCAACTGGTGGAGTCCGCCTACCTGCAGGCCAAGGAGACCGAGCTGCGGGCCTATGTGAAGCTCGCGCAGAGCGCCATCGCGCCGCTGGTCGCGTCCGGCCGCGACAATGAGGCCACGCGCGATGAAGCCATGCGCACCCTTGCCCGCCTCGACTTCGGCACCGACGGCTACTTCTTCCTCTACGACATGCGCGGCCGCAACCTCATGCACCCGCGCCAACCCGAGCTGGTCGGCCGTGACCTGTGGGACCTGACCGACGCTGGCGGGCAGCCCACGATCCAGAAGCTGGTCGCGGCTGCGCAGAATGGTGGCGGTTTCGTGCGCTACATGTGGGACAAGCCCTCCACGCACCAGAGCGTGCCCAAGCTCGGCTATGTCGAGCCGATCCCGAAGTGGGGCTGGATGGTCGGCACCGGCCTCTATCTGGATGACATCGAGCAGACCCTGCGCCAGATCGATCAGCGTGCGCAGACCAATATCGACCAGACGCTTGCGTGGGTGGTGGCCATCGCGGCCATCAGCATCCTGCTGGTGGCCGGCAGCGGCCTGGCACTCAACGTGAGCGACCATCGTGAGGCGGACGCCAAGTTGCGCCAGCTTGCGCAGCAGGTGGTGCGCTCTCAGGAAGACGAGCGCGCGCGCGTCTCGCGTGAGCTGCATGACGGCATCAGCCAGGTGCTGGTGTCGACCAAGCTGCTGCTGGAAACGGCGCACGGTCATCTGGAAGCGCAGCCTGCAAAAGCGGCCGCCACCGACAAGGCCACCAGCATGCTGCGCCGCGCGCTCGATCGCTTGAACGGCGCGCTGGGCGAGGTGCGGCGCGTGTCGCACAACCTGCGCCCTGCGCTGCTCGACGACCTGGGCCTGGCGGCTGCGCTGGAGTTGCTCGTGCGCGAAACGCGCGAAGCGCATGAGGACCGCCAACCGGGTTTCGCCATCGCGCTGGAGCTCGCCGGGCCGGTCGTGCAGTTGCCGGATGCCTGCAACACGGCGTTGTTCCGCATCGCCCAGGAGGCCATCTCCAACGTCGAGCGCCACGCCACGCATGCCACGCGCATCGGCGTGCTGCTGGAGAACGACATCGATGCCGTGCGCTTGTCCATCCGCGACAACGGCTCGGGCTTCGATGTCGAGTCCGTACAGGTCGACCCCGAGCACGGCATCGGCCTGCGCAACATGCGTGAGCGCATGGCTGCGCTGGGCGGCACCTGTACCATTGTTTCCGACGTGCACGGCACGGAGGTCTGCGCCGTGCTACCGCACATTGTCATCGCTCAACTGGCTTCCGCCGTCGCATCCACATCCGCATGAACACGCCCGTCAAACTGCTTCTCGTTGATGATCACCCGCTGGTGCGCGATGGTGTGCGCGTGCGGTTGGAGGCCGTGCCGCATTTCGAAGTGGTGGGCGAAGCCGGCGATGCGCAGGGCGCGCTCGAAGCCGCACGCACGCTGTCGCCCGATCTGGCGCTGATGGACATCGGCATGCGTGGCATGAACGGTATCGCGCTCACCGAAAAGTTTGCCGAGCAGTTTCCGGAGATTGCCGTGCTCGTGCTGTCGATGCACGACAACCTGGAGTACGTGCGCCAGGTGATTCGCGCCGGTGCGCGTGGTTATGTACTCAAGGATGCGCCCGCCAGCGAACTGGTCGACGCCATCGATGCGGTGTTGGCTGGCCGTGCCTTCTACAGCGCACAACTGGCGATGCGCATGGCCGAGCAGGCCATCATGCCCACGCCCGTGGAGGCGCTCACACCGCGCGAGCGCGACATCCTCGATGGCATCGCCAAGGGCTACGCCAACAAGCGCATCGCTGACGAACTCGGGCTCTCCGTGCGCACGGTGGAGTCGCACCGCCTGAACCTCAAGCGCAAGCTCGGCATCGAGGGCCAGGCGGAGCTGGTGAAGTTTGCCGTGGAGCTGGGCAAGGGCCGCTAAGTTATCGCTATCGTTACCGTTGTCGCTATCGTCTTCCGAGGTTTGCCATGCCGCGCTTTGCCGCCAACCTGTCCATGATGTATCAGGAGCACGCGTTTCTCGACCGCTTTGCCGCCGCGGCAAAAGATGGCTTCGAGGGCGTGGAGTTTCTCTTTCCCTACGACTTTGACCGCGCGGACATCCGTGCCCGCCTGGACGATGCAGGTCTCGCACAAGCGCTGTTCAACGCCCCGCCGGGCGATTGGGCAAGCGGCGAGCGCGGCATTGCTTCACTGCCCGGGCGCGAAGACGAGTTCAAGCGTGGCATTACGACAGCGCTGGAGTATGCGCAGGTGCTCGGCAACACGCGCCTGCATGTGATGGCCGGCCTGCTGCCCACCGGCGCCGACCGCGCACGCCATCAGGCCACCTACGTGAGCAACGTCGCCTATGCCGCGCGCGAGGCTGCGGGTGCAGGTATCACCATCGTGCTCGAGCCGATCAACACACGCGACATGCCCGGCTTCTTCCTCACGCATCAGGCGCAAGCGCACGCGGTGTGCAAGGAGGTCGGCGTCCCCAACCTGAAGGTGCAGTTCGACCTGTACCACGCGCAGATCATGGAGGGCGACCTGTCGGTCAAGCTCAAGCAGTACGTGGCCGATGTCGGCCATGTGCAGATTGCCGGCGTGCCCGATCGCCACGAGCCGGATGCGGGCGAGCTGAACTACCCGCACCTTTTCACGTTGATGGATGCGCTGGGCTACGACGGTTGGGTCGGCTGCGAGTACCGGCCGCGCGCCGGCACCAGCGAGGGGCTGGGCTGGCTCAGGCGTTGGCGCGAGAGCCAGCGCTGATCGGGCGCACCGCAAAAGAAAAACGGCCGGATCTGCATACGCATTCCGGCCGTTGTTGTGTTGGCGCGCTGGCTTACGATTTGCACGCCCCCACGTAGCGCCCCTGGTAACGGAAACCGATGGTCATCGGCCCGAACTGCGGATGCTGCGAGCGCCCCGTCCCCGAAATGTCGTAGCGGTTGGCGCTCAGCGGGCCGCTGCCTTCCAGTGTGCCCGTGCCACCTTGCGCGCCGGCATCGCAGTTGACCTTCACCTTGAGCGTGCCCGCAACATAGTTCCATTGCGTCAGGCGGCAGCCGGGCATGTCGCGGGCCATGTTGCGCTCCATTGTTGCGCGGACATCGCCGGCATCCTTGCTCGCTAGGCAGCCGGTGCTGGTATGCACGGAGACCTGGCGGCCGTGTTCATCCGGAATCGCCAGCGGCTTGCCGTTGACGGTGTAGCTGGTCTTGTCTTCCCATTGCCCTGGTGTCACTTCCTGCGCGTAGGCACAGACGGCCAACCCGGTCAGCAAGGCGCTACTCAACCACAATTTCATGCGTGCTCTCCCCACGTTGATAAGAAAACGGCGCTCTTGGGCGCCGTTTTGTTTGATGCGTTTGTGGCTTGCGTCAGGCCGTCATCTGCATCGCTGTGGGACGCAGCGGCGTGCGTGCAAACGGGGTCTCAACGATCGGCTCGGGCTTGCGTGAGGCGGCCACGTTCAGGCGATCACCAATCGGTTCGGCCGCCTGGGCCGCACCACCGCCCACCACCAGGCGGTAACCACCACCACGCACGGTCTGGATCAGGCCGTCGCAGGGTGTGCCAGCCAGCGCCACGCGCAGCTTGCGCACGTGCACGTCGACGGTACGTTCCCCCACGAAGACATGGTTGCCCCACACGCGGTCAAGCAGTTGCGTGCGCGAGTGCACGCGCTGCGGATGCGCGACCAGGAAATGCAGCAGGCGGAATTCCAGCGGGCTGAGTGCGATGGCGCGCGGGCCGGTTTCGACTTGCGCAGTCACGCCCAGGGTCAGCGGGTCGAGGCGCAGGCCGTTGACCTGCAGGATCTCGTCGCCTTGCTGCGGTGCGCGTCGGCGGAGCACGGCGCGGATGCGCGCATGCAACTCGCCCGTGTCGCAGGGCTTGACGACGTAGTCGTCTGCGCCGGCGTCGAGTGCCGCGATCTTGGCGCGCGCGTCGCCATGACGCGACAACACGATGACAGGCAGGCCGCGCGTTTGCGTACTGGCACGCAGCGCCAGAAGCATGTCGATCGACTCACGCTCGGGCCATGCCCACTCCATCACGAGCAAATCCGGCGTGGACGCCTGGATTGCGGTTTGCGCTTGCACTGGGCTGTCGACACGCAGGACATGATGTCCGCCGTCGCGCAGGGAAAATGACAAACGTTCGCCCTCTGCCTGGTCCTGTTCGACCAGCACGATTTGAGTACCCACTTGTAAAACCTCCCGTCTAACCAGCCGACACACTCCGGCGAGCAGCCCTGCGGCTGCGCTCTGCTGTCTGCGGTGCGCGTTGTTATGGATTCCGTGCCGGCATTGCGCGTCTGCCTGCAGGTCATGCCTCTCGGGCGCCATCTGCCGGACCTTGCGGACCTGCAGGACGATCGTCGTGTGTTGCCATCCCGTTGACGATCGGTGGCGGAGCCTCCTGGTGTATCCAGGGTGGTTTGGGATTGGTCGATCAGCCCCCCGGCCTTCTCGTGGCGCGCCGCACTATGCAATCGTTTGCACAAGGTGCGGCATCGTCAACGCGAAAACCGAGCCGGCGCCCCCCCGGGCGCCGGGAAGATGGGGCATATCCCCCATCGGCACATGGCATTGGCCAGCCTTCCTTTCCCGATTCCTCTTGTGTGGATACCCCCTCCGGCTCATGGAAGAGAAATCCCGTTTTGCTGGATTATAAGAATGTCGTGGGAATTCGTCACGCGCCAATTTTAAAAGTCGGTAATTTTTTAGGGGCGGTACATTTCGTACGCCAATGATTGACATGCGATCTTCATAAAGCTATGTCTGGCAAGGGTTTTGGGGCGCATCATGCTGGCAATGATTTGCTGTTCGCATAAATGCACGGTGATTATGTTTCCACCGGCATATTGTGCAATCACCTGTGCTTGACGGTATTTTTTACAACGGGATTCAATTAAATTTAATTCAAGTGATCTGTTTTATTGAAGGGGGTAAATCGCCTAATTTAAACCTTTAGGATTACTGCTTGTTGCTTGAGCAAGTGCCGGCTGTGGGCGAAAAAAAGCCCGCGCGAGGCGGGCTTCCTGTGGGGCGCGGGTGAGCGTCAGCCTTGCAGGCGACTCTCCAGGCGCGCCTTCGCTTCGGGCAGTGCCTGCGGCAGGTGGTTCGCCAACTGCGTAAACAGCTCGTCGTGCAGCGCCAGCTCCTGCTTCCAGGCGGTGGCGTCCAGCGAGATCACCTTGGCAAACTGCTCGGCCGTGAAGTCCAGGCCGTCCCAGCTCAGCTCTTCGTAGCGCGGCGACACGCCAAAGACGTGCTCATCGCCCTGCACCTGGTCTTCCATGCGGTCGATCATCCACTTCAGCACGCGCATGTTCTCGCCAAAGCCCGGCCACACGAACTTGCCGTTCTCGTCCTTGCGGAACCAGTTCACGCAGAAGATCTTCGGCAGCGTGGCGCCGCTCTTGGCGAGCTGGTCACCCAGCTTGAGCCAGTGTGCGAAGTAGTCGGCCATGTTGTAGCCGCAGAACGGCAACATGGCGAACGGGTCGCGGCGCACCACGCCCTGCTGGCCAGCGGCCGCAGCGGTGGTTTCCGAGCCCATCGTGGCGGCCATGTACACGCCTTCGATCCAGTCGCGCGCTTCGGTGACGAGCGGCACGGTGGTCGAGCGGCGCCCGCCAAAGATGAACGCATCAATGGGTACGCCGGCCGGGTTGTCCCATTCCGGATCGATCGACGGGCACTGCGAGGCCGGTGCCGTGAAACGTGCGTTCGGGTGCGCGGCCTTGCGGCCGGTTTCCTTGCCAATCTCCGGCGTCCAGCTTTGGCCCTGCCAGTCGGTCAGGTGTGCGGGCACGGCATCGGTCATGCCTTCCCACCACACGTCGCCGTCGTCCGTCAGCGCCACGTTGGTGAAGATGACGTTCTCCTTGAGCGTCGCCATCGCGTTGGGGTTGGTCTTCTCGCCCGTGCCCGGTGCCACGCCAAAGAAGCCCGATTCCGGGTTGATGGCGTACAGGCGGGTCTGGCCGTCCGCGTCTTGGCGCGGCTTGATCCAGGCGATGTCGTCGCCGATGGTGGTCACCTTCCAGCCGTTGAAGCCGGCCGGCGGAATCAGCATCGCAAAGTTGGTCTTGCCGCAGGCCGACGGGAAAGCGGCGGCCACGTGATACGTCTTGCCCTCGGGCGAGGTCACGCCCAGGATCAGCATGTGCTCGGCCAGCCAGCCCTGGTCGCGGCCCATGGTGGAGGCGATACGCAGTGCGAAGCACTTCTTGCCCAGCAGCGCGTTGCCGCCGTAGCCGGAGCCGAACGACCAGATCTCACGCGTTTCCGGGAAGTGGACGATGTACTTGGTCGGGTTGCACGGCCACGGCACGTCTTTCTCGCCGGCGGCGAGCGGCTTGCCGACGGTGTGCACGCAAGGCACGAACTCGCCGTCGGTGCCCAGCACGTCGTACACCGCGCGGCCCATGCGCGTCATGATGCGCATGTTGACGGCCACGTACGGGCTGTCCGACAGTTCCACGCCAATGTGCGCGATCGGCGAACCCAGCGGGCCCATCGAGAACGGCACCACATACAGCGTGCGGCCGCGCATGCTGCCGTCAAACAGGCCGCTCAGCGTCTGGCGCATCTCGGCCGGGGCCGTCCAGTTGTTGGTGGGGCCGGCGTCTTCCTTCTTTTGCGAGCAGATGAAAGTGCGGTCTTCCACACGCGCCACGTCCGACGGGTCCGACAGCGCCAGGTACGAGTTCTTGCGCTTGGCCGGGTTGAGCTGCTTCATGGTGCCCGCGGCGACCATCTCCGCGCACAGGCGGTCGTACTCTTCTTGCGAGCCATCGCACCAGACAATGCGCTCCGGCTTGGTGAGTGCAGCGATTTCGCCCACCCATGCGACCAGGCGCGGGTGTTTCACGTAATCGGGCACGTTCAATGCGGGCACGCCCTGCATCGCGGGTTGATTCATGACCAAAACTCCAATGGAAGTGAAAAAGAAAGCGGTGGCAGATCAGCACGGCAACCAGGGGCAGCGCGCCAGGCGGCGGCATGGAAAGCGATCGACGGCGCATCGTGAACGGGCCGGATCAGCGACTTCCAGAGGGAGGGGCAACGCAGGCGGAGGGACAGGAGCCGTGCTGATTTCACATTCAGTTACAAAGCGGTGCGCTGACGGAACGTGGGTTTTTCCGGGCAGCGGGGGCCGCGTGCGCTAAAGTGGCGGGACCGAGGTCAACAGACCCTAGAACAAGGACTCGTCACCAGCGAGGCGGCGCAAATTGCGTGCCCGCGGCGGGCAATTCCAAACGTCGCAACGGATTGTTGTGCGACGAGGGATGGGAAGAATACCACCGCGAGGGATCGCTGTTTTTTGCTGCGCACCATTGTTCGAAGTGAGATGTCGATGAAGATTGCCGTACTGGACGACTACCAAGACGCTGTCCGCAAGCTGGATTGCTTCAGCCTGATGCAGGACCACGAAGTCAAAGTGTTCAACAACACCGTCAAAGGCGTGGGGCAATTGGCCGCACGCGTGGCGGATGTGGAAGCCATCGTGCTGATCCGGGAGCGCACGCGCGTGACGCGTCAGTTGCTCGATCGCCTGCCCAAACTCAAGATCATCAGCCAGACCGGCCGCGTATCGCGCGATGCCGGCAGCCATATCGACCTGGATGCCTGTACCGACAAGGGCGTGGTCGTGCTGGAGGGCAAGGGCTCGCCGGTAGCGCCGGCCGAGCTGACCTGGGCGCTGGTGATGGCCGCGCAGCGGCGCATTCCGCAATATGTGGCGAGCCTCAAGCACGGCGCGTGGCAGCAGTCGGGGCTGAAGTCGACCACGATGCCGCCCAACTTCGGCATCGGCCGTGTGCTGAAGGGCCAGACGCTCGGTATTTTTGGTTACGGCAAGATCGGCCAGCTTGTGGCGGGTTATGGCCGTGCCTTTGGCATGAACGTGCTGGTGTGGGGGCGCGAAGGCTCGCAGGAGCGCGCCCGCGCCGACGGCTTTGGCGTGGCGGAATCGAAGGAGGCGCTGTTCGAGCAGTCCGACGTGTTGTCCGTCCACCTGCGCTTGAACGACGAGACGCGCGGCATTGTGACGGTGGCCGACCTCACGCGCATGAAGCCGACCGCCCTCTTCGTCAACACCAGCCGCGCTGAACTGGTGGAAGAAAACGGCCTGGTGACCGCGCTCAACCGCGGGCGCCCGGGTATGGCCGCCATCGACGTGTTTGAAACGGAACCCATCCTGCAGGGCCACACCCTGCTGCGCATGGAGAACTGCATCTGCACGCCGCACATCGGCTATGTGGAACGCGACAGCTACGAGATGTACTTCCGCGTCGCGTTCCAGAACATCCTCGATGTGCTGCAGGGCAACGTCGACAGCGTCGTTAACCCGACAGCGCTGGCACCCGCGCTCATTCGCGCCTGACGCCAACCATCGTTTAGACCGATCAAGCCGCGGCGCGAAGCTGCGGCTGATTGGCGCCTGCGCCGTCAAAGCGGAAGCTGTCCATTGCCAGCGAGCCGTAGGTGACGGTGTCGACCACGTGCTGGGCCTGCACGCCGCCGGCCGTGGCCTGCGCCGGTTGGCCCATTGCCGCGCCGAGTGCCACATACAGCGGCATCAGGTGCTCGTCGGTCGGGTGGGCGTGGGCGGCTTGCGGGGCTTGCGCGCGGTAGTCGCAGAAGGTGGTGAAATCACCACTGCGGATGCCTTCGGTCATGGCCTCCATCATCCATTCGCGGAACGCATCCACCCACGGCTCGACCGGCACGCCATGCTGTGCCGTGCCGGGGCCGCGCATCAGTGCGCGTAGGTTGTGTGTGAAGCTGCCCGAGCCGATGATCAGCACGCCCTCGTCGCGCAGCGGCGCGAGCGTGCGCCCCATCGCCATCTGGCAGGCGGGCGACAGGCCAGGCATGAGCGACACCTGCACCACGGGGATCTTCGCCTCGGGGAACATCAGCATCAGCGGCACCCAGGCGCCATGGTCCAGCGGCTGGCGCGGGTCGAGCACGGTGGAGGCTTGCTCCTCCAATCCGGGGACGACGTTGCCGTCGATCAGCGCGCGGATGCGTTCGGCCAGATCGGGTGCGCCCGGCGGCGCATATTCCAGCGCGTAGAGCTGCGGCGGAAAGCCGCCAAAGTCGTGCCAGGCCTCCTGCTGTGCACGCGCGGTGACGGCCGGGCGGCGCGTCATCCAATGCGGCGAAACGACCACGATGGCGCGTGGGCTGAGCGCGGTCATCTCTTGCCCAAGCGCAGCGAGGGATTGGCCGACAGGGCCCGGATCGGCCGCCAGCATCGGCGACCCATGAGACAGATAGAGCACGGGAAGCATGTCAAATTTCCTGAAGAATGTGGCCACCATTTTGCGCCTCCCCTACGCGGGTAACGTGCATGGATTTGGCGGTGGGGGTCAGGAAAACTGAAGAAGATGTGCGCAAAAAAGCCCGCCGAAGCGGGCAATGGAATCGGAGGACAGGCGCGTCAGCTTGCCGGAGTGGTCTCCGGCGACGGTGCCGCGGCGGCCGATTGCTCGGTCCACCCGCCGCCCAGGGCCTTGTACAGCGTCACCAGATTGTTCAGCCGCGACACGCGCAACGTGATCAGGCTCTGCTGCGCGTTGAACAGCGAGCGCTCGGCGTCGAGCAGCGTCAGTGCGCTGTCCACGCCACGTTGGGCGCGCGCCTCCGACAGGAGGAAGCGTTTGCCTTCGGACTGCACCAATGCCTGCTGTGCAGTCAGTTGCTCGTCGAGCAGGGCGCGCCCTGACAGCGCGTCCGATACCTCTTGGAACGCGGTCTGAATGGCCTTTTCGTACTGCGCCACGGCGATCTTCTTGTTGGCTTCCGACACGCGCAGGTTGGCCAGGTTGGCGCCGCCCGCAAAGATCGGCAGGCTGATCGACGGGCCGAAGCTCCAGGCGCCCTGGCCGCCCTTGAACAGGTCTGAGAACGCAGCGCTGGCGGTGCCGTAGCTGCCGGTGAGCGTGATGCGCGGGAAGAACGCCGCACGCGCCGCGCCGATGTCGGCATTGGCGGCCTTGAGCGTGTGCTCGGCCTGGAGGATGTCGGGGCGACGCTCCAGCAGGTCGCTCGGCAAGCCGGCGGGCAGGTCGGTCAGCAGGCGTTGTGCATCGAGGCCACCGCCGGTGGGCAACTCCGCTGGCAGCGGCTGGCCGATCAACACCACCAACGCATGCTCGGCCTGTGCGGCTTGCAGCTTGGAGGCGGCCAGTGCCGTTTGCGCGGTGTTGCGCGCTTCGGTCAACTTTTCATGGCCAAGACCGGCCTGGTCTTTGAGCTGCAAGTCAAAGCCGCTGGCGTTGCCCAGCTCCATCACCGCCGGCGGGACGAAGGCGTAGGCCAGTGCACCCTTGATGTGCGAGAAAGCGCCCATGGCACGGTTGGCCACCGCCTGGACCTTCTGGTCGGCGCGTTTGCGCTGGCTCCAGTCCTTCATCATCACAAAGGCCACGCCCATGTTGGCGCCGCGCCCGGCAAAGCTGAAGCCTGCTACGGTGAAGACCGAGGCGACGTTCTCCTTCTCGTCGGTCAGCAGGTAGTGCTCGACTTGCTTGAGCACCTCGATGGTCTGTTCTTGCGTGGCGCCGGTCGGCAATTGGATCTGCGCAAACATCACGCCCTGGTCTTCGTCCGGCAGGAAGGCCGAGGGCAGGCGCATGAACAGCACTGCCAGCACGCCCACAATGGCGGCATACACCAGCATCATGCGCACCGGCTTCTTGAGCAGGCGTTGCACACCTGAGGTGTAGCGATGTGTGCCGTTGTCGAGTGTGCGGTTGAACCAGCGGAACAACGCGAATTTCTTCGCTTCGTGGTCTTTGTCGACCGGCTTGAGCAGCGTCGCGCATAGCGCAGGCGTGAGGATCATCGCCACCAGCACCGACAGCACCATGGCCGAGACGATGGTGATCGAGAACTGACGATAGATCGCCCCGGTCGAGCCCGAGAAGAACGCCATCGGAATGAACACGGCCGAGAGCACCAGGGCAATGCCGACCAGCGCGCCCGTGATCTGCCCCATCGATTTGCGCGTGGCTTCCTTGGGCGGCAGGCCCTCTTCGCTCATCACGCGCTCGACGTTTTCGACCACCACGATGGCATCGTCCACCAGCAGGCCGATCGCCAGCACCATGCCAAACATGGTGAGCGTGTTGATGGAGAAGCCCGCCGCCGCCAGCACGCCAAACGTACCCAGCAGCACCACCGGCACGGCAATGGTCGGGATGAGTGTGGCGCGGAAATTCTGCAGGAACAGGTACATCACGCAGAACACCAGCACGATGGCTTCGGCCAGTGTCTTGATCACGTCCTCGATCGACTGCTTGACCACCGGCGTGGTGTCATACGGCGTGACGACTTCCAGGCCCTTCGGGAAGTATTGCGACAGCGTCTTCACCTCGTCGCGCACCACCTGGGCGGTGGCCAGCGCGTTGGCGCCGGTGGCCAACTGGATGCCGATACCGGCCGCCGGTTTGCCGTTGTAGCGCGAGAGGATCGAGTAATCCTGGCCGCCCAGCTCCACGCGGGCCACATCGCCCAGCAGCACTTTCGAGCCATCCGGGTTGACCTTGAGCAGCACGTTGCGGAACTGCTCGGCGGTTTGCAGGCGCGTCTGTGCGGTGATGGTGGCGTTCAACTGCTGGCCGGACACTGCGGGTGCGCCGCCCAACTGGCCAGCCGACACGTCGGCGTTTTGCGCCTGCACGGCGTTGGCCACATCATTGGTGGTGAGCTGATAGCTCGTGAGCTTGTTCGGGTCCAGCCACAGGCGCATGGCATACGGCGCACCGAACACGGTGACGGTACCGACGCCGGGCAGGCGGCTGATCGGATCCTTCATCGTCGAGTTGATGTAGTCGCCCAGTGCGCTCTTGTCCATCGAGCCATCGGTGGAGACCACCCCCAGCACCATCAGGAAGCTCGCGTTGGCCTTGGCCACGCTGATGCCCAACTGCTGCACCACCTGCGGCAGCAGCGGCGTGGCCAGCTGCAGCTTGTTCTGCACCTGCACCTGCGCGATGTTCGGGTCCGCCGCCGATGTAAACGTCAGCGTGATCTGCACGTTGCCGGCGGAGTCCGACGTCGACGCCATGTATTGCAGGTTGTCGATGCCGTTCATCTGCTGCTCGATCACCTGCGTGACGGTGTCCTCCACCGTCTTGGCGCTCGCACCCGGGTAGGTGGCGTTGATCACCACCGACGGCAGCGCGATGGTCGGATACTGCGACACCGGCAGGCTGGTGATGGACAAAGCCCCCGCCAGCATGATGACGATGGCGACCACCCACGCAAAGATCGGGCGGTCAATAAAGAAGCGTGCCATGTTGAATGCCCTCGCTTATTTGGCCGCAACCTGCGCCGCCGGTGCGGAGGCCGCATCCGGGGTTGCTGGTTGCGTGGCGGGAGCATCGGCTGCCACGGTCGTCACATCCGCACCCGGCTTGACCTTTTGCAAGCCGTTCACGATGACCTTGTCGCCGGCGGTCAGGCCGCTTTCGATCACCCATACCGAGCCGACGGCCGTGGTGGTTTTCACGGGGCGTGCTTCCACCTTGTTCTGCGCGTTGACGATCATCACCGTGGCGTTGCCTGCGGCATCGCGCGAGAGCGCGGCCTGCGGCACCGTCAGCGCGTTCTGCTGCGTGGCCTGGTCCAGGCGCGCGCGCACGAACATGCCGGGCAGCAGGTCCTTGTTGGGGTTCGGGAATTCCGCGCGCAGGCTGACCGACCCGGTGGTCTGGTCCACCGTGATGTCGGAGAACTTGAACGTGCCCGGCAGCGGGTACACCGTGCCGTCATCCAGCACCAGGTGCACCTGGGCTGCCTTGCCGTCCACGCCTTGCAACTGGCCGGCCTGCATGGCGCGGCGCAGCGCCAGGATTTGCGTGCTGGCCTGCGTCACATCCACGTAGATCGGGTCGAGCTGCGTGACGGTCGCCATGAGCGTGGCATCGCCCTGCCCGACCAGCGCGCCTTCCGTCACCTGTGCGGCACCGATGCGGCCATCGATGGGCGAGTTGACTTTGGTGTAGCCGAGGTTCAGCTCGGCCGTGCGTACTGCTGCGCGGGCTGAGGCCAAGTCTGCCTCGCTCTGCTTCACGGCGATGACGGCGTTGTCGTAGTCCTGCTTGCTGACCGCGTTGATGGGCACCAGATCGCGATAGCGTGCCTCTTGCAAGGCGGCTTGCGCCAGCGTGGCCTGGGCCTTGGCAGCGGCGGCGCGGGCGCTATCTAGTGTCGCTTGCAGCGGGGCCGGGTCGATCTGAAACAACGATTGGCCAGCCTTGACCTCGCTGCCTTCCACGAACTGCTTCTTGAGCACGATGCCTGCAGCACGTGCGCGCACCTGCGCTACGCGCACGGGGTTCACGCGTCCGGGCAGCTCAACGGCCACCGGCAGGTTTTGCGCGGCGACGGTGACGACGCCCACTTCAACAGGGCCCGCAGCATGTGGCACGGGTTTGTCTTTGCCGCAGGCGGCAAGCACGGTCACCAGCGCGGCAGCAGCCACCAGGCGACGGGAACACAACAGGGAACGGTTACGCATGACGCGTCCTCGGCTAACAAATCGTGGGTTGATGGAGCGCCCCGCCAAGAGTTGGCGGTGGCGTTGGTCAGGCGTGAGGGCGATGAGGGGGCGGCACAGCGTCGGGCGGCATGTGTGCCGGCAGTGCAGCCGTATCACCCGCATGTAGTACCGCGTAAGCCAATGGCCGAGGCAGCTTGCCTGATCAGTCAATCGGCAAATATAAGGATGCCGATGTTGCGGTGCACCCTAACCAAGCAGAACGACATCTTTTCAACATGAATTTAAGAAGTCGCTTGGGAATCGTCTGAAAAACGGCCCCCGGTACGGTGTTACGCGCAACAGCCTGTTGTTGCCAATGGGATTAGAGGCTCAGCAGTTCTTCCGCCACCGTCGGGTGCAGGCCCACCGTGGTGCGCAGATGCTTGAGCCGCACCCCCATGCGCACCGCCACCGCCAGCGCCTGGATGATCTCGGGCGCGGCGTTGTCGACGATGTGGGCGCCAAGCACACGCCCGCTGCGCGCGTTGCACACCAGCTTGATCAGCGATTCCATGCCGGTGCCGGCAAAGCGCTGTTCGAGTGAAACGAAGCGGCGGACCACGACGTCGATGCGGTCGGCGGTGGCGCGTTTGTCGGTGTCTGCACGGTCTGGCCAGCGCGTGCGTGCGTCAGCTTCGGTCAAGCCCACGGTGGCGATGGCCGGGTCGCAGAACACTGCCGTCGGCACCGCATTCATGTCGGGCAGTCGCAGCATCCCCTTCAGGCCCTTGCCGAACAGACGCTCCGCCACGTACTGCCCCTGTGCGGTGGCCACGGGCGTGAGCTGCTGCGCGCTGCTGACATCGCCCACGGCATGCACGCCGCGCGCGCGGGTACGGAAGTGGCGGTCCACGGCGATACCGCCGCGCGCATCGAGCGAGACACCTGCCGCGTCCAGCCCCAGCCCCGCCGTAGTTGGTGCGCGACCGATGGCGGCCAGTACGCGCTGGGC
>RepKanNP_Acetate_BrdU_F21BDRAFT_1000073_pt1 | contig 51457 bp, 40 predicted proteins | sample RepKananBrdUF21B_FD_10624 | JGI IMG/M metagenome (IMG submission 10624)
GGCACGTACTTCCACGACATCGGGTCCTTGTCGATCTTCGATTGGCCGGCGCAGGCGTGGGCGCTGCCCGGGCTGGCGCAATCGTTCTGGCCGGCCTTGGCCACGCCGTAACACTTTTCCTTGCCGGCAGCGTCTGCCGCTTGCACCGGAGTCGACAGAGCGCCCAGTGCGAGCAGGCTACCTAGGGCGGCGGCGATGATGGCTTGTTGTTTCATTTGCGTTCTCCTTGATTGAGCAGGTGTCTTTTGACCAGCAAAGGCGTGATTGCCTCGCTGTACGGTGCGCTGCGGCAATGCGCAAACGCGTTCCGTGCAACTTGGTCGCCGCACTGACAGATTCCTGATACGGAAAACGAAAATTTTTTTTGGAGGGCGAAAAACCGCATTGCCCAAGAAAAAAGGCGACCCGAAATGGGCCGCCTTCAGGCAGAACAGGGTGGACGCCAATAGATTGCGCGCGACGCATTTGCAATGCGCCGCCAGTGGCTACCCCAGATGGGCACCGCATTCTTTAGCTTACGCGGAAATGCTCGATGCTCTGTCCGGCATTCACTGCGCGCTTCAGCCAGTCGGGCATGTCGCCTGCGCCGTCCCAACGCTGACCGTCGGCGCTCATATAGATGGGGCCGGCGGGTGGGGGCGGTAAATCGAAGCAGCCTCGTGCCTGCAGGTCTTCGACCGACAGCGCATAGGTTTGCATTTGTTCCTGGATCCAGGCGATCGCGGCCTCGCGGCCCGGTTGTGGCGGGTGGCCTTCCTTCATCTTGTGCGTATGTTCTGGAGTTCTGCGTCCGTCCGGCGTCAAGAGAGAGAGACGGGCGCAGGGCGCGCCCGGGTGGCCGGCGGAAAACGCACAAGAATAACAGCAGTTGGGCAGCGGATTCGTGTTGTGGGGGCTTAAGCGTATTGCATTATTTGACAGCGGCCGAATCTGCCCCCGGACGCAGCCACCGACGCAACCAGCGACGCAACCACCAATAAGGCGACCAACCCAGGTTCATGCCCGCCGCCGCCAGCAGGATGGCCCCCGCCCCCAGAAACTGCGCCAGCTGCAGCCGATGCCCGAAGGCAAGGATGTCAACGGCAATCGCAACGATCGGGTAGATGAACGACAGCGACCCCGTCAGATGCGTCGGCAACCGCTGAATAGCGCCGTACAGCAGGATGTACATCAGCCCGGTGTGCACCACGCCCACCGTCACCAGCAACACCCACGTATGGGCATCGGCCGGCGGATGTGACAGGTTGGCCAGCGGCGCCAGCATCAGCACGCCCACGCACACCTGGATGAGCGCAATCAGGTGCGGTGGCGTGCCGGCCAGCTTCTTGGTGATGATGGCCGCCACCGCGTAGGCAAACGCCGCACCCAGCGCCAGCGCGATGCCCATCAGGTAGTCCGTGCCGCTAGCCGCCGCCGGCCCTACTTGCACGATCAGCACGACCCCGACAAAGGCGATGGCCAGCCAGGTCAGCTTGGCTGCCGTCAGGCGCTCCGATAGAAACAGGGCACCCAGTCCCACCAGCATGAACGGCTGCGTGTTGTAGACCGCCGTAGCAATCGAGATGGACGCCCGCGGATACGCAGCAAACAGCAGCAGCCAGTTGATGACGATGGCCACCCCGCCCAATGCGGCAATGCCGGCGCGCTTCCAGGTGATGGCGCCGCGCAGCAACCCCAGCCCCGCGCACACCGCCAGCAGCGTGAGTGCACCGAACAGGCAGCGCCAGAACACCACGTCCATCACCGGTTGACCCGAGCGGACCACGAACCAGCCGATCGTCCCGGAAATCGTCATGGCGGTGGTCATCTCGACCGTGCCGCGTGTCTTGTCGTTCATGCCTGCCACCCCGTGCATTGGATGTGAGAAGGATCGCACGCGCATTGCCAGACTTCCATTGCTTTTCTGAGGCAAACTGATGGTTCTTGTTAATGAAATAAGGCCAAAAACGCCAATGGCCGTTGGGAGGTGCAATGAGCACGATTGATGCGCTGGATCAGCGGATTCTGGATGTCCTGCTGACCGATTCCCGTAGCTCGCTCAAGCAACTGGCCGAGCAGGTGGGGCTGTCGTCCCCCAGTGTGTCGGAGCGTCTGCGCCGGTTGGAAGAGCGCGGCGTGATCCGCCATTACACGGTCGACATCGACCCCAAGGCGCTGGGCTACACGCTGCAGGCCATCGTGCGCGTGCGGCCCATGCCGGGCAAGCTGCATATCGTGCAGAAGCTGATCGAAGAAATTCCGGAGATTGGCGAATGCGACAAGGTCACGGGCGAGGATTGCTTCATCGCCCGGCTGTATGTGCGCTCGATCGACCAGCTCGACCACATCCTCGATCGTGTGGCCGATCACGCCGAGACCAACACCGCCATCGTCAAGGCCCAGCCGGTGCGGCGGCGTGCGCCGCCGTTTGTGTCGGCTGATTGATGTATTGGGCGCTATGCAGTGACAGCCTGCTGGGTGGTGAACGCGTGCGCCATGGCTTGCCGCAGATCGGCAATCAGGTCTTCCGGCGCCTCCAGTCCGACATTGAGCCGCACCAGGCGGCCGCGATAGTGGCGGTTCGGACGCGCCAGATCGGGATACGGCATCACCAGGCTGCTTGTGCCGCCCCAGCTCATGCCAATCCGGAACACACGTAGCGCATCGATAAATGCATTGACCTGTGCGGCGGACACGCTCTCCTGAAACACCACCGAGAACACGCTGGTCGCGCCGGTAAAGTCGCGCCTCCAGAATTCGTGCCCCGGGCATGACGGCAACGCCGGATGCAGCACGGTCGCAATGCAGTCCTGCAGATGCAGCCAGCGCGCCACCGCAAGCGTGGAGGCCTGCAGGCGCTCCAGCCGCAGCCCCAAGGTTTGCAGGCCGCGCAGTGCCAGGCTGCAGTCATCGGGCGATGCGCCCATGCCCAGGTCGGCAAACGCACTCCCCACGCGCTCGAACATGGCGTCCGAGTTGACCGAGACCGAGCCGAGCAACAGGTCGCTGTGGCCGCCCACGTACTTGGTCAGCGCCTGCATGCTGATGTCGACCCCGTGGGCGAAGGCGTCGAAATACACGCCAGTTGTATACGTGTTGTCGAGCGCAACCGGCACGCCGCGCGCGTGCGCTGCCGCCACGATGGCCGGCACGTCCTGCACTTCCATCGTGACCGAGCCAGGGCTTTCGGTCCAGACGAGCGTTGTGTTCGGGCGGATGAGTGCTGCAATGCCGGCGCCGATGAGCGGGTCGTACGTTTGCACCTCGATGCCCATGCGTTTGAGCAGGCCGTCGGCCATGGCGCGGTTGGGCCCATAGGCGTTGAACGGCACCAGCGCGTGGCTGCCCGCGCCGCAGCAGGCCAGATAGACGAGCGCGATGGCCGCCTGCCCACCCGGCACGATAAAGCTATGGCGGGCACGTTCCAGTTGCGCAATTCGCGCACCCAGTTCGATGGCGGTGGGCGTGCCGTAAAGACCGTAGGTGTAGCCGTGCTGGGCGTGGCGCCAGTCGTCCACCACCTGTGCCGCGTTGTCGAACAACACGGTTGAGCCGCGGTAGACCGGGGTCGCCAGCGACCGAAAGCCGCCGGGGGCAAGCGGTTCCGGGTTGACGAGCTGTGAATGCCAATGCATGGGAGGAGCCTCTGCAGACGCGTGACCACGAAATCCTATGTCACGTCCGTAGAGCAATTTCCGCTATTCTGCGCAGTTAGACGCAAAAATTTCTCACCTTGAGCCTGTCATGGCCGCGCAGAAACCGCTCGAACTCGACACCTTCGACATCGCCATCCTCAACGCCGTGCAGCGGTGCTACACCATGCCGTTGCGTGTGATCGGGGAGCAGGTGAATCTGTCGACCGCCGCCGTGCAGCGGCGCATCAAGCGGATGGAAGAGGCGGGCGTCATCGTCGGCAACGTGGCGGTGGTGGACCCGGAGCGGGTGGCCAAGCCCATTACCGTGATTGTCGAGGTGCATGCGGAGCGCACCAATACCGCAGCCATGGTTGCACTCAAGAAAGCGCTGTCCGGCCCCGAGGTGCAGCAGTGCTATTACGTGACCGGCGAGGCTGACTTCGTACTCATCCTCAACGTGGCCACGATGACGGAATACGAAGCCCTGGCGCGCCGCATGTTCGACGACAACGACAACATCAAGTGGTACCGCACGGCGGTGGTGCTCAATCGCGTGAAGGTCGGGCTCGAGGTGCCGCTGGGCTAACGCTGTACGGCCCACCGCCTGCGCAAGGCGTCAATACGGGGATGAGGCTATAGTGCCCGAGCACGCCGCCTGATAAGGTTCGCGCGCCGATAACACGTACGCCGGCACAACCGGCGTCCAGAAGGTACCAAAGGAGCTCCTATGCAGAATCCAAGAACAGGCATGCGGTGGATCGCCGCCGCAATCGCATCGGTCAGCATCGCTGCCGTTGCCCCCTCATACGCCGCCTCCGTGGCGCCGGTTGCCGCAGAAAACGGAATGGTCGTCTCCGCGCAGCACCTCGCCACCATGGTGGGCGTGGACGTGCTCAAGCGCGGCGGTAACGCAGTCGACGCGGCCGTGGCAGTCGGCTATGCGCTGGCCGTGGTTTATCCCGCAGCCGGTAACCTGGGCGGCGGTGGTTTCATGACCATCCAGCTGGCCGATGGCCGCAAGACCTTCCTCGACTTCCGTGAAGTCGCGCCGAAGGCCGCCACCGCCAACATGTACCTGGACAAGGACGGCAACGTCATCAAGGGCGCCTCTACCAAGGGCCATCTGGCTGTGGGCGTGCCGGGCACGGTGTCGGGCATGGAATACGCCCGCCAGAAGTACGGCACCATGCAACGCGCTGCATTGATCGCACCGTCCATCGCACTGGCTGAAAAGGGGTTCACCCTCGATCAGGGCGACGTCGACATGCTGCACACCTCCACCAAGGACTTCCAAGAGGATGCTGCTTCGGGCGCGATCTTCCTGAACAAAGGCCAGCCCTTCCAGGTGGGTGAGAAGCTGGTGCAGCATGACCTGGCCAAGACGCTGCGCGAGATCAGCAACAAGGGCACCGACGGCTTCTACAAGGGCTGGGTCGGGGAGGCCATTGCTGCATCGAGCAAGGCCGGTGGCGGTCTGATTACGACGGCAGACCTGACGAGCTACAAGACGCGTGAACTGGCGCCGGTCGAGTGCGATTACCGCGGCTACCACGTGGTCTCCGCACCGCCCCCGAGCTCGGGCGGCGTGATCATCTGCGAGATGCTGAACATTCTGGAAGGCTATCCGCTCAAGGAGCTGGGCTGGCACTCCGCGCAGGCGACGCACTACCAGATCGAAGCCATGCGCCACGCCTATGTGGACCGCAACAGCTATCTGGGCGACCCGGACTTCGTGAAGAACCCGCTGGACCGTCTGCTGAGCAAGGACTACGCGGCCAAGATCCGTGCCGTGATCGACCCGAAGAAGGCGGGCGTGTCGAAGGACATCAAGCCGGGCGTGGAGCCGCATGAGGGCAGCAACACGACGCACTACTCGATTGCGGACAAGTACGGCAACGCCGTGTCGGTCACGTACACGCTCAACGACTGGTTTGGCGCCAAGGTCACGGCCGCCAAGACGGGCGTGATCCTGAACGACGAGATGGATGACTTCACCGCCAAGGTTGGTGTGCCGAACCTGTACGGTCTGGTGCAGGGTCAAGCCAACTCGATCGCCCCGGGCAAGCGTCCGCTGTCTTCCATGAGCCCGACCATCGTCACCAAGGACGGCAAGCCTGTCATGGTGGTGGGCACGCCGGGTGGCAGCCGCATCATCACGGCCGTCATGCTGACCATGATCAACGCCATCGACTACGACATGAACGTGCAGGAAGCCGTGGATATGCCCCGCTTCCACCAGCAATGGCTGCCGGACGTGACCAACGTCGAGCCGTACGCGCTGTCGCCGGATACGCGCAAGGTGCTGACCGACATGGGCCACAACCTTGGCGCGCCGCAGCCGGCCAATCACCTGGCGGCCATCATCGTTGGTGCGCCGTCGCTGGGCGGCAAGCCGGTGGGCAACAACAAGTTCTATGGCGCTAATGATCCGCGTCGCAATACGGGTCTGGCTGCCGGTTACTGATCGGCACCGCACCACAAAAAAGCCCGCCAGAGTTTCGGCGGGCTTTTTTCATGGTTGGGTGGAAGCGGGTCAGGCCGCCGCGGTCAACACGGGTAGATTGCCCTCGCCGAAGCCATGGTGCCCGCGCCGCTGCACGATCTCGAAGAAGATTTCGCCCGGGTGGCGTTTGACAAAGGTCTGCAGGAACAGCTTGGGCACACCGTCGACGATCTCGCCATCGATCAGGATGCCGTACTGGCGCAGGGCACCGAGATCCAGACCATGCCCGGGCAGGCGTGCATCGACGGTGTCGTAATAGTGCGGCGGCGGCTCGACAAAGGTGAGGCCGTTGGCCGCCAGCGCGGCTGCCGTGTGCAGGATGTCGTCGGTGGCCAGTGCAATGTGTTGCACGCCTTCGCCGGGGTGGTCGGGCAGGTAGGCGTGCATCAGGTGGGCGCGGTGTGTGCCTTCTTCGTAGAGCGGAATCCGGATCGTGCCGCACGACGACACCATCACGCGGGAATCCGGCGCGACATGCCAATTGGTGTGCAGTTCGTGGATTTCGCTAAAGCCCAGTTGGTTGCGATAGAAATCGATCCAATCCTGCAGCCGGCCGGCGCCGACGGTTTGCGTCAGGTGGTCGACCCGCGCCAGCCCAACACCGGCGTGGTGCCAGTCTTCATGCGCGGTGGCAGGGTCCAGCGGCCGGAAGTCGATGTCGTAGATGGAGATGTCGCCCAGACCGCCCTTGGCGCCGTGCTTGCCGCGCCAGCGATCGACAAAATACAGGTGCGTATCGCCCACGCCCTGGATGGCAGGGATGACCAATTCACTCGGGCCGATCGGCTCGGCCTCGGCCGGCCATGCGCCCAGTTCGACAGCACGGTCATAGGCGCGCTGCGCATCATCGACGCGGATGCCGATCGCGCAGATGCCCACGCCGTATTCCTCGGCCCAACGGTAGGCGAAGGAGTCGGCCTCCGCGTTGACGAGGAAGTTCATGTCGCCCTGCCGGTACAGCGTCACGTCTTTGCTCACGTGGCGCGCGATGGCCTTGAAGCCAAACGATTGGAACATCTGCCCCAGTGCGGTCGGCTCCTGGGTGGCGAACTCGACAAACTCCAGGCCGGCGGTCTTGAACGGCAAGTCGGCATTGCGGCCCATGTGTGAACTCCTGTAGCTGAGCAAAGAGTGAGAACTCCGCATTGTGTACCACGCCTGTGGCAATGCGCACGCACCTGCGGCTATGCGGCAACCCTTTGCAGATTCGATGGACGCGGCAGCCTTGGCAGCCACACGAAGGCGATCGACGCCAGCACCGTGCCGGCAAGCATCATCGGCACGACCATGGGCCACGCGCCCAGGCTGTGCGATGGGTTGTCAAAGGCGGCAGCCGTTTGCCCCAGGCAGAAGGCGGCCAGCATCATGATGAAGCCCGACCATGACACCGCGCGCCCCGCAAGATGCGGAAGTTCGCCCACCGCGCCTGCCTGGCCGCAAGGCTGATGGATGCCGTGCCCCATGCAATAGACGCCGTGCCCAAGCAGCAGCGGCCATGCCTCCCCAGGGAGTAGCCAGCAGCCCAGCGCCTGGATGCCCGCGCCGCATAGGCTGAGCGTTGCGCCTTGCTGCACCGTCCGCACGAGGCTTTGGTGACGCAGCAGGCGCCGGCAAACGGTGGTGCTCACGATATAGACGAGCGAGCCGCCGGCCGGTATCCAGCCATACAGCGCGGGCGACAGGCCGAGGTAAGCGATGTAGACCATCGGCGAGAGCAGCAGGAAGCAGAACATGCCGGCGTAGGTCGTGGCGGCCAGCAGCCCCCAGACGCGAAAGTCCGCGCTGGCAAAGATCTCGCGCACGCCGCCGGCCTGGGTGTGTGTGTCTTGCCGGGTCTCGGCAAAGCCGTACCAGCACATCGCCCACAGCACGAGCGCATAGCCGCTCATGCCCGCGAGCACCCAGCGCCAACCGGCATGCTGCGCGACAAAGGCGCCCAGAATCGGCGCCACCAATGCCACGAAACCCAGCCCGGTGAGACCACGCGCCATCACATGAGGGCCGTCGCGCGCCGGATGCAGATCGCGTACGGCCGCACGTGCGCACACCAGGATGGCCGCCATGGCGAAACCCTGCATGGCACGCGCTGCCGTCAGCATTGGCGCGGTCATCGACAGGGCGCCGGCCAGCGCCGCAAGGGCGTAGCACGCCAGCCCGATCAGCAGCACCTGCCGACGGCCAAACCGATCGGCAAGGCTGCCCATCGGCAGTTGCCCAATGCCAAAGGCCAGCGCGAAAACCGTGAGGCTCGTGCTGACCGAGCCCAGCGCCTGGGCAATCGCGGGCAGGGCGGGGAGGTAGCTGTCGGTCGCCACTGGCTGCGCAGACAGCAACAGCGGCAGCAGCAGGGCAAAGCTCAGCGGGCGACGCGTCATCGAACTCAGTAGGCAATGGCTGCCGTACGCCGCAGTTCTTCTGCAGTTGCGGTGCCAAAGCCGAAGAATTCCAGGTAGGCGGGAATCATCTCGAACAGCATGTCGGTGCCCACCTGGACTTCGCAGCCCTTGTCGAGCGCCGCGCGCAGCAACGGAGTGAATTCCGACTTCATGACCACCTCGCCGACAAAGCAGCTGGGCGCGATGCGTGATACGTCGAAGGGCAGCGGGTCGTCGTCCTTCATGCCCACCGGGGTGGCGTTGACGACGACGTCGAAGCCGTCCGGGTCATTCGAGCCGGTGCGCACCACCAACGCCGGGTAGTGCTCGCGCAGACGCCGGCCCAGCGATTCAGCCGAGGCTGCGCGCGTGTCGTACAGGGCCAGCTCGCCAACACCGGCGGCGGCCAGGGACGCGGCAATCGCCGAGCCCACACCCCCCGCACCGGAGAGCAGCACGCGCGCGCCTTCCAATGTGTGCCCCTTTCGCAGCACGCCGCGCACAAAGCCTGCGCCATCAAACTGGTCGCCCAGCAGCGTGCCGTCTTCGCGCTTGAGCACCGCGTTGCACGCGCCGGCAATGCGCACAGCGGGCGTCACCTCATCGACCAGATCGACCGTGGTCACCTTGTGCGGCATGGTGATCAGTGCGCCGCGCAGATTGGTGAAGCGGAAGATCGACTGGAGGCTCTGCGTGTAGTCCTCCGCCTTGACCCCCATGGGCACCACAACGGCGTCGATGCCCTTCTGTTCGAACCAGGGGTTGTAGATCATCGGCGACTTGAAGGTCTCGGTCGGGTCGCCGATGTGGGCGATGAGGGTGGTTTTTCCAGAAATCATGGTTCAGGAGGTGCGTGTTTCAGGCGGCCAGAGCGCCGGCCCGCTGGCGGGCGTATTCAGCTTTGTCGACGGGTTGCGCGGCTGGCTGGCCCAGGTCTTCCATGTGGATGCGGTAGGTTTCGCGCGCGCTCATGGCGGCCACGGCGGCAATGATGGTCACGCCGAAGGCGATTGCACCCACGGTCAGCCAGATGTTGTCCGATCCCGGGGGCGCCACGGCCGTGAAGAGCGCCGGCAGCATGGCGGTGATGGCGGTGCCGATGTTTTGCGAAATCGCCATCGCAGACACACGGGTGCGCGTCGGGAACAGCTCGGGATAGAAACTCGGGAACACCGCGTTGTAGCCCTGGTAGACCACGCCCCACATCAGAATCGACATGCCAAACGCCAGCGGCACATTCTTGATGCTGATGGCATACAGATAGCCAAACGCGAGCAGGCCGGCAAGCAGCGAGCCGATCACGATGGGCGGCTTGCGGCCGACGCGGTCGGACAGGTCGCCCACATACGGAATGACCAGCACGGCGACGATGTTGCCCACCACCGGAATCCACAGGTAGATGTCCTTGGCAAAGCCGATGCCGTAGGCCGGCTGTACCGCATAGGCCGCGCCGAAGATGGTTGCCACCACCGGAATCACGTTCATCAGCGCCATGCAGACCACACGCAGCATGTCGGGCGTGCTGTATTTGAACGCCTCGAGGATGGGCGAACGGGGGCGGCCCTGTTGCTGTTGCTCAGCGGTAAAGGCCGGCGTTTCGTGCACTTCGCGGCGGATGACGTAGCCCGCGACGATGACGATGAAACTCAGCAGGAACGGAATGCGCCAGCCCCAGGTGTTGAACTGTTCGGCAGGCATGTAGTGCGCCAGCGGCAAGAAGACGGCAGCTGCCAGGATCTGCCCGGCCTGCACCCCCTGCAGCGTAAAGCTCGCAAAGAACCCGCGCCGGCCAAACGGTGCATGCTCCAGGATCATCGAACTGGCGCCCGAAATTTCACCGGCCACGGCAAAACCCTGGATCAGTCGCATGATGACCAGCAATGTGGGGGCCAACAGCCCAACTTGGTCATACGTTGGCAGCAGACCCACGGCGATGGTCGAAAAACCCATCAGGAACATGCACACCAGCAGGACGTTCTTGCGCCCGTGCGTGTCGCCAAGATGGCCCAGCACAAACGCGCCGATCGGCCGTGCGATATACCCCACGCCGTACGTAGCCAGTGAGGCGACGATGGCGGTCTTCGGATCCCCCTTGGGGAAAAAGATCTGCGGGAAAATCAGCGCCGCCGCGGTGGCGTAGATGAAGAAGTCGTAGTACTCGAGCGCCGAGCCGATCCAGCCGCTGGCGGCGGCTTTCTTCGACTGGTGCTTGCCCAGAGGCTCGTGGGCAGGGGCTGCGGTCATGGTGGTCTCCGGTTTTAGTCTGTGCGGCCTATCGTGAAGGTGGTGCAATGAAGGGCCGTCTGTACACGCACCGCAGCGTAGTCCGCCGCCATGGCGGGGCACAAGCCGCTGCCGGCTGAAAACGTTCGATAATCGCACAACATGGTGCGAATAGCGTACGACTCAAGGGTTTCTCCGAGTCCGTACGCGTGATAAAGGGTTGAGGTGTTGCGCCGGGAAAGTGCGCGATGGGCTGTCGGCCTACAACACCCGCATGATCGACAGCGCGGTGTCCTGCAGCACCTGCAGCACGCGCTGCAAGGCCTGCTCCGTGGTCTCTTCGCCGACTTGCATGTTCACGCTCAACGCGGCAATCACGTTGCCTTGGCGATCGCGCAGCGGCACCGCCACGCCGCGCACGCCGATCTGCAATTGCTGCTCGACCACGGCGTAATCCTGTCGACTGGCCTTGCGAATTTCATCGAGCAGCCGTTCGCGCTGCAGGATCGTGTACGGCGTATAGGGTGTCAGCACGCAGGTCTCCAGCCATGCCTTGACGGCCTGCTCGGGCTGCGCGGCCAGCATCATCACCCCGGCGGATGCAAGCGGCGCTGGCACACGTGCCCCTAGCACGAAGCCCGTGCTCATCACGCGGCTCGTGCTGGTGCGCGAGATGAACACCAGCTCCCAGTCGTCGAGCACGCTCAGGTACGCCACCTCACCAACGGCTGCCGTCACCTGCTGCAGGAAGGGCTGCACCGTGCGGGGCAAGCGGGCCGAGTCAAAGTAAGACCACCCCACCTTCAGCACGCGCGGCGTCAGGCTGAAGAGCGTGCCTTCGCTGGTGAGGTAACCGAGGTGCTCCAGGGTCAGCAGGTAGCGGCGCGCGGCCGTGCGCGTCAGCCCGGTCAGCTCGGCCGCCTGCGTGGGGGTCAGGCGTGGATGCTCGTGGTCGAACGCCTCAAGGATGGCAAGCCCTTTCTCCAGCCCGGCGATCCAGTCGCGCCGATCGAGCGGTTCTTTCTTCATGGCGATAACCCTAGGAACGTGCGATATGTGCGCATGATTGTACGATTATCGAACGCTGTTGCGCGAATGCCGCTTGTGAGCGTACGGGGTGCCCACCTACGCTGCGGGCATCGTCTGACCACCGCATCGCCATGAATCCGCTTCGCCCGGGCCCCCGCCCCAAATGCATCGCCACCGTGTGCCTGTCTGGCACGTTGCCCGAGAAACTGGAAGCGGCTGCTGCTGCCGGGTTTGACGGCATCGAGATCTTTGAGAGCGACCTGCTGAATTTCGACGGCTCGCCGGCGCGCGTACGGCAGATGGCGGCAGACCTGGGGCTGGCGATCATGCTGTACCAGCCGTTTCGCGATTTCGAGGCGATGCCGCGCGATCTGCTCGCCCGCAATCTGGCGCGTGCCCAGCGCAAGTTCGACGTGATGGCCGAACTGGGTGTCGAGACGGTGCTGGTGTGCAGCAACGTGCAGGACATCGCGATCGATGACCCCGCGCGTGCGGCGGACGATCTGCGCCAGATGGCCGAAGCTGCTGCGCAACGCGGGCTGCGCGTGGGTTACGAGGCGCTCGCCTGGGGCCGGCACACCCGGCGTTGGCGTCAGGCATGGCAGATCGTGCAGCAGGCCGACCACTCCGCGCTCGGGCTGATCCTGGACAGCTTCCATACGCTGTCGCTGGGTGACACGTTGGATGGCATCCAAGACGTGCCTGCGGACAAGCTCTTCTTCGTGCAGTTTGCGGATGCGCCCAAGCTGTCGATGGACGTGCTGTCCTGGAGCCGGCATCACCGCAATTTCCCTGGGCAGGGCGATCTGCCTGTCGCGGCGTTTGCGTGCGATCTGCTTGCCGCCGGTTATGCGGGGCCACTGTCGCTGGAGGTCTTCAATGACGAGTTTCGCTCCGCCCCTGCGCGCTTGACGGCCCTGGACGGGATGCGTTCCCTGATCTGGCTGGAGTCGGAAGCCGGTGGCGTTGCGCTGCCTGAGCCCGCCCGTTTTGTCGGCGTGGATTTCCTGGAGTTTGCCGTGGATGCCACTGCCGGGCGGGAGCTGGAGGCGCGCCTGCGTGCGTTGGGATTTGGTCTTGCGGGCCACCATCGCTCCAAGGCGGTGGATCTGTACCGGCAGGGCGGCGTGAATGTGATCCTGAACATGGAGCAGGACAGTGCAGCGTCGGAACACTTCCAACTGCATGGGCCATCCGTCTGCGCGATCGGCCTGAAGGTGGACGATGCCGAGCGCGCAATGACACGCGCCCGCGCGTTGTGTTGCCAGGAGTGGCGTGGGCCGGTGGGGCCGAGCGAGCGCAGCATTCCTGCGTTGCGCGCACCGGATGGCACGTTGCTCTATCTGATCGATGACCGCCACGCCGAGCGCAGTATCTACGAGAGCGATTTCATTCTGCAGCCCGAAGCGCAGTCCGATGCAACCGGATTGGCCTCGATCGACCACGTTGCGCAGGCGCTGCCCGCGCATCGGCTCGACAGCTTTGTGTTGTTCTATCGCGCCGTTTTCGGCATGCAGGCCGAAGCGGTGCAGGAAATTGCCGACCCCTACGGCTTGGTGAAAAGCCGGGCGATGGTGAGCCCGGACCGCAACCTGCGGATTCCGCTCAACGTGTCGGAAAGCGGGCACACGGCAACCGGCCGCTTCATTGCCGCGTATGCGGGCTCGGGCGTGCATCACATTGCCTTCCGTACGGACCGGCTGTTCGACACCGTTGAGGCTATCGACCGCAGCGTGGCCCGCATGCTGCACGTGCCCGAGAACTACTACGACGACGTGGCCGCCAGGCTCGGCCTGGACGACACGCTGCTCACGCGCCTGCATGACGACGGGTTGCTCTACGACCGCGATCCCCACGGCGATTTCCTGCACGTCTACACCGAGCCCTTCCGCGAGCGCTTCTTCTTCGAGCTCGTCCAGCGCGACGGCTACCTGGGCTATGGCGCCGCAAACGCGGCTGTGCGCATGGCCGTGCAAGCGCAGATGAGCCGCACCGGCGCGACAGCGGCTGACCGCTAAACCACGACACCTTTGACTTGACGTCCACGGCGTGTGCGGCTGTGGGCGGGTTCCACGCAACGCCACGGCTGCGCGGGCAGCCATCGCACATCCAACCCCATCACATCAAAGAGGAGACAGGGGAGCCATGAACAAGACAATGATCGCCGCACTGGTACTCGGAGCCACGAGCCTGCCGGCAGCGGCGCAATCCACCGGAGGTGTCACGCTCTATGGGCTGATCGACACCACCATCCGCTACAGCACGCATGAGAATGCGGCGGGCAACAGCAATCTGCAGATGATGGACGGCGTGCTGACCGGCAGCCGCTGGGGTTTGCGCGGCACGGAGGATCTGGGTGGCGGCACCAAGGCCATATTCATCCTCGAATCGGGGTTCTTTCCCGATACCGGTGGTAGTCAGCAGGGCGGCCGGCTGTTTGGGCGCACCGCGGTCGTCGGCCTGGAGGGCGACTACGGCAAGCTTTACCTCGGCCGACAGTACACGCTGGCGCATGAGGTGCTGTCTTCGTATGAAGCGATGGCGTTTGCCAACAACTCCATCGTCGGCTATCAGGGCGGCAACTACACCGGCTTGCGTTACGACAACACGGTCAAGTACATCAAGTCATTCGGTGGCTTGCAGCTGGCCGGCGCGTGGACCTTTGGCGAGGCCGCCGGCAGCTTCAGCAAGAGTTCGGCCGGTGCAGGCTCGATCGTCTACAGCATGGGGTCGGCGGAAGTAGGCGCGGTGTACCAGGTCACGCGCGATGTGTCTTCGGCGTTCTTCGGCGCGGTGCCGGCGGCGCTGGCCAGCAAGCAGACGGTCTGGGGTTTTGGCGGCAAGCTCGATACCTCGATCGCCACGTGGTACCTGGGCTACACAAACAGCCGCCTCGACGTGGCTGATTACAAGAACCAGGCCGCCTATGTTGGCGCGAAGGTGCCAATCTCCGGCGCGTTGAGCTTCATCGGCACCATGCAGTACGACTGGATGAAGCATCTTGATGCCAGCGGCAAGCGCCTGACCTCCGCCGGCATGCTCGATTACGCCTTTAGCAAGCGCACCGACGTGTATGCGGAAGTGGACTACACGCGTCTGCAAGGTGCCTGGATTGCGCTGAATAGCGCTGCCGCGTTCAACAACTCGGGCAATACCTACGGCAACAACTCGCGGCTGGGTGTGATGCTGGGGGTGCGTCACAAGTTCTGAATGCTTGGATATTCGTTGTTGTGACTTCGGCCCGCCGCGATCTGTGGCGGGCGCATGCCCTCCTGGGTATCGACATCGCTGCGCCTGCATGTGCTCGGTACATCCTGTCCCAAAATGTGACGCAATCGCCGCCACGATCGGGCGAAATACAGTTCGCGAGAAATTAAGAAATCGCGTAAAACTGTACTCTTCAGCACCGTACTGATGTGTGCTCATGCACAGCCGCACTGTGCCTTTACGCTTCCCCTATCGAATACACATGCGGCCGGCCGGACACGGGCAAGCCGCCAAGGGAGCACAGTCGTGGAACGGACAAAGCGGAGCACAAGTGCTGGCGGAAAGCCGCAGGCAGGGAGCCTCTGATGAAGCTCTACGAGAAGTTTGCGGACGACCTCGAGCGCCTCATCCGGCAGGGCGTCTACCACCACGGAGACCGCATCCCATCGGTGCGCCAGGCCAGCCAGCAGCACCGCATCAGCATCACCACTGTGCTGCACGCGTATCTGCTGCTGGAGAGCCGTGGGCTGCTGGAGAGCCGCCCGCAGTCGGGCTACTTCGTCAACCTGCAGCGCGGCAATGGCGAGCTGCATATGCGCGAACTGCAGCCGTCCAAGCCGATGGCGATCTCATCGTCGGTGGACGTGAGCCGGCTGGTGCTTTCGACCCTGCGCTCGATTGGTACCAACGATGCGATACCGCTTGGCTCACCGTATCCGGACCCTGCGCTGTTCCCGTTTGAGAAGCTCAACCGCTACGCTTACACCGCAGGCCGCGAGAAGGGGCTGTGGGGCGTGACGGGCGCACTGCCGCCCGGTCATCCCCGGCTGGTGCGCCAGATTGCGCGCCGCTACCTGGAGAACGGCCTGTCGGTCGACCCCAACGAGATCATCGTCACCGTGGGCGCAACGGAGGCCATCAACCTCTGCCTGCAGGCCGTCGCCAAGCCCGGCGATGTGATTGCGGTGGAGTCGCCCACGTTCTACGCCATGCTCCACGCGATCGAGCGGATGGGCATGAAAGCCATCGAGGTGGCGACGCACCCCGAATACGGCATCGACATTGCCGCGCTGGCCGCGATTGTGAAGTCGCAGCCGATTGCGGCGTGCATGGTGATGCCCAATTTTCAGAACCCGCTGGGTTTCCAGATGCCAGACGAGCGCAAGCGCGAGCTGGTTGAGTTCCTCACGCGGGCGGATATTCCCGTGATCGAGAACGGCGTCTACAACGAGCTGTACTACGGCAACGCGCACCCGAGCAGCCTGAAGTCGTACGACAAAAAGGGGCTGGTGCTGCATTGCTCGTCGTTCTCGAAGAGCCTGACGGCCGCGTACCGGATCGGCTGGGCGCTGCCGGGCCGGTATCGCGATCAGGTGGAGAAGCTCAAGTTTCTGAACACGCTGACCACGCCGTCGATCCCGCAATTGGCCATCGCGGAGTTCCTGGAGCACGACGGCTACGAGCACCACCTGCGACGGGTCCGCAAGGCCTACGCGCAACAGGCCAACCTGATGCGGGCGATGGTCTCGCGGTTCTTTCCGGCGGGCACGCGCATGTCAAGCCCGGCAGGAGGCTACGTGCTGTGGGTAGAGCTGCCGCCCAAGGTGGATGCGATGCGCTTGTATCAACTCGCGCTCGAACGTGGCATCACGATTGGGCCGGGTTACATGTTCTCGATTTCGGACACCTACCGGAATTACATCCGGCTCAACTACAGCAGTACGTGGTCGAGCGAGATCGAGCAGGCCGTCATTACCGTCGGCAAGCTGGTCGCGATGTGCGACCGCTGAGCGGGGGCGAATTGGTGGCCGCAGGTCAGCCACCGGTAACGGGCGGGAAGAACGCAACTTCGCAGTCCTCGCGCACGATGAACGCGCCGTCGACGGTCTCCTGATTGACGGCAGCCCGCACCGCCCGACCGGTGCGCAACGCTTCGGCGGTTTGCGCATGCCTCGCGGCCAGGGTGGAGCGCAGTGCGTCGATGCTCAGTTCGGGCACGTCGATGTCGATGGTTTCCTGCGTGATGCCCAACTGCTCGCGAATGCTGGCGAAATATCGGATGTTGAGTTTCATGGATGTGCTTATCCCCAGCGCTTCATGGCTTGCTCGTCGCTGATTTTGGTTTCGACCCATTCGGATGCGCCGCTGCGCTGGATCTCCTTCTTCCAGAACGGTGCGTGAGTCTTGAGAAAGTCCATCAGAAACTCGCAGGCGTCGAACGCCGATGCGCGATGCGGCGCAGCCACCGCAACCAGCACCACCGGATTGCCCAGCGCAATGCGGCCCACGCGATGGACGATCTTCACGGCTTCGACCTGCCAACGCGCCGCCGCTTCTTCAATGAGGGTCCAGAGCGTCTGCTCGGTCATGCCGGGATAGTGCTCCAGCTCCAGCGCGATCACATCGTCGAGGTCGCCGCTTTGTCTTACGACGCCTACGAAGTTCACGACCGCGCCGACCTTCGGGTTGCGCATGATCGGCTCAAGCTCGGCTTGAATGTCAATCGGGACGCGCTGCAGGCGCACCTCGAAGCCTGCGGCAATGTTCAGTTGCCGGCCTTCAGGCTGAAACGCTGTGTTCTCGATGTCTGGGGTGTCGGTGCTGGCCTGCACATCGGACTGTGCGGGTGGGTGATCGGAGGCGGGTGTCATCGCTATGCTCCATGAGGCATCGCCGCGCTAGCGGGAAGGACCGCAGGCCATTGCGGGCGCTAAGGTGGAAGCGGATTCGGTGATGGGCGCCGTGTATTCGACGAAGCCGTTCTCACGGCAGAAGCCAAGTAGCCGGATGCCCGCTTGCTGTGCAATGTTGATGGCGAGCGAAGTGGGGGCAGAGATTGTCGCGACCATCGGAATGCCCACACGGGCGGCCTTGCGCACCAGTTCATAGCTGGCACGGCTCGACAGGAACACGAAGCCGGCACGCGTATCGATCTTCAGGCGGGCGAGCTGGCCGATCAGCTTGTCGAGTGCGTTGTGGCGGCCTACGTCTTCAAAGACGCTGAGCACTTCACCGTTACGGGAGCACCATGCCGCGGCATGGATACCGCCGGTCTCATGCATCAGCACCTGGTGCGCGGGCAGTTCGCGCGCGGCACGCTCGATGGCTGCCGCGCCGATATCGTTTGCGGTACCCGCGTGGTCGAGGCACGCAGGGTGCAGATCGAGCAGTGCGATGCTTTCGATACCGCAAACGCCGCATCCGGAGCGGCCGGTCAGCGTGCGGCGCTTGTCTTTGAGCGCCATGAACGCCTGCTGCGCGATTGTCAGCTGTACCTCGGCACTGTCTGGCCGGAGTTCGGCTTCGATGTCGAAGACGTCAGTCGCGCGTTCGACAATGCCTTCGCTGAGCGCAAAGCCCAGCGCAAACGCTTCCAGGTCGATGGGCGTGGCCATCATCACCGCATGCGAGATCCCGTTGAAGACCAGCGCGACCGGCAACTCCTCGACCACCTGATCGGCGGTTGATGTTGGGGCGCCGTTCCGGTAGCGCGTGACCGTGCAGGACACGCTGCCGGCGTGGTCGGTGGGCGTGAAGCATGGCTGCATGGTGGTCCTCGTGGCGGCGCATGGGTCTCCAAGGTTAGGCGCGTGATTGCGGGCCGGACAGGCACACATTGCCCGATTTGGGCAGAGCACAGTTTGAGCGTGGCGGCATGTGCAAGCCTGCACAGACAACGTCCGGAACCGAGCCGGCAGAGCACAGTTTTGAGCAGAGCCGCCAGTTGTGTGCGCATTTCATGCACACCTCGCGGCAGTTGCTCGGAGCACAGTTCACGCGCAGCGAGATTTGATTGCGGGCGGCATTCGTGTCGCGCTACCGTCGGGCACGACTCGCACCAACCCACGTGCGCGTCGCCTTGAAACGCTGCTGCGCAATGCGGCAGTGTCCCGCTGTCACCCAGAGCCTTAGACATCATGGAAATCTTCGATGCACTTCATCTCGCAAGATTGCAGTTTGCGTTCACGGTGTCCTTCCATATCGTCTTTCCAGCCATCAGCATCGGCATGGCCAGCTTTCTGGCGGTACTGGAATGGCGCTGGCTACTGACGGGAGACCAGGCCTACAAGGACATGTTCCTGTTCTGGTCGAAGATCTTCGCCATCGGCTTTGGCATGGGGGTGGTGTCGGGCGTGGTGATGGCCTACGAGTTCGGTACCAACTGGAGCGGGTTCTCGCAGGTGGCGGGCAACATCACGGGGCCGCTGTTGCACTACGAAGTGCTGACCGCATTCTTCCTGGAGGCGGGGTTTCTCGGCATCGTGCTGTTTGGCTGGGAGCGCGTCAGCCCGCGTGCGCACTTCTTTGCCACGCTGATGGTGGCACTGGGCACGTTGATCTCCACCTTCTGGATTCTGGCCTCGAACAGCTTCATGCAGACACCGCAGGGGTTCGCCATCGAGAACGGCCGCATCGTGCCGGTCGACTGGCTGAAGGTGGTGTTCAACCCGTCGTTCCCGTATCGACTGGCGCATATGACGATTGCCGCGTTTATCGTGGCGGGCTTCATGGTGGCGGCATGCGGTGCGTGGCACTTGCTGCGCGGGCGGCGTGACGTGCCAGTCAAGCGCAGCTTCTCCATGGCGCTCTGGCTGCTGTTGCTGCTCGCGCCCATCCAGATCTTTATCGGTGACGCGCACGGCCTGAACACGCGCGAGTATCAGCCCGCCAAGATCGCTGCCATCGAAGGCCTATGGGACACCGAAAAGGGCGGCACCGCGCTCAACCTGTTCGGCTTGCCTGACATGGACTCCGAGGTGACCCGCTATGCGGTGCAGGTGCCGCACCTGGGTAGCCTGATCCTGACGCATAGCTGGGATGGCGAGATTCGTGGCCTGAAGGAATTCCCGAAGGAAGAGCGGCCGTATTCGCCCATCGTTTTCTGGTCGTTCCGGATCATGGCCGGGCTGGGCATGCTGATGCTGCTCACAGCGGTGCTGGGCCTGCTGCTGCGAAAGGGCGGGCGGCTGTACGAAGCCCGCTGGTTCCAGCGCTTCGTGCTCTGTATGGGCCCATCCGGCCTGGTGGCGTTGCTCGCAGGGTGGGTGACGACCGAGGTTGGCCGGCAGCCGTGGACGGTCTACGGCGTGCTGCGTACGGCGGACTCCGTCTCGCCTGTCAGCGCGCAGCTTGCCGGGGTGTCGCTGTTGATCTTTGTGATCGTCTACTTCGCGGTGTTTGGCATGGGCGTGTATTACATGCTCAAGCTCATGCGGCGCGGGCCGGTGGCGCAGGCCGACGCGCACAGCACTGCGCGCAAGCATCCGGAATTGCACAACCGCGCCTTGGACGCGCTGCAAGGGGAGTAAAGCCATGCAAATCGATCTGCCGGTCATCTGGGCCGGAATCATCGGGTTCGGCGTGTTCCTGTACGTCATGCTGGACGGCTTCGACCTGGGCATCGGCCTGCTGTTTCCGTTCTTTGAGTCCAAGGCGCACCGGCAAGTGATGATGAACACGGTCGCGCCTGTGTGGGACGGCAACGAGACGTTTCTCGTGCTGGGCGGCGCGGGGCTGTATGGGGCGTTTCCGGTGGTGTACTCAACGCTGCTGCCGGCCAACTACCTGCCGCTGATCCTGATGGTGGTGGGGCTGATCTTTCGCGGTGCGGCGTTCGAGTTGCGTGGCAAGGCACGCCGCACGCAGAACCTGTGGGATCTCGCATTCATCTGCGGTTCCGCCCTGGCGGCGTTCTGCCAGGGCATCGTGCTGGGCTCGCTGCTGCAGGGGATCAAGATTGCCGATGGACGGTTTGTTGGCGGTGCATTTGATTGGCTGTCGCCGTTCAGCCTGTTCTGCGGGTTCGGTGTGATGTTCACCTACGCCATGCTCGGCTGTGGCTGGCTCATCATGAAGACGGAAGGCAGGCTCCAGCACGAGATGCGCTTGCTGATGCGGCCGCTCACGGGTGTCTTGCTCGGCATCATGGCGGTCATCAGCCTGTGGACGGTGATCGGGCTGCCTGCGGTTGCGCATCGCTGGTTCGGCAGCGGCAATCTCGGCTGGTTTTTGCCGGTGCCCATTCTAGTGGTGGCCTGTGTCTGGGGCATTTTCAGCGCCAGCCGGCGCGCGCATCATCACGCAACGCCATTCCTGCTGGCGCTCGCGCTGGTCTTCCTGGGCTATACGGGGCTGGTCATCAGTATCTGGCCGAACATCGTGCCGCCGTCGTTGACGATCTGGCAGGCGTCGTCCAGCCATTCCAGCCAACTCTTCGCGCTGGTCGGTACCGTCATCGTGCTGCCCATCATCCTCGTCTACAACGCGATGCAGTACCGCGTGTTCCGGGGGAAGGTGCGCGAGGGGGATCCGGGCTACCACCACTGACCACACCGATGAACGATTTCAAGGGCGCGGGTGACGCATCATGATTGTGCGACCACGGGAGAACTGGTTTCGCATGCTGTTCGTCTGGAACGGCTCGGTGCTGCAATCCATCATTCCGCAGCTGATGTTCATGGCGGTGTTCAGCAGCTTGGCGGTGATTACGCAGGGCCGCATCCTGGGCGAGAAGATTCCGCTCAATACGACGCCCTTCACGCTGTTCGGCCTCGCCTTGGCAATCTTCCTGTCGTTCCGGAATAACGCCAGCTACGCACGCTTTGATGAGGCGCGGCACCTGTGGGGCAACCTGCTGATCGCGTCCCGCGCGCTGACTTCGCAGGTGCTGTGCTACCTGCCGGAGCACGTGAGTCAGGCTGACCGTATCAGGGTGGCCAACACCGTGATTGCGTTTGTCTATGCGCTCAAGCATCAGCTGCGCAAGACGGACCCGACGGCAGATCTAACGCGCCTGCTCGGTGCAGAACAGGCGCAAGCGCTGCAACACAAGTGCTACCGGCCAGCGGCGCTCCTCAATGACATCCGAAGCCGCCTGGTCCGTTTGCAAGGCGAGGCGCCGACTTCGGACACGACACGCTGGATGCTGGATGCGCAGCTCAACGACATGGGCAAGACGCTCGGCGGCTGCGAGCGGATTGCGTCCACGCCCATCCCATTCGCCTACAGCGTGTTGTTGCACCGCACGGCCTATGCGTACTGCATGTTGCTGCCGTTTGGCCTGGTGGATTCCACGGAGTTCTTCACGCCGCTGTTGTGTGTGTTCATCTCGTACACGCTGATTGCACTGGAGGCGATTGCCAATGAAGTTGCCGAGCCGTTTGGCATTGCACCGAATGCGTTGCCGCTCGATGCCATTACGCGCACGATCGAGCGGTCCGTCCTGGAGCTATGTGATTGCGAGATTCCGCCCGAAGTTGTGCCGCAGCGCCGGTATCTGCTGACCTAGTGATGGCTTGACCTTTGGGGCGCCAAGTTCTGTGCTCTTCACCCGCAGCGGGGCGTTGCCTGCCGTGCGGTGCAGGATCACGTGTTTGCTGTGCCATGACGCGGCGATGACAAGCGCAGTGCGCTGTACACAGGCCGGCGGCTGTCAACTGTACCTTGGAGCGGATACAGCGATCAGCTAACGTAAGCGGACAGGCTTGCACGGCCGCATCCGCATGAAGCGCATCGCGCTTGCGACGGCAGCGTGCGAGATGCGCACTCATAGAAGGAGGTTGTCGCATCGTGTCCACTCTCTGCGATATCTGCAATGTCCGGCCCGCCGTCGCGCGTGTCGCCGTGGTGCAAGACGGCGAGCGCAAGTCGATCTCGATCTGCGACTACCACTACCGGCAACTCATGCGGCATCAAAGCATGCTCAATCCGTTCGACTCTCTTTTGGGGGGCGGAGGTGGTGGGCTGTCACGCCTGTTCGATGAGTTTGGCGACGCTGAAGAACATGGCGCAGGTTTTTCTGCCGAGGTCCCCCGGGAATCGGTGGACGTGATCGACGCCTTCAGCGAGCAGACCCTTGAGCTGCTGCAGCGTGCTGCGGAGAAGGCCCACGAGCTGCATCGCCGTGAACTGGATACCGAGCATGTGTTGTACGTGCTTGCGGACACCGATATCTGTGCCGCGCTGCTCAAGGAGCTGAAGCTTTCTGCGCAGGATATCCGCAGCTATATCGACGAACACGCCAAGACGGGCACCGACGACGGTGACGCGTCAATGGACAAGACCACGGTGTCACCGCGTCTGAAGAAGGCGTTCCAGTATGCGTTTCAGGCATCGCGGGATCTGGGGCACTCCTATGTGGGCCCTGAGCACCTGCTGATCGGGCTGGCGGCGGTGCCGGAGAGCATTGCCGGCGCGTTGCTGAAGAAGTACGGAGTGACGCCGGAGGCCTTGCGCCAGAAGGTCGTCAAGGTGGTCGGAAAAGGCGCGGAAGATGGCCGGGTGGACGCGCCGAGCGGCACGCCTACGCTCGATAAGTTTGGCCGCGATCTCACCACGCTGGCGCGCCAGGGCAAGCTCGACCCGGTGCTTGGGCGCGCGCAGGAGATCGAAAGCGCAATTGAAGTGTTGGCCCGTCGCAAGAAGAACAACCCGGTGCTGATTGGCGAGCCGGGTGTCGGTAAGACGGCCATTGTCGAAGGCTTGGCGCAGCGCATCATCAACGGCGATGTGCCGGAAGTGCTGCGCGGTAAGCGCCTCGTGGAGGTCAACATCAACTCGATGGTGGCGGGCGCGAAGTATCGCGGCGAGTTTGAGGAGCGTGCCAAGCAGCTGATTGACGAAGTGACCGCCAAGCAATCGGAGCTGATCCTGTTTATCGACGAGCTGCACACCATCGTGGGCGCGGGGCAGGGCGGCGGCGAGGGCGGGCTCGACATTGCCAACGTGCTCAAGCCTGCGCTTGCTCGCGGCGAGTTGAGCCTGATCGGTGCCACCACGCTCAATGAATATCAGAAGTACATCGAAAAGGATGCCGCGCTTGAGCGGCGCTTCCAACCCGTGCTTGTGCCGGAGCCCAGCGTCGAGCAGACCATCGTCATCCTGCGTGGCCTGCGCGACAGCCTGGAGGCGCACCACCAGGTGACCTTTGCCGATGATGCGTTTGTTGCCGCGGCCGAGTTTGCGGACCGCTACATCACATCGCGCTTCCTGCCCGACAAGGCCATCGACCTGATTGATCAGGCAGCGGCCCGCGTGCGGATTGGCGCGACATCGCGTCCGGCGGACATTCAGGAAGGTGAGGCGGAAATCGCACAACTGAAGCGCGAGCAGGATTACGCCGCGTCGCGCAAGCGCTTTGATGAGGCCAAGCAGTTTGAAGAGCAGATCAACGCCAAGCAGACGACGCTCGACGAGAAGATGGAAGCCTGGCAGCGCAAGACCGGTTCGGAGACGCTGGAGGTGACGGTGGCATCGGTGGCCGAGGTGGTATCACGCCTGACCGGTGTTCCGGTGTCGGAGCTGACGAAGGAAGAGCGCCAGAAGCTGCTGAAAATGGAAGAGCGCTTGCGCGAGCGCGTGGTCGGTCAGGACGACGCCGTCGTCGCCGTGAGCGATGCAGTACGGCTTTCGCGCGCTGGCCTCGGGCAAACGCATCGCCCGATAGCCACCTTCCTGTTCCTCGGCCCCACTGGCGTGGGCAAGACCGAGCTGGCGAAGGCGCTGGCCGAAACGGTGTTTGGCGACGAGCAGTCGATCATCCGCATCGACATGTCGGAATACATGGAGCGCCACGCGGTTGCGCGCCTGATTGGCGCACCTCCGGGATACGTTGGCTACGACGAGGGCGGTCAACTCACCGAACGCGTGCGACGGCGCCCGTACAGCGTGATCCTGCTCGACGAAATCGAGAAGGCTCACCCGGACGTGAACAACGTGCTGCTGCAGGTGTTTGACGATGGCCGGCTGACTGACGGCAAGGGCCGTGTGGTGGACTTCAGCAACACGATCCTGATCGCTACCAGCAACCTTGGCGCGTCGATCATCATGGACAACCTTGAGCGACCCGAAGACGAGCGCAAGACCGACAAGGCGCTGCGCGATGCACTGATGCCGGTGCTGAAAGGCCACTTCCGCCCCGAGTTCCTGAACCGGATCGACGAGATCATCGTGTTCAACGCGCTGTCCAGGCAGAACATTCGCGCGATCGTGCAGATCCAGCTTGACCGGGTGAGGCGTACCGCGGCGGCACAGGACATTACCCTCAAGATGGGTGAGGCGCTTGTCGAGCACCTGGTGGAGGAGGGCTATCAACCCGAGTTCGGTGCGCGTGAGCTGAAGCGTCAGGTGCGGCAGATGATCGAAACGCGGCTTGCCAAGGAGATTCTGGGCGACACGCTCAAATCGGGCGACACCGTGGAGCTGGATTTCGACAAGGACAGCGGTACGGTGACCTTCAACAAGCTCGCGCCGCCCGCAACGGAAGGGAAGGCCCCTCTCTCGCAAGAGAAGAGCACCACTGAAAAGAAGCGCAGCAAAGGCTCCAAAGGCACCGCCGAATCTGAGGCCTGACGTATCAGGTTTGTCGAACCCTTTCATTTCAACCCACGGCCGCGCAGCGGCTTTACCAACGCAAGCCCCCAACCCTGGCTGGGGGCGATGGAGATTCACATGGCAAATCGACGCGAAGTTCCCGGCATCCGGCCTTATGACGGCCCTGCCGGCGGCTGGGGCGCGCTGCGGGCAACGGCGCAGGCCGTTCATGACCAGATGGACAAGTTCCAGGCGCCGATCACGCTGATGCGGACCAACCAGCCCACGGGCTTCGATTGCCCGGGGTGTGCCTGGCCCGACAAGGAACACCGCTCCACCTTCCAGTTCTGCGAGAACGGTGCCAAGGCCGTGACCTGGGAGGCGACGAACAAGCGCGTGCCGCCCGAGTTCTTTGCCACGACCACCGTATCGGAACTGCTCACATGGTCCGACTACGAACTGGAAGACAAGGGCCGGTTGACGCATCCGCTGGTGTACGACCGCGAGAAAGACACCTTCCGTGCCGTCGAGTGGGAAGACGCCTTCAACCGCATCGGCGAGATCCTGCGCGGGCTCCCGCCTGATGCGGTCGAGTTCTACACCTCCGGGCGGGCATCGAACGAGGCGGCCTACCTCTATCAGCTCTTCGCGCGGGAGTACGGCACGAACAACTTCCCGGACTGTTCGAACATGTGCCACGAGCCCACCAGCGTTGGCTTGCCGCAGTCGATCGGCATCGGCAAGGGCACCGTGTCGCTGGAGGATTTCGAACACTGCGAGCTGATCATCTCGATCGGCCACAACCCGGGCACCAACCATCCGCGCATGATGGGTACGCTACACGAAGCGTCGCGGCGCAACGTGCCCATCATCGTATTCAACCCGCTGCGCGAGCGCGCGCTGGAGCGCTTTGCCGACCCACAGAACTTCCTGGAGATGGCCACCTACGGTTCGACCCGTATTGCATCGACGTACTACCAGGTCGATGGCGGTGGCGATGCTGCAGCACTGATCGGCATCATGAAGGCCCTCCTGGCGATGGAGGCGGCGCAAGGCGATGTGCTGGACCGCGACTTCATCGCAGAGCACACCCAGGGCTTTGATGCATTCGCAGCCGAACTGGAAGCGGCAACGTGGCCCGACATCGAAAAGGCCAGCGGGCTGACGCGCGCCGAGCTGGAGCAGGTTGCTGAGGCCTATGCCAAGTCGAACGCCACCATCATCACGTATGGCATGGGCGTGACGCAGCACAACAAGGGGACGGCCAACGTGCGCCTGATCGCCAACCTGTTGCTGATGCGTGGCAATTTTGGCAAGCCCGGTGCCGGCATTTGTCCGCTGCGGGGCCACTCCAACGTACAGGGCAACCGGACGGTGGGCATTACGGAAAAGCCGTCCGCCGATTTTCTCCAGCGTATCGAAAGCGTGTTTGGCTTCAAGCCGCCTGCAGCGCACGGGCACGATGCCGTCAACGGCATGCAGGCCATGATCGACGGCAAGGCGAAAGCGCTGATCTGCCTGGGCGGCAATTTTGCAGTGGCGCTGCCCGATCCGGAGCAGAGCTTCCCAGCCATGGGCAAGCTGGACCTGAGCGTGCACATTGGCACCAAGCTCAACCGCTCGCACCTGCTGGTGGCCAAGGAAACCTACGTGTTCCCTTGCCTGGGCCGGACCGAGCTTGATGTCCAGGCGGGTGGCCCGCAGTCCATCACGGTTGAGGATTCGATGTCGATGGTCCACGCATCGGCGGGCAAGCTGACGCCGGCGTCGGAGCACCTGCGCTCCGAGCCGGCCATTGTTGCCGGCATGGCCAAGGCGACGTTGCCGCACAGCAAGGTGCCGTGGATGGAGCTGGTTGCCGACTACGACAAGGTTCGCGACCTGATCGAGAAGACCATTCCGGGTTTCGAGAACTTCAACGAGCGCATCCGCACGCCCGGCGGCTTCCGCCTGCCGTTGCCACCTACCGAGCGCCAGTGGCCGACGCCCACCGGCAAGGCGATGTTCTCCGTGTACGGTGGCGTACGGGAAGACGCTGGTGTCCTCGGTGGCGAAGAGGTATTGCGCCTCATCACGTTGCGCAGCCATGACCAGTACAACACCACCATCTACGCGCTCGATGACCGCTACCGCGGCGTGTTCGGCCGACGCGATGTGCTGTTCATGAACGAGGCTGATCTTGCCGCACGCGGGCTCGAACATGGCGACCTGGTCGACATCGAGACCATCGTGTCCGGCCGGAAGCTACGCCTGGAGAAGATCACAGCCATCGCCTACAGCATTGCGCGTGGCTCCGTGGGGGCGTACTACCCTGAGGCGAACGTGCTGGTGCCCCTGGACTATATCGACAAGGAAAGCGGCACGCCGTCTTACAAGTCCGTGCCGGTTCGAGTCCTGCGCTCTGAGGCGCCCGTATCCGCACCCGAGTAACACCCAAACGGATCGGGCCTGGGTTGTCCTGGCCCGATCCGCTGTGGGATTGGTGATCAGTGCAACGGGCAATCGCGCGCGATCACGTCGCCGATCATCGCGGCCGTGGCGCCAGAGAGCGTCCAGCCAAGGTGCCCATGGCCCGTGTTGTAGAACACGCGCGCATGCCGCCCGCGACCAACGCGCGGCATCATGTCCGGCATCATCGGACGCAAGCCAGCCCACGGCACCACGCGCGAGGTGCCGATCGCAAAGTTGCGGCGCGTCCAGGCCACCAGGGGTTCGATGCGGTCTGCGCGGATGTCGCGGTTGTAGCCGTTGAACTCTGCCGTGCCGGCCACGCGGAAGCGTCCCGCGCCCAGGCGGCTGGTGACGATCTTCGCGCTCTCATCCAGCAGGCTGACCCACGGCGCGCCTTGCATGCTCGCCTCATCGTCCAGATGCACGGTGATCGAGTAGCCCTTGACCGGGTACACGTTGATACGGTCGCCCACCATCTGCGCGACATGCCGGCTGCCGACGCCCGCGCAGACGACCAGCGCATCGGCGGTGATCTCCTGCACGACATTGGCCGCGCTTGTGGAGAGGCGATCATCCAGTGTGGTCTGCAGCAGCAGTCGCACGCCGCGCTCGGTGGTTTCCACGTCGCGCACATCCACGCCTTGCATGAAGCGCACGCCGCGTTTCTCGCAGGCTTGCGCAAGACCGCGTGTGAACTTGTGGATGTCGCCCGTGGCGTCCGATTCGGTGAAGTAGCCGCCGTAGTAGTTGCCGCGCAGCGTGGGCTCGATGGCAGCAATGTCTTCCGGGCTCACGGCGTGGCGCTCTAGCCCGCCGGCAACGAGCAGCGCGTTGGCTTTGCCTGCCGCGGTAAAGCTGGCCTTGTCGTGGTAGACGTGCAGGATGCCGCGCCGTTGCAGGTCGAAATCGATCTGCTCGCGCTCGGCCATCGCAAACAAATGCTTGCGCGCCTCGATGGCCATGCGCGTGGTCTCGATGGTGTTGCGGCGGTAGTGGGCGATGCCCGCCACGAACTCGCCAATCCATGAGTACTTGTGCCACGACGGCTTGGGGTTGAGCAGCAGCGGCGCATCGTTGCGCAGCATCCATTTGATGCCCTTGAGCAGCGTGCCGGTGCTGTTCCAGACCTCGGCGTTGCTGGCGGAAAGCTGCCCGCCGTTGGCGAACGAGGTTTCCATGGCCGGATACAGATGCCGGTCGAGCACCGTGACCTGATAGCCGAGTTGGGAGAGCGTGTAAGCGGTGGTGACGCCGGAAATGCCGGCGCCAACGATGACGATATGCGTCATGGCGGTCCCTATGGAGTGGTGGGTTGACCGGACGATCCGGTCGGCTCACCCCATCTGTCTTGGGACCTGAGAGCTTGGGCACCCGCAGCGTGCAGCGTGAGTGCCTTCCCCTTCGGTGGGCATGCGCGTGCATGCCTCTCTCCAGATTCGCAGTCGACGCCACAGTCCTTTTGCCTGAGAGTTTCCGGGGTGGTTGCTCCATCGGCGCCGGGCATCGTTGCAACCCGGTCTCTCCTGCGGCGTGTTGCAGCGGTGCGTGTTGCGCCCGCCGCGCCTGCGTGCTGCCGGTAAAGGCAGCGGCTGGAGTGTGTCACGGGTTGTGACGTTCGGCAAGCCGGGCGATTGCGGAGGCTGTGCGCTAGCTGAATGCTATGCTGCGCACCCAAGCGATCTGGGCGTCGCATTTTCGCCCGAAGGTCGACGTGGAAACGCCCGCAAGAACACCAAGACAGCCGAGGGGATGATGGAATCGACACCAGCACAGCAGACCACCGATTCGACGCGCGCACCGCTTGCCATTGCAACGCTGCTGCAGGCCGGCTTTACCGCCACATACGCGTCGGCCTATTGGGAGACGGTGGCGACGGGTTCGATGTCGTTGCTGACCGCACTGATCTCTCTGCTGGCGTGCCTGCTGCTTTACAGCGGCGTGGTCCGCCACCTGATGGGCAAACCTGCGCAATGGAGCCTGATGCTCGCAGCGGTGGGCTTGGCGTGGTCGTTCCTCGAGTGGGGCTCGGGGAATCTGTGCTCGTATCCGTTCCTGCTCGGGGCCGTGATCGGCACGGTGGCCTGGGCGTTGGCGCTCAAGGCTTCGCGGCGCGCCTGATCAGCCTTCCAGGCGCGGCAGGCGCACGATAAACCTGGAACCCTTGCCTTCAGCGCTGCTGACGGTAATCGTGCCCTGGTGCAGTTCCACCACGAGCTTGACCAGGTACAGTCCGACGCCGGCCCCCACTGTACCGGCCACGTTGCCTCCGCGAACATAGCGCTCGAACAGCCGCTCGATGTCGCGCTCCGGAATGCCCAGGCCGCGGTCTTCCACCACCACCGATACGCTTTCGGCGTCGCCTTGCACATACACACCGACCGGCGTGCCAGGTGGTGAGTATTTGACGGCATTCCCGATCAGGTTACTGAACGCCTGAAAGAGCAGTTTGGCATCACCAAAGATGATGTCGGGTCCATCGGCTTCGATGTGTTCTTCGATGCGTGTGCCGGGTGTGCTGTCCCGATGCATCTCGCACACCTCGTGCAGCAATGCCGGCAGCGGAAATTTCGTACGCCGCATCGCCGCTGGCGTTGTGGTGTCGAGCCATTGCGAAGAATCGAGCAGATGATCCATCAGATGCGTCATGCGCTGTACTGCAGCGCGGATCTTGCCGCAGCGCTCGTCGATCACTTCTGGCGCGGGCGCTTCTCGCATGCGCATGAGCCGCTGTGCATGGCCATCAATCACGCCGAGCGGCGTACGGAATTCATGAGACGCCATGGACACGAAGTTGCGCTGCAGTTCGGCCAGGCGGCGCTCCTTGTCCAGCAGGTCCTGCAGAACTGCTGCCTGTGCAACCAGTGCATCTTTGCTGCGGCCGAGTTCGATCGTGTTGTCGCGAAAACGTGCCACGGCCCGCGCGATATCGCCGATTTCATCGCGACGCTCAAGGCCAGGAATGTCGACGTGCGTGTCGTTGTTGACGATGTGGTGCATTCGATCGACCAGAACGGCGATCGGGCGCGAGACGGCATAGGCGAGGTAAGCCACCGCAATCACGACCAGGCACGCCGCCACGACGATGGCACCGATGATGAGTTGCCGCGCATCGTGATAGGCCTGTGCTTCGCGCTCGGTTTCAGCGGCGCCGCCGGCCACGCTGCGCTCGGTCATGACGCCCAGCGTGTCATTGGCCAGGTCGAAAGCCCGTTTGGACTCCGTGTGGTAAAGCTGCGTCGCGCCTTTTACTTCGCCAGTTTTGGCAGAAATCATCAGCCGCCTCGCCAGCTCCCGATACATGTTCCACTGCACAACAAACTGACTATAGAGTTCGCGCTCGGCGGCGTCGTGCTCGATCTTGTCGTAGCGTGCCTGCGACGCGGCAATGAGGTCATCCAATGTGGCGACCTGCTGATCCGCCGCGCGCAGATCAGCACGGGACGAGGCGATCAGGAAATCACCCTCGGCGGCACGATAGTCGGAGATGTAGTTGTTCAGATCCCCTAGAATGCGGCTGTTCTTCAGCCAGCGTTCGCTGATCTGTGCCGACACGCTGTGGAAGCTGGCCAACTGGTTGATACTGAAGGCACCCACGCCAATCACCAGCAGAAGAAAGGTCACGAACACCAGCGACAACCGCACCCGGATGGGGCGCAGGATTGACGGAGAGTCGAGGCCGAGCAGGCGTCGCCTGGGGGAGATACCAGAGGCGGGCGCACTGTGGGCCGGCTCCGGAGAGTGCATCGGAATTGTCATGCGCTGGGTCCTTGGGGCTGCAGCGAAGCATCGGTAACCATACCTTCACATGAGCGCATCATGAACGCAACGGCTCCGAAAATCCTCTGTATCGAGGACGACGTCGAGACCGCGGAGCTGATCAGCGAAGAGCTGGTCGAACACGGCTACGCTGTCACCGTTGCGCATGACGGGGAGTCGGGGCTGGCAGCGCTGCTGCGCGAGGAGCCCGATCTGGTGCTGTGCGATGTGAGCATGCCCGGCATGACCGGGTTCGAGCTGCTGGAGCAAGTCGGGACCCTTGCGCCGCGCTATGCCGAGATTCCGTTCGTGTTTCTGACCGCAATGGCGCAGCGCGAATCGGAGCTGCGTGGTCGTCGCCTGGGCGCGGATGACTACGTGACCAAGCCGGTCGATTTCGAGATCCTGATCAGCATTGTGCAGACACGCCTTGCCAAGCGTGTGCGCCCACGCGCAGCGCTGCCGCCGGTGCACCTGAGTGAGCGCGAAGTGGAAGTACTGGCCTGGTCGGCGCGCGGCAAGACCTCTGGCGAGATCGCCACGATTCTCGGGTTGTCCAAACGTACGGTCGATTTTCATATCGACAACGCGCGTCAGAAGCTGGGTGTGGCCACGCGCATCGAAGCCGTAGTCAAGGCTTCGAGCGCGGGCATCATCAAGCTGTAGGGCATGCCGCGCCGGGGGCGCGGCAGTACGCTAGACCGGTGCCTCTTCAAGGGGCGGGGCATCTGGCGGCTCCTTGCCGAGAAACACCATCCGCAGCGCCGGCACGATCACGAGCAACATCAGGGGGCCGACCAGCATGCCGCCCACCACCACGGTTGCCAGCGGACGCTGCACTTGGCTGCCGATGCCCGTGGAGATGGCCGCCGGGAACAAGCCAATGCACGCCGACAGCGCCGTCATGAGCATTGGCCGCATCCGCTGCTGCGCGGCATGGAACATCGCTTCAGTCGGCTTGAGGCCCTTGTCGCTGCGCAGGTCGTTGTAGTACGTGATCATCAGGATGCCGTCCATGACCGACACCCCGAACAACGAGACGAAGCCGATGGCCGCTGAGATGCTGAAGTCCAGCCCCGTCAGGAACAGCGCCGCCACACCACCGGTGATGGCAAACGGAATGCCGGCCAGCGCCATCAGGCTGTCGCGCAGCGAGTTGAACAGCCCATACAGCAGCACCAGGATCAACACGATGCTGATGGGTACCACCACTTCAAGCCGCTTCTTGGCTTGCTCCAGCTCTTCAAACTCGCCGGCCCAGTCGATGCGATAGCCCTGCGGCAGCTTGACGTTCTGGGCGATGCGCTGTTGCGCTTCTTCCACCGTGCCGCCCAGGTCGCGCCCGCGCACGCTGAACTTGACGGGGATATAGCGGGTGTTCTTCTCGTGATAGATGTACGAGGCACCCGTATCCAGCGTGATGTCTGCCAGCGCCGACAGCGGAATGTACGAGTTGCCACCATTCGCATTCGTGTAGGCCACGCGGATGTTGCGTACCGCGTCGATATTGCTGCGGTACTCCGGTGCCATGCGTACTGTCAGTGCGAACTGCCGATCGCCCTCCAGGATGGTGCTGGCCTGCGAGCCGCTCAGCGCGGCTTGCACCACGGTGTTCACGTCGCCGGTGTTCAGCCCGTAGCGTGCCGCAGCCTCACGGTTGATGCGCACGTTCAGGTTGGGCTGACCCAGCACGCGGAACACGCCCAGGTCGGTCACGCCCTTGACCTTGCTCATCTCGGTCTGCACCTGGGTGGCCAGGTTTTCCAGCACGTTGAGGTCCGGGCCGATGATCTTCACCGAGTTGGCCCCCTTCACGCCGGATAGGCCTTCTTCCACGTTGTCCTGGATGTACTGCGAGAAGTTCAGGCCAACCCCGGCAAACTCGCTCGTGAATTCCTTTTGGATCTGCGCGATCAGCTTCTCTTTGGTCATGCCGGACGACCATTGGTCCAACGGCTTGAGCGGCACGAAGAACTCGGCGTTATAGAAGCCTGCCGAATCGCTGCCGTCATCCGGCCGGCCATGCTGCGACACCACCGTGCGAACCTCGGGGTGCTTGAGCAGGATCTGCCGCATCCGCGCCACCGGCACGACGCCGGATTCGAGCGAGGCGGTTTGCGGCATGGTCAGCCGGATCCACAGGTTGCCTTCTTCCAGCGCGGGCAGAAACTCGGTGCCCAGGAATGGCATCAGCGCGACGGTTGCCGCCAAGACGATGGCTCCAATCGCCACCGCGATGCGCCGGTTGGATAGCGACCACGTCAGCGCCGGCTGATACGCCCGATGCAGCACGCGCACCAGCCAGGTTTCCTTTTCTTCAATGTGCTTGGGCAGCAGGTACGAGCACAGCGCCGGCGTGACGGTAAAGGTGGCGATCAGCGCGCCGGCCAGTGCGTAGCCATAGGTGCGTGCCATGGGGCCGAAGATCTGGCCTTCCACGCCTTGCATGGTGAACAGCGGCACGAACGCGGCCACCGTGATGAGTGCTGAGAAGAACACCGCACGGTCCACCTGCAGCGCACTCACAAAGATCATGCGCAAGCGCTCCGGCACACGAAGGCCGAGCACCTTGGCGTCTCGGCTCGTCAGCAGGCGTACCTGCTCGGCCGCCGGCATCTGGAAGTTGCGGAAGATGTTCTCAACCAGAATGACCGAGGAATCCACGATGATCCCGAAGTCCACCGCGCCCACCGAGAGCAGGTTGGCCGATTCCCCCGTCAGCAGCAGGATCAGGATGCTGAAGAAGAGGGCAAACGGAATGTTCACGCTGACGATGATCGCGCTGCGCAGGTCGCCCAGGAAGATCCACTGGATGAAGAACACCAGCAAGCAGCCAAACAGCAGCGAGTGCATCACCGTGTGCGTGGTCACGGAGACGAGCTCCGAGCGGTCGTAGTAGCGTTCGACCTTGACGCCGGCCGGCAGTGTGCCGTCGGTGTTGATCTTGTCCAGCTCGGCCTTGACGCGCGTCACCACGTCGTTGGTCTGCATGGTGCGGTTCATCACCACGACGGCAGTGACGACGTCGCTGTCATTGTCGCGCCCGGCAATACCCAGTCGCGGCTTGAAGCCGATCTTCGTCTTCGCCACGTCTTTGACCTGGACGGGCACGCCGTTGGTCTGCGTGAGGACGATCTTGTCGATGTCCTTGATGTCTTCGATCAGGCCGACACCACGAATATTGATCGACTGCTGCCCGAAGTTGATGGTGCGCCCGCCAACGTTGATGTTGGCGTTACCCAGGGCGGTCATCATCTGCGGCAGCGTAACGCCATAGGCTTCTAGCTTTTTCGGGTCGACCTCGACGTCGTACTCTTTGGTGGTGCCACCCCAACTCACGACCTGCGCCACGCCCGGCACGGTCAGCAGACGGCGTTGCAGCACCCAATCCTGCAGGGTGCGCAGGTTGGTCAGGCCATAGTGCGGCGGCCCTTTTACCTGATAACGCACCACTTCGCCCACCAGGCTCGACGCCTGGATCTGCGGCTGCACGCTGTTGGGCAGGCTGACGTTCTGCTGCAGGGACAGTGCCGCCTGCGTGTAGGCAAAGTAGTAGTCGATGCCGTACTTGAACGTCACGCGCACGAACGACAGGCCGTAGAACGACGTGGAGCGGATGCTTTCCACACCGGGTGTGGTGGCCAGGCCGATTTCCATCGGCACGGTGTAGTACCGCTCCATTTCCTCGGCAGACAGGCCGGGCGTTTGCGCGGTGATTTCGAGAATGACGGGCGCAGGGTTGGGGTAGGCCTCGATATTCAGTTTGGAATAGGCAAACAGCCCCGCCACCACGAATACCAGCAGGAACAACAGGATCAGCGGCCGCCGCAGCAGCGACAGCTTGAGAATCGCCTTCAGCACGGTGGTCCCCTTCAGTCGGCGCTGTTGATGCTGCCGGCAGCTGCCGTGCTCAGGTACAGCGCACCTTCGTTGGCAGCCAGTTCACCCGCCGTGAGGCCTTCGACCACCTGCACGAAGCCGTCCTGCTCAATGCCAAGTTTGATGACGCGCCGGGCAAAGCGTTTGCGGTCGGTCGTGACCCAGGCGGTCATGGTGCCGTCGCCTTCGCGTACCACGCCGTCTGTCGCCAGCGCAGGGGAGCTCATGGGTGCCGCAGTGGTGATGTCGAACGACGTGAACATCCCGGGGCGCAGTTCGCGCTTGGGATCGTCAATTTCCGAGCGCACCAGGATGCGGTGCGTGTTGGCATCCACGGTGGCGCCGACGGTGGTGATCTTGCCGTTGAACGTGCGCCCTGGGAATGCCATCACATGAATCTTGACCGGCTGGCCGACATGCAGCAGCGGCACATCCGCTTCCGGCACGAACGCTTGCATCCACATGGTCGATACGTCCGCAACCGTGAACGGCGCAGTGCCGCTGCCCGGCTGCAACAGCAGGCCCGGCTGCGCGCTGCGCGCCGTGACCTGACCGGAGATCGGGCTCGCCACGGTCAGCACCGAGTCTGTCTTGCGGGTTTCGACAATCTGGTCCATCTGTGCCGGCGTCTTGCCAAACACGGCCAGCGCTTCCCGGGCAGCCTTGTAGGCAGCTTCAGCGCCTTGCTGGTCAGAGATGGCCTGGTCCAGGTCTTTCTGCGCCAACCCTTGGATGTCATACAGCTGATGCGCGCGCGCCAGTGCCGCCGTGGTCAGCTTGCGCGTGCCTGCGGTCGAGATCAGCGTGGATTCCGCCTGTACAAGATCGGGGCTCTCAATATCGAACAGCGGCTTGCCCTTGGTGACCGTATCCCCCACCTTGGCGTAGATATTGCGGATCTTGCCCTGGTAGGACGTGAACACCTGCACTGCGCGGTCTTCATTGAAGTCGACGTTGCCCACGGCTTCGCGGCGATTGGCGAAGTCGCGCAGCTCCACCGGTGCGACTTTGATGTACTGCAGTTGCGAAGCACTGAGCGTGACGGCCTGGCCATCGCGAGACGGGGCGGCCGGCAGCTTAGTGGGCGCGCCATAGGCCGACGTGGATGCGCCGGGCGTTGCGGCTTCCGAGTGCTTTGGACCGCCTGATCCCCCCATCGCCCACATGAGCCCGCCCACGGCAAGCGCGGCAATTGCGCCCCCGAGGGCTGCGGATTTGTAATCGACCTGCACAGCAGTACCCCTGATGATGGAAATTTGCCGGGATGATGCTGGCTGCCTGCAGATCGGTCTACTGTGACGAATCACAGTTCGCAACAAATGGCGTCTCGCCTAGAATCGCCGCCATTCGATCAGACTGGGTGCTTCCATGCCCGCCAACACTGCTTTCCGCACACCACATTCCGCCTCTGTTCTGCTGCGCCTGACTGCCTTGGCAGCGGCGTGCCTGCTGGCTTCCGCGTGCGCGGTGGGGCCCAATTTCAAGACGCCGGAAGCGCCCAAGGTGACCGGCTATACGCCGCAGCCGTTGCCGGAGCAGACGTCGTCCGCCGCCACGCAAGGGGGTGAGGCGCAGCGGTTTGTCTCGGGCATGCAGGTGTCTGACCAATGGTGGAAGACATTCCAGTCGGACAAGCTGAACAAGGTGATTGCCGATGCGTTTGCCGCCAGCCCCACGCTGGCCGCAGCGCAAGCGGCGCTGCGGGTCGCACAGCAGCAAACACGGGCGCAGCAGGCCTCGTTCTTCCCGCTGCTGCAGGGTTCCTATCAGCCGAGCCGTCAGCAGAACGCTGTGGGTACCATCTCGCCCACGCTCACTTCGGGTGCCCCGATCTACACACTGCACACCGCGCAGCTCACCATCAGCTACGCACCGGATGTGTTTGGGTTGACTCGGCGCCAGGTTGAATCGCTCAAGGCGGCGGAGGATGCGCAGTACTTCCAGATGGAGGCGGCGTACCTCACGCTGGCCTCCAACATCGTGGCGGCGGCAGTGCAAGAGGCCTCGCTGCGCGCGCAGATCGCTGCGCAACAGCGCATCGTGGACATCAATAACCAGCTGGTCGACAACCTGCGCAAGCAATTCCAGTTTGGCGCCGTCACCGGGCTGGATGTAGCTGCTGCCGTGACTGCGCTGGCACAGGCCGAGCAGGCACTCCCCAATCTGCGGAAACAACTGGCCGTGCAGCGCGACCTGCTGGCCGCCCTGGCGGGCAAGCTGCCGAGCGAGGGCATTCCCGAGACCTTTACGTTTGCCGATTTCAAGCTGCCGCAAGATCTGCCGGTGTCGCTGCCGTCTGACCTGGTGCGCCAGCGTACCGACGTGCGCGCAGCCGAAGAGCAACTGCACGCCGCCACCGCGCAGGTGGGCGTGGCCATTGCGAACATGCTGCCGCAATTGACGATTACCGGCACCAAGGGTGGCACCGCCGAAATCTTCAGCCAGATGTTCCGCGACGGCAATGTCTTCTGGAGCCTCGTAGGTAACGTGGCGCAGACATTCTTTGACGGCGGCGCGTTGCTGGCGAAGAAGCGCGGTGCCGACGCCGGCGTCGACCAGGCCGAGGCGCAGTATCGCGGTACCGTCATCACCGCGTTCCAGAACGTGGCCGATACCCTGCATGCGCTGGATGCCGATGCCGACGTACTGAAGGCTGCGCTCAAGTCCGAACAAGCCGCGCAGACCACACTCAATATCACCGACAAGCAACGTGCGCTTGGTCAGGTGAACATCCTCGCCGTGCTCAACGCCGAGCAGGCCTATCAGACTGCCACCCAAGCCACCATTGCCGCGCGCGCCAACCGCTTTACCGATACGGCGGCGTTGTTCCAGGCGCTCGGAGGCGGATGGTGGAACCGGGATGGCGTGAGTACTGCCAAGAACTGAGCGTCGGGGGCCGTCGCCTCCTTCTATCGAGAGATAGGTAGCAGCGCCAACCAGACGCCAGCGGCGCGCGCGAGTGCGCTGCTTGCAACAGCGAGTGCATGCGCGCTACGATCCGCGCTCGCCGGAATCCGATCCTCGGCCCGCCGGCAGACCGCCCTGGGGTGCGTTTCATTCTCCCGCCTGTGTGGGCGCGTTTCTGGCCTTGACCGAACGTAGAGGAGCTGCCACTCCATGGGCTTGATGTCGCTGATGGCTCGTATCAAAACCGCGCTGGCCAATCGCCGCATCAGCGCTGACGCTGTCGACGCTGATGCGGCGCCAGCCGAGGCGCACCGTGCCGCCGAGATCGAAGCGCTCATCGCCACGCTTCGGCAGCAAGCCCCCGACATGCGCCGCGGTGCCAATGTCAGCCTGACCGATCTGGGCGTGGATGATGCGTTTGTTCCCCCACTAGTGGCCGCCACGCGCGACGCCGATGCCTACTTCCGCGCGAGCGCTGTCCATGCGCTGGCGGATTACGACCTGGGCCAATATCCGCAAGCCGAATCCGCAGTGCTGCACGCACTGACGCACGACACCGAGGCGGACGTCCGCGCCGCTGCCGTCCTCACCCTGGGCATGCAGTCGGAGGCAGTTGCGCAGGCGCACCTGCCCGCATGTCTTCAAGCTCTCAAGGATCCGAGCGCCGAGGTACGGCGAGAGGCGGTAAAGGTGCTGGGGCGGTGGTCGTCCGAGCCAGTGGTTGCCGCATTGCGCGCACGGCTGCATCTGGATACCGACGTCGACGTGCGCATCTGGGCAATCCATGCACTCGCTAGATGCGATACCACCAACGCGATGCCTGATCTGGTTACCGCCACGGCAGACCTTGACGGCAGCGTGCGCGCCGCCGCGTTGGATGCGTTGTGCGAATGCCTCGACACGGAGGACACCACGCTGCGCGACCTGCTGTTGGCCGCGTTGTCCGACCCCGTGGCGGAAGTCCGCCGGCAGGCGGCCCAGGGCCTGCGCTTCGGTCCGCCGCAGGTGCTGCCTGCGTTGCTGGCCGTTGCCAATGACCCCGAGCCGCGCGTGCGTCTGGAAGTCGTCATCGCGCTGGGCTGGCAGCGCGATGCGCGGGCGGTCGACGCGATTGCGGCGCGCGTGTTTGATGAGGCGGATGAGGAGGTGCGCTACTACGCCGTCAGTTCGCTCGGTGAACAGCGCGACGCACGTGCCACGCAACACCTCATCACCGCGTTTGAGACACCCGAACTTGGGCACCGCGTCCGTTGGGGGGCGCTGTGGGCGCTTGGTGATAGCGGTGATCTTGCAGCAATGCCGACGCTTCTTGCGGCGCTGCGTGACCCCGATGCTGAGTTCCGCGCGCAAGCCGTCGAGTCGCTTCGCAATCTGCTAAGCGGCGCACATGCGGATGCCGAGCACGCATGGCCGACGTTGCGTCCCGCATTGATGCAATCCCTGCGGGACGACGATGACAATGTTCGGGAACAAGCCGCACGGGCATTGACGGCGATTTTCACGCTACCGGCGCTGCACGCGCTGCTTTCCAGCTTGCCCGAGCACGATATCGCTGCCATCCATGCATTGCAGAGCGCAATGGCTGCACGCGAGGAAGAGGAGGCGGTGGCAACCGGACCCATCGGCCGCGGCACTGTGCACTACGCGTAGCGGGGTTTCCGCGCGCAAACATCGACCAGTAATCGGTGTGTTCTGGTAGGCTGCAAAATCCTATCGTCCTCAGCGCACGCCAATCGATGCCAACCCCAGAATCGCAAGCCGTTGCTGGTCCCGTGACCCGCAACGCCATCTTTATTGTCGCCACCCTGAACCCAGGCGCTGATCACGCGAATGTTGTCCGCGCATGGTGCGCCGACGTTGCGGCGCTTGTTCGCTCAGTCGGCAAGCGTGTTCCGGCGGGTCAGCTGTCATGCGTTTGCGGCTTTGGCTCGGATGCGTGGGATGCGTTGTTTGGCACACCGCGGCCAGCGTCGCTGCATCCGTTCCGCGTGTTCGGATCGGGGGAACGTACCGCTGTCGCAACGCCAGGCGATCTCCTGCTGCATATCCGTGCAGACCAGATGGATCTCTGCTTTGAACTGGCCACGCAGCTGATCGGCAGACTGGGCGCGGCGGTCAAGGTGGTCGACGAGGTGCATGGCTTCCGCTACTTCGACCAGCGCGCCATGGTCGGCTTTGTTGACGGCACGGAGAATCCGGAGGGCCGCGAAGCCGTTGATTTCACCGTGATCGGTGATGAGGATGCGGCCTTTGCCGGCGGAAGCTACGTGCTCGTGCAGAAGTATTTGCATGACATGGCCGGGTGGAACGCCCTTTCCGTCGAGGCGCAGGAGCACATCATCGGGCGGACCAAGCTGTCCGACATTGAGCTGGACGACGATGTCAAACCATCGTGGTCGCACAGTTCGCTGACAACGCTTGAGGAAGACGGGCGGGAGGTGAAAATCCTGCGCGACAACATGCCGTTCGGCCGGCCGGGTTCCGGCGAGTTCGGCACGTATTTCATCGGCTACGCACGTTCGCCGGCGCCAATCGAGCAGATGCTCGAAAACATGTTCGTTGGCCGCCCGCCTGGCAACTATGACCGCCTGCTGGACTACAGCCGCGCGGTCACGGGCAGCCTGTTCTTCGTTCCGTCTGCAGATCTACTGGAGGCGTTGGCTGAGCGCGGATCGGGGGAGGGCGGCGCCTGAGATGCGGGAGCTTCAAGGTAACCGCTGACGGATCACCCGGCGATGTCCTTGGGCGAGCGACCGACCAGGACGTTGCTGATGGTGGTGCCGTCCATCGAGTCGAGTGTGACGAACCAGTGGATCGGCGTCACGGACGTGGCAAGCTGCTGTGCGGGCGGCACCTCCGCGATTGGCTCGAGCGTGCAGAGTGTGCTTGAGCGTAGTCCGGCCGCAGGCTGCATCGCCCGGCAGGTGAAGCCGCGCGACTGAAGCGTCTTGATGGCCGCTTCCAGCCCCATGGCGGCCGGTATCCAGCCGGCGAGCTGCTGCCGCGCTTCCCGCGCCGACTGCTGGGTGTGGAAGGTGTCGTCGGATGTGTCCGCGCCCGTGGCAACACCACCTTGCGCCAACAAGAGAAGCAACAGCAGCGATAGCGCGTGGAAGCGGGAGAGCTGCGGCATTAAGGTGACTCCTGATCTTGCGGGCTGAGCCGCGGGCATCGAGATGCGAACGCGAAGTTGCGGTGCATGGTAGCTCAGAGGTGTGGGCTGCGTGCACACGAACAGAGTCGTCTCTGAGAAGAAGCGGGCGTGTCATGTCTATCCTCGTAGTGAATTGCCGGGATTGGCGGATAGGCAAAGTGTGTGGCGATGCGCCGCGCCGAAAAACGGTATTCGAGCTGCAGGCCGTGCAGGTCCAGGGCCAAATTGAAGAGATAGGATGCTTTTATCCGTCTAATTCATCGATTGAATGTCAGACTGCACAAAGAATCGAAAGGTATCGCTTTAAAGCGAGATTCAATAAGGTGTTCGCAAGGGAAATACAACACGCTGTCTAAAGACGAAATCGCCTCGGTCGTTGAGCGGGTGGTGATACCGAGAGATCGATTTCCGAATCTTTGACACTGGCCGACGATATTGCACCGTCTGCCAACACAACAGCGGTACAACTTTCCAAGCGAGAACATCATGGGATTCCAACAAGGGCTGAGCGGCCTCGATGCCGCATCCAAGTCGCTGGACACGATCGGCAGCAATATCGCCAATGCCAACACCGTGGGCTACAAGAAGGCGACCACCGTGTTTGGCGATGTCTATGCGCGCTCGCTGGTTGGCGCATCCGACAGCCAGATCGGACAAGGCGTGAACGTGACGCGCGTGTCGCAGTCCTTTACGCAGGGCAATGTCACGCGTACGGGCAATCCGCTGGATATCGCCATCAATGGCACGGGTTTCTATCGCATGGTGGACCCGGGCAGCGGGCAGGTTTCGTACACCCGCAACGGTCAGTTCCACACGGATAAGAACGGCTACATCATCTCCGCCACCGGCCAGAACCTGACGGGCTACGGTGTGGATAACACCGGCAAGGTCAACACGGCCGTGCTGACCAACCTGCAGATTCCGGTGAACGATCTGGCGCCGCTGGCAACCACCAACACGGCATTTGGCGTCAACCTGGATTCGGGTGCCAAGCTGCCGACCACCACGCCGTTCTCGTCCACCAACTCGCAAACGTTCAGCCATTCGGTGTCGCAGCAGGTGTATGACGGCACGGGCAAGGCCCATATGCTCACCAACTACTACGTGCGCACGGCCACCGGCTGGGATGTGCACGCCATGGTGGATGGTGCGGCCCCCACCGGCGGCAACCCGATCACCTCGCTCACCTTTAACGGCAATGGCCAGTTGACGTCCACCCCGACCAAGATTCCGGTGGCGTTTGCCGGCATGAGCATCGGCAACATCGACCTGACAGGCACCACGCAATACGGCGGCGGCTACAACGATACGGCCCCCGGCGTCTCGCAAGACGGCTATGCCACCGGGCGCCTGGCCAGCTATGCGGTGGGCAACGACGGTACGGTGATGGCGCGCTACTCGAATGGTCGCAGCTCCGTACTGGGGCAGATTGCCATGGCCAACTTCAAGGCGCCGGACGGCCTGCAGAACATTGGCGGCAACCAGTGGGTGGAGACCTCCAACTCGGGCGCTGCAAACCTCGGTACGCCGGGCATGGGTTCGTTCGGTCTGCTGCAATCCCAGTCGGCAGAACAGTCGAACGTGGACCTCTCGGCCGAGCTCGTCCACATGATCGTTGCACAGCGTTCGTACCAGGCCAACGCGCAAACGATCAAGACACAGGACTCGATCCTGCAGACGCTCGTCAGCCTGCGTTGATCGCGCACGGCAAGCGACAACCCGCCTGGGGCGATTCCGGCATGCCGGGGCCCCCCCGGGCGGCTTCCTCCCAATTCTGACGAGAGGCCTCCAATTGATTCGCTCTCTGTGGATCTCCAAGACCGGGATGGACGCCCAGCAAACACAGCTGGACGTCGTCTCCAACAACCTGGCGAACGTCAACACGACGGGCTTCAAGCGCTCGCGCGCCGTGTTCGAAGACTTGCTGTACCAGAATGCCCGCGAACCAGGTGCGCAGTCGTCGCAGCAGACCACGCTGCCTTCGGGCATGCAGATCGGCACCGGCACACGCGTTGTCGCCACCACGCGGCTGCACACGCAAGGCAACCTGACCAAGACCGGTAACTCGACCGACGTGGCCATCAACGGCAACGGCTTCTTCCAGGTGCAGATGCCGGACGGCACGCTGGCCTACACGCGTGACGGCAACTTCCGGATCAACCAGCAGGGGCAGCTTGTCACGTCGAGCGGCTACGCGGTGCAGCCTGCGATTACCGTGCCGCAAAACGCCAAGAGCCTGACGGTTGGCAAGGACGGGGTGGTGACGATCACCACGGCGGGCACCACGAACAACACGCAGGTGGGCACCTTCCAGCTGGCCAGCTTCATCAACCCGGCCGGCCTGCGCAGCATGGGAGAGAACCTGTACGCAGAGACGGAAGCCTCCGGCACCGCCAACCTGGCCGCGCCCGGTTCCAACGGCGTGGGTGTGCTCAACCAAAACTACGTGGAAACGTCCAACGTGAACGTGGTGGAAGAAATGATCCAGATGATCCAGACGCAGCGTGCGTACGAGATCAACAGCAAAGCCGTGCAGACGTCCGATCGCATGCTGGAAAAAGTGGCGCAGCTCAAGTAACGCCCTGCGTTCCTGATCACGCAGATTCTTCTCCTCGCAACTATGAGCTCCTCTCTTCTGAACATTGGCGCATCGGGCTTGCGCACCGCGGGCATCCACCTGCAGGTGACGGGCAACAACATCGTCAATGCCAACACGCCCGGCTATTCGCGCCAGGAAGCAGTGCAGACGCAGAACGTGCCGCTGTATGCCGGTGTCGGCTACCTGGGGCAAGGCGCCGATGTCGCCACCGTCAAGCGCATCTACGACCAGTTCCTGACCACACAGGTGCAGAGCGGCCACGCGGCCACCAGCGCCGCCAACCAGCTCAGCAGCCTGCTGACTGGCTTGGACAAGTACCTGGGGGATCCCAACAGCGGGCTGAGCTCGGCGCTCACCAGCTTCTTCAATGCCGCGGACGGCCTGGCGTCCAAACCGTCGGACACCACGGCGCGGCAGGTCTTCCTGAATGCCGCCGCTGGCCTGCAAAACCGCTTCAATGCGATTGCGGGGCAGATGAATGCGCTGTCCGGGCAGGTCAATACGCAGGTGCAGACGCAAGTCAGCACCGTCAACGGCACCGCCAAACAGATCGCCGCACTCAATGAGCAGATCGCCAAGGCGGAGGCTTCCACCGGCCAGCCCACCAACGACCTGCGTGACCAGCGCGACCAACTGGTGCTGACACTCAACAAGTCCATCAAGGCCAGCGCCGTGCAGACGAGCGACGGCCAGTACAACGTCTACATTGGTAACGGGCAGGCCCTGGTGCAGGGCAATCAGAGCTTTGAGCTGACGACGGTGTCGTCGCCGTACGATCCGACGCAATTGTCGGTGGGCTACAAGAGCCCGGCGGGTACGGTCAGCATTGACGATAGCCAGCTTGGCGGTGGTGCCCTGGGCGGGCTGATGGATTTCCGCCGCAATACGCTCACACCGGCACAAAACAGCCTGGGCCGTCTGGCGACCGCGATGTCGTCCGCCGTGAACGCGCAGAACAGGCTAGGCATGGATGCCAACGGCAAGATGGGCACCGACCTGTTCTCTGTGGCCGGCCCCACCGTCGCACCCAGCAGCGGCAACACTGGTAGCGGCACGCTCACGGCCAGCGTCACCAATGCCAACGCAGGGCAAGGGTACGACTATCAGGTGAAGTATCAAGGCGGCGCCTATACCGTGTCGCGCTATCCGGATGGCTCCGGCGCGGTCACTGTCACCAGTTGGCCGACCACGGTGGATGGCGTCACGCTCAACCTGAGCGGTGCCATGAACAACGGGGATTCATTCCTGGTGCGCCCGACCGCCAACGCTGCGTCCAGCATGAAGACGCTGACGAACGACTACCACGCGGTCGCCGCAGCCTCGCCCGTGGTGGCGGACCTGGGCAGCAACAACAAGGGTAGCGGGGCAGTCACGTCCGTCGGCGTGAATGCGGGCTACGCGGGGGCGCCGCTTGCCTCGCCGGTCTCGCTCACCTACAACGCGGCGGGCGGCGGTTCGCTTTCAGGCTTCCCGGGCACGGTGACTGTCACCGTCAACGGTACGTCGACCACGTATACCGGCACGGCACCCTACACCCAGGGCGCGACGTATGCGTTCAACGGCGTTCAGATGACGATGACAGGCACGCCCGCAAACGGCGATACCTTCAAGCTCTCGCCCAATGCCGCCAACAGCACCGACAACGGCAACGCCAGCGCGTTGGCCAAGCTGCGCAATGCCGCACTGCTTGATGGTGGCACCACGTCCTTCGGTTCGGCCTGGAACAACCTGACCACGCAGGTGGGCGTGCAGACCAACCAGGCCAACGGCAATCTGACGGCGCAGACGGGGTTGCTGGCGAGTTCCGTGCGCCAGCAGCAGTCGGTGTCTGGCGTGAGCCTGGACGACGAGGCGATGAACCTGATGCAGTATCAGAAGGCCTATCAGGCGTCAGCCAAGGTTATGCAGACGGCAAACAGCCTGTTTGACTCGCTGCTGTCCATCGCAGGCCGTTGAGATTGGGCGATGTCTGCCTGAACCGGGCCAGCGTCATGCTGGCGCCAGGTTTGTCGCGGCGATCAGGTCTGAGGGCAGTTGCAGCGGCTTGCCGTAGCCAAAGCAGTGTTGTGCCAGCGGGAAGGCGCCTTGCCGAACCTCGTCGGCATATTGCGCGACGGCCTCACGCATGACGGCATTGATGTCCGCGTAGCGTTTGACGAAGCGCGGCGTGTAGGCGTCGAAGCCGCCCACCATGTCTTCGGTCACCAGCACTTGGCCGTCGCACGCAGCAGAGGCACCGATGCCGATCGTCGGGATCGTGAGCGTTTCCGTGATGTGCCGCGCCAGTGCCTCGGCGGTGCCCTCGATGACCACCGAGAACGCGCCAGCCTGCTCCACTGCGCGTGCTGCCTCGAAGATGCGTGCGGCCGATCTCGCATCGAGCCCCTGCGCCTTGAAGCCACCGGTGGCGTTGGCCTGCTGTGGCATCAGGCCAATATGCGCCATGACCGGTACGCCGCGCTCGGTCAGGAAGCTGATGGTGTCGGCCATCTCGACGCCCCCTTCCAGCTTGACCGCCTGCGCGCCGGTTTCACTCAGCAGACGCGCCGCACTGCGGAACGCCTGGGCGGGAGATTCCTGGTATGTCCCGAACGGCAGGTCGACCACCACGCAGGCCCGCGTCGACCCGCGTACCACCGCTGCGCCGTGCGCGATCATCATCTCGAGCGTGACGCCCAGCGTGCTGGGCATGCCGTACAGGACCATACCCAGCGAATCACCGACGATGATCACATCGGCATGCGCGTCGACCAGGCGAGCCATGGGGGTGGAATAGGCCGTCAGCGAGACCAGGCTGCCGGCGCCTTTGCGTGCGCGCAGCGCGGTGACAGTGTGGCGGGAGAGGGCGGTATGTGTGCTCATGGAATGGTTGCCGAACAGTGGATGCACCACGGTATCATCCGCGGCGCGCGCCCGATCCCGCGCGGAGGACACCCTATGCTGCTCGCAGGACAAGCTCGCAACGCCTACGTGGTTCCGCCCATGGCAATGCTGCCGCGGCCGCTGTTCGTGCGGGCGTTCGAGATTCCCGGCAACGGTTGGGTGGAATCCCACAGCCATCCCTGGGCGCAGTTCACTTACGCCACCGCCGGCGTGATCGAGATCGATACCCCACTGGGCCGTCATCTGCTGCCGCCGCACTACGCGATGTGGATTCCGCCGGACATGCCGCACGCCGTGTCGACGCGCGAATGCGTGGCCTTCCACAGCCTCTATCTCGATGCGGCCGCGTTTGGTGCCCATCCACCACGTGCAGGCGCGATGCTGTGCGTGACGCCGTTGCTGCGCGAACTGGTGGCAGCAACCGCCGAATTGCCGGTGGACTACGACATGAGCGGCCCCGACGGTGCCCTGGTGTGCCTGATCATGGATCGCATCCGGCGTCTGCGGGCTGCGCCGTTATCTGTGCCCATGCCGAGCGACACGCGCCTGCTCAAGATTGCGCGCGCATTGCACGTTGATCCGGGCGACCCTCGCACGCTGGATGATTGGGCTGGTCAGGTCGGAGCCACCCGTCGCACGCTTTCGCGCCTGTTTCGGCAGGACACCGGGTTGTCGTTCGTCGAGTGGCGGCAAGCGCTGCGGCTGCTTGCCGCGTTGCTCTTGCTGGAGGCAGGTACCGCCGTGAGTGTGGTTGCCGAGCAATTGGGCTACACGTCGGTATCCGCATTTATCGCGGTCTTCCAGTCCCGCTTCCAGGTCACGCCGGGGGTGTTCGCCCGCACTCGGCAACTTGAGGGCAAGGCGGATTTGCCGCCGGCGCTACCTGTCTAGGGATCGTCCCTCAAACGCTTCCTTCACCGGCCTCGGCGTCCGGCGCTCCGTAGTAGAGCACGCCAAGCTGGATCGGCGCACGACCCGCTGCCTTGCGCTGCTGGTTCGTGTCGCGCAGCGAGTAAGCGCAGCCGCAGTATTCCTGCTGATAGAAGTTCTCGCGCTTGCTGATCTCGATCATCCGGGCAGAACCCCCACCCTTGCGCCAGTTGAATTCCCAGTACATCAGATCGGGATAGCGTGAGGCCGCGCGTACGCCGCTCTCGTTGATCTGCTGCATGTTCTTCCAGCGCGAAATACCCAGCGAACTCGTGATGACCGGAAAGCCGTGCTCGTGCGCGTACAGTGCCGTGCGCTCGAACCGCATGTCGAAGCACATCGTGCAGCGCACACCGCGCTCGGGTTCGTGCTCCATGCCCTTGGCGCGGGCGAACCAGTTGTCGCGGTCGTAATCCGCGTCGATGAAGGGGATGCCGAACTTCTCCGCAAAGCGGATGTTTTCATCCTTGCGCAGGTCGTACTCCTTACGTGGATGAATGTTCGGGTTGTAGAAGAAGATCGTGTAGTCGATGCCGGAAGCCAGCATGGCTTCCATGACCTCACCGGAACATGGCGCGCAGCATGAGTGCAGCAGCACCTTGTTGTGCCCGCCGGGCAGCGGCAACGCCTTGCGTTCAATCGGAGTCATAGGGGCCGTCATGGGGTTCCTTGCGCCCCGAGCTCGCGCTCGAAGCATGCTCAACTGCTATGTATGAATATGATTCATTTAATTTAAAAAACACATCATTTTACTTCATGAGATGGAATTTCTAGAATCGGCGGATCGATTTGATTCCATCGGAAACTCCAGACAATGACCACCGTCCACAACCTTGGTTTTCCCCGCATCGGCGCCAAACGCGAACTCAAGTTCGCCCTCGAGTCCTATTGGAAGGGCGAGTCGTCGCGCGACGAATTGAAAGGCCTTGGCGCCCAACTGCGCCAGCGCCACTGGCACAACCAGCAAGGCCTGGACTTCGTGCCGGTGGGCGACTTCGCGTTCTATGACCAGGTGCTGGACATGAGTTTCACGCTCGGCAACCTGCCCGAGCGCGTGCGCGACTTCCATGGCGATGCGCTGGACAACTACTTCCGCGTAGCCCGCGGCCGCTCGGCGCAATCAGCAGAACATGCCGCCTGCTGTGGTGGCGTGGCAGCCGGCGAGATGACCAAGTGGTTCGACACCAACTACCACTACATCGTCCCCGAGTTCGCCGCCGATACGGCATTCAAGCTGGATGCCTCACGCCTGGTCGAGCAACTGGCCGAGGCCCGCGCGCAAGGCGTGCGTGCCAAACCGGTGATCATCGGCCCCGTTACGTACCTGGCGCTGGGCAAGGCCAAGGACGAGTCCGACAAGCTCGCACTGTTGTCACGCCTGCTGCCGGTCTACGCCGAATTGCTGGCCGCGTTGGCCGCGCAGAGCGTGGAGTGGGTGCAGATTGACGAGCCCGTGCTGGTGACCGAACTGGCGCCGGAATGGCAGGACGCCTTCCGCACTGCTTATGCGGCGCTGGCCACGAGCCCGGTCAAGCTGCTGCTGGCCACGTACTTTGGCCAACTGCAAGAGAACCTCCCGCTGGTGGCCGAGCTGCCCGTGCAAGGTGTGCATCTGGATGCCATCAACGCACGCCAGGAGGTTGCCGCGCTGATTGCCAAGCTGCCGGCTGACCGCGTGGTCTCGCTGGGCGTGATCAACGGCCGCAATATCTGGAAGACCGATCTCAACGGCGTGCTGGACTGGCTGGAGCCGGTAGCCAAGCAATTGGGTGATCGCCTGTGGATTGCGCCGTCGTGCTCGCTGTTGCATGTGCCGGTGGATCTGAACAGCGAACAGAAGCTCGATGCCGATGTGAAATCCTGGCTGGCCTTCGCGCTGCAGAAGCTGGAGGAACTCAAGGTGCTGGCCGTTGCGCTGCGCCAAGGGCGTGAGGCGGCAAAGGATGCGCTGTCGGTCAACCGTGCCGCCATCGATGCGCGCCGTAGCTCACCGCGCGTGCACAACCCGGCCGTCAAGGCGGCGGTCGACAAGATCACCCGCGCGCTGGGTGAGCGCCAGAACGCCTACGGTGCGCGCGCCCCGAAGCAATCGGCGTTGCTGAACCTGCCAGCGTTCCCGACCACGACGATTGGCTCGTTCCCGCAGACGGCGGAGATCCGTCACGCACGTAGCCAGTTCAAGGCGGGTGCCCTGGATGCAACCGGCTACAAGCAGGCCATGCGTGCTGAGATCGAGCGCAGCGTGCGCGAGCAGGAAGCCCTGGGCCTGGATGTGCTCGTGCACGGCGAAGCCGAGCGTAACGACATGGTCGAATACTTTGGCGAGCAACTGCAGGGCTACGCCTTCAGCCAATTCGGCTGGGTGCAGTCGTACGGCTCGCGTTGCGTGAAGCCGCCCATCCTGTTCGGTGACATCAGCCGCCCGAACGCCATGACGGTCGAATGGATCCAGTACGCCCAGTCGCTTACCAGCAAGCCGATGAAGGGCATGCTCACGGGCCCGGTCACGATCCTGAATTGGTCGTTCGTGCGTGACGACCAGCCGCGCTCGGTGTCGTGCTACCAGCTTGCCTTGGCGATCCGCGAAGAGGTGTTGGACCTGGAGCGTGCCGGCATCAGCGTGATCCAGATCGACGAGGCTGCGCTGCGCGAAGGCCTGCCGCTGCGCCGCGCGCAATGGCAGGAGTACCTTGACTGGGCGGTGGAGTCGTTCCGCATCACGGCCAACGGCGTGCGTGATGAAACGCAGATCCACACCCACATGTGCTACTCGGAGTTCAACGACATCATCAAGTCGATTGCCGACATGGATGCTGACGTGATCACGATCGAAACCTCGCGCTCGGACATGGAGCTGCTCGACGCGTTCGACAACTTCAAGTACCCGAACGAGATCGGCCCGGGCGTGTACGACATCCACTCGCCGAACATTCCGACGCAGGATCACATCGTGCAACTGATGCGCAAGGCCGCCGAGCGCATTCCGCAGGAACGCCTGTGGGTCAACCCGGACTGCGGCTTGAAGACACGCCAATGGGCAGAGGTGATTCCGGCGCTGACCAACATGGTCGCTGCTGCGAAGACGCTGCGCGGCCAGTAAGCGCATTGCCGGCTGCGCCTTGAGCGTAGCTGGGCGCCCGTCTCTCTATCTCTATATAAGAAGATCCTTCGCCCCGGACATGCCCGGGGCGATGCCGTTCCAAGGCTCCTTTCATAGGAAAATGCAGCCGCCAGCGCGTCAATCGGATCGCCCTGCGGGATACGGCGGTTATTTTTGAAATATTTTTTTGCCCGCAATCCCAGTCCCAGCCTGGGCTAGCGCGGATTCTTCACGCGCTGGTCATCAGTTGGTCACGAGAAAGGTGTTGCCAAGTGCGGGAAACGTCCTTATAGTTCGCCCCTCGCTGCAAACGACAGCGCCGAAACGAAAGCGACGGCGGGGTGGTTAAGGCGGTGGAGAAGTAAGTGTGGTGCGGGTTTGCGGGTTGTCGGGTGGTTAGCGGCGGTCTGCGGTTGCGGTGAAGTTAGCGACGCGTTGAACGATAAAAATTCTTCAGCAAGTTGTTGACAGCGACGAAAAAGCTCTGCATAATCTCGTTTCTCTGCTGCAGCAAACGCAGCGACGCGGTGAACAAA
>RepKanNP_Acetate_BrdU_F21BDRAFT_1000080_pt1 | contig 49037 bp, 45 predicted proteins | sample RepKananBrdUF21B_FD_10624 | JGI IMG/M metagenome (IMG submission 10624)
GGCTCGGCCGAGCCGGCCTAATTCAACAGCATCCTGCCAGCCAGATTCGTAGTCCAATTCGACCACCGCGGCAGCGCTCGTGCCCACCAGCCGTAGCGCCTCCTCGCGACTACCGGCGCGCGCAGCTCTTATCGCCGGTTCATCGTTCCTTGGGCGTCGCCAGCGCGCGCCTACCACCTGTCCCGTCTGCATCATTTTCTTCCCAAATGGGCTCCTGCTTGGTTATTTATCGAGTGAATCACCCTCAGGCCATCCACCACCTCACGGAGATGCCGGAAGCACTTGCGGAGCCGTCTTAGAGATGCATGCGCCGCTTTCCGCGGCAGAGGATTGACTGGATACGCCTGGCCACAGATACTGGATAAATATACAGTAGTTGTGCTCATGGCGGCAGGCAACTTTGCATCCCAAACACCCCACCGAAAGAAGCTGACGTCAGCGGCTCTCCGCGCCATGTGGCAGAGCAATTCCACGCCGGAAGTCCGCGAGTTGCTGTGGGAAATCTATCGACTGCAGGACATTGCGAGGCAGGCGCATGGTGTTCTCACGATTGCCCGGATGTGGGGTATCGATAAGCCGTTCCTTGCGAGATTGAACGCACTGGATTCGGCGTTGTTCGGGGAGCCGTGTCTCTGGGAGCGACCAGTAGATTGGTCCGCAGAAGAAGAACACGCCTTGAAGCGCCTGTCGCGCGGCCGCCGGTAGAGACGGTGGGAACAATCAGAAGATGCCGAGATAAGACCAGGCCAATATGCTCCAAGCCGAGCAGCAGCGGCGGCAGCGGCAGCGGCAGCGGCAGCGGCAGCGGCAGAGCACCGTCTTACCTCACACCTGCGGAGGACATGCCGCTCACGCCTCTGGCACCTAGAATGACCTTACGTGGACCAGACGGTAAGCAGATAGCGAAGCTGACCCTGGTGCACAAAAAGGGAGCACGACGATGGCATCCGAGAACGAAATCGACCTGGGCATCGCACTCCGTAAGTTTCACGAACTCGCGTTAGCGGACGGGGACCTCGGCTACGAGTATTGGTACGGGGTTGGCCAACTGCTCAAGAGAGCGGCGAGCATGCAGACAGAAATCGACGCACTATCGCGAGAGCTTGAAATCTGCCGAGCGAAGCAGCGTGAGCCATTCCGCAGTTCAGAAGAATAGGCCCTGGACTATCGCTATATTTGATATGACGCGGGGCCACGCACGGCCACAGTCATCAATCTGCGCATCATGCTCCCCCGCGCTGCATATACTTTAATGCAAGACGCTAACATGCTGTCCGCCGCGCAGAATGCCGCTGGACAGTGGGGCCGCCCCATCCAACTGATGGGCTTCGGTGATGTGGTCATTGCCGCCTGCGCGGGCGAGGTACGAGCACCAGCGCGCAGGGGACACCGGATTCTGGGGGGCAGTTCTGAGACATCCGGCACGCTGGCGAAGGCAGAGGCGTGGAACGAAAGTCTACCGGGCGAGGCCGGCTCCATACCGTAGTAGTCGGGGCGGCTGAGTGAAGGTGCGTCCCAGGCAATCCAGCCAGGGAGGGCTAAGCTCAGCCTCACCACCCGTAGCCAAACCATCAAGGTATGCATACGTTTTTTGGCTGAACCCTTGTAGGCGCAAACATAGTGAGCCATCTCTCGGTTCAGCCCTACATGCGGAAAGCGCAATGAAGGTAACCCTACGTCCAATCCATAAGCGCCTCGACCACATGCTCGTCCCGGTTAGCCTCTCGCTCATTCCCGCAACAAGACCGCACTGAGCGAATGCTTCAGCGATTGGGCTTTATCCGGACGCGGCGCCCGAAACCATCGCCCATCATCACACGCACGATTGACGGATTTGCCTGCGAAAGGTGCGGCAGTTCTGCATGGAAGCCATATAGCCTATGTAGCGCGACGGCAACCGCGCATGACCTCGAGTACCCGCCCTCGCAGTGAACGACTACAGACCTGATTTCGGCCGGCAGCGATTCGATAAACGAACAAATGGAATATCCCTGCTCTTCAGTGAAGGCGTATGCAAGCTTGCCGCGAGCGCGCTCCGACAAATTCGGATTGAGGAAGTCCACGTCGGCAAAGCTCATGCGCAGCACATGAGCAAAGCCGCCGAGATTTGCCGGTGGGCGCTCAGGTGCAGTGATTGAAATAATGGCAATCGATGGTAGCTGCGGTAGCCTTTCTGCGTCCGTCCTCGATAGCGCAAACACTTGCCTCACACCATCTAGCGGCGGCCTGTACAGCTTGCCAAGGACATCCTGCAGTCGCTGTGCCATACGCACCTCAAATGTCTTTCAGCATCCCGTATTTGCTCACCGAACGACGATAGGTCCACAAGAACAGGTCCACCGCGAGAGCGACATCCTGATACTCATACACGCCCAACATCGCTTGCAAGTAGTCGTCACGGTCAATGCCAAGGAAAGCAAGAGGAGCACAGCCGTGAAGCAACAGCGGGATATTTGCGACCAAGCGGCCTGTGCAGTTGTTGCCATCGTCGAAGGGCTGGAGGTACGCAAGATTTACCCACAAGAAGAAGGCGGCCTCGACCGGATTTTTGATGAGGGCGGCTTTGCCAACAATGGATTTCAGCATTCGCTCCACCTGCTCCGCATCCCGCATTGGCGAGTAGAGCGTCCCCGCAATGCCAAGCTGGCTGTTGCGGATGGCCCCCAACCTTGCACCGTCCGGTACCAGGTCGCGCATAAGCAGCGCGTGCAGATTCTGGACGACCAAGGTCGAAAGGCCCTCACGTAGAACGCAGTCCAGGAGAAACTCGATGGCTGCCCTGTGATTGAGCAGCATCACAGTGTCTATGTCACATCGAGGAGCGCCGCCATTGAGCAATTCCTCTGCGGCGTGCCGGCTGTAGCGATTACCGTCCAGTCGAGATGAGTTCCAAGACAGGTCGATGAGCAGACGCGGAAACGCCCTCTCCCCGTAGCTCCTCGCAGGTTGTGTTTTGCCTTGCCCGCACAGAGCGTAAAGCTCTTCGGCCAGTTCTTGCGGCAAGAGCCAAGCATGGTTGGGAACGTAGCGTTCGACGAAATCCTGCTGGTACGTGGCCGGACCACGCGCAGCCAAAGGGAGGTCAAGCCTGTGCGCAAGCTTGATTCCCGCTGGTGACATATTCCGCTGCAGCATGATTTCCGGTGTCGATAGCGTTCCGCATCTAAAGCCGCGGACCGCAGCAACGAGCCTTTAGGGTCCCCGCGATACGCTCGCCAGTCGGCTCAACTTTGAGCAGATATGTAGGAAAGTGACGTCTCACAGGACCCACGACGGAGCTCTCTCTTAGTGAACGGGCGAAGCGGACACGAACAAGTCCTGGCCCGCCCGTGCGCCGAGCACCGCGAGGCGACACAAGTCGGCAAGACGAATCAGCCCACCACGAACCGCGCCGCCAGGAAGTTGCTTCGCTCCCACCATATCGACGCCAGACAAAAGTTTTGACAGCGCGGAGGACTTGGAGCCGATGCCGCGAGCCAAGTCGGCAAGCGGCACATAGGTTTGCCGGAACGCCAACAGTTGATGCGGCAGCACAACCCGGCACGCCTGGCCTCGCAACACAATGGTCTCCGACTCCAACAGACCCTCGTCTATCCAGTGCGACACGCTCTCCCACTTCCAGCCAGTGAACTTTGAGAGCTGCTGAATCGACATCCCCGCCTCGAGCAGCGGAGTGCCGAAGTACTGCGACACGTCCGTCCTCAGGAAGGACATTTCGCCCAGTGTCCGACCGCGCGCGACGGCTCTCACCTTGCCTCCTGCGATGGCCTGCATCAGCGTCTCGATTGCCCGTCGGTCACCCATGCGCCGGCTCGTCAACTCCGCCCATGTGAGCGTCGAATCATCGGTCACCACAACGGATTGGGCCGACCGCTCCACACGCTCATGTAAATCCGAGATGGAATGGCGCTCGACCGGACCGCCCTTCATTAGGTCTTCGCGCCAGCGAACGTCTGACCGGATTACCCCAGCTGCTTTCATGCGTTCGAGCACGATGGGCGAAACGCCCGCCAGTTCGCAGGCAACGACGTCGGAAATCCACCCGGCGCGTAGTCTCTGGATGCGCTCAACCTCAGCGCATGGAATTTCGAACAGCTGACCACGCGTTCCAGTGCGCCGTGCACGGTGTTCGCACTCGCCCGCGGCAATCGAGTCATGCAGACGTGAAACGCTGACGCCGATAGCCTTTGCAGCATCAGACGCGCGCATGTATCCGGTCGCGTCCTCGGCCATAGCTTTGGCCGAATCCAGGCCCAGGACACAATCGGACTTCCGGGCAGCGACGTCGATGATGATTTGGAGAAGAGGCTCTAGCGTCGTGCCCTGGCAAAGCTTGCGCAGACTGATGTACCAGTCGCCGAGCAACGTGTTCAGCGTGCGGGCATCCTTGCGACCAGCGGCGATGCGCTGCTCGACGTGGGTCTGGAACCCTATTGGCCAATCGGCCAGCAAATCTTCGAGCGGCGAGAGATATTCGACCGCTTCAGTGACGAATTTCGGCAATGCCGCGTTGCGCGGCAACCCGGAACGTGTCGGGTCCGGGTATTGGCAGAGCGTGCGGATGACCTTCATCAGCACGTTGATGTCCATGCCGTGCACAAGCGGCTTGATACTGCCGGACTGCTGCCCGTCGCTCGCAATCAGCGTCGACAGCCACTGCTGTGCGCGGGTCGCCGGCACACGTGGCAGACTGCTCAGGTCGTGACCGCACGAGCACAATCCAATGTAAAGCCGCTCCGGTGAAAGATGCTTCCCGCAAGCGTTGCACTGGTCAACCAGCAGGATTCGATGTTGCGGACACGCCGTGACATAGGTGTGTTCCCAGCAGCTTCGCAGGTAAGGCGATTCAGCCATGCAAGCAGGACACACGGCGTCAGATTGCGCACGGTGCAGACGTCCCCAACCCCGGCAGAGGTTTTCCTGATGTCGGGCAAATTCGGTCCATGCCGGTTCCAGGCCGAGATTGCGGGCGACGTCCTCCGTGCGCGTGAGCAAGGCACGGCGATTCCGCTCGACGCCCGCCGTACTTGCCAGGTCGCGCCAGCTGAAAAGCGCATTATCGGCGGCGAGACGTCGGTAGTAACCCATCCCGGACTCGTCGTTCCTAGGTGCGTTGGCGAGAACAAGGCTCATTGTTTAACTCCGATTTTTTTGCGAACTGGTACCGACGCCGCGTTACTGGTCAGGACGTGGACATATGCCTGTTTCAGCGCCGCCGGCTCCACGCCCGCGTCGTCGATGCCAGAGTCCTGGAATGCCAGTCTGTGCGGTGACCCCGCGTGGCTGACTTCTTCAAGCGCCTTCTGGCAATCAGCGTATGTAATGGCGCGCGGCGCTTCGTGTGCCATCAAACTCGCAAGCTCGCGCATGAAGTCCGCAAGTACCCCTATCAGGCCCCCGGTAAGCAGGTAGCTTTGCTGCGTAAACACGCGGGCGGGCATGTCAATGGGATAGCCAGCCGCAGAGAACAGGCGCGCATAATTCGCGACACATGAGTGGTATGCCGCCATCTGTCCAGCATCGCTTGCGTCGTACGGCAAGAAAATGCGGGCTGGACAAGCCCGGTTGCGCAGCTGTTCATTTGCTGCAAAAAGCCGCTCGAGTCGCGGAATGCCGAACAGAATCAGCGTCATGTCGAGGGTGTCCATCAGCGTCTTGAGCCAGTCGCTGGCCGCGCGCGGAGGCACCCGCGAGCCTTCATCAACGAGGTGCGATATTTCGTCGAAAATCACAACGCGTGTGCGGGCCAGGCGCAGCTGCTCCACCATCAGGTCGAACATCGCGCCCGCCGTCATGCTGCCGGAAACCTGCATGCCCAACGCACGCAGCACACTTTTAGGAAGCAGTTTGGCCGTTGCGGATGGGGGCACCTCAACGAGTAATACAGGTACATGGCGCCGCCCTTCAATGCGGGCTTCAGGGTAGTCACGCGACAGTTTGGCGATGAGGGATGATTTGCCCACACGGCTCGGACCAGGAACGCGAACGATTTTTGGTGCAAAGCCAGCGAGAGCGTCATCGATGCGCCGCTTGAGCGCAGTGAGGTGCTCCATGAACATGAGATGCGGTAGTTCGCATTCCTCAATGTCCTTGCGCAATTGTTGGGCTGGCGTCACAGCAGTTTTTCTCCGGTGTTTCTGTTAACAATGTTCATCGACGGCGCGTCGTCGTATGAGATGACGCCGGACTGAAAATCTTCCGCTGGCAACGACGGATTGGCCGAAGGTGCAAGTCCAAATGGTGCTGCCGCTGAAAGTGGCCGGTCGATGGCCCGCTGGACAGCTGAATTGTCTTTGGCGCGACGCACGGTTTCCCTGTTTTCCTCACGCTTGCCGCGAGCCTTGGGCTTACCGGCTTTCGCGTTTCCGGTGACCGCCTCGTCCAGCTCCCGCTCGAACTGGACCTTTTCGTCCGGGACCGTCCAGTCAGCCATGCCCGAATCGAACCGGTCTTTGGCTTCAGCAAAGGTCCACGCCGGCGTGTCCGGACGAACGTGGTCGTGCGTCAGTGGGACAAGCGGAAGGTCACTTCCCTCGTACACGTACACCTGACGAAAATCGTCGGGGTTGTAAACCACGTGAAGTTGCGCACGGTCGCCGTACTTGGCCAGTAGATACGACTTCGCTTCGCCGTTGTACCTGAACCCATGCTCGAGCGAGATACCCGTCTTGGCGTTCAACGTGCGTATCTGGTGTTCGAAAAGTGCCGCCATCCATTCATGGCGCGGTGGCGGCAGAGTGATGGGTTGTCCCATTTCTTCGGTCTGGTAGGCCAGGCGCTCAAGCGGCGTCTTTCCCTTGACCGAATCGACCAAAAGTTCGTCCCAACGCAGCCGCTCGAGCGGGGTGTTGGCCCAGTCCCTATAGAGCCACCCAACAATCCACTTTTCGAGTGCTTCGACGCTCATCAACTCGTCGCCCAGTGCCTCGGGGTCGCGCTTGCCATCTTTTCCATCGAAGCGCGTGCATCCCGGGAGACGCTGCAGTGCTTCCTTGAGTGACCTGTTCAGGCGCTCGATGAATGGCTTACCTTGAGCTTCCTTTGCTTTGCAGTGCTTGACATCCATTCCTAGTCGCTCGAGTCGGACGATTCTTCCGCCTTTGGTCTCCGGACCATTATCAAAAATGACCTGTGCGGGCGTGCCGTAAATGTTCAGCGCGTGAGCGATGCCAAGCTCCGCGAAGCGGGCTGCCTTGGCGGGCGTCAGATACATCTCGAGGCACAACAGCGAATCCATCTCGCGCGGCGAACCGATGACAAGATGCCATCCCACCGGATACCCGGTGCAGACATCAATTGCCAGAACCAGATAGATGGTCCGGGCGATGCCATGGGGCGTTACTACAACGAACGGCAGGTGCAGAGCATCCTGCTCAATTCGGGCGAACGGAAACGCCGCCCGGATACGTTTCTTTGCATACGATTTACCTGCGACCCTATTGAGCGGGTCCATCCGGTCGTATTCGGAATCGGGGGTCAGCTCATCAATCCTGGCGCACACGAACTTGCGGCTGATGGCGTGGCTGGCAACATGCAAGCCGCGCCGACGAGCCTCACGGTTGACGTAATCCGTCAGGTCGAGGACCGTCCACCTGGATTCCGTGACCAGGAATTGGTCCTGGATGACGTCCTTGACGAATTCGACAAGGTCTTCTGAGTATCTGGCCGTCGCATTGCCTTTATTTTTATCACCCTTGAGAACCGGCAGGCCCAGCAGTTGATTCGTGTGAGCCCGGTACAGGGTTGCGGGCGACGGAAACGGGCAAACAAGTGCCTTGTCTGCGTTTTCCATCAGGTAAGCGTCGCGGGCCAGCGGTATCGCTGCGCTAAACGACAGACCGCGTTGGTCCCGGATGGCATCAATGCGCCGCAGTATGTCGTTCAGCAGGCGGACCTTACTGTGCAAGTCCTGATTGTCGTACTGGGCGGCAATGCTGACGCGCGGCATTCCCTTCCGATGAAGCACCAGACTGCCTTCCGAAATCCGGGCGCTGATGTCATCGTATTTGTCATACCTGGCCTCGCGCTTCTCGGCGTCGAACAGCTGGATGGAGCCAGCATGCAGGCGACCGTCCAGCACCTCGAAGTAGCTGTCAGGTTTGCCGGGCGGCGCCAGCTTGTCTCCAGCGCGCAGGTCGGACATCATGGCCGCAGTTCCTCAATCAAACAGAGGTGGGCCAAGTCACCATATGCGGCTGTCAGTTCCAGCGTGCCGCAAATATGGTTATGCGCGAGGTCAGCCTGAAGAACGCCCCTAGCGAGCAGCGGAGGAATCAGGCCGGTCGGAATCTGGAGTTCGGCGCACAGCGTGCGCTGTAGCACCGGACCCAATTCGCAATAGCGTTCGACCCGGTCGATGATGTCCGGCGTGAGGTATTCGCGAGCACGCGCTATCGCCGGCTTCAACAGCTGCACATTGACGACGACCGGGTGCCGTTCATTCGCAGGCACGACTACCGTGGATAGCGGATAGCAGTTCGCTTCCATGATTTCCCGGGCCCGCTCGACCTTCGCCCAGTACCGACCATCGCCCTCGAAGCCTTGGAGCTTGACCTCGTATGCGCGCTGCAGGCCGTCGACCTGAACGGTGGCAAAGTCTGGTGTGTATTCCGCCTCCCCGGAGCGACCGCCACGCATCCTGCGCGCTTCTGACAGTTCCTCGGGCGTGAACAGCAGCCGCTCTCCGAGCAGGTCGACGGTAAACGGTTGCTGCCTGAAAGAGCGCACTCGCGGGTCAACGCACAGCATATGCGCGACCAGGCGTTCCGCGTCGGACTCGACAGTGATGTGGCCATCGGCCTTTTCGGCATATGTGCCGATGCGAGCCTTGCCATACGTACGGGCCGTAAGCCGGACGCCGGCGTGCGCAGCGCTCTGGCGACTACGGACGCCATAGGACGGTGCGCTCCTCATTTCGCGCCTCCGTCCGGAGTCTGCAATGGGCAGCTAAGCTGGCTGGTCGTCTTGGTTGCAGTTGCGGCCCGTCGGGCCGCCAAACTGCGTTGTAGGGTTATTGTCAGCATTCTGTTCTCGCAAAAAAATGGCTTGCAGAGAACGTGTAGTGCTCCCCCAGATGGAGCCGGTCGTATACGACCGAAATTTACCGTGCGAGAATCGCGGCACCAGAAAAATAGAGGCTCGAACAAGGTCGAGGGGGAACGATGGAAGAACTGCCACACAAGCGTGGTCGGCTGCCGGCTGAGCCGTACGAGCGGTGGGAAGAAGAGGCGAAGGGGCTGGTAGAGGAAGAGATGGCACGGCGCGGCATTCGCTACAAACAGCTTTCGCGGATGCTGGAGGCGCAGGGCATCTACGAGTCGCCGGACCAGATAAACCGCAAAATCAATCGCAGGAGGTTCTCGGCAGCCTTCCTGATTGCCTGCCTGCGTGCGATGGGCGTGGAGACCATCGCACTCGTCCCCTTCAAACCGGGACAGAATATTGGAGGTTAGGCGACTGACTACCCACGTCGCAAAATTCGCCCGCAGCCAGACCAGTTTCATCGCCTGCTCCCGCCATACCCTCTCATAAATAGTCCAAGTTCGGTGGCGAGTTGCCGCGCGCCGAGCCGGTCGTTTCTGTCCGGATTGAATAATTCAGCCGTTCGATAAGAGCCTTTTGTTGCCCGGCCCTGGCTCTACAGTGCTTCATGTGGGCGCCGAGCGGCTCCAGGTTCTGGATGCGTCCGCCCTTGGTTTCGGGGCCGTTATCAACAACAAGTTGCCCAGGTGTGCCACACACATTCATGTCGTGGTCAATGTCGAGTTCGTTCATGGAGTTCCCCTTTCTTCCCGTTGCGCCGCATGACTGAAACGCGGCTTGCCCGCGCGAAGCAGCGTCCGTTTGCCTGCGTAGATGTCGTCATGAATGTCGGTGACCTTGATGCACCGGTCTGCGCGCTCGGCAGCATCGAACACCTTGATGCAGCCCCCACGCGGTTGGGCATCGAGCACCTCCCAGAATGCATGGTGATTTTTTGGCGGAGCAAGGCGGTCGTGGAGGAGCAGCTTAGGAATCATGCTTCGACTCCTTCAAGCAGGCAGAGATGGCCTAGGTTTCCGTACGCCAGGGACAGTTCGAGCGTCCCGCAGATGGTGTGATGAGCGACGTCTCCCGTGAGCACGCCACTGACGAGCGGAACTGGAATCAGGCCTGGTGGGAGTTGAAGGTCTGAGCAAAGCGTGCGAACCGAGACAGAACCCTCTTCACAGCGCTGCATCACGCGCTCAACGAGCTCGTCGGTCAAGTAAGTGCGCGCTTGGTAAGCTGCCTGCTTTAGCACCCGCGAGTTCATCCGCACCGGATGAACGGTATTCGAGGGAAACACCAGGGTGCGCAGGGGATAGCCATTGGCATCCAGAATGAGACGGGCGCGTGCAACCTTGCCCCAGTAGACCCCATCGCCTTCGAACCTCTCGAACTTGACCTCGACGGCGTGATGCAATCCGTCCAGCCATTCAACACTGAAATCAACGGTGTAGAACTTCGCGCCGGGTACATCGCGATGCTTGTGCCAGGCTCCACGCACCGCATCCCGCGTGAACAGCATGCGTTGGTCTATCAGGTCGACGCTAAACGGCTGCGGCTGAAAAGCCCTGACGCGTGGGTCAATCGTCAGCAACTGTGCGACGAAGCGTTCGGCATCGGACTCGACGTTGATGTGGCCGCCAGCTTTTTCGCTGTACGTGCCGAACCTAGCCTTGCCGTATGTTGATGCCGTTTGGCGGATGCCGGTGTTGGCGCCGCTCTGCCGGCCGCGACGGCCATAGGACACAGAAGCGCGACTCACAACGCACCTCGGTCTACTGCGGTCCGTTGGAGAGCGCTCGGAGAACGTCTCGCGACGGGCGCGATGACGCCTGAAAAACCAAGCGGGAACGGGAAATTGAGAGTGCTGTTCCTGTTCAGCATCATGCAGTCATTTGCGGCTTCGACTGCATAACTTACGGACGCGTTTTGGCGAAATATAGGCCTGGTCTGACCGGCGTTACAGCGCCATTCGCGAATATCGCTTGGCGCGCATGGGCTCTTCCTACCGGAATTTTTTTTCGCGTTACACGCCTGTAACGTTAACGTTACGGCGCACTGCTGTCGCGTGCGGAGAGGCAGGAAATTCGCACTGCCGCTGGTCGCACGATGAGCGCGAGAACGGGCGTCGGGGTGACTAGCAAGGGAAATGGCAACCCGCGTTTGGCAGCACTTCCAGGGGGGGCACCTAGGGGAAAACCGGCCTCCCCAATCCGATGTCTGCCGCGGACTGCAAAGACCGGTCCATAATGCAGGACAGACCAGACACCCCCTCCGCGAGATAGGCAGACGCTCACCGCTCTCACCAATCCAAAACCGGATGCGGTCTGCTTTCGGTCGCCAGAAAGTGGTCTGCTTCATCACCCGCTCCTGCGTCGTACCCTCTCATAAATAGGGCTCGCCGCGGAAGCGCGTCAGATTTGCGAAGGCAGGTTCACTCTCGATACCGCGTCCCAACGTTGCATTGAGACGGAGTTACCGTAGTCAACGCGGACAGAATTTTCAAGCCGAAAACTATGTCTGGAATTTCCGCGTCCGCCCGGGCGAATTGCATTGCGCACGCACGGCCCACCGTGTTCGCTCATGGCGCACCCTTCTTTACTTGCAGTCTGCACGATGAGTGATATACGAATACGAATACGCCTCGCGCCGCACGCTCCGCATCGTGCCGCCCTCACTTCGAGGCATAGTTGTCTGGGAGCCCCGAGGCTAGAATCAGATAACAGCGAGCGGCCGTACCATGGTCATCGGCATATACCAGTACAACTGTAAAACCTATCAAGAATGACGACCTTGCAAGACCTGAAACCAACGACGAAACAACTCGTCAAGGACATCACCGACAGGCTCGGCATCGCAATGTCGTCGCAGTACGACTGGTGTTTCGGCGATACCGGTGGCCCATATCTTGTCAACATTTGGCACGACAACATGCTCGAAGATGACGGTGAGATTTATTTCGTCAACCGAGCATCAGACTGGGCCGAGGAAAACATCGCGACAGCCCCCCAGGTGCAACTGAACCGTGCGGCGGCGATGTCCGCTCTCATTCAGACGGCCTACTACCGTAAGGAGCCTGTTCACGTCGCCATCCTCAGTGGTGTACGCAGAAGGGTTGGGTTCAGAGAAACCAGCGAAGCGCACCAAAGGGAGCTAGACCCAGTCCTCTGGTATCCCCATCACAAGGACGAAGACGGTCGTATTCACGTCATTAGAGGTAAGCCGCAACCGGAGGACTTCGACCCATCTAACGACGACCATCCGCGCCAGACAAAAATGCACAAGCCGTTGCCACCGCCGCCGAAGAAAGTGGAGGTGTCAGGCACAACGATTTTTGAACGCGACTCGGAAGTGGTAAAGACGGTGAAGCGCCGGGCGGTCAACGGATGCTGTGAGCTTTGCGGCAAGGAGGGCTTCCGAACCGCGAGCGGCGGGTTCTACCTTGAGGCCCATCACGTCATCCCACTGAACTGCGGGGGACTGGACGACGTTCGCAATGTGGTGGCCATCTGTGCTGATGACCATCGACGCGCGCATTTCGGTGAGGACCGCCACGCCGTCCGCGACAGGATGATTTGGGAAGTACTTGCCGCCCACTATCCCAACGACATCAAGCTTTTCGAGACGATGGACGAGAAGTCCCATGAGATAGAACGCAGCAACTCGGGACAACGCAAGCTGGAAGAGCACCGGGTAGATAGCTAACACCTTCATGTGCGCCTGGCACTTCGCTCCATCCAGCAGAGACCTGCCGCACCGCGGCCGATTCTCCGAATGAAGTGCCTGCCGCCTTTGCCAACTGACAACAGCTTGTAGCATTGTCATCCAGCTGGGCTCGGCGAGCTGGGTAGGGAGGTGAGAGCATCCTGCGAACTGCTTGGCTGGTCAAACTAGACCATGACGTAAACTCCCAGGGCTCCTACCTAGCCATCCACCGACAAGTCAAAACACCGCCGCATTTTTCGACTACCACTGCGGGATAGCGTTAAATTCACGCCCCCTCGCAGATAATTGATTAGAAATCCGTTATTCGATGTTTAAAGAACAGAAAGCAAAGAGCCAAGAGCCAGAAAACGCATCCGACACCACCCTTTCTGCATTCATCTGGAAAAACGCGGACGACCTGTGGGGCAATTTCAAGCACACTGACTTCGGAAAAATCATTCTACCGTTCACGCTGCTTCGTCGTTTGGAATGCGTTTTGGAACCGACGCGTCAGAAAGTGCGCGAAGCGGCGGACAAATTCAAGAACAAGAATATCCAGCTTGACCTGATTCTTCGCCAAACGGCTGGGTTGCCCTTCTATAACACCAGTCAATACTCATTAGGCACGCTCGGCGCAACGCGTACCAAGAGCAACTTGGAAGCCTACATCGCTGGCTTTTCCGACAACGCCCGCGTCGTGTTCGAGCAGTTCAATTTTTCCGACACGATTGCACGCCTCGCTCGCGCTGATGTGTTGTTCAAGATTTGCCAGAACTTTGCCGCCACCGAGTTGCACCCAAACGTCGTGCCCGACCGGGTGATGAGCAACATCTATGAGCACCTGATTCGTCGCTTCGGTGCCGAAGTGAACGAAGCTGCTGAAGACTTCATGACACCGCGCGACGTCGTTCACTTGGCGACCACGTTGCTGCTCGACCCAGACGACGCGCTGTTCAAGAACAATCCAGGTCTGATTCGCACCCTGTACGACCCGACTTGCGGAACCGGCGGCTTTCTCACCGATGCGATGAACTTCGTGGAAGGCTATCGCGACCGCAATAAAGTACCGCCAGTGCTGATTCCATACGGCCAGGAATTGGAACCGGAAACCCACGCCGTCGCGTTGGCGAACATGCTGCTGCGTCGCCTGGAATCTGAACCTGCACGCGACCTCTCTCTGAACATCAAGGGACCAGTCAGCACCTTATCCAAAGATGGCTACGCCGGGCAAAAATTCCATTACTGCCTGTCCAATCCTCCCTTTGGCAAAAAGTGGGAACAGGACCAGACATTCGTAGTGCGCGAGCATGAAGAAAAAGGCTTCTCCGGTCGCTTCGGGGCGGGACTGCCCAGCGTTGGCGATGGCTCGATGCTGTTCATTCAGCACCTAATAGACAAGCTTGAAGACCCGGCCAAAGGCGGTGGGCGCGCCGGCATCATCCTTTCCGGCAGCCCGTTGTTTACTGGCAATGCGGGGCAAGGTCCAACTGAAATCCGCCGCTGGCTGCTGGAACAGGATTACATCGAAGCCATCATTGCCCTACCTACCGACATCTTCTTCCGTACCGGCATCGGCACCTATCTGTGGCTGCTGACAAACAAAAAGTCGAAACAGCGCAAGGGCCAAGTACAGTTGATTGATGCCACCGCCATCCATTCGCCGATGCGCAAAAGCGAGGGCAACAAGCGTCGCCGCATTAGTGATGAGCAAATCCACGACATCGCCCGCCTGTATGCCGACTTCGAGCCGGCGGAAAACGTGCGCATCGTCGATTACCGCGATTTCGGCTATCGCCGCATCAAGGTGCAGCGCCCGCTGCGCCTGGTCATTTGCATCACCCTCGAAGCCATTGAGGCGTTCAGAACAAGCAAGCCTTTCGTCAAGCTCGACGAAAAGGAACAAACCGCGTGGCTGAAGTTCCTCGCCAAGCAGGACGACACCGCCCACCCCTATGAATGGCTGGACACACTGGTGGAATCGGCAAAGAAAGCGGGTGTCGGCAAGGTCGGCAATCCGCTGGTAGCCGCCCTGGAAACCGCCTTCGGCGTGCGCGAAGCAAACGCACCGCCGGTCCTGGATGGCGCCGGCAATCCAAAGCCTGACAAGGAACTGGACGATTTCGAGAACGTACCGCTGCAAATGCCCGTGGCCGATTACATGAAAGCAGAAGTGCTGCCACATGTGCCGGATGCCTGGGTAGATGAAGCCTATGTCGATGAGCGCGATGGTGGCGTTGGCAAGGTCGGTTATGAAATCAATTTCAATCGATATTTTTATAAGTACCAGCCGCCGCGTGACTTACACGAGATTGACACGGAACTTAAGGCAGTGGAGAAGGAAATCGCTGCACTGCTGGATGAGGTGGCAGAATGACAGCTCACAAGCGTCATGCGGCCATGAAGGATTCCGGTGTGGCATGGCTGGGGAAAATCCCAGCGCATTGGGATGTTGTGCAGAGCCGTCGTATGTTCGACCAGCGCAAGGAGAAAGCACGCCCTGGCGATGTGTTGCTTACAGCATCACAGAAGTACGGAATGATTCCGCAATCACTGTTCATGGAACTGGAAGGAAGGCGCGTCGTTGAAATCAACAAAGGTGCGGACAGCTTGATTCACGTCGAAGCAGGAGACTTCGTGATTAGCCTTCGTAGCTTTCAAGGTGGGTTGGAATTCAGCCGTACCGGGGGCTCAATAACTTTTCACTATGTTCCCATTCATGCAGTGAAATGGGTTCACGAGCCTTTCTTCGCTCATTTGTTCAAGAGCAGCACGTACATACAGGCATTGCGGGCTACCGCAAATCTCATTCGAGATGGCCAGGACATGCGTTTCACGCACTTTGCGCAGGTGCCGTTGCCGAAAATACCACTGGATGAACAAGTCGCCATCGCCGACCATCTTGACCTCGAAACCGCCCGCATCGATAAACTTATCGCGCGCAAGACCCGCTTCATCGAACTGCTGGTCGAAAAGCGCCAAGTTCTCATCACCCATGCTGTGACCAAGGGCTTGAACCCGAAGGCGAAGATGAAGGACTCCGGTGCGGAGTGGTTGGGAGAGGTACCAGAACATTGGACCGTGGGTGCATCTCGACGCTTCTTTGTTTTTAATCCATCGAAGCGGGAAATCGCAGATAGGGAAAAATCTGAGCAGGTTTCTTTCCTGCCGATGGAAGCGATTGGCGTAAATGGTGAACTTGACCTTTCCAACGTACGTCAGATTTCGGAAGTCGAAAGCGGGTACTCCTATTTCGCCAACGGCGACATCGTGGTCGCCAAAATCACGCCTTGCTTCGAGAACGGCAAGGGTGCTGTCATCAGAAATCTGGTAGGTGGTGTTGGTTTCGGCACAACCGAGCTAATCGTAATGCGTCCGTCGGAACAGATAAATGCCGCATATGCCGGATGGCTTTTTTCTTCTGTTGCACTCCGCGGCTACTCCGAAGGTTACATGCAAGGTTCTGCCGGCCAAAAGCGCGTTCAAGACGAATTTCTGAAAGAGCTGCATATTCCTGTTCCAACCTTGGATGAGCAGACCCAAATTTCGGTTTTTCTGGAAAATCGTACGTTTCGAATTGACACGTTGATTACCAAGACAGAGCATTCAATTGACCTGCTGCGCGAACACCGAACCGCTCTCATCACTGCTGCCGTCACTGGCAAAATCGACCTGCGAGACAACGCGTGAACGATACCGCCCACCGCGAAAAGGAATTCCAGAACTACATCATCAAGAAGCTGGTTGACCAGGGCTGGCAGGTAGGCGAAAGCCAGCACTACGACCGCGAATACGCTATCTACCCGCAGGATGTGCAAGCGTGGCTGCAAATTACTCAGCCCCAGAAATGGAAACGTCTGGCATCCCTAAATGGCGCAAAAGCGCTGGACACGGTGATGGCGCGCCTTGCCGATGCGCTGGAGCAAAACGGCACCGTGCAAGTGCTGCGCAAAGGCTACAAGATTGCGGGCGGCGGCGAACTGATTGCCAGTGAGCTGCAACCAGAAGATGTACGTGACCCGGCAAGTTGGGAGCGCTACAAGGCCAATATCCTACGCGTGGTGCCGGAACTGGTTTACAACGGTGTCAACGATAAGCACCGCATCGACCTGGTGTTCTTCGTCAATGGCATCGCCGTTGCAACTGTGGAAATCAAAACAGATTTTACTCAGGACATCAACGCAGCGGTGGAGCAATACAAGAATGACCGCAAGCCATTCGACAGGGCCACCGGCAGGCGTGAACCGCTACTAACGTTCAAGCGCGGCGCCGTGGTGCATTTCGCCCTGTCCGAAGCGGACATTCAAATGACCACCAAGCTGGATGGTGAAAACACCTTCTTTTTGCCATTCAATCAGGGTAACGCAGGCCATGCCGGGAATCCGGCACGCACGGACGGTGAGTATCCGGTGGCCTACTTCTGGGAGAAGATTTGCCAGAAGGATTCGTGGCTGCGTATCTTCCACAACTTTGTCTATGTGGACAAACGGCAGGTGGCCGACGCACAAGGCAACTGGTCTACGCGGGAGACGCTGATTTTTCCGCGCTTCCACCAATGGCGCGCAGTGAATCGGATAATTGACGACGCTAAGGTCAAAGGTGCAGGGCAAGCCTACTTGTGCGAACACAGCGCAGGTTCCGGAAAGACCAGCACGATTGCATGGACAGCGCATGATTTGGTCAGGCTGCGCCACGGCGACGGCACAGCAATTTTCAATTCAGTCATTGTCGTCACCGACCGTACTGTGCTCGACCAGCAGTTGCAAGATGCCATTCAGCAGATTGACCACCAGCAGGACATGATTGCGGCGATAGACCGCAAGCTACTCGGCGGGCGTTCCAAGAGCGACGTGCTGGCTGAGGAACTTGGACGAGGCACGCCGATTATCGTAGTCACCATCCAGACCTTCCCATTTGCGATGCAGGAAATCCTGACCAACGCGAATCTCAAGGATAAAAACTTTGCCGTCGTCATCGACGAGGCGCATACCAGTCAGACCGGTACGGCAGCTAGCAAGTTGCAGGCGTCGCTGGCCTTGGATGCAGCGTCGATGGAAAACCTCACCGTGGAAGAGCTGCTAGAGAAAATCCAGGTTTCCCGCGTGCGCCCGAAGAACGTGTCGCACTTTGCTTTCACCGCTACGCCCAAGCACTCGACCATGATGTTGTTCGGCACTCGCCCAGACCCGTCGCGTCCGCCGCACAAGAACGACAACATGCCGACCGCATTCGACCGCTATCCGATGAGACAGGCGATTGAAGAGGGGTTCATTCTAGATGTGTTGGAAGGCTACACGCCGTACAAGACGGCATTCAACATCGCCAAGTCGGACATGGATGAAAAGCGCGTGGACAGCAAGGCAGCCAAACGCGCGCTGGCGAAATGGATGAACCTGCACGCGACTAACGTGACGCAGAAGGCGGAATTCATCGTCGAGCATTTCGCGCACAACGTGGCTAGGCTACTGAACGGTTCAGCCAAAGCAATGGTGGTGACATCTTCGCGCGCCGCCGCCGTGCGTTACAAAAAGGCCTTTGATGCCTACATCACCGCACATCCACAACACAAGCATTTGCAAGCTTTGGTGGCGTTTTCCGGCAAGCTGACCGGCAAGGACATCAGGCATGCAACCGACGAGAGTCTCACGAACGACACATTTGTGGCGAACGACGATGAGGTGTTCACGGAAACCTCGCTCAATGTTGGCGCCCCAGGCAGTGATTTGCGCCTTGTGTTTGACCGCCCGGAATACCGAGTGATGATTGTCGCGGACAAGTTCCAGACCGGCTTCGACCAGCCCAAGCTGTGCGCGATGTATCTGGATAAGAAAATCGCCAACGACGTGGAAATCGTGCAAACGCTGTCGCGCTTAAACCGTACAGCAGCAGGCAAAGATACGACCTATGTGATTGATTTCGTCAACGAACCGAATGCGATTCTGACCGCGTTCGCCAAGTACGACGCTGGCGCGCAGATTACAGAGGTACAAGACCTGAACGTGGCGTACAAGCGCCAGGCTGAACTAGACAAAGCGGGCATCTACACTACCATGCACCTCGAGGCGTTCAAGGCTGCACGCTTCAAGACGGCAAAGGATTTGCAAGACCCAGACACGCGCAGTCAGCAACACAGGCAGCTGTACGCAGCTACGCAAATTCCGACCGACATCTTCAACGGCAAGGTCAAGAACCTGCGTGAAGCCATTGCAGCTTGTGAAGCAACTTTCACACAGGCGAAAAAGAACGGGTACGAAGATGCGGCGAAACAGGCTGATGCACAGCGCAACGAACTTGACCAAGAGCTGAAGGTGTTGCTGGACTTCAAAGGTGGGCTGGTGCGCTTCAGCCAGCTTTATGGATACATTGGGCAACTGATTGATTTGGGTGACCCCGAACTCGAGAACTTCGCCGCCTTCGCTAAATTACTGGCGAAGCGGTTGGATGGCGTACCTCCGGAACAAGTGGATGTTTCCAGTCTTGTACTGACTGGCTATGACATTAAGGTGCGGGAAACGCCGGATGACGAAACAGAAGATGTCGATTTGATTCTTCAACCGATTAGAGCAGGTGGTGGAGGGAAAGCCACCCCGCCAGACTACCTGAGCGAAATCATCGGCAAGCTGAACAAGTTGTTTGGTGAGGCTACGCCGTTAGCGGACCAAGCCGCGTTGGTCAATCAAGTAATTAAAATCGTCGGTGAAGACAGCACGACGATGGCGCAAATCCAGCAAAACTCGAAAGAAGATGTGTTGCGTGGCAACCTGCCCGGCGCCGTAGGAGGCGCAGTTGCCCGCGCATTGACTTCACACCAATCGTTGGCTGAGCTGCTTCTGCAACAAGACCGTCAAACCATGCGGCCTTTCATTGAACTGATTTACCAATTGGTGAAAGAAGGCAAAAGCATTGATTTGGGCGACACCAGGATATAACAGAGCTCCAGGTAATTTTAAATCAAAAAGAGAGCTATCCCGTGGCGGGGTGGACTAGAGAGAGGACGGTTTCTCGCCATGTTCCCCGGGGGATGCGCCCGCCAGGTTACGTCATCGTTCACGAGCTTGTCACACCATCGAGATGAACCCACCCAGGACTACTGGAATCTGATTGCCCCAGATAATGCCGGGGTGGCGGCGTGAACATGATGCGTTGGAGAAGGCGGTGTTTGGGATGCAATCCAGCTACGATATACAGCCGCGTCTTTGCCTGCAGATGAGGAGGAAGCAGCATCATCTAGCGGAGTGGATTGAACGGGCTATCACTTCTCTCGGAAAGCGTGGCTTGTCCAAGTCCTTGCGTTTAATAACCTCTCCAGTTCGTCAACTCGACAGCGAGATAATACGCGCGTCACACGGCAATGCCCTTTAGAACCAGAAGCTGACTGAGCTATTTCTGCGGGTCATGCCGAAGGTGGACCATCATATGTCGGACCTTGTACGGCAGGCCGGTGCCCGTGTGAACCGCGGACGTCGAAAAAGCTAATCCAGGCCTTCCGGCGTCCGCGCGGTCACATGCTATGCCTTGCTCCCCCTCCAGATGCTTCGCCCATTGGTCCAAGCGTCCCGTGGCATTGTCATAGTCTTGCAGGTAGATAAGGATGCCGCCAGCGTCTGCATCCTTACGAGCGACGCTATAGCGAGTGGTCAACTGCTGAAAACCTCCCCAGCAGTATGCGGGCCCACGGTCAATTTTTGCTTCCCCGAGCCAAATGAAATTCGGCTTGTGATGCACCTCGACCGTGATGTCTACGTGGCCGCTATGGTCCTTATCGTGACTTGCAGCGTAGCCGTATTGTCGCAAGCTCGACACTATAGAGTCCGTTATCTGGTCTTCCGTAGACTCAGTGAAATACTTCTTTCGCCCCTCTAGGTCGCCAATGATTTCGTCGAAATCCTCATACAAGAGTGACACGAACTCTTCGTAGGTTCCGGTCGTCATGCGACGAATCACTCGATTGCCGCCCGCAGCTAAGGTCATCAACCCCTCGTATGCCTTGAGGCTAACCTTCTGACCAGAATCACCGTCCGGCAACAGAAACCTGATTTCACTCATTGGACGAGATTTCCTTCGCCAATGAGGAGGGCACGAAGGTCGGAAAGACGCGTTCCTCGAAGTTGTCTATTCGCTCGCCAGTTTCGGGATGGAAGAGGCCGTCGTGGCGCGCAATGTTGAGGTCATCGACATTGAAATAGAAAGTTTCTTCGTTTTCGTCGATGAACTCGAATTCAGTGTCAAGCAGATGAAGGTCATGCCCAGTTAGATACTGAAGCGCTCGAGCAATGTCTTCCTTAGAAGCATCACTCTTGGTGGCAAGCCCGTACAGTTGACCGAAAGTAAGGCGCTTGAGAACGCCTTCCGCTAATTGCTCGACAATCGCAACGCAGAGCGTGGCGGCAGGGCTCTTGTCCCACACCGCCTGAACCCGCTGGATTGCTTCGGTTCTGTTCATATCAAGGCTAAACATGCCCAAGGAGAGTCTGCACCGCAGCTTCGAAGTCTTTTTCGTTGACGCACCCGCTAACGGAAGCCACCTCAAGTCGTTGCGAAGGCTTCGCTAGCTCTCTGAACGAACCGGGCAGCGACAACTCTACAGGATGCTTCCCGACCGACGGAGGGAAACGTACCGAAAGACGATATGGGACTATCTCTGCAAGATTTTTTAGACCCACCTTACCAGCCTTATGGTACAGCTCCTCGCGCAAGTCTGAAGACTTGCCACGCATCTTCTCGACCTTGACAGAATCCGTCGGGGTTTCAAACCCGAGTTCGCTCACCCGCCCAAGGCCGGAAGTCCGATAGATGCTACCGATAGCCTTGAATAGGTTCACCCGGCCTCCAATGAGCGACGAGCCGTCAGCGCCCGAGAAATCCGCATGGAACGACTTGAGTAGGCTTTTGATGCAAATCTCCGCGTAGTCCGCGTTGGTGAGCGTTGGGAGGTCCATTCTCATTTGCACGGAGCCATCGGGATGGACAATGACGCTGTCCATGCATTGCTTGAACTTCAGCTTGACTGCGATGAACTCGTCGTAGTCTTGAAATGCCTCTTGAACAGCGGCATTCACTTCGTCACGCTTGTACTTGTCCCGTTCCTCGACGTATCGCCCAGACAGATAGAAGAGCGCGACCCTCTTATTGGCTGACACCAACCGCCCTACAAGCGTCGGCATCTGCGGAACATGGTCTTTGGCTTGCGCTTCAGGCACCAGCGCCGGGAAGTGCTTTTGTGCAGCGCTTTCCGACGGCTGGGCGTTGACGGCTCTATCGTAAAGTGATTTTTCATGCTCGTGCGGATGAAAGAACGTCACCACACGGTCGGCGGCCAACAGCTGCTGTACGTAGAATTGACGAAGCTTCTCGACGACTTTTAGCAAATCGGCGTCGTTGGTGTACCGCTCAAAAATGGCGACAATGAACGGGGCCCACGTGCGCGTGATGGGAAGCCCATTGGCCGACGCAAAGTCAGCCATCCGCCCCCACTTGGTGATTTGCCGCAAATCCCCGACGAGTCTCTCAATCTGCTCTTTTAGTTTTGCCATCCCCTGTCCCCCGGATTCTTGTACTCTTTTCGCCGTCGTTGCGACTACGCGCCAGTATACCTTCCAAAACGAATTGTCCTGTCTCCGGTCGAGCGACAAGCGGCGCGTGCCGGGGCTCATCTACCTACGGAAATGGCGGCACTTGCGCCCTTGGTCGTGAAGGTGAAAAGCCCCTGCGGAAGGTTACTCTTATAACTGACTTTCTCGCTGAACCGCTCGGGTCGCATCTCTGCCCCGTCGTGAGGCCATTTTACCCAGCCTTATCAGATGCCCCCCAGTAAGCATCGTCGTTTTATTGCAATTTAACATACGACGTCTACGACATAAGGTGCGCTCATCAAACTCCACACGCTTCGTTAATGCACCTCGCCTCCGCCCAATGGCATATGCCAGCACTTGGGCTATTAAGAAAAAGGACCCATAAGTTTTTCAACTTATGGGTCCCGGATTCTCAGGTTATGCGTCTATCTACACGACACTCAAACATCAATATTCCGCGCCACCAACGCATTGCTCTCAATAAAGTTCCGACGCGGTTCCACGTCATCGCCCATCAGCGTGGTAAAGATCTGGTCCGCGGCAATGGCGTCTTCAATCTGCACGCGCAGCAAGCGGCGCTGGGTGACGTCCATGGTGGTTTCCCACAGCTGCTCGGGGTTCATTTCGCCCAGGCCCTTGTAGCGCTGGCGGCTCACGCCGCGCTCGGCCTCACTCAGCAGCCACGTCATGGCGGCGTGGAAGTCGGCAACGTTCTGCTCGCGCACCTTGTCGCCCGTGCCGCGGCGCACCTTGGCGCCTTCGCCAATCAGGCCCTGGAAGGTGGCGGCGGTGCCCGACAGCGCGGCGTAGTCGGCGCCGGCCACAAAATCGGCGTCGATGTGGCTGAGGCGCTGGTTGCCGTGCTGGCGGCGCACGACCATCACGCGGTACTTCTCGCTCTTCTCGTCGTACTGCATGAAGGCGTCTGCGGTGGCGCCGCCGTTGGCGCTGCTGGCGTTGCCTTGCATTTCCAGCAGGCGGGCCTTGAGCGTGCGGGCGGATGCCTCGGCGGCGGCTTCGCTGCTGAGGTCCAGCACCACGCCTTCGGCAATGGCGCGCAGGGCGTCGGCGTCAATCACGCGGGATAGGCGCTCGATCACGCCGCGGCTCAGCTGGTACTGGCGAGCGAGTTCGGCCAGGGCGTCGCCGGCGATCTCGGTGCCATCGGCACGCACCAGCACGGCGGTGTCCAGCGCCTGGCGCACCAGGTAGGCGGCCATCTCGACGTCGTCTTTGATGTAGCGCTCTTCCTTGCCGTGCTTGATCTTGTAGAGCGGCGGCTGGGCGATGTACACGTGGCCGCGCTCGATGATCTCGGGCATCTGGCGGTAGAAGAACGTGAGCAGCAGCGTGCGGATGTGCGAGCCGTCCACGTCAGCATCGGTCATGATGATGATGCGGTGGTAGCGCAGCTTGTCGAGGTTGTAGTCGTCCTTGCCAATGCCGGTGCCAAGCGCGGTGATGAGCGTGAGCACTTCCTGGCTGGAGAGCATCTTGTCAAAGCGCGCGCGCTCGACGTTCAGGATCTTGCCCTTGAGCGGCAGGATCGCCTGGAACTTGCGGTCGCGGCCCTGCTTGGCGGAGCCACCTGCGGAGTCACCCTCGACGATGAAGAGTTCAGACAGCGCGGGGTCTTTCTCCTGGCAGTCGGCCAGCTTGCCGGGCAGGCCCATGCCGTCGAGCACGCCCTTGCGGCGCGTCATTTCGCGGGCCTTGCGGGCGGCTTCACGCGCGCGGGCAGCTTCCACGATCTTGCCGCAGATGATCTTGGCGTCCACCGGCGTTTCCAGCAGGAAGTCGGTCAGCGCCTTGGCCACGACTTCTTCCACCGGCAAGCGCACTTCTGACGAGACCAGCTTGTCCTTGGTCTGCGAGCTGAACTTGGGCTCCGGCACCTTCACCGACAGCACGCAGGTCAGGCCTTCGCGCATGTCGTCGCCCGAGGTGTCGACCTTGGCCTTCTTGGCGATCTCGTTGTCGGTGATGTACTTGTTGATGACGCGCGTCATCGCGGCGCGCAGGCCCGTGAGGTGGGTGCCGCCGTCGCGCTGCGGGATGTTGTTGGTGAAGCAGAGCACCTGCTCGTTGTAGGCGTCGTTCCACTGCATCGACACTTCCACGGCCACGCCGTCTTTCTCGCCGGCGGCAAAGAAGATGGTCGGGTGCAGCACGGTCTTGTTCTTGTTGATGTACTCAACAAAGCCCTTCACGCCGCCCGAGAAGGCGAAGTCTTCTTCCTTGCCGGTGCGCTGATCCGTCAGGCGGATGTGCACGCCGTTGTTCAGGAACGAGAGCTCGCGAATGCGCTTGGAGAGGATCTCGTAGTGGTACTCGACGTTGGTGAAGATTTCTTCGTCGGCCAGGAAGTGCACTTCGGTGCCGCGCTTGTCCGTCGTGCCCGTCACGTGCAGCGGAGACACCTCCACCATCGTGCCGTCCGGCGCTTGCACCGTTTCGATCAGGCGGTTTTGCGGAACGCCCTGTGCAAACTCGATGTGGTGCACCTTGCCATTCTGGCGGACCGTCACCTTCATCCACTTCGACAAGCCGTTCACGCACGACACACCCACGCCGTGCAGGCCGCCCGACACCTTGTAGCTGTTCTGGTTGAACTTGCCACCGGCGTGCAGCTCGGTCATGGCGATCTCGGTCGCGCTGCGCTTGGGCTCGTGCTTGTCGTCAAACTTGATGCCGGTCGGGATACCACGGCCGTTGTCGATCACGGAGATGGAGTTGTCCGTGTGGATGGTGACCTGGATCTCGGTGCAATGCCCGGCCAGCGCCTCATCGATGGAGTTGTCCAACACCTCGAACACGAGGTGGTGCAGGCCGGTGCCATCCGAGGTATCGCCGATGTACATGCCCGGCCGCTTGCGTACCGCCTCCAGGCCTTCCAGGATCTGGATCGAGGCGGCGTCGTAGCTGTTGGAGCTGCTGGCCTCGGCGGGGGTGGATTGCGGTTTCTGCTCTTCGGTCATGTCGTTCTGCTCGCAGCCATGGGCACGGAAATGGTTGTCTCAGCGCACACAGCGGGGTTGCTTAAAAACGGCGAAGGGGCGGATCTTTCCGATCCAGCCCCTCGTCTTGCTATCGATAGTGCTTATCTGGCAAATGCGTGTCAGATGCGCATCGGCATGACGACGTACTTGAAGGTGTCGTCGTCGGGCAGGGTGATGAGCGCGCTCGAGTTGGAGTCGCCCAGGCTCACCTGCACCTTTTCGGCCTTGAGGTTGGCCAGCACGTCCAGCAGGTAGGTGACGTTGAAACCGATATCCAGCGCGTCGCCCTGGTAGTCGATTTCGAGTTCTTCCTGCGCCTCTTCCTGGTCAGCGTTGGTGGAGCTGATCTTGAGGACGTTGGTGTCGAGCATGCAGCGCACGCCCTTGAACTTGTCGGTCGTCAGGATGGCCGTACGTTGCAGTGCGCTTTGCAGGAACGTGCGGTCGATCGTGAAGCTGTTGCGGTAACCCTTCGGGATCACGCGCTGGAAATCCGGGAACTTGCCTTCGACCAGCTTGGAGATCAGCTCGATATTGCCGAAGGTGAACTTGACCTGGTTCGACGCCAGTTGCACCGAGACGGGATCGTCCACGTCTTCCAGCAGGCGTTGCAGTTCGAGAATGGTCTTGCGCGGGATGATGACTTCGTGGCGGCCAGCGCCAGCGGGTTGCTCGCCCGTTTCCACGCCGCAGTAGGCCAGTCGGTGGCCATCGGTGGCGACGGCCATGACTTGCTTGCCGTCCACCACCAGCAGCATGCCGTTGAGGTAGTAGCGGATGTCCTGCTGGGCCATCGCAAAGTGCACCATCGCCAGCAGGTGCTTGAGCGTCTTCTGCGGCAGGGTGATGCGCGCGCCAAAGTCGGTGGCCTCGGCCACGGTCGGGAATTCTTCGGCGGCCAGCGTCTGCAGCGCAAAGCGGCTCTTGCCGGATTGCACCGTCATGCGCTTGTCGTTGAGCGTCAGCGCCACTTCGCCGTCAGGCATGGCACGCAGGATGTCGACCAGCTTGCGGGCGGCCACGGTGGTGGCAATGTCGCCGGCGCCGGCGCCGCAATCGGCGTGCGTGGTGATCTGGATTTCGATGTCGGTGGACAGGAAGGAAACCCGTTCACCCTTCTTGGTGATGAGCAGATTGGCCAGGATGGGCAGCGTGTGACGGCGTTCCACGATGCCGCTCACGATTTGCAGCGGACGCAGCAGGTTGTCTCGCGAGGTTTTGACCAATTGCATGAAGGCGATCCTTGCAGTGTATGCAGTTTGGGGTGACACCGCGCGCGCCCCTCATGGCCTGTGCCTGCAGGAGCATTCGCGATTAACCCCAAAGTTGTTGTAAATCAAGGGGTTAATCACAAATTATACCGCAAAGAAGGGGGCGCTGGATAGCGTCGCGCGCGCGGCAAATATGTCTATTGTGCATGAAAAGACGCCCGCGTTCGAGCGGGCGTTTGCATGCGGCAAATTCTGGGCAGATGGCGCTGCCATGCGCCTTGGTGGCACGCGGCAGCGCGATGCGCCATCAACCCTTGAGCGTTTGCTCCAGCACGTGCAGCTCGTGGTTGAGCTGGGCGTCCTTGGTGCGCTCGTCGGCAATCTTGCGCACGGCGTGCAGCACGGTGGTGTGATCGCGTCCGCCAAAGAGTTCGCCAATTTCCGGCAGGCTCTTCTGCGTCAGCTCCTTGGCCAGATACATGGCGATCTGGCGCGGGCGCGCGATGTTGGCCGGCCGCTTCTTGGAGTACATGTCCGCGACCTTGATGTTGTAGAAATCCGCGCAGGTCTTCTGGATGTTCTCCACCGAGATCTGGCGGTTCTGCACGGTCAGCAGATCCTTCAACGCCTCGCGCGTGACCTCGATCGTAATCTCTTTGCCGTGGAAGTTGGAGTACGCCAGGATCTTGCGCAGCGCGCCCTCCAGCTCACGCACGTTCGAACGCAGATGCTTGGCGACGAAGAAAGCGACCTCTTCCGGCACGGTCACGTTCTCGGCCTGCGCCTTCTTCATCAGAATGGCGACGCGCATTTCCAGCTCGGGCGGCTCGATGGCCACCGTCAACCCGGAGTCGAACCGCGAGATCAGGCGGTCATCAATCCCGGTGATCTCTTTCGGATACGTATCGCTGGTGATGATGACCTGCGCGCGGTTGGCGATCAGCGCCTCGAACGCGTAGAAGAATTCTTCCTGCGTGCGGTTCTTGCCCGAGAAGAACTGGATGTCATCGATCAGCAGCAGATCGAGCGAGTGGTAGTAGCGCTTGAAGTCGTCAAACGCCTTGCGCTGGTAAGCCTTCACTACGTCAGAAACGTACTGTTCTGCGTGGATGTAGCGGATGCGCGCGCGCGGATTCTCCATCAGCATGAAGTTGCCGATGGCATGGATCAAGTGCGTCTTACCGAGGCCCACGCCGCCGTACAGGTACAGCGGGTTGTACGACTTGCCCGGGTTGTTGGCGACCTGGATGGCCGCGGCGCGCGCCAGCTGGTTGGCCTTACCGGTGACGAAGTTGTCGAACGTGAGGATCTGGTTCAGGCGCGAGCGCTCGTGCACGGTGTCGTCCACGGGCGCCTGCGGCGGCGTTGCCAGGCCCGTGACCATGGCAGGTGCCTGCGGCGGCATGCGGTATGACTGGGCACTCACCTCGGCGGCGTCCATCACGGGCACGTCGATCTCGGCCACAGCATGGCTGGCCGTGGCGAGCGCATTTTCGCGGTACATCGCGGGGGCCGGACGCATGGCTGCAGCATCCAGTGCGGCGCTGCTTGCGGCCGGCATGGCGGCTGGCGCTGCCTGCCTCGGCTGAATCGATTGCGCGGCCATCGGCTGCATCGGCGCCGGAGCAAACGCCGGCTGCTGGGCCGCCTGGCGCTGGCCGGCGGCCGGGTCGAGCACGAACTGCACGTCGACCTGCATCTCCCAGTAGTCACACGCGAGCGACTGGATGCGGCCGGAGAACTGGCTCTTGACCCAGTCGAGCTTGAAGCGGTTAGGCGCGGCAATCCGCAGCGTGCACGCCTGCTCGTCAAATGACAGCGGCGTGAGCGGCTTGATCCACGTCTTGAATTGTTGCGGCGTCAGCTCACTCTCAAGTTGAGCGGATGCCGCATGCCAGAAATCCTGCATCGTTATCGTTAGTTGTTTGACCGGCGCCACACGCGTCTGTCGACGTCCCCGGGCGGGGCCGGCCGCCGGGCCTCTGGCACAAGCCAGAAACCGGGTGGCATTCGTTATTGGAACGGGATTGTACCCCCGGCCGAAAGTTATCCACAAAGGATAAGTCTGTGGATAACCTGTGGAACTGCTGTGAGTAGCAGTGGACAACTACTTTTGACACCCGCCCACAAACCCAATGCTGGCAAGGCTTTCACCGAAACGACCCAGGCCGCACAAGGCGTTGGGGACAACTTGCTGGCGGGTGGATTTCTCGTATGGCGCACACGTTATCCCCAATCTGCCAGACTTGACAGATTCAGCAAACATCGTTTAAATGGCGGGTTCTGCGATGCGCGGCAGGGGAGCGCACGCTTGTTCGCGTCAGACGCGGCGCCGGATTCGTCCAGCGCGCCTGATCCGGCTAAGGCCCGATACCGTCGGTGCCCGTGAACAACACAGCGCACGGCGGTCTGCGTGGGCGATTTCTCCTAATGAATCGACACCAGGCTTTGCGGGGCGACCCTAGGCCCGGCGCGTGCGGCAGCGTCCGCACCACCAATTAACAAGAGAGTGCATCATGAAGCGTACCTACCAACCTTCCGTTACCCGTCGCAAGCGCACCCACGGTTTCCGTGTCCGCATGAAGACCCGTGGTGGCCGTGCCGTGCTGAACGCACGCCGCGCCAAGGGCCGTAAGCGCCTGGCCATCTAAGACTGCCGCGCCCCGGGTGGCGGCCCCTGGCCGTTGCCCATGGCTTTGCCGCAGTCTTACCCCCAGCCGGCGATGGGCTTGCACGCCTACCCCAAAGCCGCAAGGCTGACGAAAACGGATGAGTTCTCATCCGTTTTTGCTTTGCGGCCCGTCCGGCGCAGTCGTCACTTTGTGCTGTATGTGCGCGCCAATGGGCATCCCCAGGCGCGCCTGGGCGTGGTGATCGGCAAGAAGTTTGCCAAGCGCGCCGTCGAGCGCAATCTCATCAAGCGCCAGTGCCGCGAGCTGTTCCGCCTGCGGCAGCCGTCTCTGGGCGGCCGCGACGTGCTGATCCGCCTGCACGCCAAGTTTCCACGCCAGGACGTGCCCACCGTGGCCGCCTTCAAGCGCATCTGCCACGAAGAGCTGTCGCACCTCTTTGAGATTGCGACACGGCCGCTGCCTGCACCGCCCGCCCCACCCGCTGCCTCCCAGCCTGCTGCCGGGAGCACGTCATGACGCGCGTGCTGTTGTTTCTGCTGCGCATCTATAAAGTGGCGTTCAGCCCCTTCGTGGGCGCGCAATGCCGCTTCCTGCCGACCTGTTCCGACTACGCGCGCGACGCCGTCATCACGCACGGGCCGGGCTATGGCAGTTATCTTGCGGCAAAACGTCTATGCCGCTGCCATCCGTTCGCACAAGGCGGGTATGATCCTGTGCCGCCCGCCGCTGGCGACGCTGTGCCCCGCTCCTCCGATTCCGCATCGACCGACGCGACCGCAGCCGACACGCAGGCTGTGCGGCCGTCGATTCACCTTCCCAGACCGTAATCCGACATGGATATCAAACGCACCATTCTCTGGGTGATCTTCTCGCTGGCGGTTGTCCTGCTGTTCGACAACTGGCAACGCGCGAATGGCCACCAGTCGATGTTCTTCCCGACGCCGCAGACGGCCACGACTGCCGCACCGGGCAGCACGCCCGCAGGCGACGTGCCCAAGAGCGCCGCCGCAACGGCCGCCGCGGGTTCGCAGGCCGCTCCGGCCACGGGCGCAGCCTCGCAGGCACCGGCTTCGGAAAAGATCGTCATCACGACCGACGTGGTGCGCGCCACCATCGACACGGCCGGCGCGATCGTCACCAAGCTGGAGCTGTTGGACCAGAAGGACCACGATGGCAACCCGATGGTGCTGTTCGACCGCAGCATCGAGCGCACCTATCTGGCGCGCTCGGGCATCATCGGCGGCGATTTCCCGAACCACACGACGGTGTTTGCGGCTTCGGCCGGCCCGCGTGACCTGGGCACGGGCAATGATGTCTCCATCACGCTGACGGCCGACAAGGGCGGCGCCAAGCTGGTCAAGACGTACGTCTTCAAGCGCGGCAGCTACGTGATCGACACGCGCTTTGACGTGACCAACGACGGCACGGCGCCGATCAACCCGACGCTGTACATGGAACTGGCCCGCGACGGCGGCGCGATTGAGCAATCGCGCTTCTACAGCACGTTCACCGGCCCGGCCGTGTACACCGACGGCGACAAGTTCCACAAGATCACCTTCTCCGACATCGACAAGGGCAAGGCACACGTACCGGCCCCGACCGACAGCGGCTGGGTGGCGATGGTGCAGCACTACTTTGCCTCGGCCTGGATTCCGGCTGACAACGTCAAGCGCGAGTACTACGTCGACCGCGTCGACACCAACTTCTACCGCATCGGCATTCAGGAGCCGCTGGGCACGGTGGCGCCGGGCGCCAGCGTCTCGGCCACGGCACGCCTGTTCGCCGGCCCGCAGCAAGCGCGCATGCTCGAGGCCATCACCCCGGGCCTGGATCTGGTGAAGGACTATGGCTGGCTGACCATCGTCGCCAAGCCGCTGTTCTGGCTGCTGGAGAAGATTCACGGGCTGCTGGGCAACTGGGGCTGGTCGATCGTCGCGCTCACGGTGCTGATCAAGCTGGTGTTCTTCCCGCTGTCGGCCACGAGCTACCGTTCGATGGCCAAGATGAAGGACCTGCAGCCGCGCATGACGTCCATCCGCGAACGCCACAAGGGCGATCCGCAGAAGATGAACCAGGAGATGATGACGCTGTACCGCACCGAGAAGGTCAACCCGCTCGGCGGCTGCCTGCCGATCGTGATCCAGATTCCGGTGTTCATGGCGTTGTACTGGGCGCTGCTGTCGTCGGTCGAAATGCGCGGCGCGCCGTGGCTGGGCTGGGTGCACGATCTGTCGGCACCGGACCCGTTCTACATCCTGCCGGTGCTGATGGCCGTGTCGATGTTCGTGCAGACCAAGCTGAACCCGACCCCGCCGGACCCGGTGCAGGCCAAGGTGATGATGTTCATGCCGATCGCGTTCTCGGTGATGTTCTTCTTCTTCCCGGCTGGCTTGGTGCTGTACTGGGTGGTGAACAACTGCTTGTCGATCGCGCAGCAATGGTCGATCAACCGCATGCTGGGCACCAACAAGGGCGCCGCGCCTGCCAAGTAAGGCGATCGCGTTCCAGCAAAAAGGGCACCCTCGGGTGCCCTTTTTTCATGCCTGTCTCACCCGCTTCAAGCCGGTGTGTGGCAGACCGCCTCGATGTTATGGCCGTCCGGATCGCGTACAAACGCACCGTAGTAGTTCGGGTGATAGTGTTCGCGCAGGCCGGGCTTGCCGTTGTCGGTGCCGCCCGCCGCCATTGCCGCAGCGTAGAACGCGTCCACCTCGGCACGCGACTCCACGCGAAACGCCACGTGCAGCGGCGGCTTGTTCGGCCCCTGCCCGGCCGTCGCGGCGGAAATCCAGAACTCCGCCTTGCCCGGCGGACCGAAGCCGGCCACATCGGTGTGACCCGTCACGGCGGCAGGAAACTCCAGCACCTTGGCCAGGCCAATGGCGCCCAGTGCCTGTTCGTAAAACCGCTTGCTGGCCTCGAAGTCGCTGACGACGACGCCGGTGTGATCGATCATCCGAATCTCCCTGGTTGGAAACTGGCGCGCAACTGCGCGGCTGCCGCACAATACCGCCCATGACTGCTGCTGACCACCCCACGACCTTGCCGAACACTGCCGACGCCCCGCGCGCACCCATCCGCACCATTCCCATCGCGGCGATTGCCACTGCGCCTGGGCGGGGCGGCATTGGGGTCGTGCGCGTGTCGGGGCCTGACGTGCGCGCCGTCATGCAGGCCGTCTGCGGCCGGCTGCTGGCGCCACGCCAGGCAACCTACCTGCCCTTCCTTGACGCCGACGGCGGCGCCATCGACCGCGGCATCGCGCTGTGGTTTCCGGCGCCGCATTCGTACACCGGTGAAGACGTGCTCGAACTGCAGGGCCACGGCGGCCCGGTGGTGATGCAGCTGCTGCTGCAGCGCTGCCTGGCTGCCGGCCGCGAGATCGGCCTGCGCGTGGCCGAACCCGGCGAGTTCACACGCCGCGCCTTCCTGAACGACAAGATGGACCTGGCGCAGGCTGAAGCCGTTGCCGACCTGATCGAGGCGAGCACCGAAGCCGCTGCGCGCTCGGCGGCGCGCTCGCTCGACGGTGCGTTCTCGCAGGCGGTGCACGCGCTGGTCGAACGCGTGATCCATCTGCGCATGCTGGTGGAAGCGACGCTGGATTTTCCGGAAGAGGAAATCGACTTTCTGGAAGCGTCCGATGCGCGCGGCCAGCTCGCCGGGATTCGCACAGCGGTTGACGGTGTGCTGGCGCAGGCGCGACAGGGTGCGCTCCTGCGCGAAGGCCTGCACGTGGTGCTGGCCGGGCAGCCGAACGTGGGCAAATCCTCGCTGCTCAATGCATTGGCCGGCGCGGAGCTTGCCATCGTCACGCCCATCGCCGGTACCACGCGCGACAAGGTGCAGCAGACCATCCAGATTGAAGGCATCCCGCTGAACATTGTCGACACGGCCGGCCTGCGCGACACCGAAGACGAGGTGGAGCGCATCGGCATCGAGCGCACCTGGGCAGCCATCGCGCGTGCGGATGTGGTGCTGCACCTGCTGGACGCAGCGGACTATCGCGCCAACGGCCTCTCGGCTGAAGATGCCGCCATCGACGCACGTATTGCCAGTCACGTACCGGCGGGCGTGCCCACGCTGCGCGTGATCAACAAGATTGACCTGACGAGTGTGGGCGTCGCGGGCCGCGTGGATGCCGTGCCGCCAGAGGTCTGGCTCTCAGCGCGCGATGGCGTGGGCGTTGAACTGCTGCGCGCGGCATTGCTGGAGATTGCCGGCTGGCAGGGCGGCGGCGAGGGCCTGTACCTGGCGCGTGAGCGCCATCTCGCCGCCTTGCGCGCGACCAAGGAGCATTTGGCCTTGGCGGCCGAACATGCGGATCAGCAGGCGCAATCGCTCGATCTGTTTGCGGAAGAGCTACGGCTCGCGCAGGAGGCGTTGAACAGCATCACGGGAGCGTTTTCCAGTGATGATCTGCTGGGGGTGATCTTTAGTCGGTTCTGTATCGGCAAGTAATCAGGCGCCCAGGGGCGCCCAAGGTTGCCGAGACGTCCCAATCATCCACATGACCATGATTGAGACTGCTGATGCCGTGAGACCCTGCATCAAAGGCACGCCTTCGCATAGCGGAATCACACGGCACAGTTGAACGTCGGCCGTTGCCTACGCGGCCTCCTCACTGACAACGATAAACTCGCTGGCTGCCTGGCGTTGAATGGCGGCCATGATTGCGAACTCTGGCTCGCTGTAGGGCTCGTTGGCGACCACGCCGGTGGCGTGCTTGGCCTTTGCCCCGAGAGGGTAGAAGACGAACAGCGCGCTGTGCGACACATCCGGCTCAGCACGCAGGCGCTTGTTGAGGATCTTCAAGTACTTTTTCTTGGTGACCTTCTTTGCAGCCATGTTGCCCTCCAACTGGTGATGGTGTCGGTCAGCATACCAGCCTTGATTTCGCGGGTGACGATCCATGATTGACCGGGGGAGCCCCCGGCTTTGTTGGACACCCAGCGCCACCGAGCCGGCACAACGGGTTCACCGGGTGCTTACAATCAGAAGAATCAGTACGTCGATGTTGGAAGCAGCCTTGGCCACGCCCCATATCGGCGACGTCAATGTCGTCATCGCGAGCAACGGCGCCTCGATGACCGTGCAGCAACAGGAGAACCCGATGATCAAAGTCAGTGTCATGTACCCGTACGCCGCAGGCGCGCGATTCGATCATGCGTACTACCGCGAGCGGCATATGCCCATGATGAAAAAGCTGCTCGGCGCTGCGTGTCTGTACTACACGATCGACAAGGGCATCGCAGGGAGTGCTCCGGGCGCAGACCCTGTTTACGTGGCCAAGTGCGACTTCATCTGTCCTTCTATCGAAGCGTTCCTGGCAGCTCGCGCCCCGCACGCGCAGGAGATCCAGGCGGACATCGCCAATTACACGGATATCCAACCCGTGCTGCAAGTCAGTGAGGTGGTTGTGGAGCGTTCGGAAGCCTGAAAACAGTTCAGGTAAGCCATCCGCAGCGCAGCACCAGGTTCTGTATCGACGTAGCGAACGGCCCGCCGAAACGTAGGACCGCCCGCCGAGGGCATCCCCCTCACCCCCCAACCTGAACCACCACCTTGCCGAAGTGCCGGCCCGACTGCAGGTAGTCATACGCGGCCGGCACCTCATCAAAACCGAAGACGCGATCGACTACTGGGCAGATCTGCTGCACGTCCACCAGCCGCACCACCTCGTCGAGCACCGAGCGGCTGCCGACGATCACGCCATGCAGGTGCTTGGCCACGTCGAACAGGCTGCGCAGACCGAAATCCACGCCTGCGAAGCCACTCAGCAAGCCCGTGATGGAGACGACGCCGCCCAGCCGGGTAGCCGCAATCGAGCGCGCCATGGTGTCGTATCCGCCCACCTCCACCACCACGTCAGCGCCCGCGCCACCGGTCAGTCGCAACACTTCGTGCTGCCACTCGGGCACGGCGCGGTAGTTGATGGTTGCATCCGCGCCGAGCTGCCGTGCGCGTGCCAGTTTCTCGTCGCTGGATGAGGTGATGATGGTGCGCAGCCCCGCCGCCTTCGCCAGCTGCAGCGCCCAGATCGAGACGCCGCCCGTCCCCAGCAGCAGCGCCGTCGCCCCCGGCTTGACCACGGTATTCGCGAACAGCGCATTCCAGGCCGTGATGCCCGCGCAGGAGATCGTGGCCGCCTCCTCAAAGCTTAGGTGCGCCGGGATCGCCGTCAGCGTGGATTCGTCGGCGACAAACTGCTCGGCCAGCACACCATCGAATGTCGCACCGGGCGATTCGGCAATCTTCCAAAGTGCGATTTCGCCGTCGATCCAGTTCGGGAAATAGGTGTTGATCACGCGATCCCCTGGTTTGAACCGGGTCACATGCGCCCCCACTGCAACCACCTCGCCTGCGCCATCGCTCAGTGCAATGCGCGGTGTGCCATCAATGCCCGGGTAGTCGCCGCGCGCGGCCATCCAGTCGCGGTAGTTCAGGGAGGCCGCCCGCATGCTCACGAGCACCTCGGTGGGCCCTGGCTCTCGTGCGTCCGTGTCGATCTGCTGCAATCCTGCAATGCCGTGTCCCGGCCTGACTTGCCATGCTTTCATGTGAATTCCTCGTTCCAATGAAGCACCGATCTTATTGTTTCCACACGAGACGCATTGACTCCATTTGGTAGACTCACCGTCGCCTATCAGGCGCCATTTGATCAACCGAAACGGAGCAGGTTTGGATGGATGATCGGCTCAGCGGCGTGGCCGAATTTGTGAACGTGGTCGAGTCGGGCAGCTTTGCGGCGGCGGCCGCGCAGTTGGGGGTCACGCGCTCGGCGGTGGCCAAGGTCATCGCCCGGCTGGAGCAACGCCTGAACACGCGGCTGCTGCAGCGAACGACGCGCAGCCTGAACCTGACCGGCGAAGGCGCGCTCTACTACGAGCAATGCAAGCGCGTGCTGACCGAGTTGAGCGAAACCGAAGCCGCCTTGCTCGCCAGCCGGCAGGAGCCGACCGGACGGTTGCGAATGACCGTACCGGTGCTGTTCGGCAGGCACTGCGTTGCGCCAGTCATGCGCCGCTTGATCGAGCGCCACCCGCAGTTGGAAGTCGAGATCGCGTTCAGCGATGGCATGGCGGACCTGGTGGAAGACCGCTTCGACATCGCCGTACGCATGGGCCCGCTGCCGAACCACGCCACGCTGGTCAGCCGACAGTTGGGCTTCAACCGGATGGCGCTCTGCGCGTCGCCGGCCTATCTCGACAAACATGGCCGCCCAACAACGCTGCGCGATCTGGACGCGCACACCTGCATCGTCTATGCCCGTGGTGCCCACCATACGCCGTGGCGCCTTCCCGGGCCGGATGGTGAGCTGCAAACCTATCCGCCCGCATCGCGCCTGCGCCTGGACGACCTACTCTCCATCGCTGACGCCGCAGCCGCGGGAACTGGCCTGGCGTGGCTGCCCTGCTGGCTCATTTCGTCATACTTGAACGCTGGCCAGCTCACGGTCGTCATGGGCCACGAGGGCGTGCTCGATACAGAGATCAACGTACTGTGGCTGAAGACCCGACACATGCCGCTCAAAGTGCGCGTGGCCATCGATGCCCTCGTCGATGAAGTACCTCACATACTGGCCCAAGCCTGAGAGGCCGAACCCATTCACCAACGGAGAGACCGGTGCGCAAGGTCCGCAACTACCTGAACAACAGTGTCGCCCTGAGCCTAGCGTTGCTCGGCCTCTCGGGCCCCGCCGCTGCGCAAGCGGGCTATGCGCTGATGCCCATACACAACGGCGTCAACGCGCTGAAGCTGCGCGGCTACGACGCAATCGCGGTGCGTGCGTGGCGCGAGAACTTCAACGCGCACAGCTTCGATGTGGTCACCTTCTTTGTGCGCGATGGCGCGGCAGGCCGTGCGCAACCCTGGAGCCTCGTACCGGTATTCCGCCGCAGCGAGGGTGGCGGTAGCGGCGGTAGTGGCGAGCAGGAGCAACTGCACGTGACGACCGGCGGCGGCGCAGATTGCCTGCTCCACGACTTTCGGCTCTTGCTCGCGCAAGGCGGCAAGCCCGCCGTGCTCATCCTCGCCAACCGAGAAGCCGGCGCCAGTTACGCGGCTGATGCCAACGTGCGCTTCGACTACTACGTGCTGACCGAGAACGCCAACAGCACTCCGGGTTATCCGAAGCTCTCGTTCCGCTGGCAGAAGTCGCAGCCCGCACGCGCACAATACTGCGATGTGAACCGCGCCTTTGATCAGGAACTGCATCTGGGCACGTCCAGCGGCACCGCCAACGTGGCGGACGGGCCCTAACCCACGTAGCAGACCATCACCGAGAGCGCCATGTCCACCTACCCCGTCTCCGTCAAAGGCGTGCTGCGCGCGCCCACCGGTGAGGTCGTTTTGCTGCTCAATGAACGCGAAGCGTGGGAGTTGCCGGGCGGCCGTATCGAGTTGGGCGAATCGTCCACCGAATGCCTGGCCCGCGAGATTGCCGAAGAATTGAACCTGCGCGTGGAAGTCGGTGCGCCAATCGATACGTATCTGTTCGAGGTCGTGCCAGGCAAGCATGTGTTCATCGCCACGTACAACTGCACGTTGGTTGGCGCGTTTGCGCCGGTGGTGAGCCACGAGCACAAGCGGCTCGGGCTGTTTGCACCGGATGCACTGCCGATGAATCTGCCTGGCGGGTATCGCGCGTCGATTGCGGTGGCGTGCGGCGCGTCGGTCCAACCGGTTTAGCAGACATGGGCCGAGGCCGGTACTACAACTGGTGGCGGCGCGCCGGCGAGACCGCGGAAGCGCTCTTCTACGCCAACGGCTGGGCGGCGCACCTCGCACACGCACTGCGTCTTCAAGGACGGCTGCATGTTGATCACCGCGATGTGACTTTGCCCTTGAGTGCACCGCTGGCCGAGCCGCTCAGAGTGGCCTTCGCTTCGGACTTCCATGCGGGCCCCTTGACTGATCCACGTCTGCTGGATGCCATGCAGCAAGCGATCGCGGCGTTCGCACCGCACGTGATCCTGCTGGGCGGCGATTTCGTTTCGCTGCATCACAGACATGTCACTGGATTGGCCGCGCGTTTGCGTGAACTGCCGGCACCGGCCGGCAAGTTTGGGGTGTTCGGCAATCACGACCTTTGGGTAGATGACACGTTCATCCGCCTGCAACTGGAGGCGGCGGACGTGCGCATGCTCGTCAACGAAGCGGTGCGTCTGCCGCCGCCCTATGACGAGCTCTATGTATGTGGGCTCGATGAGCCGGGTGTTGGGCAACCCGACCCTGCCCGCACCTTCAGCGGCGCCGGTGCGCGCAGGCTGTTGCTGATGCATTCGCCGCTGGGCTTACGGCACGTACGTGCCTATCCGTTCGATCTTGCGTTCTGCGGCCACACCCACGGTGGGCAGATCGCGCGCCCGGATGGCCGTCCGATCGTACTGCCTTCGGGCTCCGGCGACCGGCGCTTTGCCAGCGGGTACTTTGAATTGGCGGAAGGCGGGCGGCTGGTGACCAGCCGCGGCATCGGCATGAGCGATCTGCCGATCCGGTTATTTTCACCGTCAGAGGTGCATCTCTACACCCTTCAGGCAGCAGGCTGAGAGCGAAAGAACGTATGGGCGATCAGTCCCCACCCCACCGCCAGCACGGTGGTTCGCCCTTCCACCAGCACACCAGCACGAGCAACAGGCTCAGCACCAGCGTATAGAGCACGAAGCTCACCGGCTCGGCATGCGGGCGCAGCACTACGATGCCCACCACCAGCAGAACGGCGTAGATGGCAAACACCACCCAGCCTTGCCAGCGCGAAGGCAACCCCCACCCCCAGCCGTAACGCTTGGCAGGGAACCAGTAGTCGTTGGAATCCGTGGGCATGGTTCCCTCAAGGCATAGCGTTCAGAGAACGGTCGCGTCTTCGCTGGAGGGCTTGGGCAGGTGTGCTTCGGCCTCGGCGTTGCGGCGCGCCGCGCGCTCCACTCCAATGTACTCGATGACAAACAGGGCAAGGATGGCCAGCAGGGCGCCCGCGCCGAGCAGCCAATGGCTCATCAGGTTCATGATCGGAAGACGCATGGCGTCTGCAGTCTGGGATACCTGCAGCGTACGGCTGTGCCCGTCAAAAAGTCGTAAAGAGGCGAGGGGGCCGCGCAAAATTCGCATCTATGGCGACGCGATGGATAGGCGAGCGCGGAAAGTTCTGCGCGACAAACGCCAACAGCCAGCCGGTCAATCACCGCTGGCGGAAGTCGTTTGCAACAGAACATGCGCGCGAAGGCGCATCGAAGCGGCGGAGAACGGCACTTAGGCCATCAACCGCATCTTGCGAGCTTCTGTATCGGGGGTTGGAGCGTTGGCCGGGTCCCGAAAGAGCTTTCGGGCGCGTGCAAGGCACGCTACGAACCAAGCTCGGCGAACTGGAAGTCGACTGACTTTACGCCGCCAACGGCAGCACCCAGTTGGTGCTACCGGAACAATCGCGCGATCTTAGTAGAGCTTTTTCGGCAGCATTTGCGAGCGCAGGCGTTTACGCGTGCGCGACACAGCAGCAGCCTTCTTGCGCTTGCGCTCGGTCGTCGGCTTTTCGTAAGCGGTGCGTGCGCGCAGTTCCTTGATCAGGCCGGTGCGCTCGATTTCACGGCGGAAGCGGCGCAGTGCGACTTCAACCGGTTCGTTTTCTTTCAGACGGACAGTGGTCATCGTATCCCTTACTCAGTATTCGGGTGGACGGCTAAACAGCGGATTATATACCGCCCAGAGGGCGTGCAGTGTAGTTGAATTGGTTTACCGATGCAAGCACCGGTTTTGCGTGTCCAATCAGGCACTTTTGCACCGTCCGCCGTCGCGTGGAGACGACGGCGGACGATACGTGCCGAAGGATCAGCGGACCGGCGTCATGTCCGGCGCGGCGGGTGCCAGGCCCGGCGCAGCCGTCGGTTGCGCTTGCTTGGCAGCCGCAATGGTGCTGCTTTCCTGCAGACCGCCGCCCAGCGCCGTGTACAGATCGATGGCGTTGGTCAGGCGGGCCAGGCGCGTCTGTACCAGGGTCTGATCAGCGCTGAACAGGTCACGTTGCGCATCGAGCACGTCGAGGAAGCTCGACACGCCGTTGCGGTAGCGCTGGTCAGACAGCGTCAGACGCTCGGCCGTGGCATCGCGGAAGCGCTTTTGCGCCGCCACCTGCTCTTCCAGCGTGCCGCGCGCCACGAGGGCGTCGGACACTTCCCGGAACGCGGTCTGGATGGTCTTCTCGTAGGTGGCGACGGCGATCTTCTGGTTGGCCTTGGTGGAGTCCAATTGGAAGACGCGCGTGCCCCAGTCGAAGATCGGCAGCGTGAGGTTCGGCACGAACGACCACAGCCCGGTGCCGGCCTTGAACAGGTCATGCAGCGCGCCGCTGGCCGTGCCCACGTTGGACGTCAACCCGATGCTCGGGAAGAACGCCGCACGCGCGATGCCGATGTTGGCATTGGCCGCGATCAGCTTCTGCTCGGCCTGGCGAATGTCCGGGCGTTGCTCCAGCAGCTCCGACGGCAGACCCGGCGGAATGTCGGCCACGATCTTCTCCGACGACACGGTGGTCGGCGGCGGCAAGTCAGCCGGCAGCGGCGCACCCACCAGCAGCACCAGGGCGTTGGTCGCCTGGGCGTACTGGCGCGTGAGCTGGGCGACCGACACACGCGCCGATTCCACCAGCGTTTCGGTCTGGCGCAGGTCCAGCGCCGACGAGGCACCCACGTCAAAGCGCTGCTTGGCGAGCTTGTAGTAATCCTCGCGGCCCTTCAGGGTCTGCTGGGCCAGCTCAAGCTGCTCGGCATAGGCGCGCTCGTTCAGGTACGCCTTGGCCACCTGCGAGATCAGGCTGATCTGCGCGGCGCGCTGGCCCTCTGCGGTCGCCAGATAGCTGGCGCGCGCGGAGCGCGTCACGTCGCCCACGCTGAACAGGTTGACCTGGTAGTTGCTGATGCCCACACCAAGCTGATACTGCTTGGTGATGATGTCCTGCCCGGTCTGCGAGATCGACTGCGGCGTCAGGCTGCGCGTGTACGTGGCAGATGCGTTGACCGGCGGCAGCAGTTCAGCGACTTGCAGACGGTACTGCGCGCGCGCCGCCTCAATATTGAGCACGGCGATGCGCAGGTCGCGGTTGTTCTCCAGCGACAGGCCGATCAGCTTCTGCAGACGCGGATCGGGGAAGAACTCGCGCCAGCCGAGATCGGTGGCGCGCGGGGCGTTCTCGCCCGGCTTGGCGCTGTCAGCCGGCACGGCATAGCCGGCCGGTGCCTGCGGATACGTGCTCGTTACCGGAGCATCCGGGCGCTCATAGGTCGGCGCCAGCGAGCAGCCGGACAACACACCTGCAGCCAGCAGAAGCGCCGGCAGCAGCGCGGGGGCGCGGGTTGCCAATGAGGCCAAAGAGAAGGTCATCGTTTTCTGCATGTTCAGATTTCCTCGTCCAACGGACGGTGCGCGGCATCCAGGCGGCGTTGACGCTCGCTGCCCTTGAAGATGCGGCGGACCACCACGAAGAACACGGGCACCAGCACCACGGCCAGCACCGTCGCGGTAATCATCCCGCCCATCACGCCGGTACCGATGGCGCGCTGGCTGGCGGAGCTGGCACCCGTGGCAATCGCCAGCGGCACCACGCCCAGGATGAAGGCGAACGACGTCATGATGATCGGGCGGAACCGCAGGTGCACCGCTTCCAGCGTGGCCTCGATCAGGCCCTTGCCTTGCGCCTGCAAGTCCTTCGCAAACTCGATGATCAGAATCGCGTTCTTGGCGGACAAGCCCACCACCGCAATCAGGCCGACCTTGAAGTACACGTCATCCGGCATGGCGCGCAGCGTCACGCCCAGCAGTGCGCCGAGCACGCCCAGCGGCACCACCAGAATCACCGCCGCCGGAATCGACCAGCTTTCGTACAACGCAGCCAGCACCAGGAACACCGCCAGCAGCGACAGCGCATACAGCGCCGGCGCTTGCGAGCCGGAGGCCTTTTCCTGCAGCGACTGGCCCGTCCACTCGTAACCGATACCCGCCGGCAGCTTACCGGCCAGGCGTTCCATCTCGGCCATGGCATCACCCGAGCTGGCACCCGGCGCGGCCGCACCCGACAGGCGAACCGCCGGATAGCCGTTGTAGCGCACGAGCTGCACCGGGCCGACGATCCAATGGCCCTTCGCGAACGTCGACATCGGCACCATGTTGCCCTGCCCGTTGCGTACGTACAGGTTCATGATGTCTTCGGGCTGCATGCGGTTGATCTTGTCCGCTTGCACGATCACACGCTGCTGACGACCGTAGTTCGGGAAGTCGTTGGCGTACGCCGAGCCCAGCGCCGTCGACAGCACGGCGTTGATATCGGTGAAGGACACGCCCAGCGCATTGGCCTTCTCGCGGTCGATATCGACCTGGTACTGCGGCGAGTCTTCCAGACCTTCCGGTCGCATACCCGTGATGACCTTGCTTTGCGCCGCCATCCCCATCAGTTGATTGCGGGCGGCGATCAAGGCGTCATGCCCCAGACCCGCGCGGTCTTGCAGACGGAACGTGAAGCCCGTTGCGTTACCCAGTTCCGGAATCGGCGGCGGGTTCAGCGGGAACACGATCGCATCGCGAATACCACCGAACAGCGCACCGAAGGCACGGCCGGCCACCGCATCGGCGGTTTGATCCTTGCCCTTGCGCTCGCTCCAGTCCTTGAACGGGGTGAACACGATACCGGCGTTCGGCCCGTTGCCCGAGAAGCTGAAACCCTGCACGGCCACGATGTTCTCGACCGCCTTTTCCTGCTTGTAGTAGTTCTCGACCTGCTTGATCACTTCCAACGTGCGGTTGGCCGATGCGCCCGGCGGCAACTGGATGTTGGTCACGATGTAACCCTGGTCTTCAGTCGGCAGGAACGAAGACGGCAGGCGCAGGAACAGGAGCACCACCGCTGCGATCAGCGCAACATAGATGACCATGTAGCGGAAGGTCTTCTTCAGCATGCGCTCCACGAAGCTTTGGTAGCGGTTCGTGGTGCTCGAGAACATGCGGTTGAACCAGCCGTAGAAGCCTTTCTTCTCGTGGTGCGAACCCTTCTCGATCGGCTTGAGCAGCGTCGAGCACAGTGCCGGCGTGAGCGTCAGTGCCATGAGTGCCGAGAAGAAGATCGACGACACCATCGACAGCGAGAACTGGCGATAGATCGCGCCCACCGAGCCCGAGAAGAACGCCATCGGGATGAACACGGCCATCAGCACCAGCGTAATCCCGATGATGGCGCCGGTGATCTGGCCCATGGCCTTGCGGGTGGCTTCGCGCGGGGGTAGGCCTTCTTCGGCCATGATCCGCTCGACGTTTTCCACGACCACAATCGCATCGTCAACCAGGATACCGATCGCCAGCACCAGGCCGAACATGGTCAGCACGTTGATCGAGAAGCCCAACGCGTTCATCACGGCAAACGCGCCCAGCAGCGAGATCGGCACCACGATCGACGGCACCAGCGTGTAGCGAATGTTCTGCAGGAACAGCAGCATCACCAGGAACACCAGCACCATGGCCTCGAACAGCGTCTTGACCACTTCTTCGATCGAGATCTGGACGAACTTCGAGGTGTCGTACGGCACCTTGTATTCCACGCCGGCCGGGAAGTACTTCGACAGCTCTTCCAGCTTGGCCTTCACGGCCTTGGCGGTGCCCAGCGCGTTACCGGTGGGCGAGAGCTGCACACCAATGGCCGAGATCGGCTGGCCGTTGATGCGGGCCGACGTCGAGTAGGTCTGGCCACCCAGCTCCAGGCGCGCCACATCCTTCACGCGAACCAGCGAGCCGTCGGGCTTGGACACCAGCACGATGTTGCCGAACTGCTCGGTGGTCGTGAGCTGGCCTTCCACCACGACCGTGGCCGCGAGCGGCTGGTCGGAAACGGACGGCAGATCGCCGATCGTACCGGCCGAGACCAGCGAGTTCTGTGCGCGGATGGCGTTGTAGACGTCGGTTGGGGTCAGCTTGTAGCCGACCAGCTTGGCCGGATCGATCCAGACGCGCATCGCGCGTTCCGTACCGAACAGAACCGCCTGGCCCACACCCGGCACGCGCTTGATTTCATTGAGCACGTTGCGCGAGATGTAGTCACCCAGCGCCACCGGGTCCATCTTGCCGTCGGTCGACGCCAGCGTGGCGAACAGCAGGAAGTTGGCGCGGGCCTTGTCGACCTGCACGCCCTGCTGCGTCACCTGTGAGGGCAGACGCGCTTCCACGCGCTTCAGACGGTTCTGCACGTCCACCTGCGCCAGCGCCGGATCGGTACCGGCCTTGAACGTCACGGTAATGGTGGCCTGGCCGTTACCGCCCTGGCTGACCGACTCCATATAGAGCAGGCCGTCCGCACCGTTCATTTCCTGCTCGATGATGCTGGTGACGGATTCGTCCAGCGTCTTCGCATTGGCGCCCGGATACGTTGCCGTGATGATGATGGACGGCGGCGCGATGGTCGGGTACTGCGAGATCGGCAGCTGGGTGATCGAGATCGCCCCAGCCAGGATGATGAACAGCGCGAGCACCCAGGCAAAGACCGGGCGATCGATGAAAAACTTTGCCATGCGATGGCTCCTTGTTTACTGCTTGGCTGCCGGTGCGCTGGCAGCGGGGGCGCTTGCTGCTGGGGCGCTGGCAGCAGGTGCTGCACCCTGACCTGGCTTGGCTTGGCCCTGACCTTGGCCCGGCGCTGCGCCCGGTTGCCACGGCACAGCCTTCACCGGCGCGCCTGGGCGAACCTTCTGCAGGCCGTCGACGATGACCTTGTCACCCGCCTTCAGTCCGCTGGAGACGATCCACTCCGTACCAGTTGAACGGTCCGCCTGAACCTGACGCACCGCCACCTTGCCATCGGCGTCTACGATCATGACCGAGGCACCATCCGGGCTGCGCGTCACGGCCTGTTGCGGCACCGTGATGGCCTGCTCGTCCACCGCCTGCTCCAGACGGGCGCGCACGTACATGCCTGGCAACAGCGTGCGGTCGGCGTTCGGAACAATCGCGCGCAGCGTGATCGTGCCGGTGGCCGGGTCCACCGTCAGGTCAGAGAAGTACAGCTTGCCGGGCTGCGCATAGGCGCGGCCGTCTTCCGTCACCAGCGTGACCTTGGCGGCATCACCGCCAGCCTTGGCCAGCTTGCCGGCCTTGAGCGCTTCCTGCAGGCGCATCACCTCAGTGCTCGACTGCGTGAAGGTCAGGTAGATCGGGTCGATCTGCTGCACGGTGGTCAGCAGCGTGGCTTCACCCTGGCCAACCAGTGCGCCTTCAGTGATCTGTGCCAGACCGGCGCGGCCGGCGATCGGCGAAGTGACGCTGGCGTAACCGAGATTCAGCTTGGCGGTTTCCACGGCAGCGCGCGCGGCAGCTACGTCAGCGGTGGCCTGCTTGGCAGCGGCCGTCGCATCGTCGTAATCCTGCTTGCTGATGGCGTTGGTGGCGACCAGCGGCTTGTAGCGCTCGGCCTTCAGTTGCGCCTGCGTTTGCGTGGCTTCGGAGCGTGCCAGTTGCGCCTTGGCGCTGTCGAGCGAGGCCTGGTACTGCGCCGGGTCGATCTGGAACAGCTGCTGGCCAGCCTTTACGTCACTGCCTTCAGCGTACGAACGCTTGAGCACGATGCCCGCGACCCGCGCGCGCACCTGGGCCACACGCGTGGCTTCCAGGCGACCCGGCAATTCGCTGGTCAGACCGACAGCGTGCGGCTGCACAGTCACAACGCCGACTTCGGCCGGAGGCATGCCGGCGCCGCCCGGCCCTTGTGCCTGCTTGTTGCCGCAGGCTGCAAGCGCCACCACCATGAATGCGGCGGCAGCGAGTTGGTGATAACGGCGGGTGTTCGTCATAGATGACCCCATGTGGCGATAAGCGGAATGCCGGGCGCCGCGCCGCCGCGCAAACGAGTGCGAGTGCGGTATCGGCAAACCGTCAGCGAAACCAAAAAATACAATTGAAACGCACGATCCTAGCCGCATCCGATGGCATGCGATACGGCGTTTGCGACGAAGTCGCAACAAAACGGACTCAACGACACGAGAACGAGCGCGATTTGCTGCAGTGCTTCCCCCAGTCACAAGACGCTCGGGCTGTAGAACAGACCAAGTTGATCTGGCGAATGTTGCGATGTGCAACAGGCGAAGTGCGCGCTATTATAGATACGTTCACGCATGTATGTAAGCAGGATCCTTGGGCGAAGCAGGGCCATTGTTGCAACTTTGGCTAAATTCGTTGCAATGGCGGAACGGCGCGGGATCGCGGCAAGGTGCGATCCATCAAGGTCTGCATCGCCTGAAGCACTGGGCGCAGTGTTGCGCAGTATGAAATAATGCGTTGCCAAAGATTGTGCGGCGCACAAAAGCGAATCGAAAGAACGCTGGCAGGGTGAGCCAGCGTTCCTCTGGAAGATCATGGTCAGACGAACCAAGGAAGAAGCACTGGAAACACGCAACCGCATCCTGGATGCGGCAGAAGACGTGTTTTATGCACGTGGCGTGGCACGCACGTCGCTATCGGATATCGCACAGGCCGCAGGCGTGACGCGCGGCGCCATCTACTGGCATTTCCGCAACAAGGCGGACGTGTTCGCCGCCATGTGCGAGCGTGTGAAGCTGCCGATGGAAACCATGTGCACGCCACTGGGGGTGGAAGCCGACGACCCACTGGGTGAACTGCGCACAGTGGGCAACTTTCTGCTACGCCAACTGGTGGAAGACGCGCACTGGCGCAAAGTCTTCGAGATCATGTTCAACAAGTGCGAGTTCGTGGAAGACACGAGCCCCATCCTCAAGCGCCAGCAGGAATCGTTTGAGGAAGGCATGACGCACCTGACCAGCATCATCGAACAGGCAACGCGGCGCGGGCAGTTGCCGACTGACCTGGACATTCCCCTGGCGGTGTCGCATTTCCATGCCACGTTCAACGGCATCATGGGCGACTTCCTGTTCTATCCGGATGCCTCCTCCCTCGCCAGCAAACGCGAGCGCCTCATGGACGCCTGCATCGACACCCTGAAGTATTCGCCCGCGCTGCGCCTGCCGCAGCCGGGTACTGGCTCCGCCCGTACCGAGGCCTCCGCATGAGCACGCCCACCTTCGATCAGATGGTGTTTGCCGGCGGTGGCAACCGCTGCTGGTGGCAAGCCGGATGGTGGGATGTCGTGCAGCCCGAACTGGGCCTGGCGCCACGTGTGATCACCGGCATCTCGGCCGGCGCATCGACGGCCTGCATGCTGCACGCCTGGAATTCCGCCGAGCTGATGGACTACTACGGCGAGACCCTACGCCACAACAAGCGCAACGCCCACTGGGGCAACCTGCTGCGCGGCGAGCGCGTGTTCCCGCACTACGGCATGTACCGCACGGCGCTGCTGACGGTGTTTGGCGAGGGCCGCTTCGCGCGGCTGGCGCAGGCGCCCGAGATCCGCATCGGCGTGGCGCATATCCCACGCTGGATGGGCGCGCGCACGGCCGTGGCGGCGGGGCTGATCGCGTACAACATCGAAAAGCACGTCCGTAAGACGCTGCACCCGACATTGGGCCGGCGCCTGGGCTTCACGCCCGAATTCGTGCGCGCGCAGGATTGCGCCTCGCCCGAAGAGCTGGCCGACCTGTTGCTGCAATCCGCATCGACCCCGCCGTTCACGCCGGTCCTGCGGCGCGCGGGGCGGCCGGTGCTCGACGGCGGCATGGTCGACAACGTGCCGGTGCACGCGCTGGACCCGACCCCGGGCGATGCACTGGTGCTGGTGACGCGCCTGTACCCGCGCCCAACGTTCTTCCGCATGGATGTGCCGGTGGCCGGCGGCGTGCAGCGCCGCTTTTACGTGCAGCCCTCGCGCAAGGTGCCGATCTCGAGCTGGGACTACACCCGCCCGGGCGCCATGCGCGACGCCTATGCGCTCGGCCGTCATGACGGCGAAACCTTCCTGCGCGAACTTCCACGCGGGTTCGCCGAACCGGTGGCTGCGTAGCCATCGTCATCCGGCAAGCGGCGGTCGCGCCGTTTGCTGCACACGGTGCGCCCGCCGGCGTGCCGCCATGGCCGTCCGGCCGATGCCACCTTGATGGACAGACGGACACCGCCATGCCCGCAAAATCCGCAGCCTCCTTTGATTTGATCGTGATCGGCGCCGGCTCGGCCGGGCTGGCGGCCGCGCGCCGTGCAGCGCAGTTGGGCGCGCGCACCCTGATCATCGACCGCGCACAGGTGGGCGGCACCTGCGTCAATCGCGGCTGCGTGCCCAAGAAACTGCTCGGTTACGGTGCGGCCTGGTCACAGACGATTGCGCGTTGCCTGCGCGCGACGCATGCCGCCGACGCCTGGGGCCAGGCCATCGCCCGCACCCGCGCCGAGGTGGCGCGCCTGAACGAGGTCTATCACTCACACCTGCTGGACGCAGGGGTGCAGTGGCTGACCGGCATGGCGTCGCTGCGCGGGCGCGGCATCGTCCGGTTGCACGGCGAGACCGGCAAGACCACGCTGCGCGCGCGGCAGGTGGTGCTGGCCACCGGCGCACACCCTGTTCCGCTACCGGTGCCCGGCGCCGAACTCGCTTGCAGCTCCGACGACGTTTTCGGCTGGGACACACTGCCCGCCTCGCTCATCATCGTGGGCGGTGGTGTGGTGGCGGTGGAGTTGGCATCGATGCTGGCGCGCTTTGGCGTGCGCGTGACGCTGCTGGTGCGCGAGGCACGCGTGCTGTCCGAATTTGATGTCGCCGTGTCGGAGGCCTCCGCGCAGGCGTTAGCCCACTGCGGCGTCGACCTTGTACCAAACGCCGACGTCGTGCGCGTGGAGCGCGATGCGGTCAATGGCGATGGCGTGGCCGTCTACGTGAGCGACGACACGTCCAGTGACATCCCACGCGTGCTGCGTGCCCAGCGCGTACTGGCCGCCATCGGTCGCGCACCAACTACGGCGGGG
>RepKanNP_Acetate_BrdU_F21BDRAFT_1000081_pt1 | contig 48798 bp, 50 predicted proteins | sample RepKananBrdUF21B_FD_10624 | JGI IMG/M metagenome (IMG submission 10624)
GGCGGGTCGATTTCATAAGCCACCCTCCAGGCCGGGTTGCGATGGGCGGGTGGGACGGGTGGGTCTCGACCGGCCACGGAAATCACTGGCCTGAGACGGGGTAGAGATGGGGGAGACAACTCGGTAGCTGCCTCGCCAAACGACCATCGCAATTTGCTAGACGCGATAGCGGGCCAGTCGCGGAAACTTAGACATTTCCGGAGCGCCGGCGTGCATCGAAGGAGGGTTCGCTCACGAGTGCAATTTGCTAAAATTGCCTTGTTTCAAGCGCAATTCTTGCGGCGGCCAATACAAACCTTGGCGACAGCTGCTGATGGGATGGCTCCGTTCCATCGCGCGCTCCCGCGCGCATCGAAGCTGGTCGGGGAAGGAAGTTCTCGGGTTATGCGTCGACTTTTCTCGCCTTTTGCTTCCCCGTTGGCTTGAACGCCTTGTCCCACAAGGGGCAGTTTCTCGGGTTATGAATCCATCTACAGTCGCCGCAGATATGGTGTCTTTGCTTGCCGAGCGACGCTCTGGAGGACTTCCCGCGCTGCTGTGATGCTGCGAATCGCGACGCCAGCCAGCAGAAGCCACACCGCGGCGATGACCCCGAAGAATCCGCACAGAGTGCCGCAACGCCTGGGTTCATGCCAGGCCGTCCCAAATCGGTGCCACCACGCACCAACTCCAAGCCGCCGATGCCCCCATCGGGCAGCGCGCGCCTCACGCATGGGCATCGCCCAGGCAACCAACGCCTCGCCAACCCGCACAAACGCCATTTTTTGCTGCATGGCACAAAACTCGCATAAGCCGTGGGCGACCGGTCAGACCACGACCGTGTCTTTCCCCCATTTCGGCCCATGCACAGCATTCCCTCTTCCGTTGCGCAAGCACTCCAGCAAGGCATCCTGAGCGGCGCTTACCCCAGCGGTAGCCGTCTGCCGCCGCAGCGTGAGCTGGCAGAAAGCCTGGGCGTAAGCCGCGCGTCGTTGCGCGAGGCGCTCACGGTGCTCGAGACGCTGGGCCTGGTCGACATCCTGCCCAGCCGGGGCGTGGTGGTGCGCGGCCCGCAGGTGGGCGCCGATCGGGCAAGTGCCGATCGCCTGCATCGCCCGTTTGCCACGCCCGCGCTGGGCACGCTGTCGCCGCGTCAATTGATTGAGCTGCGCCTGGTGCTGGAGCCCGGCTGGACGGCGGTGGCCGCCGCGCGCATGCAGGCCGCCGGGCTGCGCCACCTGCAATGGCTGCAGCAGCAGTTGGCCCATGCGCTGGCGCGCAATGACCTGCTGAGCGCGGCCGAGGCGGATTTGCACTTTCACATGCTGCTGGCGCAGTTGTCGGGCAACCCGGGCCTGATGGCGATGGCGGGCCAGCTGGAGCACGCCATCGGCCACAGCCTGCGCCTGCCGTTTGCCCGCAACGGCGCAGACGACCACCCCGCGCACGAGCACGACGCCATCGTGCAGGCCATTGCCGCGGGCGATGCCGCCGCCAGTGCAGAAGCCATGCGCGCCCATCTGCTGTCATCCGCACGCCGCAGCGGTATCGATCTGGCCGCGTCTGATCGCGCGGTTGCCGATCCCGTTTCCTTTCGCCTTGTGTCGCCTGTCTCGATTTCTGAAGGAGTTCTTGAATGACCCGCATCGCCGCTTTCCCCCGCTTGCACCACACCTCGCGCCGCACCTTCCTCCACGCCGTCATGGCGGCCAGCGCGGTGGTCGCGTTGCTGCCGGGCCGCCCGGCGCATGCCGACGTGCTGGCCAACATCCAGAAGGCGGGCGTGATCCGCGTGGCGATCCCGAATGACTTTCCGCCGTTCGGCTCGCTGGGGCCGGATCTCAAGCTGCAGGGCTATGACATCGACATGGCCAACCTCGTCGCCAAGGAGCTGGGCGTCAAGGCCGAGCTGGTGCCCGTCACCAGCACCAACCGCATTCCGTTCCTGACCACCGGCAAGGTGGACATCGTCATCTCCAGCCTGGGCAAGAACGCCGAGCGCGCCAAGGTGATCGACTTCACGCAGGCGTATGCGCCGTTCCCCAAGAGCGTGTACGGCCCGAAGGATGCGTCGATCAAGAAGCCGGCGGACCTGGCCGGCAAGACGATCGGCGTGACGCGCGGCTCGACGGAAGACCTGGCCCTCTCGGCCGTGGCGCCGGCCTCGGCCACCATCAAGCGCTATGAAGACAACAACGCCACCGCGCAGAGCTACCTGATCGGCCAGGTGCAGTTGGTGACGGTGGGCAACATCGTGGCCAATGCGGTGAACGAGCGCACGAAGCTGCGCCAGCTCGACCTGAAGTTCCCCGTGGAAGACACGCCCTGCTATGTGGGCGTGGCCAAGGGCGAGCCCGCGCTGCTCGACAAGGTGAACGCCGCCATCACCAAGCTGAAGACGGACGGGCGCCTGAACGATCTGTCGCAGCGCTGGATCAAGATGCCGCTGCCCGCCCAACTGTAAAACCGTAAGCATGTCAGCACGCCAGGCGTGCACGGGCCCGCATGCTGCGGAGCCCGGGCATGGCCTGGCGCGTGGAGTTTCGTTATGGCTTATCAATTCGACTTTGGCGCGGTGTTCGATTACAGCGGCCAGCTGGCGCAGGGTGTGGGCTTTACGCTCGCGCTCACCGCGGCGGGCGCGGTGGCGGGCGGTGCCATCGGCGTGGCCGGGGGCGTGTGCCGCGCCTGGCGCATCCGGCCCTTCAACGCGCTGTTCAAGGTGTATGTGGAGGCCATCCGCAATACGCCGTTCCTCGTCCAGCTGATGTTCGTGTTCTTCGGCTTGCCCTCGCTGGGGGTGCAGATCAACGAGTGGCAGGCGTCCGTGCTGACGGTGGTGGTCAACCTGGGCGCGTACATCACCGAGATCGTGCGCGCGGGCATTCAAGAAACACCGCGCGGCCAGCTGGAAGCGGCCAATGCGTTGGCGATGAGCCGCTGGGCGATCTTCCGGCACGTGGTGCTGCGGCCGGCGTTGCAGAAGGTGTGGCCCGCGCTGAGCAGCCAGATCGTGATCGTGATGCTGGGCACGTCGGTGGTCTCGCAGATTGCCGCGCAGGATCTGACCTTTGCCGCCAACTTCATCCAGTCGCGCAACTTCCGCGCGTTTGAAACCTACCTGATCGTCACCGCGCTGTACTTTGCGCTGGCGTTGCTGCTGCGTCAGTTGCTGGCGTGGGTGGGGCAGCGCTTTGTCGTGGTGCGCCGGGTGCCGGCCGGGCCGGTGGCTGCGCGCACCGTGACCACCACGCCTGTGGAGACCGCAGCATGATCGCCGACATCCCTCTGTTGCCCATTCTCCTCAAGCTGGGGGAAGGGCTGCTCGCCACGCTCATGCTGTCGCTCATGGCCTTTGTGCTGGGCGGCACGGCGGGCTTGATAGTGCTGTTTGCCCGCGTGGGTCGCAACGCCGGCTTGCAGCGCGTGAGCAAGGCGTACATCCAGCTCTTCCAGAACACGCCGCTGCTCATGCAGATGTTCATCGTGTTCTTCGGCGCATCCATGGCGGGCTTTGAGATGTCGCCGTGGACGGCCGCCGCCATCGGCCTGACGCTGTACACCAGCGCCTACCTGGCCGAGGTGTGGCGCGGCTGTGTGGAAGCCATTCCGCGTGGGCAGTGGGAAGCGTCTTCCAGCCTGGCGATGGGGTACTTCCAGCAGATGCGGCATGTGGTGCTGCCGCAGGCCGTGCGGCTGTCGATCGCGCCCACCGTGGGGTTCTCCGTGCAGATCGTCAAGGGCACGGCGGTGGCCTCCATTATCGGGTTTGAAGACCTGTCCAAGCTGGGCTCGGTGCTGGCCAACGCCACGTTCCAGCCGTTCCTTATCTATGGGCTGGTGGCGCTGGCGTATTTCGCGCTGTGCTGGCCGCTGTCGCTCTGTGCCTCTCATCTGGAAAAGAAGCTCTATGCCGCTCGTTGATCTGTGCGCCGTACACAAGCATTACGGCAACAACCATGTGCTCAAGGGCGTGGACCTGCGCGTCGAAAGCGGCCAGGTGGTCGCCATCATCGGGCGCAGCGGCTCGGGCAAGAGCACGCTGCTGCGGTCCATCAACGGGCTGGAGGCCATCGACGACGGCCAGATCGTGGTCGACAACGCGGTGCTCCAGGGCTCGCAGGCCACGCCCGCGCAGTTGCGCGCGCTGCGCTTGAACGTGGGCATGGTGTTCCAGCAGTTCAACCTGTTTCCGCACCTCACGGCGGGTGAGAACGTGGCGCTGTCGCCCGTGGTGGTCAAGGGCATGAAGAAGGCCGAGGCCAATGACCTCGCGCGCCAGATGATGGCCAAGGTGGGCCTGGCCGATAAGTTTGATGCGTACCCCGACCAGCTCAGCGGCGGGCAGCAGCAGCGCGTGGCCATTGCGCGCGCACTCGCCATGCAGCCGAAGGTGCTGCTGTGCGATGAGATTACGTCTGCGCTAGACCCGGAGCTCGTCAACGAGGTGTTGGCCGTGGTGAAGCAACTGGCCGCCGAGGGCATGACGCTGATCATGGTCACGCATGAGATGCGCTTCGCGCGGGATGTGGGCGATCAGCTCGTGTTCATGCACCAGGGGCTGATCCATGAAAGCGGCCCCGCCAAGGACGTGTTTGCCAACCCCAAGACGGCGGAGCTGGCGGCGTTTATTGGCGCGGTGCAGTGAGCCTGCGCACCATGCGTCCACACTAGCCATCACAGCACCACAGCAAGTCGGCGCCTGTGGCGGGGCGGGGGTATCACCCAACGGGTGCCATGCCACGCCCCCGGCGTCGAGCCCGTGCGCGATAGGCCATCTGCGATAATCCCGCCCTCCCGCCTCTGCTTCCCCACCATGGTTGTCCGCCCCCACCTGCACTGGTTCCGCATGCTGCTTGCATGGCGCGGTTCCGTTCTGCCGCAGCTTCTGCCGCGCCTGTTCCTGATCTTCTGTATCTCGCTGGTGGCCATGGCGGTGCATGCGCATTGGCTGCCCATCTCCGTCAACCTGAGCACCACGCCCTTCTCGCTCGTCGGCATTGCGCTGGCGGTGTTCCTGGGCTTTCGCAACAACGCCAGTTATGACCGCTATTGGGAGGCCCGCAAGCTCTGGGGCCAGTTGCTCAATTGCGCGCGTGCGCTCACGCGTCAGGCGCTGACGTTGCCGTCGCAGTTGCCGCAGGGCGCGGTGTCCGCAGACGATGTGCGCGAGTTCACGCAGGTGCTGAGCGCGGTGCCGCATGCGCTGCGCCACCAGTTGCGCCGTACGGACCCACGTGAAGACCTGGCCACCCGTCTGCCCGCGCCGCTGCTCGATCGCGTGATGGCCGCGCGCTACCGGCCCGCCATGCTCACGCTGTGGCTGGGCGAGTGGGTGCAACGCCGGACGCAACGCAACCCGCAACGCGACCCGCAGCACAACGGCCAGGCCGGTGCGTTGGATGGCTATGCCGCGCTGGCGTTTGATCGCAGCCTGACCGAGCTGACCAACGCCATCGGCGGGTGCGAGCGCATTGTTTCAACACCGCTGCCGTTTGCGTACTCGGTCATGATCCACCGCACGGTGTACTTCTTCTGCGCAGCACTGCCGTTTGGGCTGGTGCAGAGCATCGGTATTTTCACGCCGGTGTTTGCGGTGTTTGTGGCGTACACCTTCATGGCGCACGAGGCCATCGCCTCGCAAATCGAAGAGCCTTTCGGCACCGAAGACAACGACCTTGCGCTCAACGCCATGTCCATCGTGATTGAAGACGCCGTGCGTGACCTGATGGGCGAGCCGAGCCTGCCCAGCGGCAGCGCGGGGCAGCGCGTCATCTTCGATTGAGATCGCGCTGGCGTGCTGGGCTGGGCGCGGCCCAGTCCAGTCGAGCCCAGTCCAGTCGGCAGGGCGCCGGTATTACGCCGTCAGCGCCGCAGGCGCGTGCCAGCTGGTCCAGGCGGCCGGGCCGATGGGCGCGGCGGTGTGCGTGTCTTCAGCGGTGGCGGCCATCAGCTGGCTGAGCGCAACCCCGAACAGGCTGGCGCAGGTGTTGTGCAAGGTGCGGGCAGATCGCAGGCCGGTGCGCCGGGCAAGCTGTTCCAGCGCCTCGGTGGGGCAGGCGGTGTTCCCTTCCAGCGCGGCCAGTGCGTAGAGCGCCCGCGCGGCCCGCTGCTCGCGTACCAGTGCAAGCAGCGCTTCGCCTTCGGCAAACAGGCGGGCGCGCACCTGTCGCGGGCCGATCTGCCAGCACTCGCTCAGCAATGCCGCGTTCCACGCCTGCGCGGGGTGTTCGAACACCAGGTTGGCCAGCGTGCGTGACCAGGGCTTGTCGTGGTGGATGGCCGCCATGCGCGGGCAACCGGCATCGGGCACGGCCACCAGCGAGATGGCGCTGGGCTGCCACAGCGTGCCCGGCAGTTCGCAGCCGAAATGCGCGAAGGCGGGCACCACAAACGGGTCACCCGGGCGCACCTCGCGCCGGCCATTCGCATCGCGCAGGCAGGCGGTGCCCTGCTCGGCCTGCACGCGCACCGCAAAGGGAAAGCGCAGGCGCGAGATGCGAACGTGGGCACGGCTGATGAGCGGCATGGGGGCGCGGCAGGAAACGGCAGAGAACAGCGGGCAAACCAACGGCCCGCCACTGTTGCAGGATTCTAGGCCTGCGCGCAACCCGGGCAATGTCGTTCCGGTGACACTGCGCGGTGTTGCACTACAACTCGGAGAGACCGAAGAGGCGCAATCCTGGCAGATCGGTCACGCGAATGGTCTGGTACGACAGCGTGATCAGCCCGGCTTCGGCCAGCCGCCGCAGCGCCTGGTTCACGCGCTGGCGTGAGAGCCCCGTCAGCAGCCCGATCTCTTCCTGCGACAGCTCCAGCACGGTGCTCGTGCGTGGGTACAAGGCGGGGTGGAAGAGCTGCGCAATCGCTTGCGCCACGCGCGCATCGGCGCTGAGCAGCCGGTCGTTCTGCACGGTGGCGATGAACTGCCCCATGCGCTCGTTGAGCTGGCGGACCACGAAGCTGGCAAACGGCAGGCTCTGCGCGAGCAGCGTGTTGAACACGGGCTCGGGCACCAGCAGCACGTGCGAGGTGCGGATGGCGATGACGTCGTAGCGGCGGTCTTCGCGCTTGATGACGCTGCCCTCGCCGCACCAGCCGCCTTCGGGCACGCCCGAGAACGTACAACCGCGCCCGTCGGCGGTGTACACGGCCAGCTTGATGAGGCCGCTGTCCACACCGACCCAGTAGCGCGAGGGCTCGCCGCGGCGGGCGATGAAGGCGCCGGGCTCGAACTGCTGGAGCAGGGTCTCGCGCGCGGCCAGCGCCTGGTGTTCGGGCGCCAGCGCGGTGAACCATGCGTGGAGCGGCAACTGCGTGGTGGGCGACAGGGTGTCGGGTGCGGTCATGGCAAAGGCGGGTGGGTGAGGGCGCGTGGGGCTCCGCCTTCGCTTTGTAAGAATCCTGTCAGCCTTTGTCTGGCTTGGGTTTCCGGGTGGTTTGTCATCCGGATGACAGAGTGCGGGAGCTGCCCGATGATAGCGTTGGCCCATCTAAAAGCAACAGCGGCAACAGCGGCAACCGTGGCCCCAGCGCCCGTCGTGCCCGCCGCACCGGAGACCCAGCCATGCCCACCGACTTCGATACCGGCCTCGCCCGCAACGCGGCCAACTTCGTTCCCCTCACCCCGATCGAGTTCCTGGCCCGCGCGGCCGACGTCTATGGCGACCGGCTAGCCATCGTGCATGGCTCGGTGCGGCAGAACTGGCGCGACACCTATACCCGTGCGCGCCGCATGGCCAGTGCGCTGGCGCAGGCGGGTGTGGGGCGCGGCGATACGGTGGCCGCGCTGTTGCCGAACACGCCTGCGATGGTGGAAGCGCACTTCGGCGTGCCAATGGCCGGGGCGGTGCTCAACGCGCTCAACATCCGCCTGGATGCCGCCAACCTCGTCTTCATGCTGCGCCATGGCGAGGCGCGCGTGCTGCTGGCCGATACCGAGTTTGCTGACCTGGCCCGGCAGATGGCGCTGGAGATTCCCGGCCTGAAGGTGATCGCTGTGCACGACGCGCTGGGCCCGCAGGCCGAGCCGTTTGGCGAGACCGACTACGAGTCCTTCCTTGCCTCGGGCGATCCGCACTACGCGTGGCAACTGCCGGTGGATGAGTGGGATGCGATTGCGCTCAACTACACCTCGGGCACCACGGGTGACCCGAAGGGCGTGGTCTATCACCATCGCGGCGCGGCCATCAACGCGGTGTCGAACATCCTGGAGTGGGATCTGCCCAAGCACCCGGTCTATCTGTGGACGCTGCCGATGTTCCACTGCAATGGCTGGTGCTTTCCGTGGACGATCGCGGCGCGTGCGGGTGTCAATGTCTGCCTGCGCAAGTTCGAGCCCAAGGTGGTGTTCGACCTCATGCGCGATGAAGGCGTGACGCACTACTGCGCCGCGCCCATCGTGCACACCGCGCTGGTCAACGCGCCGCCGTCGTGGCGTGAAGGCCTGCGCGGGCCCGTGCGCGGCATGGTGGCCGGTGCGCCGCCGCCCGCCGCCGTGCTGGCGCAGATGGAGGCGATGGGCTTTGAGCTGACGCACGTCTACGGCCTGACCGAGGTGTACGGCCCCGCCGCCGTCTGCGCAGAACAAGACGAATGGCGCACGCTGCCCGAGCACGACCGCGCCACCATGAAGGCGCGCCAGGGCGTGCGCTATCACCTGCAGTCGCAGGTGGCGGTGCTGGATCCGGACACCCTGCAGCCCGTGCCTGCCGATGGCGAAACCATTGGCGAGATCATGTTCCGCGGCAACATCTGCATGAAGGGCTACCTGAAGAACGAGCGTGCCACGCGCGAGGCCTTTGCGGGCGGCTGGTTCCACACCGGCGACCTGGGCGTGTGCATGCCCGACGGCTACATCAAGATCAAAGACCGCAGCAAGGACATCATCATCTCGGGCGGCGAGAACATCTCCAGCGTGGAGGTGGAGGACGCGCTGTATCGCCACCCCGCCGTGCTGGCCGCTGCTGTGGTCGCCCAGCCTGACGCCAAATGGGGCGAGACGCCTTGCGCCTTTGTCGAACTCAAGGACGGCGCCACCGCCACGGCGGAAGAGTTGATCTTGCACTGCAAGACGCTGCTCGCCAACTTCAAGGTGCCGAAGGCGGTGTTCTTCGGCCCGCTACCCAAGACATCGACCGGCAAGATCCAGAAGTACGAGCTGCGCCGCAAGGTGAAGTCGACTGCGGCCATCGATGTGTGAGACGTGCCCGCTCAAAAACGAAGCCCCTTGCACAAGCAAGGGGCTCCGGGCGGCCGCCTGACTGAGTCACCCGACCCGCCTCACGGCACCGCCACAATCGCCATCCCGCGTGGGATTTTGCCGGTGGCCGCCGAGCCGTTGGCCACAGCGGTCAGCATGCCCGTCGAGGCGTTAATGCTGTAAGCCGTCACCGAGTTGTCGATGGCACTCACCACGTAGGCGAAGGTGCCCGCGGGGTTCAGCAGCACCGTGACGGGCCCATGACCAACGCTGTTGCTCGCCGTGCTCGTGGCGGTGGTATCGACGGTCTGCACCAGCGTAAGCGCACCGTTGCTTGGGTTGATCGAGAACACGTTCAGATTGTTGGTCAGCACATTGGTCTCGTACAGGAAGCCTCCTGATGGGGAGATCGCGATGTAGTTCGGGCCGCTGTTGGCCCCTGTTGACACCGTTGTGGACGTCGCGGCCAATGCACCGGCGGTGATGCTGTAAATGCCGATGGTGCTGTCCCCCGAGTTGGCCACATAGGCAACGCTGCCTGCCGGGTTGACGGCGATGAACTCCGGCGAGTTGCCGGCGTTGACCGTGCTGCCGGTCTGCGTGAGGAGGCCTGTGCTGCTGTTGATGGCAAACGCCATGGCAGTCCCGGTCGTGCCGCCGCTGTTGTTGTTCACCACATAGGCGAAGGTACCCGCGCTGTTGATGGTGACGGTGTACGGGTTGGCACCGGCGGGGATGCTGGTCGCGGCCGAGAGCGCACCCGTGCTCGCGTTGATCGAGAACGCCGAGAGCGTGTTGCTCCCAAAATTGGCCGTGTACGTAAACTTGCCGTTGGGCGTGCGCGCAATGCTATAGGGCGTCGTGCTCGCGCCCGTGGTGGTGGGCGAGCCCACCACCGTCAGCACACCGGTATTCGGGTCGATGGAGAGCGTGGTGATGGTGCTGTCCACGGCATTGGCCACATACACAAACTTGCCCGCGGGGTCGATGGTGAGCGACAGGGGCACTTGCCCCACCGCTACCGGTGTCGTGCCGATGACCGTGGGCATGCCGGTGGTGGCATCCAGCGTGAAGGCGGAGACGGTGCCGTCGTTGGAGTTGACCGCATAGCCGAACAGCGGTCGCAGTATGCAGGCCACGGCAATGGTGGTCACGTTGGCTGTGCCCACCGTGCCGCTGCCGTTGGTGACGGTGCAGTTCTCACCCGAGGGCCGTGTGCCCACCGTGGCAGCGTATGGCTTGCCCTGTGCGAGCTTGGTCGGGAACTGGAAGTTGCCGTTGGCATTGACCACGACGGCATCACCGCCGTTGTCCAGCAGTGTGACCGTCTTGCCTGCGCTCAGGCCGCTGACTGTGCCGCCCACTGAGTAGGTGGGGGCGGGTGCCGGCGCTGGTGCGGGTGCTGGTACGGGGGCCGGCTTTGGTGCTGGCGCGGGCGATGGGGTCGGTGTGGGCGCCGGTGTTGGCGCGGGTGTGGCGTTGTTCGTCGGCGGTGTCGTGCTGGAGCTGGCATCGTCGCCGCCGCCACCGCAACCAGTGAGCCCGAGCGATAGCGCGGCGGCCATCACCAAGGCCGCGCCATGCAGGCTATGCGGGTATTGGGGGTGGGCTGGTGGGATTGGCGCCGGCAGCGGTTGTGCTGCAGCGCTGCCGATGTTCTCCCCTTGGGCGATTGATAGCTCGGCCATGGCTCCCCCCGTTCTTGTTGCGCTGTGTGTGTGGTCTTGCACTTTCCCGAAGCATAGAAACTCGGGGCCACACGCCGACATAGGCCAGTTGACCGACAAAGCCCTCCGCTGCATGGATAGGGACATGCGTTACACGCCCCTGCAAGCGTTTGGCGCGATACTGGAAGCCGCTCGTTGTTCGCCCGGTCAGTCACAGTCATGTCCACCAACGCCAACACCATCACCCTTCGCCAACTCTCGCCGTCTGATGCTGACGACGTCGCCGACTACCGCGCCATCCGCCTGGCCGCGCTCAAGGATTCGCCCGAGGCCTTCGGCTCAACGTGCGAGGCAGAGGCCGGGCTTTCGCAGGCGGCCTTTGCCGAGCGGCTCGCCACGACAACGGTGCTGGGGGCGTACGACGGTGCGCGCATCGTGGGCATGGTCGGCTTTAAGCAGCAGACCATTGCCAAGCTGGCGCACAAGGGGTTTGTGTGGGGCTTCTACGTGTCGCCCGAGGTGCGTGGGCGCGGGGTGGGGGCGGCCCTGGTGGATGGCGTCGTGGTTGCGGCCACGGGTGTGGTCGAGCAACTCACGCTGTCGGTGGTGCAAGGCAACGCAGCGGCGCTGGCGCTGTACGCGCGTTGCGGTTTTGAAACCTATGGCATCGAGCCGCGTGCGCTCAAGTCGGCCGGTGGTTACGCGGATGAAATATTGATGGTGCGCTTCCTGTAGTTCAACCGGTGACAGCTGGTGATGGTGACGGTCACAAAGCTCAGCGCGGAGATCTCTTCATCGCTCGGGTCGGCGGCCGGCGTGTGCGACACCAGCTCGGCCCAGCACAGTGCGGATGGGGCTGCCTGATGCCAGCGAATCCACGCGTCCTGCAGCACGTCTTCGGCATCGGCGTGCGTGCCGAGCATGCGGTAGGCAAGCGCAAACAGGCGGGGCGGGCCGCGGTGAAGGCCGTGTCCAGGCTGGTGGTGCGGATGGGTGAGCGCGTGGGCGCGGTCATGGTGCGGTGTGTCGTCCAGGGAGGTTATTTCCTAGACGGACAGGCACGGGGGGTTGTGACAGGGCTTGATGGTATGCCGCTTTCCGCCCACGCACCGTGTCGTCCGGGGCTGCGCTCAGTGCCGGCGCGTTTGCCGCCCGTACATCAGCGTCAGCGCGCCGGCGAGCATGGCCGATGCGCCCAGCAGGCCCACGCCGGCGGTCGCTGTGTGCGTCTTGTCCGTCAGCCAGCCGATGGCAAATGGGCTGACAAAGCCAGACAGGTTGCCGATGGCGTTGATGAAGCCGATGCCCGCTGCGGCAGCCATGCCGTCTAGCCGCGCGGTCGGCAGGTTCCAGAACAGCGGCAGCGCTGACAGGATGCCCGCCGAGGCGATCGTCAGTGCCGCCATGGCGGGCACCAACTGGTCAACCATGAGCGCGCTCACGCAGAAGCCCACGCCCGCGACCAGTGCACTGGTGCCCACCAGCGTGCCCCAGTTGCGGCGGCGGTCTGCCTGCCGCGCCACGAGGTTCATGGCCACCATGGCGGCTGCGTATGGCACGGCGCTCAGCCAGCCCACCGTGACAGTGCTGGCGATGCCTGCCGCGCGAATCACGCTCGGCAGCCAGAAACTCACGCCGTACAGGCCCGCAAGCAGCAGGAAGTAGATCAGCGCGAACAGCAGTACCGTGCCATTGAGGATGTCTGCCGCGCGGTGCACGCGTGCCTGGGGTGGTGCCGCCTGCGCGAGATCGGCCTCCAGGCGTGCCAGCGCGTCGGTATCGAGCCAGCGCACATCGCGCGGCCGGCTCGGCAGCAGGAAGAACGCCAGCACGCCCACCAGCGCGGAGGGCAGGCCCTCCAGCGCGAACATCCAGCGCCAGCCCGCATGCCCAAGGTGCCCGTCAAATGCCGCCAGGATCCAGCCCGACAACGGGCCGCCCACGATGCCCGCCACCGCCGTGGCGCTCATGAACAATGTGGTCATGCGGCCCCGCCGGTGCGCCGGAAACCAGTAGGTGAGATACAGCACGACGCCCGGAAAGAAGCCGGCTTCCGCCACGCCCAGCAGGAAGCGCAGCACATAGAACCCGGTCGTGCTTTGCACCCAGCCCATGGCTGCCGACAGCAGCCCCCACGACACCATGATCCGCGCGATCCAGGTGCGTGCGCCCAGCCGGTGCAGCAGCATGTTGCTGGGCACCTCGAAGATGAAATAGCCGAGGAAGAAGATGCCCGCCCCCAGCCCGTAGGCGGTGGCGCTCAGGCTCAGGTCAGCTGCCATTTGCAGCTTGGCCGTGCCGATGTTGACGCGGTCCAGGTAGGCCAGCACCTGGGCCAGCAGCAGGATCGGCATCAGCCGCCAGCCGATGCGGCGATAGATGCCCTCGAGTGCCGGATCCGCCGGCGTGGTGCCAGGCATTGAGGGGGCAGCGGGCGCGGGCTGGGCCAGCGCACCGGCGTGCGGGTGCGAGTTCATGCGGTCTCCTTTGATGTTGTTGTGTGGGGTGTCGGGGGGCGAGCTAGCCCGGCGCGCGGGAGTCGGTCTTCTGGTACAGCGCCCGTTCGAGCGTTTCCACCAGCACGCAGCATTGCCACCAGCCGGGCGGCGCGTCGGCTGCAATGGCGTCGCGCAGCACGTTGTGGATGACGAGGGCCATGCTGTGCTGCAGCTCGGCCGAGCGCGGGTTGGTCAGCACCAGCCGGGCCACGATGAACTGGGCCTGCGCATCGTCGCCGGCCAGGAACGTGTTGGTGATGTGCACGCGGCTCTTGAGGTCATGCAGCCGCGCGCTGCCGCTATCGGCCAACTGGCGGTGGATCGTTTGCAGCAGCGCGGGGAAGTCCAGGCGACGTGCCAGCGGCTCGGTCGCTTCGATCACGATATGGGGCATGGCAGTGCGCGGGGGAGGCGTCAGGCAGAGGGGCGGGCGTGCTGCGTTGCCCGCCGCGCCGGCTTCAGAGGGTTTCCTGCTCGCGCACGGTCAGCGGGCTTGTGGCCGCATAGCGGGCGATCTCGTCCTTGCGCAGGAAGGCCACGCCGGGGTGTTGCTTGGCGTAGCGCAGGAAGGCATCCCACGCGCGCACCATCTGCGGTGTGCCGCTGATGCGGTCGTGCGCGCTGATCGACATCATGCGGCGGCGCGCGCCGGCCTCTTCGTAGAGCTGGTCGAAGTCCAGCTTGATCTGCTCCAGGAACGCCGATGGCGAATAGTTGCGGCCTTCCACCAGCAGGATGTCGTTATTGCGCAGCGTGTAGGGCACGACCACGAAGTCGCGGGCGTTGACCTGCTCGATGAAGGGCTCGTCCCGGCTGAGATCATCGATGTGGTAGAGGTAGCCCAGCTCCTGCAGCAGCGACAGTGTGTTGGGGCCGCGTCGCAGCCAGTTGCAGTTGTAGCCCACCGGGCGCTGGCCCGTCACCGCCTCGACCATGGTGACGGCCTCGCTCAGGAAGGCGCGCTCCTGAGCACGCGTCATGGCGTATTGCGAACTCCAGCGTGGGCCGTGCGCGGCGGCTTCATGGCCACGTGCCACGATCTCGCGCGCCAGCTCGGGATGCCGTTGCACCGCCTCGCCGATCATGTGCGAGGTCACTTTCACGCCGTGGCGGTCCCACAGGTCCAGCATGCGCGGGATGCCCTCGCGGTAGCCGTAGGCAAACCACGTGTTGGTGGCTGGGTCGGACGGCATGCTGGCCGGAAAGTCGATCTTCGGAAACGGGCTATCGGTGCCCTTGGGCGGCTGGCCGCCGGCCTCGAACTGCATCGAGATGGAGATGACCAGGCGGATGCCATTTGGCCAGAACTGGCCGGAAGCCGAAGCGGTCGTGGCGGCTGGGGCGCCGCCTTGACGCGGCTGCGCAGCGGCGTTGCCGGCCAGTAGCGCACCGGCAGCCAGCGCGCCCGCTCCGGTTCCGGCACGCGCGAGAAAGGTGCGGCGGCCCGCGTCTGTCGGGGTGGCAGGGGTATCGACGCTGGCGTCGGTGGAGGGGCGGGCATCAGGCAATCGAGTCATGGCACAGGCAGGAACGTGAAAGACCGACGCATGCTAGTCTTCGCGAAATCGCGGAAATACCGCTGCCAATAGGAAACATCCTTTCCTGATTGCGAAGAATCTCCTCATGCTCGACAACTTGCCCGCGCTCATTTCGTTTGCCCGTATCGTCTCGGCCGGCAGTTTGTCGGCGGCGGCGCGTGAGATGGACCTGCCGCTGTCCGTGGTCAGCAAGCGGCTGGCACAACTCGAAGCGGCACTGGGTGTGCGCCTGATCCAGCGCACCACCCGCCGCCAGACGCTGACCGAAGAGGGCGCGTTGTTTCACAGCCGCGTGGTACGCATCCTGGATGAAATCGATCAGGCCGAGGCATTGCTGATGCAGCGGCGCCAGGCCGTGACTGGCCTGCTGCGCGTGACGGCGCCGGGCCAGCTGGGGCGGCGGCGCATTGCGCCCATCGTGGCGGCGTTTCAGCGCGAGCATCCGCAACTGAGCGTGCAGCTTGAGCTGACCGATGCGGTGGTCGACCTGATCGACAGCGGTTACGACATGGCGATCCGCTTTGGCGCCCTGACCGACTCCACGCTGATCGCGCGGCCGCTGGCGCCCAACTTTCGCGTGCTGTGCGCCTCGCCGGCCTACCTGGCCGAACATGGCGCGCCCGTGCATCCGTCAGACCTGGTGCGGCATCGCTGCATCCTGATCGGTGACCAGCGCCGTACCGACCTGCACTTCAGTGGCGAGGGCGAAGCGCACACCGTGCGCGTCACCGCGTCCATTGTCACCAACGATGGCGAGGCCGCGCATACGCTGGCGGCCGAAGGTGCGGGCATTGCCGTCAAATCCATCTGGGATGTGGGCGACGATCTGCTGGCCGGGCGTCTGGTGCGGGTGCTCCCGGGGCATGCCGTGTCGGCCGCACCGCTGCATGCCATCTATCCGCACAGCCAGCACCTTGCGCCGCGTGTGCGCGTGTTTGTCGACTACGTACGGGATCGGCTGCAGCAGGCCTGGCGTTGGGATGCGCTGTGAGGACGGCGCAGGCGCCCTATCATGAGCGTTCTTTTGCACACCCACGCATCGCCCCACCCAGGAGACCCCATGAAGCTGATCGGCATGCTTGATTCGCCCTACGTCCGCCGTACCGCCATTTCGCTCAAGCTGCTCGGCCTGTCGTTCGAGCATGCGTCGGTGTCGGTCTTCCGGCATTTCGACCGCTTTCACGAGATCAACCCGGTGGTGAAGGCGCCCACGCTGGTGTGCGATGACGGCACCGTGCTAATCGATTCCACGCTCATCATCGACTATGCCGAGACGCTGGCCGGCCGCAGCCTGATGCCTGCCGCGCTGCCTGCGCGTCAGCACGCGTTGCGTGTCATCGGACTGGCATTGGCCGCGTGTGAGAAGGCGATGCAGATCGTCTACGAACACAACCTGCGCCCGACCGAGAAGGTGCATGCGCCGTGGGTGGACCGCGTGCACGGTCAACTGCACGCCGCGCTCGACGCGCTGGAAGCGGAGTGGAAGGATGCGCCGCTGCCTGCGGATGCGAGCGCGCTGACGCAAGCCGGTGTGACGACCGCCGTGGCCTGGGGCTTTATCCAGTTGATGGTGCCGGACCGCGTGCCAGCGGCGAGCTACCCGCGCGTGACGGCGTTGTCGGCCGCGGCGGAGCAGCTGGAGGTGTTTCGCGCGTGGCCGATCGACGCGGAGTGATGGATTGCGTGAATCAGCGGGCCGCTCAGGCGGCCTGCGGCTGGATCGTCGCCTGACGGTACAGCCCGCCCACCAAGTCTGATTCAGTAATGATGCCGGCCAGCCGGCCCTCGGCATCCACCACCGGAATGTGATGGTGCCCGGCGCTGGCAAACAGCGGCACCAGGTCGGACATGGGCGCGGTGGCGGCAATGGTCTGCACATGCGTCTTCATGTGGTCGGCCACGCGCGGCGGGGTGAGCGCGCCGATGCTGAACCAATGGCGCAGCGTCTGGCGGAAATCACGCGGGTTCAGGCCGAGCAAATCCGCACGCGTGACGATGCCGATGACGCGCTGCCCCGCATCCACCACCGGCAGCGCCTTGATGTTGTGCTGGCGCAGCAGTTGCAACGCCCGCGGGATCGACGTGCCGGGTGTGGCGGCAATCGCCGGCTGCGACATGATGTCGGCGCAGGTGAGCGCGTGGAAGGTGCGGCGCAGTTTCTCTTCCTGGGCCTGCAGCTGCATCTCGCGCAGCACGGCTTCGATGTCGTCGGGGGCGATGTCGAGCAGCTCGCTCTGGCGGCGCAGCGCGGCGACGATGTCGGCGCGGGTGAAGCCCCCAGCGGTGGGGGCACGTTCAGCGGCGGGCAGGCGTTGCGCGTGCGGATACCGGTGGCCCGTGGCGGCGTGGTACCCCAGCGCGCCCACCAGCAGCAGCGCTGACTGGATCAGGATCGGCTCCAGCACAAACGTGTATCCCAGCGCGTGCACGGCCGGCCCACCAATCACGGCGGTCAACGCCACCGCGCCCGAGGGCGGGTGCACACAGCGCAGCGCAAACATGCCGGCAATGGCCATCGACACCGCCAGCGCAGAGGCCACCACCGGGTCTTTCACCAACAGCGCGCATGTCACGCCCACCGTGGCGGCCACCAGGTTGCCGCCGATGATCGACCACGGCTGCGCCAGCGGGCTGGCCGGCACCGCAAACAGCAGCACTGCCGAGGCACCCATGGGGGCCACCAGCAAGGGGATCAGCGTGGCGGCACCGGGCACGAGCTTCATCATCGTGCCGGTAAAGAAAATGCCGATCAGCGCCCCAACGGCCGAGCGCACACGCTCGCGCCAACGCACCGTTACCGGTGCAGGGACGAAGCTGTGGAGCCAGTGGGCGAATGCGGCGCGTGACGTTGCGCGGGAAGCGGGCGGGGCAGACATGGTCAAGCGAGGTCGCACGGCGATTGCCCGGACCAGGCCTCACCAAGACAGATATGCGGGAAAAATGCAGGCGCGAATTATATCACGCCATGACATAACGAGCGGGCGCGCACCGTGTCACTTCAGTGGCAACAGAATGTCGGTGATGGCCTCGTGCTCGGGCACGTCTGGGTAGAAGCGCACGCGCTGGAACAGCAGCGGCGCATCGCGCGGTTCCTCACCGCTGGCCGGCAGCCATTCGACATAGAGGGTGGCGACGCTCTGGCCGAGCGTGTCGTCCGAGCCCGTGTGGCGCAGTACGGCGTAGCGGCCACCGGCCAGCGTTTTGGCGGTGACGCCAGCGGCGTTGGGGGCGATCGGTGCCTGCGTGGCGGCGCAGATGTCCATGCGGAAATCGTCGGGTGCCACATCGTCGGGGCTGTTGTAGACGATGTTGTAGGTGGCCGAGACGGACGGGTGCAGCCGGTGCGCGCGGCGCCAGGCGATGAACGTGCGGAGGGTCTCGCCCAGGCGCGCGGGGTCACCACAGTGCTCGATTGCAGCAACGGGTACGGCGTTGCGTTCAACGATCTCGACGGCATGGGGTTGCGGTTGTGCGGGCATGTGTTCGCTCCTGAGGGCGCGCAGCGCCTGTAGATCGGTGGCCCAGGTGCCCCACTGTGGCGCCGCCCGAAAGTCCGACGGCGATTGTCCCGTCTGCTTGCGGAACGCACGCGCAAAGGCCTCCGGCGCCTCGTAGCCGCATGCCAGCGCGATGTCAGTGATGCGCGCCGCGTCGCGATAGGCGAGCTGGTGCGCGGCACGTTTGAGCCGCAGCAACTGCACATAGCGCCCGACGTTCATGCCGAACAGCAGCGTGAACTGGCGGTGGAAGTGGTACTTCGAGAACGCCGCCACTTCGGCCAGTCCATCCACGTCCAGCACGTCCTCTAGATGCGCGTCGATGTGCGCGAGCACGGCGCGCATGCGGGCGAGGTAGTAGTCGGTGGTGGTCAATGGGAAAGGGCTCCTGGGTGGCGATACGGTAACGGTGTGGGGCTGCACGTGCCTGACAAAAATTGCTCGATTGGTTTGCACACCCTTCTTTGAAAGGGGCGCGGCGCGCACATCACTCTGATAGCATCCCTAAGCCCTTCTCGGGGCGCCGTCTGGCGGGCCGAGACAATGCGCAGGCTGCCCGTACCGACGTATCCAAAACAACCACACAGAAGAAACAGGGTATGCAAAACAACAACAGTAGGTTTGGGGGCGGAGCTTTGGTGCGCCGCATTGTCATGGCTTCGGCGCTGGTTGGCGCGGCGCTGCTGACGGGGTGCGCAAGCACTTACGTTGACACAGCGACCAAGCTGGTTCCTGCCTCGGAGATGAAAAAGGTCGCCGATCCGAAACCCGTGCAACTGGTGTTTGAGTTCCAGACCAAAGGGGCGCCCAACCCGCGTGCCACTACGCTGCTGAAGGACACCGTCGCCAAGGAAGTGGTCGATGCCGGCTTGTTCTCGAAGGTTGCGACCGACCCGACGCCAAACGTAAGCATGCTCAATGTCACGCTGAACAACGTGCCGCTCACGGACAACCCTGGGGCCAAGGGTTTTGTTACGGGGCTGACTTTCGGTCTGGCGGGCAGTGCGGTCACTGATGGCTACATCTGCACGGTCAGTTATCTGCCAGCGGGGCAGGCTACCCCGATCGTCAAAACGGCGCGTCACGCCATTCACACCACGATGGGCAATGCCAATCCGCCGGCAGGCGTACAAAAAGCGGCTTCGATGTTAGATGCCGTCCAACAGATGACGCGCGACGTCGTCAGCAATGCGCTGAAGGATCTGTCCTATGACACGGCGTTCAACTGATTCGGGTACGGCGCGCACGGCATGGGTGGCGTTGCTGGCGGCTGCTTCGCTGTTGGCGGGCTGCGCGGAAATGCCGATGAACCCACCGAAACCGACCATCGAGAACGCCGCGAAATTGCGTGGAGGCAATCCCGCGATAGGCTCCGTCGAGGTCGGCAAGTTCACACTCGATACTGCGCAGTCGGCAAGCCTGGACAAGGGTGTCAGCATCCGGAGCAACATGGTGCGCTCGCCGGTGGAGGGCTCGTTCGCCCAATACCTGCGGGAGACGTTGCGTGTGGAACTGCAGTCAGCGGGTCTGCTGGATGCGGGTTCCGATGCGGTGATTACTGGCACGCTGCTCGATAGCACCGTCGAGGCGCCGGTGGGCATGGGCAAGGCGGCGCTGGCGGCGCGATTCGTGGTTACGCGAGCTGGTTCGGTCCGCTACGACCGTGCCCTGCGCACAGAGGCGTCGTGGGATTCTCCCTTCATCGGGGTCTCGGCGATTCCGCAGGCGGCAGGGCAATATGAGGCCCTCTATCGCAAGCTGGTCGGTACCTTGTTGGACGATCCCGCATTTCGTGCGGCGGTTGCCAGGTAATCGATTGCCGTTCATCGTGAGCAAGGAAGCCGCCCTTCGGGGCGGTTTTCTTTTGGGCGCGCCGATGTATCACACCTGAAACCGTTTCGCTTGCGCAGACCTGCACGGCCAAGTGTCCGCCAAGACTCCCTGCCCGCGGTGGCAGATGCGGTGTTGCATGGCGCGTTCATTGCGGCGTATTTCCTTCCGCGCGTTTCGGCGGCACGCGATGTTGCACCCCCCGGACTCCCGCCGATGAGGAGACGCACCATGGCAACTTTTCTGGCCCTGCTGAATTTCACCGACCAGGGCATCCGCACCATCAAGGACACCACCAAACGGGCCGCCGCGGCCCGTGAGTTGGCCAAGGCGGCCGGCATCGATATGAGGGAAACCTACTGGACGCTGGGCCAGTACGATCTTGTGGTGATTTGCGAAGGGCCGGACGACGCCGCGATGACGTCGTTCGGGCTGGCACTGGCTTCGGCCGGCAATGTCCGTTCCCAGACGCTGCGGGCGTTTTCCGCCGATGAGATGAACGGCATTCTCAGCAAAATCCCGTAAGCGTGGCGTCATTGCACACGCAACAAAAAACCGCCCCGAAGGGCGGTTTCGTTTTTGCAGCAACGCGGGCTCAGGCGAATGCCTTGGCCGGCTCACCCTTCAGGCCAGCCGCTTCGCGCAGCAGCAGGGCCTTGTCGGTGGCTTCCCAGCTGAACTCCGGCTCTTCACGGCCGAAATGGCCGTAGGCAGCCGTCTTTTCGTAGACCGGGCGCAGCAGGTCGAGCATCTGCACGATGCCCTTCGGACGCAGGTCGAAGTGCTCGTGCACGAGCTTGGCGATCTGGTCGTCCGGGATCACGCCGGTGCCTTCCGTGTACACGGTGATGTTGATCGGGCGTGCCACGCCAATCGCGTAGCTCACCTGCACCTGGCACTGGCGCGCCAGACCGGCGGCCACCACGTTCTTGGCCACGTAGCGTGCAGCGTACGCTGCCGAGCGGTCGACCTTCGACGGGTCCTTGCCCGAGAACGCGCCGCCGCCGTGCGGGGCTGCGCCGCCGTACGTGTCGACGATGATCTTGCGGCCGGTCAGGCCGCAGTCACCCTGCGGGCCGCCGATGACGAAGCGGCCGGTCGGGTTCACCAGATACTTGGTGTCGGCCAGCATGTGCGAGGGCAGCACCGGCTTGATGATGTCTTCGATCACGGCTTCGCGGATGGCTTCTTGCGACATCTCCGGCGCGTGCTGGGTCGACAGCACCACGGTGTCCACGCTGTGCGGCTTGCCGTCCACATAGCGCACCGTCACCTGCGACTTGGCGTCCGGGCGCAGCCAGGGCAGGCGGCCGTCGCGGCGCAGTTGCGACTGGCGCTCGACCAGGCGGTGTGCGTAGTAGATCGGGAAGGGCATCAGCTCGGGCGTTTCATCGCACGCGTAGCCGAACATCAGGCCCTGGTCACCGGCGCCTTGGTTCAGGTAGTCGTCCGATGCGCGGTCGACGCCCTGGGCGATATCCGGCGATTGCTTGTCGTAAGCGACGAGCACGGCACAGCCCTTGTAGTCGATGCCGTAGTCGGTGTTGTCGTAACCGATGCGCTTGATGGTTTCGCGCGCAACCTGGATGTAGTCGACATTGGCCGACGTGGTGATTTCACCCGCCAGCACCACCAGACCGGTGTTGCACAGCGTTTCTGCTGCGACGCGCGCATATTTGTCCTGGGCGAGGATGGCGTCCAGGATGGCGTCGGAAATCTGGTCGGCGACCTTGTCGGGATGGCCCTCGGAGACGGATTCCGAGGTGAAGAGGAAGTCGTTTGACACGGCTGTAAGCTCCAGAATGGCGAACTTGCTATTACGCGCCATCCGTTTGAGCCACGGCCGGCGACGCTTTAGCGGTATTTAGTAACCTTGCCCAGGTTTGTGGCCCGACAAGGATTCGCCCCGCAAGTTGTCAGTTAACTCGGCGAATCGCGCTATTATACGCGGCACTTTTTGGGGCCGCAGCACGGGCTGCCCAAGACCCTGCTCCTCTGTCGACTGCGACCAACACATTGCTGCGACCGCACGCATGACCTTCCTGTTCTGGCTGTTTTCACGCTTGCCCCTGTCAGTGCTGCAGGCGTTGGGCGGCTGGCTGGGAGCGCTGGCCGCCAGAGTGCCCGGCCGCTATCACGATCGGCTGATCGCCAACTTCCGTCACGCCTATCCGGACGCCACGCCCGCCATGCTCAAGGAGGCGGCCCGCTCTGCCGGCCGCATGGTCTTCGAGATGCCGTATTTCTGGGTGCGCAAGAACGGGGCGGATGTTGCTCCGCACTTGTTCAACGTCTGCCGACCGATCATCGAGCGTGCGCTCGCAGATGGGCGCGGTCTGATCTTCCTGACGCCGCACCTGGGCTGTTTCGAAGTGCTGCCGCAGGCCTATGCGCGTGAGCATCCCGTCACGTCGCTCTTCAAGCCGCCGCACAAGGCAAGCCTGCGCAACTGGATCGAGACTATGCGCGCGGGACCGAACATGTCCATGGCGCCGGCCGACCCGCGCGGCGTGCGCATGCTGGTGCGCGCACTCAAGCGCGGCGAGGCCATCGGCATCCTGCCTGATCAGACCCCCACGGGTGGCGAAGGTGTGTGGGCGCCGTTCTTCGGCAAGCCCGCCTATACGATGACGCTGGTGCACCGCCTGCACCGGCTGACGGGTGCGCCTGTGGTCGCATTGTTTGCCGAGCGCCTGCCGCGCGGCGGCGGCTATCGCCTGCACGTGCAGGACATCGGCGATTTGCCTGAAGACGCAACGCAAGCCGCCACCCGCATCAATGCCGCCATCGAGCAGTTGATTGCCGTGGCACCGACGCAATATCTGTGGGGCTATAACCGCTACAAGCACCCCAAGGGCGCGGACGCTCCGCCCGCTGCCTGACGAGACTGCTGCACTTTATGGAACGTTTCACTGCCAAACTCGGACTCGGCTTTCTATGGCTGCTGTCCTTCCTGCCCTACAGCTTCGTCGCCCGCTTTGGCGAGGGGCTGGGCGGGCTGCTGTACCGCATTCCCAATGGCCGCCGCCGTGTGGTGTTGGCCAACCTCAAGGCGTGCTTCCCGGAGAAATCCGATGCGGAACGCGAAGCGATGGCGCACGAGGTCTTCCGCAAGGTCTTCCGCAGCTTTGCCGAGCGCTCGTTCGCGTGGTTCGCGTCAGAGAAGCGCCTGATGCGCGTGGTCAAGATCGACGATCAGGCCAACCTGCCGGCGCTGCATGGCCAGCCGCATATTCTCGTCACGCTGCACCTGTCGGGTGTGGAGATCGGCGCACTGGCGCTGACGGAATATCTGCGTACGAACACCGGCAATGCGGGCTGCTCGCTGTACACGCGCATGGCCAACCCGGCGCTGGATGATGCCGTGAAGGCGCTGCGCAGCCGCTTCGGCGCGACCATGGTGTCGCGCAACGAAAACATCCGCCAGATCATGCGGACCATCAAGCGCGGCGAGGCACTGCAGCTGATCTCCGACATGGATTTCGGCGAGCGCGACTCGGAGTTCGTGCCATTCTTTGGTGTGCCCGCGCTCACGCTCAACGCCATCCCGCGCATGGCGTCGATGACCGGCGCCAAGGTCATCCCGATGTACACCGAGATCCTGCCGAACTACGAAGGCTACGCGCTGCGCATCCTGCCCGCGTGGGAGAACTACCCCACCGGCGACCTGACCGCCGACACGCGTCGCATGAACGCCTTCTTTGAAGACGCCATCCGCCCGCGTATTACCGAGTACTACTGGGTGCACAAGCGCTTCAAGCACCGCCCGGAAGGCATGCCTGGCATTTATTGACGCCCGGGGCGGGCCGGCCCGGCTCGCTTTAGAATGGGCGTTTTCCGAACGCTCACCGCCGCCTGGGTCACCTTGGGCGGCCTACCACCGTGAAACTGCACTTCACCAAGATGCACGGCGCGGGCAACGACTTTGTCGTGCTCGACGGCATCCAGACCCCGATCGACTTCACCCCTGAGCAATGGGCCGCCATTGCTGATCGCCACTTTGGCGTGGGGGCAGACCAGCTCTTGCTGGTCGAGCGCTCGACACGCCCGGATGTCGATTTCCGCTATCGCATCTTCAACCACGACGGTGGCGAGGTGGAGCACTGCGGCAACGGTGCGCGCTGCTTCGTGAAGTTCGTCACCGACCGGGGGTTGACCGACAAGCGCACCGTGCGCGTGGAAGTCATGAACGGCATCGCCACGCTCACGATGCAGGACGATGGCCGGGTGACCGTCGACATGGGCGCGCCCGTCTTCGAAGCCGCGCGTCTGCCGTTCCTACCCGAGGGCTTGCCCACGCGCACCGAAGGCCGCGACACGCTGCACGCGCTGCAGATCAACGGCCGCACCGAGTGGCTGTCGACAGTATCAATGGGCAACCCGCACGCGGTGCAAGTGGTGGACGACACCGAGGCCTTCCCCGTGCTGGAAGACGGTCCGCTGATCGAATCACACGCCGTGTTTCCGCGCCGCGTGAATGCGGGCTTCATGCAGATCGTCGATCGTCACGCCATCCGCCTGCGCGTGTATGAGCGCGGTGCGGGCGAGACGCTTGCCTGCGGCACCGGCGCCTGCGCGGCCGTGGTGGCGGGTATCCGCCGTGGCCTGATCGATTCGCCCGTCAAGGTAGCCACGCATGGCGGCGACCTGACCATCGCCTGGGCGGGCGAGGGCGAGCCGGTGATGATGACTGGCCCCGCGACGACCGTCTTTGAAGGCACGCTGGATCTGGATGCATTGAAGCTGACCGCTGCGCACTGACAAGCCGAGCGCCCAACTGCGGGCGTCACGACTGCAGCCGCCATAACAACAAGGAGATTCCATGGCATCGAACGGCAAGACCCTGATCGACGAGTGGCGTTACGACGGCAGCAGCAAGTTCAAGATCGCCAAGGCGGATGCGGGGATCAAACCGTTGTCAACCGGCGGCAAGGCCACTGACCAGGAGCGCCTGGCCGAGATTGGCGCGCGGCTCGATACGCTGCAGGACATCCTTTACGCCGAGCACCGCCGCAAGGTGCTGGTGATCCTGCAGGGCATGGATACCTCCGGCAAGGATGGCACCGTGCGCAGCGTGTTCCGCGCCATGGACCCGTTGGGGTTGCGCGTGATCGGCTTCAAGGCGCCGACGCCGCTGGAGCTGGCACACGATTACCTCTGGCGTGTACACGCCCAGGCGCCTGCACGCGGCGAGATCGTCATCTTCAACCGCAGCCACTACGAAGACGTGCTCATCACGCGCGTGCACGGCGACATCGATGCGGATGAATGCAGGCGCCGCTACGGGCATATCAACGCGTTCGAGCAGATGCTGGTCGAGACCGGCACAACCATCGTCAAATGCTTTCTGCACATCTCCAAGGACGAACAGCGCAAGCGACTGCAGGAGCGCATCGACGATCCGCACAAGCATTGGAAGTTCGACCCTGCCGACATCTCGGAGCGCAAGTTCTGGGATGACTACATGGATGCCTATGAGGCGGCCATCAATGCCACGGCCACGCCTGGCGCACCTTGGTATGTGGTGCCGGCGGATTCCAAGACGCACCGGAATTTGATGGTGGCGGAGATTTTGTTGCAGGTGCTGGAGGGGATGAAGCCGGAATATCCTGAGGGGAATCCGGCTTTTGAGGCTTTGAAGATCGAGTAGGGATTGGGTATGGCGGGGTTGGGCTTTGGTGGTCCATCCCCGGCATGGGATTGAACAAAGGAAAAACCAGAAAAACAAAACCCCGGCGAACAACATTCACCGGGGTTTTTCACAACATCAAGCGTTCAAATTGCGCTAACGCCGTACTTATCCCGATACGCCGCAGCCTTCTCGCGATACCCCGCCAGCGCCGGATCACCAGCGCCATCCAGATACCCCAGCAAGTCGTCCAGGTTCGCAATCGACACAACCGGCATGCCGTATTGGGCTTGCACATCCTGCACCGCAGAGCGCTCGCCGATATCCACAGCATTGCCGCTGCGCTCCATCCGATCCATCAGGATCAGCACTGCCGCCGGCGTGGCGCCCGCCGCGCGAATCAGCTCCACCGACTCGCGCACCGAGGTGCCGGCCGAGATCACGTCATCAACGATCACCACGCGCCCTTGCAGCTTCGCGCCGACCAGGCTGCCGCCTTCACCGTGGTCCTTGGCTTCCTTGCGGTTGTACGCAAAACCCACATCGCGGCCCATGCCCGCCAGCGCCACGGCAGTGGCCGATGCCAGCGTGATGCCCTTGTAAGCCGGCCCGAACAGCATGTCGAACTCGACGCCCGAGTCCAGCAGGGTTTTCGCATAGAATTGCGCGACTTGGCCTAACAGTCCGCCGTTTGCGAACTTGCCGGCGTTGAAGAAATAGGGCGACGTCCGCCCCGCCTTGGTCACGAATTCCCCGAACGACAGCACGCCTGCTTCCACCGCAAAGCGGATGAAGGATTGGCGCAACTCGCTGTTTTGGCTCATCTTTTTTCTCTGGTCTGCAAAAAAGTCCCGCCATGTTACGCATCATTTCCGCCAACCTCAACGGCGTTCGCTCCGCCTCCAGCAAAGGCTTTTTCGACTGGATGGGCAAGCAGGACGCCGATTTCGTCTGCGTGCAGGAACTGAAATGCGCGCAAGACGACATGACGCCCGAATTCCTGGCCCCGCACGGTTACCACGGCGTGTTCCAGCACGCGGTGAAGAAGGGCTACAGCGGCGCGGGTATCTACACGCGCCACAAGCCGGACGAGGTCATCATCGGCTTCGATAACGGCGAGTTCGATGCCGAAGGCCGCTACGTTGAAGCGCGCTACGGCAAGCTGTCGATCATCTCGGTCTACGTGCCGTCGGGCTCCAGTGGCGAAGAGCGCCAGCAGGCAAAGTTCCGCTTCATGGATCTGTTCATGGATCACCTGAAGGACTTGCGCCACGAAAAGGGCCGCGAGGTCGTGCTGTGCGGCGACGTCAACATCGTCCACAAGGAAATCGACATCAAGAACTGGAAGGGCAACCAGAAGAACTCCGGCTGCCTGCCCGAAGAGCGCGCCTGGCTGACCAAGCTGTTCGACGAGGTCGGCTACGTGGATGTGTTTCGCACGCTGGACCAGCGCCCCGAGCAGTACACGTGGTGGAGCAACCGTGGCCAGGCCTACGCAAAGAACGTCGGGTGGCGGATCGATTACCAGATCGCCACGCCGGGCATTGCCGCCACGGCGCGCCGCACGTCGGTGTTCAAGGACATCAAGTTCAGTGATCACGCGCCGCTCACCGTCGATTACGACGCGCCCGTGCACTGGTAAGTGGCATAAGCATCACGTTGTTGCGCTGCCGCAGAAATTTCTTCGGCAGCCGCTACAATGCAAAACTCACGTGCCGGCGAGTGCCGGCGTTTTTTTCTGCTCCAGTTTTTTTAGCGAGATCGCCATGGCATTCAAGGTTTTCGTCGACGGTCAGGAAGGCACCACCGGCCTTCGCTTGCTCGACTATCTGTCGCAACGTGACGATATCGAGCTGCTGCGCATCGCCGAAGACAAGCGCAAGGATTCGGCCGAGCGCGCCAAATTCCTGAATGCCGCCGATGTCGCATTCCTGTGCCTGCCAGACGTCGCCTCGCGCGAGGCCGTGTCGCTGGTCAACAACCCGAACACCTGCATCATCGACGCCAGCACCGCGTTCCGCACGGACGACAACTGGGTCTATGGCCTGCCCGAGCTGAACAAGGGCCAGCGTGAGCGCCTGCGCAACACCAAGCGCATCGCCGTGCCGGGCTGCCACGCCAGCGCATTCGTGCTGCTGATGCGCCCGCTGGTGGAGGCGGGCATCGTGCCGGCCGACTACCCAGTCACCGCGTTCTCGCTCACCGGCTACAGCGGTGGCGGCAAGCAGATGATTGCCGACTACCTCGCCGCCAATAACCCGAAGCTCGACAGCCCGCGCCCGTACGCGCTGGCGCTGGCGCACAAGCACCTGCCGGAGATGCGCGTGCAGAGCAAGCTGAGCCTGCCGCCGATCTTCACGCCGGTGGTCGGCAACTTCTTCAAGGGCCTGGCCGTGACGATCGGCCTGCACCCGCAGCACCTGGCACGCAAGGTGAGCCCCGCGGATGTCGCCAAGGTGTTGGCCGACTACTACCAGGGTGAGCAGTTCATCCGCGTGGCGCCGGCCGACAATGTCGCGACGCTCGACAACGGCTTCTTCGACGTGCAGGGCGCCAACGACACCAACCGCGCCGATCTGTTCGTGTTCGGCTCGGATGAGCGCATGGTCGTCACCGCCCGCCTGGACAATCTGGGCAAGGGCGCAGCCGGCGCCGCGGTGCAATGCATGAACGTGCATCTGGGCGTGGATGAGGCGACCAGCCTGCACGTGGAAGCGCCGATTCCCGCTGCGGGCGCCGAGCATGCCGTGCGCGAAGCCGCTCCGGGTTTCGCAAGCTGATCACCGGTTGAACCGATGTGAAAAACGCGCCTTCGGGCGCGTTTTTCTTTGGTGCGTTGGCTTGCGCGTTAGTGGTTCTGCCCCGTCGCCGGGATGTTGAACAGCATGCTGCCGCCATTGCCACCCGCCATCACACTCGGCGTCACGCCGTTCCACTTCTCGATGGCGGCACGCTCCAACTTCAGGCGTTCCCACGCCAGCAGGCGGTCATCCAGCGATGAAGCCAGCGCGTGGTTGGCGGCGGCTTCGCCTTCGGCAATCGCCACTTTCTTCTTGGCCTCGGCCTGGGCAGAACGCACTTCGTTTTCGGTGCGGATGGCGTCTTGGATGGCCTTGGTCTTGGCGCTCACGGCATCCAGCAACGCGCGCGGCGGGCGCAGCGAACCGACGATGCCGAACTGCTTGATCGACACGCCCAGCGGCGTGAGTCGCGCGTCGAGCTCGTTGGTCAGTCGTGCGACAAACTCCTCCTTCTTCGCGCCGTTCACATCATCAAAGTTGTATTCCGAGCCGATGGCGACGATCACGTTACGTGCCGTATCGCGCAGATAGCCGTGCGTAAAGCTTTCGATATGGTCGGCGCGGAAGTTGGTGTAGAACGCCGGTACCTTGTCGCGGTCGAGCTGGTACGAGACAGCCACGTCCACGTTCACGGGCACGGCGTCCTTGGTGTTGAAGGTCAGCTCTTCGTTCATCGGCCGGCCTTCGTTCAGGTCCTGTGTCCAGACGACGCGTTGCACGAAGGTCGGGTACTGGATGATGACCGTCTGCACCGGGTTGTAGAACACGAAGCCGGTGACGACGTTCTCGCGCGAGATGCCGCGATCGACCAGCCGGTTGATCTTGATGCCCGTATAGCCGGGCGGAATGATCTGCCAGTTCAGCAGGAAGGTCCGCGCGATCACCAGCGCCGCAATGGCGCCAAAGACGAACGCGAGCAGTTTGACCGGCAGTTTGCTTGCCGTGACTTGAGGCATGAGGGTTCCCCTTGCTTGTTGGTTTGCTTCTGAGGTGTTGGCTGGCGGGGCGGACGTACTGCTAGTGCAGACGTCTGCTGCTGGCGCAGGAATCGTCAGCGATTCCCGTCAGGGATGGCCGCGCCCGGTGGGCGGGTGGTGGCAAGCGAGCTTGCCAATGGTGATGCGGTGGTGAGCGTCAATACGACCGAGGTGGCGCATTGCAAAACTCGGATGTTGCGATGCACAAAGTATAGGTCGGCGCCGGAATTTTGCTGCCTATTTTGTGGCTCAAGCACGAGCGCTAGAGCCGTGCTTCAAATGCGCGAATGGTGCAGTGGGGTCAGGCTTGGCCCGGATGGATGCGTTCCGGATTCCAGCCGAGCGCGTTGTACACGTGATAGCGCGCGATGCCGATCCACTCGTGCAGCGCGTAGTCCATCAGCGCAAAGTTGTACGCCATCGGCAACGGCGATGCGGTGGCCTGCAGATCATCGGCGCGCACGGGAATCGGCGTCATGCCGAAGTGCGCGAAATACAGCAGGCTGCGCCGCAGGTGGATGGCGGAAGACACCAGCAGCGTGCGATCTGGCGCGTAGTCGGCCAGCGCCGCGCGCGAGAACTGCGCGTTCTGCCACGTGTTCATGCTCTTGGGCTCCATGAGCACGTCGTCGCTGTTGACGCCGAGTGCGACGATCTCGTGGCGATAGACCGTCGCTTCGGGTTCGCCGTGGTGGCGTGCATCACCGCCGCTCACGAGGATCTTGCATTCGCCGTTCGTTCCGGCGCTCGCCTTCCGGCAGGCCTGGTACAACTGCACGGCCTCCACGATGCGCGGATACGAGAAGAGGCCAGGCTCCACCGTCTTGCCGATGCGGAAGGTGCCCGCACCCAGCAGCACGATGGCGTTGCGCGCGCCCCAACTGATCTGCGGCTCGTTCTCGAACGGCTTTTCCAGGGAATCGAGCAGCCAGGCCGGCACCGGCCCACAGCCGATGGCCACCACCAACACCACGCAGAGCGCCGTCAGCGTGCGCGCAGCCCGGCGCCGTGCACGCGCCGCGCACACCATCGCCACGATTACCAGCACACACAGCACGGCCAGGCTCACAGGTTTCTCCCATCCAGCACATCAGGGCACGCCACGCGCGTGCACGAGGTGCCATCGTAAAGAGGAATGGCCGGCCGTGCGACCCATCTTCTTACGGGGTTGTTGCCGGTGCGGCAGAAGGCTGCGGATTGGCTGACGGTGCGGGCACGTCTTGCGCCGCCTGCGGCTTGGTGTCGGGGCTGGTGTTGTCCTGCTGTTGTTGCTGACGCATCCGGCCCTTGCCACCGCGTCCGCCGCCCTGGCGGTTGACCGGTGCAGCCTTGGTTTGCTGCAGGTCTTTGTTGATGGACTCCACTGAGCGTGGCGGTGGTGTCATGTGGGCGAAGTTGCTCTGGATGTTGTGCAGCGCTTCGGTGTCTTCAGCCGGTGCAGATGTTGTCTGGGCAACGGCCGGCGGCGGCAGCGCCGCAACGAGCGCGGCAGCGCAGGCCAGGGGGAGGAGGGTGGTGCGGAGCATGGGCTGCATGAGCGGTCGGCAATCAGGCGGGAGCGATGCCCGGATTGTGGCGCCGGATGCGGGTGGGGAGTTTGAGGTTTGTGTTGCGGGAAATTACGGTGCCGCCCCTCAGTCGGCTCCGCCAATCTTCCCCAGCAACTCCCGCAACATCGCCCGCTCGGCCTGGCTCAGCGCCGAGAGCATCCGCTCCTCCGTCTCTACATGCGAGGCGACCAGCCCGTCGACCAAGGCGAAACCGTCGTCGGTGAGCACGATCTGCAGCCCGCGCCGGTCTTCCGGATCGGTCTTGCGGGCGATCAGGCCGCGCTTTTCCAACCGGTCGAGCCGGTTGGTCATGGCGGAGGTGGACAGCATCATGTCCTTGGCCAGCGCGGAGGGCGACAGCGCCTGTTCGCGGCCATTGCGGCGCAGCGTGAGCAGTACGTCAAAGCCGGCCATGTCCAAGTCGGCGCTGGCGATATTGGCAATCACGCCCTGGCGCAGCCGCTCGCCAGCGCGCCAGACCTCGCCGCAGACGGCCATGGGGCTCGCGTCGACGTCCGGGCGCTCGCGCCGCCATTGCGCGAGGATGCCGTCCATCGGTCCCCCTTGTGTGGGTGTGGGATCACCTTGACCCATCGAAAACCTCGTCCTAGTATTTCGACATCAAACTATTTGATATCAAGATTCTTGGAAGCGTATCGGGTTTGCCGGTACGAAGCAATCAGGCATCCCGCCGCACTTTTACATGAGAGCCATCATGACTGAACGACTTGCCGATCACCCGATCGATCCGCTGTTTCTGGCACGCTGGTCGCCGCGCGCCTACGACGGCCAACCCATGCCCGAGGCCGATCTGCTGCGCATTCTGGAGGCGGCGCGCTGGGCACCGTCGGCCTACAACTACCAGCCGTGGCGCTTTCTCTACGCCCGTCGCGACGATGCGCACTGGACCGAATTCGTCAGCCTGCTCGTACCCATGAATCGTGATTGGGCGCAACACGCCTCGGCGCTGATCTTTGTGCTGTCCGACACGCGCATTCACCGCGACGACCCGGCCAACGCTGTGCCGTCGCAGACGCACAGCTTCGATGCCGGTGCCGCATGGGCGCAACTGGGGCTGCAGGCGGTCAGCCTCGGCTACCACGCGCGCGGCATGGCGGGCGTGGACTACGAGCGGGCGCGCGCTGTGCTGCACGTGCCGGAACGCTTTCGCATCGAGATTGCCGTGGCCGTTGGCCGCCGCGGCTATGTGGTGTCGTTGCCGGCGCCGTTGCAATCGGTGGAAGGCCCCACGCCGCGCAAGCCGATCAGTGAACTGGCATTCAGCGGGCGTTTTCCGGGCTGATTTTTTTGATCCATTTAATTCGATATCAAATTACGATACGTGGAGATTCATCATGCCATTCAACCGCCTGACCGCAATGCTGGCCACCGCCGTGGCGCCCATGTTGTGGGGCACCACCTACCTCGTCTTCACGCAGACACTGCCGGTTGACCATCCGCTGCTGGTGGGCGCGCTGCGTGCGCTGCCGGCTGGCGTGTTGCTGATGCTGCTCGGCCCAGGCTTGCCGCCGCGCGACAAGCTGCTGCCGCTGCTGCTTCTCGGGCTGGCCAACATCGGGGTGTTCTTCGCGCTGCTGTTCGTTGCGGCGCAGCGCCTGCCGGGGGGGGTGGCGGCGACGATCATGTCTGCGCAGCCGCTGGTGGTCGCGTTGCTGGCGTGGCCGCTGCTCGCGCGCAAACCGCGTCCGGTGCAACTGGTGGTGGCGCTGGCAGGGTCGCTGGGGGTGGGGCTGCTGATTCTTGGGCCGGCGGCCAAGCTGGATGCGATTGGCGTGGCGGCGGCGCTGGCTGCTGCGCTGTCGATGGCAATGGGCACGGTGCTCATCGAACGCTGGGGCCGCATCGGCACGCCGTTGGCGGTGGCTGCGTGGCAACTTGCGTTGGGCGGACTGGTACTGCTGCCGGTCGCGTTGTTCGTGGAGGGGCTGCCGCCTGTGCTTACAGCGCGCAATGCTGTTGGCTTCGCGTACTTGATCGTGATCGGCACAGCGCTGGGCTACTGGCTGTGGATTCGCGGTATCGGTGTGCTGGGCGCGGACGTGACGTTTCTATCGTTGCTGAGCCCGCTGACAGCCACGGTGCTGGGTGCGCTGGTGCTGGGTGAGTGGTTCAGCCCGGTGCAGAGCGCGGGAGCGGTGCTGATCCTGGGCGCGACAGTGGCGGGGATGGCGTTGTCGCGGCGCGCGAAGGCCGTCGTGCAAACAACAAGCCCCGCGAGGCCGGTGAAGCCTGCGGGGCCGAGAGTGCGGTGATGCGGTGATGCTGTGCTTATTTGACCGACTTCAGGTCTTGCGAGAACGTCTTCACGTAGTTCGCCGGAGCGGTGTCCTTGTAGGTGTAGTTCTGGTCGCACTTGACGGTGCGTTGGCCAGCGACGTCCCACCAGCAGCGCATATCGATGCCGTACGTACCACTTGGCAGATTGCCATCTGTGGACTTCGTAATCGATTGCACGTGGTGGATGCGCAGCGCGTTGAACGTGCCGGAAGCGATCGTCACCGGCTCATAGGCTTCCACGGTCGAGGTGGCGTTGACGGTTTCCTGATAGCCGGTGTCGCAGCTGTACGTCCATGCCGACGTCCATGATTTGTTGACCGACAGGGGGAAGCTCACCAGCGTGCGCTTGGGGGTGTACGTGCAGATGCTGCCGTCCGTGCGCTTGCGCTTGATGCGGTTGCCGTCAGCATCTTGCGTGTAGGTTTCGTCGGCCACGCCGTCGACGGTTGAGGGCATCGTGGCATAGCCCGTCGTGCTGTCGACGTTAGTCGTCGTGTTCACGCGCTCGTGGACTTCTGGCGCGCCACCGCTCAGGCGTGCGGTCGTTTCCGTCCAGGTTGTGACACGGCCAGCGGTTTGCGGCGCGCCGGAGGTGTACTCATGCGGCGTCACCGTTACCGTCACCTTGACCGACTTGCTCGCATCCTTGGCCGACGTCGCAGTCACCGTGAACGTGCCACCCGGCGGGCTCATCAGCCCAGCCGTCCAGCTTTGCGTGCTGGCGCCCTTGACCGAGAAATCGGTATAGCTTGTCTTGTTGCCGGCATTCCAGTTGACGTCCTTGTCGGTATCAAAGCGCAGATCCTGGCCCGACTTGACCGTCAGCGTGGCGGTCTGGTTGCCGCCGACGTTGATCGACTGAACCTTGGCGCCGCCAACGGTGGCGCTCACGGTGAAGCTATTCGGATCGGCAAAACCACCGTTGCTGCCGCCATCGCCGCCGCCGCCGCAAGCGGCCAACGTGCAAGCCAGGACAATGCCCGTCAGTCCCTTACCCCATGTCTGCATTTTTCTTATCCCTGATTTTTGTAGAAATTTGTGTGCAGTAAAGCTGCGGTGCGCAGCGTACAAGGAGGGGAAATTTGTTTTCTTAGGATTTCCTTATGGAAATGAGGATCCCCACTCGTTGGTGGGTATTCAGCGGTTTTCTGCGCTCGGGTTTCGTTGATGCCGTGGTGCCAAACAAAAACCCCGCAAAACCAGTTGGCTGGCGGGGTTGTGGGGTTGAGTTGGATTGGGCGGGCGAATCGGCGTCGTTATGCGCGTAGTGGCCGTGACGAAATCGGATGTCGCCATTGGCAGATGCGCGTTGATTAACGAATGATTATCTAAGGCCGCACCATCGGCCGCATCGGCGCCTCATCCCCATTATCAACAGGCGCCGCCCCCAGATACTGCATGTTCGACCGATAGGCCGACAGCTTGGCCATCGGCATTTGCATGGCGTCGGCAAACAGCGGCAGCGTTTCCGGCAGATGGCGCGAGAGCACCACCATGCGCGTGCGCCCCGACGGATGCGTCGAGAGGAACTGCTTCTGCTCCGCCCCGCCGATCGAGCCCATCTTCTGCCACAGCGTGAGCGCGGCGCGCGGGTCGTAGCCGGCGCGCGAGGCGATGTCCATGCCGACCAGGTCGGCCTCGGTTTCCTCATTGCGGGAGAAGGCCAGCAGGTGCATCTTGGCCCCTTCGCCCAGGTCCGTATCGCCGCGGTTGCCGAAGCCGAAGAGCTGCGAGATGACGTTGGCGCCCAGGTTGGTGACCTCGCGCTGGCCGGCGCGGGCGCGGGCATGTTCTCGCAGCGCGTGGGCGATCTCGTGGCCGAGCGCCATGGCGAGTTCGTCATCCGTCAGCTTGAACTGCTCCACCAGCCCCGAGAACACGGCGATCTTGCCGCCGGGCATGCAGAACGCATTCACCTGAGACGCGCCAATCAGGTTGATCTCCCACTGCCAGTGCGCGGCGTCGGGGTTCCAACGAGAGGCTTGCGGGGTGATTCGCGCGACGATGGCGCGGATGCGGATCAGGTCCGGTACGTTGTCCGGGGCAAGCGCCCCTTCGCGTGCGGCGTTGTCGATGACGCCCTTGTACTCGGCCTGCGCACGTTTCTCGATTTCTTCGGCCGGAATGACGAGGCGGATGTTGGGCGACGTGGTGGTCGGCGCTTCCAGCTTCACGCCGTCGGCGGGCACGGGCAGCGGGCCGTCCATGGCGGTGGCCCATGTGGCCAGGGTGAAGCCGGCGATCGTCAGCAGGGTGCGTGAGACACGTGGCATGGAAGCGGTGAGCGGAATCGACTGAGACATAATATCGGTCAACGCACCCGGCCACGCTACGTGGCAACCCGCACCGCATCTCCGCCCGCCGCATGACCTTCCACGATTACCTCGACGTTTTCCGCAACCGCCGCATCGGCGCGATGCTGCTGCTGGGCTTTGCTTCCGGCCTGCCGCTGGCGCTCACCTCGGGCACGCTGCAGGCGTGGATGACGGTGGAGGAGCTGGACATTCGCACCATCGGGCTGTTCTCGCTCGTGGGGCAGGCGTACATCTTCAAGTTCCTGTGGGCGCCGCTGATGGACCGCTTCACGCCGCCGCTCATGGGCCGGCGGCGCGGCTGGCTGGTGCTCACGCAGATCGGGCTGGTGGCGTCGATTGCTGCCATGGCTTTCACACCGCCGCACGCCGCGCTGTGGGCGCTGGCTGGGCTCGCGGTGCTGGTGGCGTTCCTGTCGGCGTCGCAGGACATCGTCTTCGACGCGTACAGCACCGATGTGCTGCATGCCAGCGAGCGCGGTGTCGGCGCGGCCGTGAAGGTGCTCGGTTACCGGCTGGCGATGCTCGTGTCAGGCGGCCTGGCGCTGTATCTGGCCGATCGCGTACTGGGCTGGAGCAACATGTATCTGCTGATGGCCGGGCTGATGGCGCTGGGCATCTTCACCACGCTGTGGTCGCCCGAGCCCGAGGTGGTGGCGCGCCCGCCGCGCAGCCTGCAGGAAGCGGTGGTCGGGCCGCTGAAGGATTTCTTCTCGCGCCGTGGCGCCTGGGCGCTGCTGGCGCTGATCGTGCTCTACAAGCTGGGTGATGCGTTTGCACTCAGCTTGTCGACCCCGTTCCTCATCCGCGCGGTCGGCTTCTCTGCCGGGGAAGTTGGCCTGGTCAACAAGACGTTGGGGCTGGCGGCTACCGTCGTCGGCGCGCTATACGGCGGTACGTTGATGGTGCGGCTGGGGCTGGTGAGGTCGCTGCTGCTGTTCGGCGTGCTGCAAGGGGTGTCCAACCTTGCCTACTGGGCGCTGTCGGTCAGCCCCAAGCACCTGTGGAGCATGGCGCTGGCCGTCGGCATCGAAAACCTCTGCGGTGGCATGGGCACGGCGGCGTTCGTAGCGCTGCTGATGGCGCTGTGTAATCGGTCGTTCTCGGCGACGCAGTATGCGTTGCTGTCGGCGCTGGCCTCCATCGGCCGTGTGTACGTCGGGCCAACCGCAGGCTACCTCGTGGCAGCCTACGGCTGGCCGACCTTCTATCTGATGTCGGTGGCGCTGGCTTTTCCAGGCGTGGCGCTGCTGTGGTGGATGCGCGGCACGATTGGCCGCTACGAGGCTGAACAGAACGAGCGCGCGTTGGAAGCCAAAGCGGCCAAGGCAGCGTCCGCCTGATTGGCTAACCTAAACGGTTCGAGCGGTCGGCATCACGAAAGCCAGCAAGCGGCAGCGCCGCATCGATGCCCTTGCCCAGCGCGATGGCCTTGAACAGCTCGCCCATCTCCGATTCCGATAGCAGCTTCTGCACGGCGTTGGCCGCCGGCAGGAACTGCATCGGATCGTGCGGATCCAGCGTCATCAGCAGCTCGCCCACACCCGCGCTCAACAGAAAGCGTGCCTGGCTCGTATAGCCGAGCAGCTCCAGCCCCGCCTCTTGGCCTGCCTGGGCAATCCCCGAAAAATCGACGTGTGCGGTGATGTCCTGCAGGCCAGGCAGCCAGAATGGGTCGTCGTGTGCGTGCTGGCGGTAGTGGCACATGAGCGTGCCGTTGGCGCGGTGTGCGTGGTAGTACTCGGCGGCGGGGAAGCCGTAGTCGATCAGCAGCAGCAGGCCGCGTTCGAGTGCCGCGCCCGTGCTGCGGATGAAGCCTTCGGCAGCTTCGTGCGATTCGGTGATGAAGTCGTCCGTGCCAGGCAGGGCGGCGAGCTTAGCCGGTACTTCGGACGGATCGATAAGACGGTCTTCCCATTGCAGGCCGTGCTCGGCGTCGAGCACCACACCGCGCTGATGCCACACGCCACTACGCCGCGCCCATAGCGACACGGGCATCGCATCGAGCACTTCGTTGCCGACCATCACGCCGGTGAATGTGGCGGGCAACGTGTCGTGCCAGTGGGCGAGGGCAGCCAGCTCGGAGCCGAGCGCCGTCAGCCGTTCCTGCTGGCGTTGGCGCAGTTCGCCGGACAGTTCGACAATGCCGTAGCTGTCGGGGCGCACACCCAGCGCATCGAGTTCGGTGAGGATGTCGGCGGCCAGCTTGCCGGTGCCGGCACCAAATTCCAGCACGTGGCGCTGGCCTTCGGGCAGCGCTTGCAGCACCTGCGCGATCTGATGCGCCACGGTGCGACCGAAGAACGGCGTCAGTTCGGGGGCGGTGATGAAGTCGCCGCCGTCTTCCACGCGGCGGCCGAACTTGGCCGCGCCGCCGCTGTAGTAGCCCAGGCCCGGCGCGTAGAGCGCCAGTTCCATGTAGCGGTCGAACGGTAGCCAGCCGCCGGCCGTCGCAATGGCGTCGGCGATCAGGGCGAAGAGGTGCGCGGATTGCGCCTGCGCCGCCTCGTTGGGAAGCGGTAGACTCACGGTTTTGCTCATTGCCGGATTGTAAACAATGGCGCAGACGCCGACTCAATCGAACGCACAACCGCCCGTACAGACACGGGTGGCCCTCGTCACCGGCGCAGGCCGCCGCGTGGGCCGCGTGATCGCCCTGGCCTTGGCCCGCCACGGCTGGGATGTGGCCGTGCATTGCCATCGCTCGCGCGCCGAGGCCGACGCCGTAGCCGCCGAGATCATCGCCATGGGCCGTCGCGCTGCCGTGCTGCAGGCCGACTTGTCGGACGAGGCCGCTGCCAGCCGCCTGGTTGGCGACTGCATCGCTGCATTGGGTACGCCCACGTGCCTGGTCAATAACGCCTCGCTGTTCCAGTACGACGTGGCGACCAGCTTCAGCTATGCGTCGCTCGATACGCACATGCGTACCAACGTGGCGGCGCCGCTGCTGCTGTCGCGCGAGCTGCACCGTGCACTCACGGCCGGTGATGCTGAGCATCGCGGTGTTGTCATCAACCTGCTGGATCAGAAGCTCGACAATCTGAACCCGGATTTCCTGTCGTACACGCTGTCGAAGGCGGCGCTGTCGACGGCCACCATGCAGCTCGCGCAGGCACTTGCCCCCGCGCTGCGCGTGGTGGGCGTGGCTCCGGGCATCACGATGGTGTCGGGCGACCAGTCGAGTGGCGGGTTTGCACGCGCGCACCAGATGACGCCGCTGGGCCAGTCGTCCACGCCGGAAGACATTGCCGAGGCGGTGTGCTATCTCGCCACCGCACGCGCCGTGACCGGCACCACGCTGTTCGTCGACGGAGGCCAGCACCTGATGCCGCTAGCCCGCGACGTGATGTTCCTCACTGAATAATTTTTCCCCCGGACGCTCCCATGCTTTCCCTGCTATCCCACCCGCGCCTGTCAAACTGCCGCCGCATGTTTTTGCGCAACTACGAGGTGCAGATCAACATCGGCGTGCACGACTTCGAGAAGAAGGGCGAGCAGCGCGTCCTGATCAATATCGAGCTGTACGTGCCGCTGGAATACTCCTCGCCCACGCAGGACAAGCTGCATGAAGTGGTGGACTACGATTTCATGCGCGATACGGTTGCCCGCCGCATGGCACAAGGCCACGTTCACTTGCAGGAAACGCTGTGCGATGACGTGCTGACGGCCATGCTCAAGCACCCACACGTGCGCGCCGCGCGGGTGTCGACGGAGAAGCCGGATGTCTATCCGGATTGCGAGTCGGTGGGTGTGGAAGTCTTTCGCATCAAGGAATAAGCCGACTACGCTGCACTCGCATATTCACGGCGCTGGGCGTGCAACGCGCCCGCGACGCTGCCCAGCAGGTCGAGCGCCAGGTGCGCCGTGATCCCGCCCCCTTGGTTGTCGTGCTGATCGTGGCGCGGGTTGTATTCCACCAGTTCGAACGCAGCAAAGCGCGCATCGCGTGCGCAGGCGGCCAGCGCTTGCGTCATGCCCTGCGCGGTGAGCCCGTCCGTTTCCGGCGAGCCCACACCCGGTGCAACTTCGGGGTCGAAGGCATCCAGATCCAGCGTGACGCCAAAGGCCGCTGTGCCCGATGTGACCAGTCGGATCGCATCCGCCATCACTGCGCGCAGGCCATTCCGTGCCACCTCAGCGGCATCAATCACACGTACCCCCAGTAGATCGAGTAGCGCCCGTTCGGCCGGCTCGTAGCTGCGTGCGCCAATCACCACCACGTGCTGCGGTAGCAGCTTGGGCGCGGCATCGCGCACCTGCGTGAGCGCCGGCGCACCGTGGCCGAGCAGCGTCGCCAGCGGCATGCCGTGGATGGCGCCCGAGTCGCTCGTCTGCGGGGTATGGCTGTCGAGGTGGGCGTCGATCCAGATCAGGCCGAGCGGACCCTTCGGCCGCAAGGCGTTTGCGATGCCCGACCACGTACCGATCGCGCACGAGTGATCGCCGCCGATGACGACCGGCACGTGCCCTTCGTGCACGCTGTGCGCCGTCGCATCGGCCAGTGCGCGCGAGAACCCCGCCACGCCAGGCAGCGCTGCCAGCCGCGCAGACCGGTTGTGCCCGGCCGACGTTGCCAGCTCGATGTCGTGGACCAGGCCACCGCGCGTATCCGGCGTCTGCAACCGCGCCAGCGCGCCGGCCTGCAGCAGCGCACGCGGGCCGTCCTTGCAGCCGTCGTCTTGCGCGCCGCAGCCGATGGCCGCGCCGATCAGGTCAATGATGGTCATGTGTTGCTCCCCGTGATGCAGTCGTCGTTGTTCATGCCGCTTTGCGGCGCGGCCAGTCGGCCAGCGTGCGACGGATCACATCGCGCGCCAGCTCCAGCTCGGCCTGACCGATTACCAGCGGTGGTGTGAGGCGAATCACATTGCCGTAGGTGTCCTTGGACAGCACGCCGTGCTCGGCCAGTGCCGCGACAAAGTCGTGGGCTTCGATGTCGGCATCGAGTTGCAGGCCGATCATCAAACCGCGGCCGCGCACTTGGCGCACGCCGTGGCCGACGAGCGTTTTCAACTCGGCGATGAAGGCGTCACCCAGGCGCGCCGCACGCTGCGGCAGTTGTTCTTCGATCAGCAAGGCGAGTGCCGCGCGGCCGATGTGCGCTGCCAGCGGGTTGCCGCCGAAGGTCGAACCGTGGTCGCCCGGCTGGAACACCCCGATGACCGACTCGCGCCCCGCAATGGCCGACACCGGCACCATGCCGCCGCCCAGTGCCTTGCCCAGTATCACCAGGTCGGCATCTACACCTTCGTGCCAGCTCGCCAGCACATCGCCGGTGCGGCCCAGGCCGGTTTGTACCTCATCGCAGACCAGCAACACGTTGTGCTGCGTTGCCAGCTCGCGAGCGAGCTTCAGGTAGCCCGGTGGTGGCACCACGATGCCGCCTTCACCCTGCACAGGTTCCATCAGGATGGCGCCCGTGTTGGGTCCGATGGCCGCGCGCAGTGCATCGGCATCGCCAAATGGAATGCGCCGGAAGCCCGCCGCAAACGGCCCGAACCCGTAGCGGTATTGATCGTGGGACGAGAAGCCGACGATGGTGGTCGTGCGGCCGTGGAAGTTGTTCTCGAAGACGATGATTTCGGCCACATCAGGCGACAGGCCTTTCACATCGCGCGCCCATTTGCGGGCGGCCTTGATGGCGGTTTCCACGGCTTCGGCGCCGGTGTTCATCGGCAGTGCGCGATCCATGCGCGTGATGCGGCAGACGTCGGCCAGGAAAGGGCCCAGCTCGGTGTTGTGGAAGGCGCGCGAAGTGAGCGTCAGCCGGCCGGCTTGCTCCACAAGCGCCGCAACCAGCTTGGGATGCGAATGCCCGAAGCTGACGGCCGAGTAGGCGGACATCATGTCCAGATAGCGGCGACCAGCGGTATCGAACAGCCACACGCCTTCACCGCGTTCCAGCATGACAGGCAGGGGCGCATAGTTGCGCGCGCCGTAGGCGGCTTCCAGGGCATAGCTCGGATGTTGCAGTGCGGTCGTCATGATGGCCTCCGGGCACGTTGGTCGTTCACTTGCGGCGAATTCTGCGATCTGACAAACTCAAAATCAAATCGAATGTTTTTGGTTTTTCGATCCAAAAATTTGATGGATTGATGCGTTACTTATTCCGCTCATGTCGCACTCTCCGCTGAGGTACCTGCATAGCTTCCTGACCGTCGCCAACGAGGGCAGCTTCGTGCGCGCGGCAGACCGCCTGGCCGTGTCGCAGCCGGCACTGTCGTACCAGATGCGGCAACTGGAGCAATGGCTGGGCGTGCCCCTGTTCGAGCGCTCGGGGCGCAAGCTCGTGCTCACGCGGGCCGGTGCTTCCGTGCGTGCTTGGTGCCGCGATGCGTTTGCCGGGCTGGATGAATTGCGCGCCGCACTGCACAGCGGCGAGATGGAGCGCGTGTCGCTCAAGCTGGCCAGCGGCTCCAGCTTCGGGCGCTATGTGCTGATGCCGGCACTGCTGACGCCGTCGCCGGAATCCGACGCGCCGTTGCTCGACGACGTGCGTCTGGAGCTGGCGTTCGGTAGCGACGACGAAGTCTTCGGCCATGTCGAGTCCGGCCGCGCAGACCTTGGTTTTGTTTACACGCCCCGCACGTCTCGCTTGTTCGAGCACCACGCTGTCTACACCGAGGAATTCGTGCTCGCGTGCAGTGCGCGCGCGCTGCGTGAGCAGGGCGCCCCGCGCACGCTGGCTGACTGCGCTGCGCTGCCCTTTGTCACCTATGACGAGTCCGATGCGGTGTACGGCCTGTGGTTCAAGGCGCTCTTCCGCCGCTTGCCCGAGACCACCGTCAGCGCGCACCACGTGTCGGACCTGGAGGAGGTGAGTACGCTGGTGGAGGCGGGCGTGGGCTGGTCCGTGCTGCCGCTGCATGCCATTCAGGAAGCAGTGGAGCGCGGACGCTTGCAAGTCGTGCGGCCGATCACAACGCGGCGCTGCCTGAACACCGTGTTTGCTGTGCGCCGCACGTCGAGCTTCCCGAGCGAAGCGCAGGATCGTCTGCTGGTGCGCCTTGCCCAGCTCAATGCCGCAACCGCTAATGGCTGAGGCGTGAGCCGCGTCGAAGCGGATGCGGCTGCCGCCCGAGTCGCGCGCACCTGCCCGAATGCGCAGTCGATCTCTCTGAGTTGCTCGGCGCCGTGTCTTTGCCTTGAAATTAATTAATTCGACAATTAATATGCGGCGCATGGCAACCCGCAAACCTTCCCCACGCGGCCCGGGCCGCCCCCGCCGACGCGATGGCGCGACGCCGGACGACCTGCGCGACCGCTTGCTCGACATGGCCGTGACGCTGTTCGCACGGGATGGTGTCGGCCCGACTACGCTCGCCGCCATTGCCCGCGAGGCTGGCGTGACGGCGCCGATGGTGCACTACCACTTCAAGACGCGCGATCAACTGCTCGACGCGGTGGTGGAGGCGCGCATCCGTCCGTTGATCGATCAGGTGACGGGGCCGGCGCTGGAGCGCATTGCCGACGACAGTCACTTGCCTGACTTGGCGCAGACGATTGCGGGCGTGGCACAGCGCATGGTGGCGATGGCGGCGAGCACGCCGTGGTTTCCGCCGCTGTGGATTCGCGAGGTCGCCAGTGATGGCGGCCAGTTGCGCGAGCGCGTCTTCGAGCGCATTGCGCTGGAGCGCGCCAAGCTGATCGTGGGGCGCATCACCCGAGCGCAGGCTGCCGGGGCAGTGAACCCCGCGTTGCAGCCGCCGCTGTTGATGCTCTCGGTGATCGGCCTGGCGATGTTGCCGCTGGCCACACGGCCACTGTGGGGGCGCTTGCCCCAGGCAGACCAGGTGGACGACGAGGCCATCGGCCGGCATGTGGCAGCGCTGCTGCTGCACGGCATCGGCCCGGGCGCCGCGGCAGCGGATGCTGGTGGCAAGGCGGCCAAGACAGCCAATACGGCCAAGAGGAAGACGCGCGAGTAGGGCGTTGCAGCGGGTCAATTGCATCAATCCATTCCGGCGGAGCACGGTATGCGGCAAGTGTTGTGGAGCGGTAGAACGGCGTGTCTGGCCGCAGTGGCGGCGGCAGTTGCAGCGTTGAGTGGCTGCGCGAAGCAGGACGCCAACACCTATCAAGGCTATGTAGAGGGCGAGTTCGTCTATGTCGCCTCGCCCGTAGGCGGGCGGCTGGACCACTTGGGAGTGCAGCGCGGGCAGACCGTCAGTACTGGGGCGCCGTTGTTCGTGCTCGAGTCTGTCGATGAAACCGCAGCGCGCCAGCAGGCGGCGGCGCAGTTGCAATCGGCCGAAGCACAACTGGCCGATCTGAACCTCGGCAAGCGTGTGCCCGAAGTGGATGCCGTGCGTGCGCAGTTGGCGCAGGCGGTGGCGGCCGACAAGCTCTCGGCCATCCAGCTCACGCGCGACGAAGCGCAGTTCCGCGCGGGCGGCATCCCCCAGGCGCAGCTCGACGGCAGCCGCTCCACCGCACAGACCAATGCCCAGCGCGTGCGCGAGCTGACCAACCAATTGCGCATCGCCCAACTGCCGGCGCGCAATGACCAGATTCGCGCGCAAGCGGCACAGGTTGAGGCGGCACGTGCCGCCGTCGCGCAAGCGCAATGGCGGCTCGACCAGAAGGCGCAGAAGGCGACGCAAGGCGGCCTCGTGTTCGACACCCTGTACCGGGAAGGGGAATGGGTGGGCGCCGGCAGCCCGGTGGTGCGCATGCTGCCGCCGGCCAACGTGAAGGTGCGCTTCTTCGTGCCCCAGGGCGTGGTTGGTTCGCTCAAGCCGGGGCGGGCGGCGCGCATTCACTGCGATGGCTGCGCGGCGGATGTGAACGCCACTGTCACCTACGTTGCCAACGAGGCCGAGTACACGCCGCCCGTGATCTACAGCAACACCACGCGCGACAAGCTTGTCTTCATGGTGGAGGCCCGTCCGACGGCGGCCGATGGCCCCAAGCTGCGCCCGGGGCAACCCGTTGAGGTGACGTTGCAATGACCACCTCGGGCAATCACAACGGCAGCGGTGCGAGTGGGCGTGATTACGCCATCGACGTGCGCGGGCTGAACAAGCACTTCGGTGACAAGCACGTCGTGAAAGACCTCTCCATGCAGGTTGCGCGTGGTGAGATCTTTGGCTTTCTCGGGCCCAACGGCAGCGGTAAGACCACATCGATCCGCATGATGTGCGGGCTACTCACGCCCGACAGTGGCAGCGGCACCTGTTTGGGCTACGACATCCTCAAGGAGTCCGCGCAGATCAAACGCCGCGTCGGCTACATGACGCAGCGCTTCTCGTACTGGGACGATCTCTCCATTCGCGAGAACCTCGACTTCGTGGCGCGCCTGTATGAAATGCCCAATCGGCGCGAAGCGGTGGACCACGCGCTGGAGACGCTGGGGCTGGCCTCGCGCGCCAAGCAACTGGCGGGCGCGTTGTCGGGCGGGTGGAAGCAGCGGCTGGCGCTGGCGGCCTGCATGCTGCATCAGCCCGAACTGCTGCTGCTCGACGAACCCACCGCCGGTGTCGACCCGAAAGCCCGCCGCGATTTCTGGGAAGAACTGCATCGCCTCGCTGCACAAGGCATCTCGGTGCTGGTCAGCACGCACTACATGGATGAGGCTGAGCGTTGCCACAAGCTCGCTTACATCGCCTACGGCGAACTGTTGGCGCAAGGCACCGCCAGCGAGGTGATTGCCAGCCAGCGGTTGTCGACGTGGTCGGTGATGGGCGGCAATCTGGTGGACCTGGGGCGCAAGCTCGAAGGCCAGCCCGGTGTGGACCAGACCGTTGCGTTTGGCTCCGTGCTGCACGTGACGGGCGCCGATGCGCAGGCACTGGAGGCCACGCTGCGCGGCCTGGCCAGTGAATCGGGCGTGCGCGTGGCGCCGATCGACACCGGCCTGGAAGACGTCTTCATCCACATGATGCGCGGCTCGTCCGACAACTACGGAGCGCAGCCATGAGCATCACCCTCAACGGCAATCGCTTTTCGGTCCAGCGCTGGTGGAGCGTGGTGCTCAAGGAGTTCCTGCAACTGCGGCGGGATCGCGTGACGTTCGCCATGATGATCGGCATTCCGATCATGCAGTTGTTCCTGTTCGGCTTTGCCATCAACGCGGATCCGAAGCACCTGCTGACTGGCGTCATTGCGGCGGACCAGAGCGAGTTCACGCGCAGCTTCCTGGCTGGCATGCGCAACTCCGACTACTTCGACCTGGCCAAAACCCTGCCCGACGAAACAGCGGGGCGCGAGGCGCTGGCCAAGGGGCAGTTGCAGTTTGTCGTCACCATCCCGCCGGATTTCACGCGCAAGCTGGTGCGCGGTGAGAGGCCCTCGCTGCTGGTGGAGGCCGATGCGACAGACCCAGCCGCGACAGGCTTGGCGGTGGCGTCACTCTCACAACTGGTGCAAGGCGTGGTCGACAAGGACATGAAGGGCGCGCTGGCACCGCTGGCTGGTGGCACGAGCGGTGCAGCGCCGCCATTCGATGTGCGCGTCCACAAGCTCTACAACCCGGAAGGCATCACGCAGTACAACATCATCCCTGGCCTCATGGGCACCATCCTCACGATGACCATGGTGATGATGACGGGCCTAGCCATGACACGCGAACGCGAGCGCGGCACCATGGAAAACCTGCTTGCCACGCCCGTGCATCCGCTGGAGGTGATGACGGGCAAGATCGTGCCGTACATCTTCATCGGGCTGGTGCAGGTGACCATCATTCTGCTGATGGCGTACTTCGTGTTTCAGGTGCCGTTTGTCGGCAGCGTGTGGATGGTCTACGTGTCGGCGCTGCTGTTTATCGTGGCGAGCCTGACGGTGGGGATCACGCTGTCGTCGCTCGCGCAGAACCAGTTGCAGGCGACGCAGCTCACGTTCTTCTACTTCCTGCCGAACATCCTGCTCTCGGGGTTCATGTTTCCGTTTGTGGGCATGCCGAAGTGGGCGCAGGTGATTGGCAACCTGCTGCCGATGACGTACTTCAACCGGCTTACGCGTGGGATTTTGCTCAAGGGTAATGGGTGGTTTGAGCTGTGGCCCAGCATCTGGCCGTTGATGGTGTTTACGGTGGTGGTGCTGAGTATTGCGTTGCGGTTTTATCGCAAGACGCTGGATTGAGGTGGCGGCCATGCATATGTTTCTGATGTTCCGCAGTGATGGCCATGGTGGTCCATCCCCGGTATCGTCCCCTGCCGGGGCCGACTCACTTTTCTTTGTCTTGCCAAAGAAAAGTAAGCAAAAGAAAGGCGCGCCCGAGATGGCGAAAGACTCCTTGAATTTCCGTAACCGGGCGGAGACGGGAAAAACTCGCTTCGCTCAAACAGTTTCCCGTCTTTTTTCCGCCCGCTTACAAAAATTCAAGGCGCCATCAAGGGCAGGGTACGGCCAAACCGTCGGGGGGTGTGCGTTGGTGTTCAGTCGCGCTTTGGCGGGTCGTAAGCGGGCCGTTGGTGTTCTGCTGGTTTCCGCATTGGCGATGAGTGGTTGCGCCGTCGGCCCCGACTTCAAGACGCCTGCCGTGCCTGTGGCGTCGGGCTACTCCGCGCAGCCTGTGCCGCGCGAGACGGCGTCGGCGCCTATCCCTGGTGGTGAAGCGCAGCATTTGGCTGATGCCAATGTGCCGGCCGATTGGTGGCACCTGTTTCAATCTCCCGCGCTTGATGCGTTGGTGGATGAAGCGCTGCGTGCCAGCCCATCGGTCACGCAGGCCGAGGCGCGCCTGCGCCAGGCCCAGGCCGAAGCCGAGGCGCAGTTCGGCTACGCGCTGCCCACGGTGGATGGCACCGTGTCCGCCGTGCGCCAGCAAGTCAACCCGGAAGCGTTCGGTTTCAATACGCCCAAGCCGGGGCCGTTCACCTTGTACTCGGCGTCGCTGTCGGTGTCGTATGCGTTGGACATCTTTGGCGGCGTGCGCCGGGCATTGGAAGCGTCGCGTGCGGAAGTGGATACGCAGCGCTATGAGTTGGAGGCTGCACGCCTGGCACTCGCCGGCAATGTGGTGACGTCGGTGGTGCGCATCGCCTCGCTCGATGCGCAGATCGCCACCACGCAGCGGCTGGTGGCCGAGCAGCGCAAGCAACTCCAGATTACCGAGCGGCGCTTGAACCTGGGTGGCGTGGCGAACGTTGACGTGCTTTCGCAGCGCACCCTCGTCGCGCAGACGGAGGCGACACTGCCGCCGCTCGCCCAGCAAGCCGCGCAGATGCGGCATCGGTTGTCGGTGCTGCTCGGTCGTGAGCCAGGGGTGGGGTTGCCGGACTTGCCCACGCTCGATGCCTTGCGCCTGCCAGACCCGCTGCCCGTGTCATTGCCGTCGACGCTCGCACAGCGCCGGCCCGACATCCGCGCGGCTGAGGCGATGTGGCACGAAGCCAGCGCCAACGTGGGCGTTGCCACGGCCAACCTGTTCCCGCGGATCACCTTGTCCGCAGGGTTGGGTTCTGAGACGACGGGTTTCCGCAATGTGCTGGGCGCCGGCTCCAGCATCTGGAACCTGGGCGCCGGGCTCACGCAGCCGATCTTCCATGGCGGCACCCTGCGCGCCAAGAAGCGCGAGGCCGAAGCCGCCTACGACGCAGCAGGCGCGGCGTACAAGCAGACCGTGTTGCAAGGCTTGCAGGAAGTGGCCGACGCCCTGCACGCCGTACACAACGACGCGCAAGCACTGCAGGCCCGGGCACTGGCAACCGATCAGGCACAACAGACATTGCGCGCCGCGGAAGCTCGCCACGCTGCCGGTGGTATCAGCACGCTCACGCTGCTGGACGCTCAGCGCCAGGTCGACCAGGCAACGCTGCAACAGGTACAGAGCCGCGCAGATCGTCTGCTGGACTCCGCCGCCCTGATGCAAGCACTAGGCGGTGGTTGGCAGCAATGAACGCTGCCGGCAACACGCGCATACAGATGGTGTGGCCGTACCCTGCCCTAGATGGCGCCTTGAATTTCTGTTGCAGGGAGGAAAAAGGAAGGGGAACTGTCTGAGCGCAGCGAGTTTTCCCCTTCCCCTCTCTGCGACATAAATTCAAGGGGAAGTCGCCATCTCGGGCGCGCCTTTCTTTG